>Ga0247840_10003172_pt1 | contig 28196 bp, 24 predicted proteins | sample LaCruzMarch2015__FD_192404 | JGI IMG/M metagenome (GOLD analysis project Ga0247840, IMG submission 192404) | Freshwater microbial communities from meromictic Lake La Cruz, Castile-La Mancha, Spain - LaCruzMarch2015_17m | ecosystem: Environmental > Aquatic > Freshwater > Lake | place: Spain...
GTAAAAGAGCGAGTTCGTTTTTGTGAGAAGTGCGGCAACGTTGCTGAAGCTGATCTTTGCAATATCTGCCGCGACCCTAGAAGATCCAAGGCAAGTATCTGCGTGGTTGAAGAATCCAAGGATGTTCAGGCCATTGAAAGAACGCGTGAGTTCAAGGGTTTGTATCACGTGCTCGGGGGAGCGATTTCTCCAATCGAAGGAATCGGTCCAGATAACCTTCGAATCAAGGAGCTGGTTGCAAGATTGGCTGATCCTGAAATCAAAGAGATCATTATCGCGACCGACCCGAACCTGGAGGGGGAGGCTACCGCCACCTATTTGACCCGAATGCTTTCCCCGATGGGAATTACAATTTCTAGGCTTGCTTCAGGCCTGCCAGTTGGTGGCGATTTGGAATATGCCGACGAGATTACACTCGGTCGGGCCTTTGAGGGCAGAAGGACAGTCAGCTAGACTTGGGGTTTATCGCCTCAATGATCGAGGCAAATCCCCAAGATTTCTATCCAGGAGCTGGTGTTGGCACTCATCGTTCAGAAGTTCGGCGGATCTTCCGTCGGCGATGCTGAAAAGATCAAGCTAGTCGCCAAGCGCGTAATCGAGACTCACAAAGCTGGAAACCAAGTTGTCGTTGTTGTTTCGGCAATGGGCGACACCACCGACGAACTACTAGATCTTGCCAACGGTGTTTCTAAAGATCCATATGCCACTCCACGAGAGCTAGATATGTTGCTCACTGCAGGAGAGCGAATCTCAGTTGCACTGCTTTCGATGGCAATCAACGACATGGGTGAAAAATCCAGATCGTTCTCAGGCCTGCAGGCCGGAATCATCACTGATTCGACTTATGGAAATGCACGAATTGCAGAAGTGACTCCAGATCGAGTCCAAACCGCAATTGATGCCGGTGAAATTGCAATTGTTGCCGGTTTCCAAGGTTTTGATCCATCCAGTGGAGATATCACAACACTTGGTCGCGGTGGCTCGGACACCACAGCGGTTGCATTGGCAGCTGGGCTAAATGCTGATCTTTGTGAAATCTACAGCGATGTGGACGGTGTCTACACAGCCGATCCACGCATGATTCCAAGCGCTAGAAAACTTGCGGCAATCGATATCGAGTCGATGCTGGAGCTGGCTGCTGCTGGAGCCAAGATTTTGTATATCAGGGCAGTGGAGTTTGCAAGAAGACACAAGGTAAATCTTCGGGTTCGTTCAACCTTTAGCGACGACCCCGGAACTATTGTCTATTCGACAGGAGAAAACATGGAAGAGTCCGTAGTTGCAGGCGTAGCCGTAGACAAAGGCCAGTCCAAGATCACCGTAGTTGGTGTTCCGGATGTACCGGGCACTGCTGCTGAGATCTTCACCGTGGTTGCCAAGGCTGATGTGAACGTGGACATGATTGTTCAGAACATCGCTGCCTCCAAGACCCACCTGTCAGATATCTCCTTCACCTTGCCAGCCGATGACTTCAAGAAAGCTGTTGATGCGCTAGAAAACGCAAAGGCAAAAATCGGCTTTGAGTCACTGCAGCTCGATGAGAAAATCGGAAAGCTTTCCATTGTTGGTTCCGGCATGAAAACCCACTCCGGCGTTTCGGCTACCTTGTTCGGTGCCCTTGCAAAAGCTGGAGTAAACATCGAGATGATTTCCACCTCTGAGATTCGCATCTCGGTTGTTACCGACATTGCCCAAGTTGACGATGCAGCAAAGGTAGTCCACACCGCCTTCGGCCTTGACGGCGATGGCGAAGCAATCATTTACGCAGGAACTGGAAGATAACTTTGTCTAGAAAACCAAACCTGGCTTTAGTTGGTGCAACCGGTGCTGTGGGCACCGTGATGATCGACATCATCAACGAGCGAGAGAACATCTGGGGTGAGATCAGACTGATCGCTTCCAAGCGCTCTGCTGGCAAGAAGATTACTGTTCACGGCCAGGAGCTAACCGTTGTTGAACTTGCTCCTGAGGCATTCGATGGCATCGACATCGCAATGTTTGATGTTCCTGATGAAGTGTCCGTTGTTTGGGCACCGATTGCTGTTGAGCGCGGAGCAGTAGCAGTTGATAACTCAGGAGCTTTCAGAATGAACGACCAGGTTCCACTGGTTGTTCCAGAAGTAAACCCTGAGCAAACCAAGAATCGACCGCTTGGAATCATTTCAAACCCAAACTGCACAACCATGACCATGATGGCTGCCCTTGGTGCACTGCACCGCAAGTGGACTCTAACTGAGTTGATTGTTGCTAGCTACCAGGCTGTATCTGGTGCTGGAGCTGCGGGAATCGATCAACTTCAAAAAGAAACTGCAGCGGTAGCCAAGGATCCAATGGCTGGAACTACTTCGGACAGCGTTTCGCATGCCATCAAATCAGCGGGGCTTGCTCAATCAGATTCACTTTGGGCTGTTCCAATTGCGCTAAATGTTATTCCTTTCGCAGGATCGCTAAAAGATGGCGGCCACACCTCTGAGGAGATGAAGGTTCGCAACGAATCCCGCAAGATTCTGGGCATTCCCAATCTGAAGGTCGCAGCTAGCTGCGTTCGCGTTCCAGTTCAGGTATCACACTCTTTGGCCGTTCACGCGACCTTCAAGGACCCGCTAACCGTTGCTGAGGTTCATGCAGTTCTTGAAAAAGAGCCAACTGTGGTTCTGATGGATGATCCTGCCAAGGGCATATACCCAACACCAGCCCACGTGGCAGGGCAAGACCCTACCTTCGTGGGAAGAGTTCGCCAGTCACTGGATTTTGCCAACAGCATTGAGATGTTCGTAGTTGGAGATAACCTTCGCAAGGGTGCCGCTTTGAACACCTATGAAATCGCCGAGCTAGTTGCTAAAGAGTTTTAGTGATAACTAAGCGTCGATCACTGGCAAAGTCCATAACCTGGCGACTAATTGCCATAGCTGTGACTTTTATCGTTGGGTTTGTCATGACCGGAAGCTGGCAGTTTGCTGCCTCGTTGTCGTTGATCTCAAACCTGATTAACTTCGTGCTTTACTACATTCACGAACGATTCTGGCTAAAGATCAACTGGGGCAGAAAATAGCCAAAAATCTTTACCCACTTGCAACAAACCGTGGGCGTTGAATCAAGGGTTTCCCAATTCGCCGCAGCTATCATCAAGGTATGTCAAAGTTTTCCCTGGGGGCCAGCTTACTTATCGCAACTTTGTTGCTTGTCGGCTGTTCTGCGGAAACTGAAGAGACAACCCCGGTTGCCACACCAACCCCAGTTATTGCACCTGAGCTAATTCCAACCGCGCCTCCTGAAGAGGTTGTCGATGTTATTCCAGAAGGCTTTTTGACTAGCTACGGCGACATCATTTTTAAAGTTGGCGATGGACCAACCTGGTGCACCATGAGTGAGTTTGATAACTTCGTGATCTGCGAACACAGAGAATTCGATGCAAAGTACGAGCAGCTTCCACTTCCTGCCGACTGCCAATACACCTACGGCTACCAGCTGCGACTTCGTGGCGCACCAGTTGAAGGTTCTAAGATGGCCGAGTTCACATGTGCCAACGCCAACTGGTCAGATCCATCCGCTGCACCAGTACTTGCCAGTGGCGAAAGAATTACAACTTTTGGATTTAGTTGCTTCGTTGAGAAACAAGCTGCGCGTTGTGAAAATTCGATGGGTGACTTTATTGTGCTTGGGCCTGAGGCCTGGGCAATGAGTGAGTAGCTACTTAGCTAATCTTTTGGTAGCAAAGTAATTAGCCGCACTTCTGGGCGACAGAAAAACCTGACCGGTGCAAAAATCGAGTTTCCCAATCCTGCAACAACGCTCAGCACTGAATGTTTTCCTTCAAATTCCCAACCGGATAAACCGCGGGCAAATTTGTTTGGCAGATCTGAATTTGTTGTGAGCGCTCCGAAAAAAGGAACTCTTACTTGACCGCCGTGGGTGTGTCCGGCAAAGATTACTTGCGCTCCAAAGCCTGTGAGCTTCTCGATTGATTCCATGTATGGAGCATGCGTTAGAGCAATTGAAAAGTGATCGCTTTTTACCAGCAGATCAAACTTGGCGTAACCGATGTGATAATCATCGATTCCAATAAATCGGATCCTGTTTCCATTTACTTGAACGTCAGCGAATCGGTTGTTCAGATTCACCCAGCCCGCACCTTCGAATGCCTTGGTTAATTCCTCGGTGTGTAGCGGTTCGGAGTTTGGTTTAGCTGAGGAGTGAAAGATGTATCCGAAAGGATTTTTGGCTACGGGGGCAAAGTAGTCATTTGAGCCGTGAACGAAAACCCCTGGCTTAGTTAGCAGGGGACCAAGGGCATCAAGCAGTGGCTTGATGGCATTTTTGTGACCTAGGTTATCTCCGGTGTTTACAACCAGGTCAATTTGCTTCTCGCCTAAAGAGCGAAGAAATCGCATCTTGTTTTTCTGCCAGGGGGCTAGGTGAATATCGCCAATTTGAAGCACTCGAATGGCGTTGGTGCCCTTGGGTAAAACCTTGATTGATTGCAGGCGAACTACATAAAGATGTCGCTCGATAAGTATTGCCCAGGCAGCCAGCCCAATTAGAACCGCTGCAACCAAAAGGCTAATTAGGACCCTTACTGATTATCAGCAGGATCGCACCTAAACCTTCTGCTGGTGTTCCAGCCCCAGGGCTAGTTCCAACAACGTTGCCCTTAGGAATTGTTGAGGAGTTTACAAAGAAAGTATTTTGGGTGGGCTGCGGTTCACTAACTGCAGAAAATCCTGCAGCTAAAAGTTTTGCTTTAGCGGCTGCAACACTGAGGCCGGAAACATCGGGAACTACAACTTCGCCACCCTTACTGATAAACAGTGTGACCATGGAGCCTCGAATCACTTCAGTTCCAGGTTCGATGTCGGCAAAGGCAATCGTTCCAATTGGGTTCAAGGACAGCACTGGGGTTGTGTCAATCTTTACCGAGAGACCTGCAAGCTTGATAAATTCTTCAGCATCGGCTGGAAGCAGTGCATTCACAACAGGCATAATCACTTTGGATGCACCGAGATAAACAGCTGGTGGCTCAGGGAAAGCAGAACCGCCGTAGATGGAATTGGCTTTAGTCATTACCTTGCGCCAGATTTCGTGACGGACACCACCACCAAATAGTCCTCTAACTGAAGTGTTGTCAACCTTGATTGCACCGGAAACGTTTCCAACCCAAGCAGCTGTTGCAACTTCAGTTGAGAATCCAGTCATCCAAGTTTGAACCGAGCTGTCCGAGGTTCCGGTTTTTCCAGCAATTGGAACTTCGTCCTTAATCTGAGAACGCGTTCCAGTTCCACCCTTGATTACTTGCTCAAAAGCGTAAGTTGCAGCAGCTGCAACCTCCGGACTCATTGCCTGGGTGCACTGGGAAACCGGCACGCGCATTTGCTGGCTGGTTCCGCGAACCACAACCCTGTCTATAGCGATTGGGGAACAGTAGGTGCCCTGGTTGGCAAAGCCAGCCATGGCACCGGCTAAGGAAAGTGCTGAAAGCTCATTGGTTCCAAGTACCGAAGAGGGCACATAAGAAAGCTCATTGCCATCGGCTCTCTTCACTCCAAGCCTTACTGCCATATCCCTGATATCGCACAGGTCTAGCTGGGCGGCCATCGAAACGTAGGAGGTGTTGATAGATCTAGTGGTGGAGCGAAGCACGTTTTCATTGACGTACTTCTCATCGTTGGAGTTTTGAGGCTCCCAGACGCCAACCAGTCCGCCACAGCGAGCCGAGAACTCCTCGGCGTTCCATTCGCGACCTCTGGCATCCACTCGATCTCCAAGTAGGAAACCTCTGGAAAGCCATTCGGCTAGTACAAAGATCTTGTAAGTCGAACCGGTCTGGAATCCGCTAGATCCACCGTAGGCCTTATCGGTTGAGTAGTTCACGCTTGTGGTGGTTGGGTCTTCATCGTCAACTTGACTAAAGCTACGGTTTTGGCTCATCGCCAAAACTCTTCCAGTTCCAACTTCAACCGAAACGGAGGCCGCTCCAAGCTCCCACTCGTTGTCTACTGGCATCTCGCGCTTTACTACCTTGTCGGTAGTAGTTTGCAGATCTATGTCCATGGTTGAGTAAATCTCAAGTCCACCGCGGCGAAGTAGTGTCTCGCGATCTTCAATCGCTAGACCAAATTCAGGGGAGTTTCTAATTGTCCAAACTACGTAGTCACAGAAGTATGCGGTCTGCTGGTTAGCTTCGCAACCGGTTGGTGCCTGTGTGATATTTGGCTCAACTGGCTCTGCCTTGTAAGCGTTGGCTTCTGCTGAGGTGATGTAACCCTCATCGCGCATGTTGTCGATGACGTAGTCGCGACGCTCTTTCGCAATAGGGAGATTCTCTGGCTCATCAGGCTTGTATTCGTTTGGAGCCTTTAGCATCGCAGCCAGTAGAGCTGCCTGCGGAACTGTTAGCTCAGAGGCTTTTACTCCGAAGTAGTAGTTGGCGGCTGCTTCGATGCCGTTGATCTGGTTTCCAAAGAAGGACAGGTTCAAATAGCCTGCAAGAATTTCCTTTTTGGTTGCTACTCCCTCAAGTGCGATAGCCAGTCTGATCTCTCGAAGCTTTCGGTCGACGGTGGCAACCGTGGCTGCCTCGATAGCTTCTTCGTCACCGGAAAGATTCGCTGCCTCAACCAGGGAGTTTTTGACGTACTGCATTGTGATGGTGGAAGCTCCAGGACCTGAAAGACCGGAGGCGGCAACGCCCACGGTGGCTCTGGCCAGGGAGAGAACATCCACTCCACCGTGAAGGAAGAACCTAGGGTCTTCGGTGGCAACTACGGCATTTCTAATGTTTGGGCTCATCTGGTCGTAGTCAACCGAGATGCGGTTCTCGTGGTAGAAAGTGGCCACAAGCACCGGTTCGCCGTCTTTGGTGGCAAAAAGGTTGGAGGCTTGAGAGGCGTTTACTGGCTTGATGTAGTCGGGTAGCCCATCAAAGATGGACACTCCAGCTGAAGCTGCGTAGCCACCAACGGCGGCAACCGGGGCCAGCAGTGCCATTGTTAGTAGCCCCGCAATAGCGCTAAGGCCAAAAAGCTTTCCAAATAGTCCGAGCATGGGGTTAGCCACACCTTTCCTTGTGAATAAGCTTTAAGAATACTTGCTAACCCTGAGAGGCACCTGACTATGACTAAGTGGGAGTACATAACCACCCCCCTGATCATCCATAACACCACCCAAATCCTCAATAACTGGGGCTCTGAGGGCTGGGAATTAGTCCAAATAGTCGTGGGTCCAGAAGGCGGCCTAGTGGCCTACTTTAAGCGTCCGGTGTCATAGATGTCCTCCGTTGAGCAAAATATCAAGGACTTAGGTCTTACCCTTCCTGAAACCTCAAAACCACTTGCGGCATACATTCCTGCTGTTCAAACCGGGAACCTAGTTTTCACATCCGGGCAGCTTCCGATGGTTGATGGCAAGCTCACCCACACTGGAAAAGTTGGGGCAGATGTATCAGCAGAAGATGCCAAGGCGCTCGCAGAAATATGTGCACTAAACGCCCTTGCAGCAATCAAGATGGTCATCGGCGATCTTGAAAAAATCAAGCGCGTTGTAAAAGTTGTCGGCTTTGTTGCATCGGCACCAGATTTCACTGGTCAACCAGGTGTTATCAACGGCGCGAGTGAATTTCTCGGCAAGGTACTTGGCGATAAAGGAATTCACGCGCGAAGTGCAGTTGGGGTGGCGGTACTGCCACTCGATGCTCCGGTTGAAATAGAACTAATCGTGGAGATTAGTCAGTAGCTCCAGCTTCTAACTTTCCGGTGATAACAGACATCACGGAAGTATCGGCAAGTGTTGTCACGTCACCAATTGGTCGATCTTCGGCAACGTCTCTAAGTAGCCTTCGCATGATTTTTCCTGAGCGAGTTTTTGGAAGCTCGGCAACGACCATGATTGTTCGAGGCTTGGCAATCGGACCAATTTCTTTGGCAACGTGATCGCGCAAGAGCTTACTGACATCTGAGTCGCTGCCTGCGGCAGCGACTTGATCTGATCTTAGAATCACAAAAGCCACCACTGCTTGGCCGGTAGTTTCATCCTTTGCTCCAACCACTGCGGCTTCAGCCACGAACGGGTGGGACACCAACGCCGACTCGATCTCGGCTGTTGAGAGCCTGTGGCCGGAGACGTTCATGACATCATCCACGCGTCCAAGGATCCAGACATCGCCGTCTTCATCGAGCTTGGCGCCATCGCCTGCGAAGTAGCGGCCCTGGTATTGCGACCAGTAGGTTTCCTTGTAGCGCTCGTTATCGCCCCAGATGCCTCGAAGCATCGAAGGCCAAGGCTCGGTGAGAGTTAGGTACCCGCCACCGGAAGTTACCTTCTTACCTGCGTCATCGACGATTTCCATCGAGATTCCAGGAAGTGGAATCATCGCCGATCCTGGTTTGGCTGCAGTGATTCCAGGAAGTGGGGAGATCATGATGGCTCCGGTTTCGGTCTGCCACCAGGTGTCAACAATTGGAGCTTTATTGCCACCGATAACGTCGCGATACCAAATCCAGGCCTCTGGGTTGATTGGTTCGCCAACTGAACCTAAGACCCTAATTGAGCTCAGGTCGTACTTATCTGGAATCTCGCGACCTAGTTTCATAAAGGTGCGGATGGCGGTTGGGGCGGTGTACAAAACAGTGACCTTGTACTTTTCTACAATCTTCCACCAGCGTCCCCAGTCGGGGGTATCTGGAGTGCCTTCGTAAATTACTTGACTTACTCCATTGGCAAGGGGTCCGTAGACAACGTAAGTGTGTCCTGTGATCCAACCAACATCGGCGGTGCACCAGTAGATGTCTTTTTCTGGGTGGATATCGAAAACGTTTTTGTGAGTGAAGGTTGCCTGGGTTAGGTAGCCACCGGAGGTGTGCAAAATGCCCTTTGGCTTTCCGGTGGTACCGGAGGTATAAAGAATAAACAGCGGGTGCTCAGCCCCGAACGCTTTAGCCTCGTGCTCACTAGATGCCGAATCAACAACATCAGACCACCAGTGGTCAAGGTTTTTGTTCCAGGAAACTTCATTGCCGCCGCGCTTTAGAACTACGACTGCTTCAACGCTCGGGCAATCTCCATCGCCAATTGCTTCATCAACTGCAGGCTTGAGTGCTGAGACCTTACCTTTTCTATAACCACCGTCGGCTGTGATGATCAACTTGGCCTCGGCGTCGTTGATGCGGCTTCTAAGCGACTCAGCTGAGAAGCCTCCAAAGATCACCGAGTGAATCGCTCCTAGGCGAACAGTTGCCAGCATGGCAATGATTGCCTCTGGAACCATCGGCATATAAATGGCAACGCGGTCGCCAGAAGTAAGCCCCAGTGAGGCGAAGGCATTTGCTGCTTTTTTCACTTCAACTAGAAGCTGGGCATAGGTATAGGTAGAGGTATCGCCGTTTTCACCCTCGAAGTAAATGGCGATTCGATCGCCTCGGCCTTCGATAACGTGCCGATCAAGGGTGTTATAGGAAACGTTTAGCTCGCCGTCTTCGAACCAGGTGGCGAAAGGAGCGTTAGAAAAATCAAGGGTTTTGGTGAAGGGCTTGTGCCAGTGCAGAGCTTTTGCCTGCTTAGCCCAGAAGGCTAACCGGTCTGATTTGGCCTCGGAGTAAAGCTCTGGCTTGGCTATAGCCTGCGCCACAAACTCAGGACTTGGGGCAAACCTGCGGGTTTCGTGGAGCAGATTCTCGATTCCAGATTCCTCAGGCATGATCATCCTTATCTTTTAATCTCTTGGCAATAATGCCACAAATCGGCTTTATCAAGCCAAGAGCCAGACGTAGACTTGGGCTCGTCAGCAATTCGTTGCTGGCTTGTGATAGTTAGATTCCCCCAATCGCTATCACTAGGCGGCAGGCTTTCCCCCAAAGCCTGCCGCCCCCTAATTTTCCACATCTTTTGTTTTCACCCCCAAACCTTCCGCTGAATCACTCATGGTTATCAGCGTGGAATCGAAAATCCCTGAAGCTCTGCTAGAGCTAATTGATGACCCTATGGTCACGGACATCTGCCTAGCCAGCGGATCAACCCAAGTCGATTCCGGTTCGGGACTGAAGCCCGCCGAGAAGTTATCGCTAACAGAGGCCGAGCTCTCGGCACTTGCCAAAGATCTGATTGAGCTCGGTGGCCGAAGGCTAGATCAAGCAAATCCATTTGCAGATGTTTGTTTGCCGGGGGGACTTAGAGTCCACGCGGTGCTGAAATCAGCTTGCACCGATTCCACACTTGTATCTATTCGCTTGCACTCAACAATGCCAAGGTCTCTGGAAGCGTTACTAGCTGGAGAATTTGCCACCGCTGCTCAAGCCGAGCTAATTCAAGAAATTTGCAGATTGCGCCAAAGCTTTCTAATTGCCGGTGCCACCGGCACTGGAAAGACCACTTTGCTTCGGGCCATGCTGCAAGAAAACAATGAGCGAGTAATCGCCGTTGAGGACGTCACTGAGCTTTCTGGATCAAACATCATCTGCCTACAAACCAAACCAAAGAACATTGAGGGTCAAGGTGAGATCACACTTGAGGATCTTGTTAGACAAGCCCTTCGAATGAGACCGGATCGAATCTGCATTGGGGAGGTTAGAGGCCAGGAGCTAGTTCCAATGCTGCAGGCTCTGAACACTGGGCACCGGGGTGCAACCACGCTGCATGCAAATTCATTAGAACAGGTGCCCGAGCGTCTGATCTCAATTGCCGCCCAGCAGCAAATCAACGAAGCAACGCTTTCTCGATTGGTGGCTTCGGCTTTTGATTGGGTCATTGCCCTAAGTGCTGAGCAAGGGACAAGAAAGATTGCTGGCATTGGAAAGTTTGAGTCAAACAACGACAAGCTTTTGGTTGTTTCTCAACTTCGTACACGTAAGTTGCAGCTGGCATGAGTGCAAATCTTGCCGTGCTAGAACTCTCAGCACTCCTTCGAAGCGGAGCAACCAACCAGGCAGCCATTAAGGCATTCCAGGTTGATTTGCTTAGTGAATTTCAGAAAAAGCAGTTTCAATTCATTTGGGATGTCTCTCATGACTCCGGCGGCAATCTTGCACTGGCCCTAGATCGATTAGCCCAAGTGTTTGATTCACAACACAAGCAATCTGCTGAACTAAAAGTTGCTTTCGCTTCCCCTAGAGCAAGTGCGAATTTGATTTTGATGCTTCCCTTGCTTGCAGTTATCTTCGCCGAGCTGCTGGGGCTTCCGACTATTTCTGCGGCCTTTGAAACATCCCTTGGAGCGATGGCCGTTGGCATTGGTTTGATGTTGTTGATTATCGCCAGAGTGATTTCGCTTCGGATGTTAGATAAGGCAAAACCCCGCGAGGCGGACCCCGGTGCATTTTTGGACGCTGTGGTAATTGGGCTTTCTGCGGGGCTATCTCCAAAGGCATCTTCAACGCTTGCCCAGAACAAGTCCGTTTTGAACTTTGGGGAAAAGGTGTCAGGGGAGCAGTTATCCCAATTGCAAGATGCCGTGAGTGTGTCCGAACAATCGGGAATCGCCCTTTCAGGGATTTTGTCGGCTCGGGCCGATGCCCTTCGGCACCGGCTCTGGAATCGCCGGCGGCAGGATTTGGCCAAGCTCTCAATTTCACTGCTTTTGCCACTGGGTCTTGCGGCCCTTCCGGCGTTTGTATTCCTGGCGGTTGTTCCACTTGGAATAGGCCTATTTAGAGCTGTATAGAAAGGTATAAAAAATGAACTGGAAATCAGACACAGGCGCTGCCACGGCTGAGTACGCAATTGCCACCATGGCAGCGGTGGGCTTTGCAGGGCTACTGGTAGTAATCATGAGATCCGATGAGGTCAAAGCGATCTTGTTTGATTTGGTTAGATCGGCACTTAGCCTTGGCGGTAGCTAAAAAAGATTCCGGCAGTGTCACTGCCGAATTGGTTTTAGCACTTCCTGCGGTAGTGATGATTGTTGCCCTGGCACTTGGTGCGATGAGTGTTCAGCTGCAACGAATGGAATTGGTTTCAGCTGCCTCAACAATTGCTCGAGCAATTGCAAGAGGTGAGCCAATCGCGATAGTTGATGCTCTCGTTTCAGAACTTGGCGAGCAAGTTGGCTTTGAAATTCAAGAAGAGTTGGGGGTTGTGTGTGTAATTTTGCGCAGCGAAATTGGAATTTTTAGTATTGATCTAAGCGGTTTGGAGTTGATCGAGACTCAGTGCGCAAAAGCTCAAGGTCAATAGAAAATGACACGGGAGCTGGAACAATTCTGGCTTTTGGGCTCATAATTGTGATTCTCGGAATATTTTCAGCTACAAGTTTGTATTCCTTGCATTTGCTAGTAAATACAAGGGCTCAAGCCACTACAGAGGCCATTGCACTGGCTGCAACTGATGCACTTCGAGGTGTATCGTCCGGTTATCCGTGTATTGTGGCAAAAGATATCGCAGCCAATAGCCAGCTGGTTTTGGAACGATGTCGTATTGTCGGTTTCGAGGTCTTTATTGAGACCAGCTTCGAGTCTCTTGGGCTCGTGCACAAAGCACGAGCTCGAGCAGGACCCTGAAGAGAATTTATTAGGAGAAGTATGTCGGGCAACAAGTTAGTAATAGTCGAGTCGCCAGCAAAGGCGAAGACCATTGCTAAGTATTTAGGTGATGACTACACAGTCATGGCCTCGATTGGGCATATCCGAGACCTGATCGACCCAAAGAACTTGCCTCCTGAAGAAAAGAAGAAAAAGGGCTCGCTAGCCAAGTTCTCAATTGACATCGAAAATGACTTTGAGCCTTACTACGCCATTTCGGCCGGAAAATCCAAGACTGTCGCCGAGCTCAAAAAGGCCCTGACGCAAGCCGACGAGCTATATCTTGCAACTGATGAGGACCGCGAGGGTGAGGCCATCGCTTGGCACCTGCTCCAGGTGCTAAAGCCGAAGGTTCCGGTCAAGCGAATGGTGTTCCACGAAATTACAAAAACAGCTATCCAGGAAGCTCTGGGCAAAACCCGAGATGTTGACCAGAACCTAGTTCAGGCTCAAGAAACCAGGCGAGTAGTTGACCGACTTTACGGCTACGAAGTTTCTCCGGTTTTGTGGCGCAAGATCAACCGCGGTCTTAGTGCCGGTCGAGTTCAGTCCCCAGCCATGCGATTGGTCGTTGAGCGTGAGCGTGAGCGAATGGCTTTTGTTTCCGCAAGCTATCACGATGTAAAAGCACTGTTTACAACGGGCGTCGGTAAAGAACAAGACTTTGAGGCAAAACTTCTTTCCATTGATGGCAAGAGAATTGCCTCGGGTGATGCCTTCAACGACAAGGGTGAAATCAAAGACGGCGTTTTACTTCTTGATCTAGACGCCGCCGAGAAACTTGCTGTTGCGATGCGCAGCAGTGGTATAAAGGTAAAAGTTGAATCGGTGGAATCAAAGCCATCAACTCGACGCCCAGCTGCTCCTTTCACAACTTCAACTTTGCAGCAGGAAGCGTCGAGAAAACTTCGCATGTCTGCTAAGCAGACTATGGATACCGCACAGTCTTTGTATCAAGACGGACACATTACATATATGCGTACCGACTCACCGGTTTTATCAACCCAAGCTATTCAGGCTGCAAGAAACCTAGCGGTTGAAATGTTTGGCAAAGACTCGGTTCCTGATTCTCCTCGCGTCTACACCGGAAAGAGCAAAAACGCTCAGGAAGCCCACGAAGCTATTCGTCCAGCTGGCGAAACCTTCTTGCACCCAAGCGATCTTCCAACGAGCATGTCATCAAGGTCTAAAGATCTTTACGAGTTGATCTGGAAAAGAACAATGGCTTCTCAGATGGCTGACGCCAAGGTTTCAACCACGACAGCAAAGATTTCAGTCGGACCACTCGATGGCGGCAAATCTGCTGAGTTCTCAGCATCGGGAACTGTTGTTTTGTTCAAGGGTTTCATGGCCGCCTACGAGGAAGGCCGCGACGTTGAGCGCGAAGAAGAAGAGGACAGCGAAAAAGAGCTAAAGCTTCCAGCCTTGGAAGTTGGCCAGGAGCTGTCCGTAGTTGAGGTCACCGCCAAGGATCACACCACTTTGCCGCCTCCGCGCTACACAGAAGCTTCCCTTGTGAAGGCCCTAGAAGAAGATGGCATCGGAAGACCTTCTACTTACGCCGCTATCTTGTCCACCATCATCAACAAGGGTTATGTCGTAAAGCGCGGCCAGGCCCTAGTTCCAGAGTGGATTGCCTTTACTGTGACCCGCTTCTTGGAAGATAACTTCGTAAAGCTAGTTGACTATGCCTTCACTGCTCAGATGGAAGAAAACCTCGACCAGATTGCAGCAGGGGAGCTTGATCGAAGCGACTGGCTCAAAAAGTTCTACTTCGGAACTGACACCGAAGATGGTCTTCACGACACCGTTCAAAACGTTGGCGAGCACGACCCGAAGGCTGTGAACTCAATCTTCCTAGCCGATAACATAACGCTACGAACCGGTAAGTACGGCCCATACATCGAGACCATGGTCGAGCCTGGCAGCGAAGGCGCCGATGAGAACGGCCGTCGCATCGTGAACATTCCAGAGGGCCTTGCCCCTGATGAGCTAACTGTTGCCAAAGCACAAGAACTTATCGATGCTCCGATTATCACTGACCGCAAGATGGGTCAGGATCCAGTGACCGGTTACGACATCTTGTTCAAGGACGGACGCTTTGGTCCTTACGTTCTATTGGAAGACCCAAACGCCGAGAAGCCAAAGACTGCCTCATTGTTTAAGTCAATGTCGCCAGATACTTTCACCTTTGAGCAAGCAGTTATGCTGCTATCTCTACCAAGGACAATTGGTCTTGACCCAGAAACTGAAACTCCAATCACCGCACAAAATGGAAAGTTTGGTCCTTACCTAAAGAAGGGCACCGACTCGAGATCTTTGGCCACCGAAGACCAGATCTTCTCGTTGACTCTGGAAGAAACTCTTGAGCTATACAAGCAGCCAAAATACGGTGGCCGCAGAACTGCCGCCACACCACTTCGCGAATTCGGCGAAGACCCAGCCAGCGGCTTGCCGGTGTTTGCCAAGACTGGGCAGTTTGGTGACTACGTCACCGATGGAGCTATCAACGCCACCATTCCTAAGGACGAAAAGCTTGAGGAACTAAGCCCTGACCAGGCCTTTGAACTTTTGGCCATCAGGCGTGAGAAACTAGGGTTAGAGCCAGGCCAAGCTGCCCCAAAGGCAGGTCGAGTCTCCAGAAAGGCCGCAGCCCCTAAAAAGACTGTGAAGGCTGGCACCGCTAGAAAGAGGAAGTAATTTGAGCCACGGACTGTTCATCTCCTTTGAGGGAATCGACGGCGTTGGCAAATCCACTCAAGCTGACTTGATGGAAAACTACCTTGCCTCCAAAGGCTTAAAAGTAGTTCGAACCTTAGAACCTGGTGGCACTGAACTTGGTCAAGAAATTAGACATCTTTTATTGCACCGCAAAGGTGAAGTCTCTGCTCGTTCCGAAGCACTTCTATATGCAGCTGATAGAGCACATCATGTGGCAAGCAAAATCTTGCCAGCACTGGAAGCTGGCCAAGTTGTCATCACCGACCGCTACCTAGATTCATCCGTTGCCTACCAAGGCGCCGGGAGAGAACTAAATCTAACCGAGGTTAGAAACCTCTCGCTTTGGGCTGTCAATAATCTCTTGCCTGATCTAACCGTGCTACTTGATTTGGATGCTGAGCTTGCAACCAAGCGTCGCGGTCAAACTGGCGAAGCTCCTGATCGCTTGGAGCGGGAGAAGATTGAGTTTTTTGAAGCGGCAAGACATTCTTATCTTGATTTAGCAAAAGCTGAACCGAAGAGAATTTTCGTGGTGGATGCCAACCAGGCTCCCGAGAAAATCTGGGAAGCAATTGTGGTTCGGCTGGATCAAGTCCTAGAAAGCAAAGGACTTTGAGTACCGTTCTAGATTTCGAGCCAATTTGGTCTGAGCTACTCGGTCAACCAGAAGCGGTTGGTCAACTGCGTCAAGCAGTTGCCACAAAAGACGAAGGACTGCACCACGCCTGGTTACTCACTGGACCTCCGGGATCGGGAAGATCAAATGCCGCGATGGCATTTGCAGCATCTTTGCTTTGTGAAAAAGCTGGCTGTGGCCAGTGCAAAAGTTGCCGCATGGTGCAATCAGGATCTCATCCTGATGTTTCAGTTTTGGCTACCGAGAAAGTCATCATCTCAATCGAGGAAATAAGGCAACTGGTTTCAGCCTCGCACTTTGGAGGATCGCTCAGTAAATACCAGATCATGATTATCGAAGATGCCGATCGGATGGCTGAGCGCTCTTCAAACGTTTTATTGAAGGCCCTGGAAGAACCGCCGGCTGGAACCATCTGGTTGCTTTGTGCTCCAAGTGAAGCCGACATGCTTCCAACCATTCGCTCGCGCGTTAGACGAGTTGCCCTAAAGCAACCATCGACTCAAACTGTTGCGGACCTACTTGTTGCCCGCGATGGCATTGAGCCAAGACTTGCTTTGCAGGTGGCAGCTGAAGCTCAGGGACACATCGGTATGGCTCTAAGGCTTGCCACCAGCTCCGATGCCAGAGCTCGTCGAAAAGAAACTTTAGTTTCGGCTTTGCAGATCGATTCAATTCCTAAAGCTATGTCCACCGCTGAGCGCTGGCTAGAACTTGCCAAAAAAGATGCCGATGCACTGACTACCGAAAAAGACGGTGAAGAGCGAGCGAATCTTTTGGCAACCCTCGGTATCCCCGAAGGCGGAACAATTCCACCAGCCCTCAGGGCAGATATCAAAGCGTTGGAAGAAGCTCAAAAAAGACGCGCAACCAGAAGCCTGCGCGATGGCATCGATCGAATCTTGGTTGATCTTATGTCGCTCTATAGAGATGTAATGACGATCCAGCTGGACGCTCAGGCTGAGCTTGTGAATCAAGATCTTGCAAGTTCCTTAGAAGTGGTAGCCTGTAGTTCTTCGCCTGCGCAGACCATTGCAAAGCTTGAGGCCATGGCGCAGGCCAGAATACGGATCGGTTCAAACGTTCGAGACCTGATGGTTTTAGAATCACTTGCCATCTCACTTAGAAGGAAGATTTGAAAATCAAACTGGGCCAGATGGCAATCTTCGCTACTTCCGCAATAGTTCTAACCGGTTGTGTTGCGGTGAACGACTCTGCTACCCCTGAACCAATCAGTCCGGTTGCAACTGGAGCCTCGGCCGGTTTTGAGAAGTACTACGAGCAGGTAGTTGAATTCGTGGATTGCGGCCAGGGACTATTCTGTGCTGATGTTCAAATGCCGATGAACTGGGATGATCCAGCCAGTGCGCCAATTGAAATTGCAACTTCTTATCGTCAGGCAGATAAGAAAGAGCCATTGGGGTTTGTGCTTTTCAATCCTGGAGGACCAGGAGCATCCGGTTATGACTGGGTTCTAGAATCCAGTGATTTTTTGGGCACCAAGACACTTCGTGAGAATTTCAACATTTTGGGCTTTGACCCAAGAGGGGTTGGGCGAAGCTCAGCTGTTTCCTGCCTGACTGATGCCGAGACCGATGAGTTTTTATACAACGTCACCGGCTTTGAGCTTGGAAGCGATGAGGATCTTGAGTTCTCGAGAGCAGCCATAAAAGACTTTGGTGCCAAGTGTCTTGAAGGAACAGGAGACCTGCTAGCCCACGTTGACACCGTCTCAGCTGCGAAGGACATGGATGTATTGCGCGCTGTGCTGGGGCAGGAAAAACTTCACTACCTTGGCTATTCCTATGGATCACTACTTGGAACCACCTACGCGACACTGTTTCCTGACCGAGTCGGTCAGTTCGTTCTGGATGGTGCAATAGACCCAACTGTTTCGGATGAGCAACAGACACTGTTCCAGATTGAAGCATTCGAAAAGGCTCTGACGGCTTTTCTTGAAGCTTGTGAGCAATACACGGACTGCCCATTCACTGGGTTTGTTGATAGCGATCTAGAAACCATCAGAGAGTTTTTCCTAGATCTTGAAAGTAAACCGCTGCCAACTCAGTCCGGTCGTGAGCTAACAATTTGGGGAGCAGTGACCGGATTGATTATGCCGCTGTACTCAGAGAGCTATTGGCCATACCTGGCAACGGCATTTGATATGGCCTTGAATAAGAGCCAAGGAGATGTCTTTATGCTGCTTGCTGATCAATACAACGACCGCGGTGATGATGGAACTTACTCAACCAACGTTTTAGCTGCTAACTACGCAATCAGCTGCCTTGATTCACGTGCGAGCACAAACATCTTCAGTATAAGAAGTCAAAACAGCGCACTTTTGGAAGCAGCTCCAACACTCGGTCGCTACTGGCAGTTTGGTGCGCTTCGGTGCGAGAGTTGGCCTTTTGAAGTCAAGCCATCACCGGCTTCTTACAAAGCAACAGGTGCGCCAACAATTTTGGTTGTTGGAACTACCGGAGACCCAGCTACTCCTTACGCTCAGGCGCAGGCGCTAGCCGGGGAAATTCTCGATGATGCATTCTTGCTCACTTACAACGGTGAGGGACACACAATCTATGGCCAGCAAGTTGATTGCGTCGACGATGTAGTGGATGAGTTTTTCCTGACGGCCAAATTGCCAGACACTGACCCTAACTGCCAGGCACCCTAAGAACTAAATCTTTGGTACAGGCGGGTGGCTTTAGCGCTACCGGCAGCAGGAATGTTCTTATAGGGCAGTTACGTAGGCGCCGGAAATTCCACCATCAACGAGGAAGGTTGATCCAGTTATGAAAGAGCTGTCATCGGATGCCAAGAATGCAACCGCTGCAGCTAGTTCTTCAGGTTGTGCGAATCGTCCAATTGGAATGTGAATGAGTCTTCTTGCAGCACGCTCTGGATCTTTAGCAAATAGTTCCTGAAGCAAGGGAGTATTTACCGGTCCTGGGCAAAGCGCGTTTACGCGAATTCCCTGTCTAGCAAACTGAACTCCAAGCTCGCGGCTCATAGCCAACACTCCACCCTTGGAAGCGGTGTAAGAGATTTGGCTGGTCGCGCTTCCCATAACTGCAACAAACGAAGCGGTGTTGATGATCGAGCCAGAGCCCTGCTTGGTCATGTGTCGAAGTGCTGCGCGGCAGCAAAGGTAAACGCTTTTTAGGTTTACGTCTTGAACTTTTTGCCAAGCAGGAAGTTCGGTGGTCTCAATGGAGTCATCATCCGGAGGCGAAATACCAGCATTGTTGAATGCGATATCTACCTGGCCGTACATCTTCACCGTTGAGTCAAACAGGTTGTTGACTTCGGCTTCGTCGGCAACGTTGACCTTGATGTAGCTGCCACCAACCTCAGCAGCAGCTGCTTCTCCAGTTACTGGGTCCATGTCACCGATTACAACCTTGGCGCCTTCGGCGGCAAAGCGTTTGGCGGTTGCAAGTCCGATGCCGGATGCGCCTCCTGTGATTACCGCTACTTTTCCAGCAAGACGCTGGGTTAGGTCCATTTTTGTGATTGTCATTTTTTGTGCTCCTAGTCAGCCGGGTAGTAAACGGTTTTTTCTTCTGTGAAGTGCATTGGTGCGTCCGGTCCAAGCTCGCGGCCAAGACCGGACTGCTTGAAGCCACCAAACGGGGTGTTGTATCTAACAGAGGAGTGGGAGTTCACCGAAAGGTTTCCACTCTCCAGCGCTCTTGATACTCGAATACCTCTTCCAAGATCGCGTGTCCAAATCGAACCACTTAGTCCGTACTCAGAGCTGTTTGCAATCTCCAAAGCCTCTGCTTCATCCTTGAAACGGTAAACCGAAACAACAGGACCGAAGATCTCTTCGGTCATGCAGCGATCTGTTAGCTTGCCAGGGGTAAGCACCGCCGGTGCCATGAAGTATCCCTTGCCGGTTGGGGCGTTGCCTCGAAAGGCAACATTTCCATCGGATAGGTATTGCTCGACGTTTTCGAAATGCTTTTTGGAAACCAGCGGACCCATTTCGGTAGCTTCATCTGTTGGGTCACCGACTTTGTAAGCCTTGACTGATTTTTCTAAACCTGCCATGAAGCGGTCATAGACCGAAGCTTCAACCAGGATTCGACTCCTTGCGCAGCAGTCTTGGCCAGCATTTTCAAACACTGAGCTAGGTGCAGCTGCCGCAGCCTTATCAACATCAGCATCAGCAAAAACAATGTTCGCGCTTTTTCCACCGAGCTCTAGAGTTACTCTCTTGACTTGATCCGCGGCCTTGCGCATGACTTGCTTGCCAACTTCGGTTGAACCGGTGAAAACAATCTTTCCAACTTTTGGATGGGTCAAGAATCGATCCCCAACAACTGATCCCTTACCGGGGATTACTTGGAACAGTCCCTCCGGTAAGCCAGCCTCCAAAGCCAGTTCACCGATGCGGATACTTGAAAGCGGAGTCCATTCGGCTGGCTTTAGTACAACTGCATTTCCAGCAGCAAGGGCTGGAGCAAAGCCCCAACTTGCAATTGTCATTGGGAAATTCCAAGGTGTGATGATTCCAACCACACCAATTGGTTCGTTGAAAGTCACTGCAATTCCGCCGGCAACCGGGATCTGCTTTCCGATTAGTCGCTCTGGTCCTGCCGAGTAATACTCCAAAACGTTTCTAACGTGGGTAGCTTCCCAGCGCGCTTGAGAGATTGGGTGGCCTGAGTTTCTAACCTCCAGCTGGGCAAGCTGCTCGATGTTTTGGTCAACGGTCGAGGCAAATCTGTGAAGCAGCATTGCTCGATCTGCTGGATTTAGCCCAGCCCACTTCTTCTGAGCCTTGGAGGCTAGTTCAATCGCAGCATCGGTTTGCGCAAGGTCTGCGTGAGCAATAGTTTCCATCTGCTCTTCGGTTGCTGGATTGATTAGTGTGTAGCTCATTTAGTTCCTCGATACTTTCTTGCAGCTTCGATTAGACCTTCAAAAATTCTTAGGTCATCCAGGGTTTGCTCTGGGTGCCACTGGACGGCCACACCAAATGGGTGATCGGCTAGTTCAACTGCCTCAATAATTCCATCTTCTGACTTAGCTGTGATCTTGAGACCTTTACCAAGTTCGTCGATTGCCTGGTGGTGGTATAAAGCCGCGTTAGAAACTTTGTCGCCAACTAGAGAGCCAAGAATTGAGCTTGCCTCAACTTCTACATCTGCCGGAGTGAACTGCGCGTTTCCTAACTGGTAGCGATTATCACCAACAACATCAGGCAGGTGCTGAATCAAAGTTCCACCGCGGTTAATATTTAGCATTTGTGCGCCACGGCAAATTCCAAGAAACGGCAGGTCAGCATCAATTGCTGCGCTCAAAAGCTTTTCTTCCAAGTCATCTCTTAGCTTGTCTGGCTGCTCAGCTTCAGCGTGTGGGCTTTGACCGTAGCGAGATGGATCGATGTCTCTTCCTCCGCAAAGCATTAATCCATCCAGTGATGAAACTATGTCTTTGGCTTCAGCGCTTGAAAGCTGCTGAGGAGGAAGCATGATTGCCAAACCTCCGGCTCTGGTTATTCCTTCTATATAGAAGGCCGGGATCATTGCCATCTCGGTATCCCAAACGCCGGTTTTGCCTTGCTGGCGGTAGGTGGTCAGACCAATACGAGGTTTAGGTCCGCTCAAAGCCGCGCACCCGCTCCCAGTCTGTGACTGAACTGTTGAAGGCTTGGATCTCGTTCTTGGCGTAGTGAAGGTAGTGATCTACTACCGCATCTCCGAAGCTGGCTCTAGCGACCTTAGAGTTTTTGAATAGCTCCATGGCCTCTTGCATGGTTGCTGGTACGTGGGGCTTATCCGAGGCGTAACCGTTTCCGGTTGTGATCTCATCTAAAGAAAGCTTGTTTTCGATTCCGTAGATACCTGCTGCAATCATGGCGGCTGTAGCCAAGTACTGGTTCACGTCTCCTCCAGGAACTCGGTTTTCTACGCGCATACCAAGTCCTTGCCCCACAACTCGCAGTGCAACTGTGCGGTTATCGACTCCCCAGGCAACTGCGGTTGGAGCGAAGCTACCCTCGACGAATCTCTTGTAGGAGTTGATCTGAGGCGCGTAGAGCAAAGCGAATTCGCGCATCAAGGCAATCTGACCGGCTAGGAAGTACTTGAAGGTGTCCGACATTCCAAGAGCATCAGACTTGTCAGCAAACACTGCCTTGTCATCAAGAGATCTAAACGACATGTGGATGTGACAAGAGTTTCCCTCGCGCTCGTTGTACTTGGCCATGAAGGTAAGTGACTTGCCGTGTTTTTCAGCAATCATCTTCGCACCGGATTTGTAAACGCCGTGGTTATCGCAAGTGGTCATTACTTCGTCGTACAAAAATGCAATTTCTTGCTGGCCTAAGTTACATTCGCCCTTTACGCCTTCGCAGTACATTCCCGCGTCGTCCATTGAGTTTCTAATTTCACGAAGCATTGGCTCGACCCTCGTTGAGGCAAGTAGGTCGTAGTCAACGTTGTAATCGGTAGATGGCTTTATATCTTTGTATCCCTTAGCCCAGGCTTGCCTAAAGGTGTCATCAAAAACGATGAACTCAAGTTCAGTTCCAACCATGGCCTTCATGCCAAGTTTTTCTAACTTGTCGGTTTGGGCTTTAAGAATCGAACGAGGGGATTGGGGAATAACTTCGTGAGAGGTGGTGTGAAGGTCGGTTGTGACAATCACGCTTCCTGGTAGCCAAGGAGCCATGCGCATGGTTTTCATATCTGGAACCATTGCCATGTCGGAGTAGCCGGTATCCCAAGATGAGATTTCGTAGCCCTGGATGGTGTTGTTTTCGATGTCAACAGCAAGAAGGTAGTTGCAACACTCGGCAGCATGGCCAGCGATGTTGTCAAGGAAATGTCGGGCGGCAACTCTTTTCCCGATGAGCCGTCCCTGCATGTCAGTGAAGGCCATTATGACGGTGTCGATTTCACCAGCCTTATAAAGAGATTTGAGCTGATCCATCGAGATGTAGCCTTTGGTGGCCATAAGTTGTTTCCTCTTCTTTGAGGTTGGTTTTCCAACCCTTAGATTACTTTAGAGCCGATGGCCCCCCTTAAGTGAGCCCAGAACTAGGGGCTAGGGCCCATAAAGGTGGGCTAGCTTGTTCAGAAGGTAAACAAAACTCTTTTGGCTAAAGGTTGCTACTTGACCCCCGAAGGGGTCTAAAGTTCGAAGGGAAACAACCAATCACAATGCCGTGATGGAAGCGCCCCGATCCTCGAGGCGAAATTCTGAAGCGGCGGATAGGAAACCGAATGGCTTCGGAAAACATGAAGGTCTCAGGCGTCACATATAAAAAGCCTGAAGATGGATATTTTGAAAAACGCCAGCTGACTCGCGCCGCTGGCCTTTTGGGTCTCTGGGGACTTGCAGTTGCTGCAGTTATCTCAGGGGATTTCTCTGGATGGAACTTCGGACTAGACGTAGGTGGCTTTGGTGGCCTTTTGATTGCCTTCGGAATTTTGGTAATCATGTACTACGGTCTGATGTTCTCCATCGGTGAAATGGCAGCAGCCATGCCTCACACCGGAGGTGCTTACTCATTTGCGCGAACAGCGATTGGTCCCTGGGGTGGTTTCATCACCGGACTCGCTGAGACAATCACTTACGTCGCAACAACAGCCGTAATTGTTTTCTTCTCCGCAAGCTACGCTGACGGAATTGCATCCACTCTCATCGGTGTCTCACTGCCGATGTGGGTATGGTGGATCATTCTTTACGTCGTATTCATTGCTTTGAACGCAACCGGATCGAGCATTGCATTTAAGTTTGCAATCGTAGTTGCGATCATCTCTCTTGCGATTATCGTTATCTTCTCCCTAATGGCTGCCTTCTCAGGTCTGTTTAGTGTTGACAAGCTTTTCAACATTGCACCAGAGCCTGGCCAGAGTGCATTCCTACCATTTGGTGTTGAAGGAATTCTGTGGGCTATCCCATTCGCAGTTTGGTTCTTCCTAGGCATCGAGGAACTTCCTCTTGCCGCTGAAGAGGCCAAGAACCCAGCAAGAGATATTCCAAAGGCTGGACTATGGGCTCGTACCACTTTGATTGCAACCGGTTTGTTGATTCTGTTCTTGAACACTGGAATCAACGGAGCTGAGGAACTTCGCGTAGCTGGAGAGCCTCTACTCGATGGATTCCGTTTGATGGTTGGCGATCAGCTAGCTGCCCTTCTGGGTCTAATCGCGTTGATTGGTCTTCTAGCTTCCCTACAGGGAATAATGTTTGCTTACGCAAGAAACATGTTCTCCCTTTCCAGGGCTGGCTACTACCCTCGCGGTCTATCGGTCACCAACAGCAAGAATGTTCCATTCGTGGCACTTGTTGTTGGTGCGGTTATTGGTTTTGCTGCACTTCTATCCATCGAGATCTTGACTGCGGTGGATGCTGAGGGTGCCGGAGCGGTTGCTGGAGCTATCGTGTTAAACATCGCTGTTTGGGGAGCCATGCTCGCCTACATGATGCAGGCCGTTAGCTTCCTAATCCTGCGCCGCAAGCTACCAAAGCTAAAGCGCCCTTACGTTTCACCATGGGGTGTTCCAGGAGCATGGGCTGCAGCGATAATCGCCGGTATCTCATTCGTTGGATACCTAATCAACCCAGCGTTCCAAACCGCTATCGCAGGTATCGCAGTGATTTACCTAATCATGTTGATTATCTTCGCGGTCTATGGAAGACACAACCTGGTCCTCGCACCTGAAGAGGAATACGCAGTAAATAACTCAAAGAAGTAAAACAAGCTATGTGAAACGGGCCGGCAAGTTGCCGGCCCGTTTTCACGGATGGATTGAAATGGCCTACGTAGGAACCTTAGATCTTTTCACTATTGGAATAGGTCCTTCTTCTTCTCACACCGTGGGTCCGATGCGCGCATCTCGTGCCTTCGCTCTTGAGATACCTAAGCCAGAAATTGTCACCCGCATTCAAATAACTCTTTACGGATCTCTAGCGGCCACCGGAGCCGGCCACGGCACAACCAATGCCTTGGTAGCCGGTCTTGCAGGTCAAAGTCCTGAGGAGTGTAACCCCGCCGAAGTGCTAACGCTTTTCGAAAAAGCAAAATCAAGTGGCGAGATCTCGCTTCTTGGACACAAGGTTTCATTCGCTGAGTCTGATTTAGTCTTTGAGCGCAAAGAGAGATTAGACAAGCACTCGAACGGAATGCGGTTTGTCGCATTATCTGGAGAAAAGATTTCTCACACAGCCGTCTTCTTCTCTGTCGGTGGCGGATTTATCGAAAGCGAAACCGAAGTTCTTGAAATCCGCAAGGATGTCCCCTTTCCCTACCAGTCAGCAGTTGAGTTGCTGATACACGCCAATTCTCAAAACACAACCATTGCAGAAATTGCTTACCGAAACGAAGTTGCTATTCACGGAGAAGACTCTGTGAACGCAAGGCTAACTGCAATTTGGGGTGCCATGAAAGCTTGTATCGAATCAGGTCTAAATGTAGATGGAACATTACCTGGCTACCTAAATGTTTCAAGGAGAGCACAGGGTATGGCCAAGCGTCTTGAACAAATGTCACTCTCGGAAAATGCCGCCGGTGATCTAACGGCGGAATGGCTGCAGGCATTTGCAATTGCTGTAAACGAAGAAAATGCCGCTGGCATGAGAGTGGTCACAGCGCCAACAAATGGAGCTGCGGGAATCATCCCCGCGGTTGCATATTTTGCAAACAAGTTCCGTGGCATTTCTGATGAGAAAATTGCGCACGATTACCTACTTACCTGCGGAGCCATTGGCGCGCTTTACAAACTAAACGCATCTATCTCAGGAGCTGAAGCCGGTTGCCAGGGAGAAGTTGGTTCTGCTTGTTCGATGGCTGCCGCAGGAATTACGGCTGTACTCGGCGGCACTAATGAGCAAATAGAAAACGCTGCGGAAATTGCAATGGAGCACAACCTTGGTTTGACTTGTGATCCAGTTGGAGGCTTCGTGCAATTGCCATGTATTGAAAGAAATGCCATTGCCGCCGGAACTGCAGTTGCGGCAATGAGACTTGCATTGCTAGGAGATGGTGAGCACAAGATCTCACTGGATACCGTCATCGAAACGATGCGTCAAACCGGAGTGGATATGTCCACCAAATACAAAGAGACCTCTATGGGTGGTCTCGCTGTGAACGTTGTGGAGTGCTAGCTGCCAATCGATTAGCTGAAGGCTTAAACGATAAACCCCGCTCGAAGGCGGGGTTTATCGCTTCTGTAATCTAAAACAGAAGAGCAATTCCTAAGAATACATAGATTCCGACGAATATTGTTGGTGTGACATACCTAATTACATCAAGCCAATTTGCAAACCGAATTAGCTGCGTCGACAGCTTTGATTTGGTCTTAAGTGCTCTGATCTCAGCTAACACTGCGCGAGCCTCAGTTGCTGTTGAATACTGGGCTAGATAGCCGAGTATTCCAGATGCCAACAGGATTCCCATGGTTGCAATTCGCACTTCTATGGCTGAATCTGCCAGTCCGTCGTTGATCAGTGCGATAGTCACAATTAGCAAAAATGTTGGGGCAAGCTGCGAAAAAATCACCTGATTGCGGAGTTTGTTCCATATTTGGATAAGTTCGAGTTCGTTCATAGTTTCCCCTTCATTGATATTCGCCTCTAGATTATCTGCCTCAAGCCTTGTTGCCGGAATCAAAATCGCAAGTTGCGACCTTCCTCGATAAAATCGCAATGTCTTGGCAATTGGCCACCTTAGCTCAGTTGGTAGAGCAGCTCCCTCGTAAAGAGCAGGTCAGGAGTTCAATTCTCCTAGGTGGCTCCAGTGTTGCCACGGTGCGGATAATTGGGTCGAAAATGACCTTCTCTCTATTGTTAGGATGGTCCGAACTAACCACCGCTGGCTTGTTCGCTTGGGGTGGCCCCTTAAGCGGAAGGTCACCGATGACACCGAATCCCTGGACTAAGAACTATCCAAGCGAAGTCAGCCCAGAACTCGATAAAGTTCCTTACGCAAATCTTCCAGAGCTTATAAAAGCAGCTGTTGCTACTTACTCAAAAACCAAGGCCTTCACACAGGTGATGCCAAACGGCATGAACGGTTCTCTTACATACGATCAGATCGATACTCTCTCTGACAATTTTGCTACTTACCTTCGTGAGGTAGTTGGACTAAAGCAAGGTGACCGCGTTGCGGTTCAGATGCCAAACTGTTTGGCCTATCCAATTGTTGCCTTTGGAGTATTTAAGGCAGGACTTGTTCTTGTAAACACAAACCCGCTTTACACCGCTCCAGAAATGATTCACCAGTTCTCTGACTCAGGAGCTGTGACACTTGTTGTTAGCGACATGTTTGCTGACCGTCTGGGAGCGGTTCTACCAAAGACCAAGATCAAGACTGTTGTGACGGTCAAAATCTCAGAGTTTTTCCCACCGGTTGTCGCCGGCATCATCAGAATTGTCCAGCGCTACTGGAGCAGAACCCTTCCAAAGATCACAGTTGAGCACACTTGGTTCCAGGCTGCTTTGGCTGCCGGGAAGAAGGCCAGAAACGAGTCAGCTGCAAATTCTTACTTGAATGGAATTTCATCAGACTCGGTTGCAGCACTGCAGTACACCGGTGGAACAACTGGTGTTTCAAAGGGCGCGATGCTCTCTCATGGCAACCTGGTGACTAATACCCTGCAGATGATTTCACACTGTGGAACGGGTATGAGAAAGGGTAAAGAAGTAGTGCTAACTGCACTGCCGATGTACCACATCTTTGCTTTCACCATTAACTTGATTGCCTTTTTCCACATCGGAGCAAGAAACATCATCGTTCCGTCTCCTCGTCCGCCAAGCAACCTCCAGCGTGCCTTTGATAACTACAAGATCACTTGGCTAACCGGTGTGAACACCTTGTTCAACGCCCTGCTAAACGAGCGTTGGTTCCAGGACGCACCACCGAAGCACTTGCGTGCTTCGGCTGCTGGAGGAATGGCGCTACAGGCTTCCGTTTCGGAGCGCTGGCGCGAGCTAACCGGAACACCGCTTGTCGAAGGTTACGGTTTGACCGAGACTTCACCGGTGCTTACCTTCAATCCGCTAACCGGTCTTTCCAAAGACGGTTCAATTGGTATCCCGGTTCCTTCCACTGAAGTGAAGTGTGTGGATGAAAAAGGCAAGGAAGTTGCTGTTGGCGAACCAGGAGAAATTATTGCTCGCGGTCCTCAGATCATGCTTGGATACTGGCAGCGTCCAGAAGAAACAGCCGCATCCATCAAAGATGGCTGGTTCTACACCGGTGACATCGCTCAGATGGATGCCGATGGTTACTTCAAGATTGTTGACCGCAAGAAGGACATGATTCTGGTCAGCGGTTTCAACGTTTATCCAAACGAAGTTGAAGAGCAGATCGCTGCGGTTCC
>Ga0247840_10003179_pt1 | contig 28156 bp, 36 predicted proteins | sample LaCruzMarch2015__FD_192404 | JGI IMG/M metagenome (GOLD analysis project Ga0247840, IMG submission 192404) | Freshwater microbial communities from meromictic Lake La Cruz, Castile-La Mancha, Spain - LaCruzMarch2015_17m | ecosystem: Environmental > Aquatic > Freshwater > Lake | place: Spain...
GCGGCTCGAAAACCGCCAAAACGGACTGACTGCGGACCTGAAACAGCACGATCAACTGTTATCGGCGGAAATCAGCCCTGCGGCGGGAAAAACACGTCCTCAGAAAGGGTTTTTCCGCAAACTCTTAAGAGGGCGCATTGCGTGCCTTGCTTCATGGCCATGCCGTTGGCTTTAATATGGGCCTTCACCGTCTCATAGACGAAGTCTTCTGCGCAGCAGTAGATCTGCTCACCGAGATTGTGCGTCTCCAACAGGTGGCGGAACGTCAGGATCGTGGTCTCATCCGTGATCCGCTCCCTGATCAAGTCGATCCCCGCGAACCGACGCATCGTCGGCACCTCAATCAGCGCATCCTCCATGGCTGGATCGCAGAGGTCATACCACTGCTTCATCAGAGCGACCCGGAGCATGGTCTCCATGCGGATAGGCCGGGCGACCGCCCTTGGAGCAGGTCTTGGGGTAGTCGGGTTCGATCAGATTGATCAGTGGCTTTCTAGGCACAACGGCCTCCATCTCGCCGAGAAACCGCACGCGTCGGGTGCGCTTCCGGACCGTGGTCTGCTCGTAATCACCAAACCCAAACTGCTTGCCGCCCATGAACCCAGTCCATTCATTCCTGCGATCACTCAAGTATGTTCGCGTGAGAAGGAGGGATTTTCCAGGGTCTCCCTGGCACCTGGCCTCCCTTATTATGGTGGCTAGATTGATGGCATTCATGTATATTCGTATGACTATTCATAGCCAAAACTATTAGCCAGCTCGATCACGTGAGGGAAAAACCCCTGATTGTCGGGTCTCCAAGGCAAGGCACCCAAAAGACTGCCGGTTGATACATGCCTCTGTTTAAAAATAGGTGATTTAAGAAAGTTGGGGTCATTCCCAAGCTGAGCACCAAAGGGGCCAAACCGTGCATACACTGAATCATCAGGATGCAGCATGGCCTCGTATGCAGAATCATGCCATGACCACCCCAACCATTGACAAATAAGCTGTAGATATTGTTTTGGGTCGTTGAGAAGATCCTCGCCTCTGAGTTTCATTTGTTGTCGATCGGAGACGGTTGCCAAAAAGTCACAGACGGTTCGATTGAGCCGATACCAGAGAATTTGTGGATCTAGCACCTCATAGCCCTGGGAATGATCGATGGAGTTAGTTAAGGTGGCCATGATCTGGCCTCCTTGAAGATTCATCAGAGATTTGCTCATATCAAAGGGATGGCGAATCAGGTGCAAGTAGCAGGCATCTGGGAAAGCCTGGCTAATACGCTCAAGCCGCCTTAAAGTGGCAGAATTGGCGGGGCTTTTATCGACGATGCGCAGCGGCGCCACCCGGCGGCAAAGCTCTTTGTAAATCTCTCCAGTAGTCATGTCAATGCGCTTGACAATCCAGCGGTGTGCCATATCTATGGCATCTATGGTCTGTTCTCCTGCATAGAGCTCGGCCACGGTGCGCAGCAGACCGTGCAGCTGAATGGCGTAGACATCGGTCATGGCGCCGACCATTTCCTGTAGCGTGTCCTCCACAAACAGGTTGAGCTCAGGGACACCGTAGGCCTCCGGGTGCTGGCCAAGCATGGCCGCCAAGAGCGATGTGAAGGAGCGAGGAGCGCACAAAATAAATAGAGGTGGGCATCCATTTGTCATAGGTACCCCTGGGAGTTGAATCACTATGGCTAGAACAATGTAGAGTGAGGGTGTCGGGGTGTTGTGACCAGGGCCGTCGTTAACCTCTGAGGCGGGGCACAGGCCCACCTCAGGATTCCCCACCGTAGGGCGCACCTCAGTTGATACAAAGAGCCTTTCTATCAGCATTCTCGGTGAAATTCTACTTATGTTTCCGTGGACCAAGCGTGTCCATGCAATGGAAAGTTGCAGATCAGGTGCCCAGATACCTCGCTTAACATCCACCAAAGCACGCCCAGGACTGGTCGCAAGATCATGAGCTGGCATACGAATTCAGTTAATCCTTGGCTCGCAGCAATCTCAGGACTCGCCTCCCAAGCAAAATGCCAGGCTTCTCGACCAACTTCATGGCAGTAACACACACCAGGAAGAGAAAGAGGAAAGCAAGTGGTGTCAAGAGCCCAGCGTCAGAAAAGTTGTCCGCTCGGTCTGACCCATCCGCCAGGGGGCCAAACCGACGACCATGAAACCGACCTATGACACCGCTGTGCGGGATGCGATCAGCAAGCGCATGAGCCCGCCCAACCGGGAGTGCGTCGCCGAGATGGCCCGCTCCACCGGGATTACCACCCAAACGCTCTACAAATGGCGCAGCCAGTTGTAGAAACAGGGTCAGCTGGTGCCGGCCACCACCGAGCTTCCGCAGCAGTGGAGCGCTGCTGCGGAAGCTCGGTGGTGGCCGTGATACAGGCCTCTGGCCTGAGCGGCACGGATCTGGGCGCCTTCTGCAGTGAGAGGGACCTCTACCCCAAACAGGTTGCCCGCTGGCGGCAGGCCGCTGAGGATGCCAATGGCCCCAGGGCTACGAGCATAGGCTATCGGGCTTGCTTTTGTTCTCGTTGATGGGATGTTGATGGTAGGACTCGTGCCCGATTGCCTGCTCCTGACTGACATCCAGCGTGGTTGACTTTATTCCGAGGCCTTATCGGGGGGATCGTCTTCCCAGCAGCATCGGTGACAGTTGCTCAAGGCTTGTGATTCGCGGAAATCCCTTCGCCTCTCGGTTGGGATTTCCTTCTCGATCGCTGAAGGCCACCTCCATGCCAGCCCCATGGGCTGCGGTGAGTTCAGGGCATGAATCACTGACGAACAGAACTGATGCTGGTTCTGCACCCATAATCTCTGAAATCCTTCGATAGCTTGAAGATGATTGTTTTGCTCCAGTTCGCGTGTCAAACCACGCACTGAACAGTGGACGCAGGTCACCGCGAAGAGTGTGACCATAGAGAAGTTGTTGCGCCGTCACCGACCCTGACGAATAGGCCCCCAGGACAAGGCCCTGCTGCCGCCATTGTTGGAGGCATGTCGTCACCTCGGGGAAGAGTGGAGCTTGGATGGCGCCATGGCTGTAGCCCTCTTCCCACACCAGCCCCTGCAGTTCCTTCAGGGCGGGCAGCTTGCGGTCCTGTTCGATCAGCTTGATCAGGTAATCCGCCAACGCCTCGACCCCAGGGTTTTGGATCATCAGTACGTTCGTTGCTCCGGCGGCTGGGGCCGGGGGTTTGTGATCGAGTCGCCAGGCCTCTCGAACTTCCTGCAGCAGGGCCTCCACTGGGGCTTCATGGCCATGGGAGAGCATGTAAGCCTTCAGATGGGTGCTGGCGTAGGGGAAGAGGGTGTTCGCGACGAAATCAACGGGGCAGGTCGTTCCCTCGATGTCCAGCAGGACGTGGGTGATGCTCTCAGCCATGGAACCGGACGGCCCGCTGATCAACAAGATTGCTCAACATCTCCATCTGCCAGGTGCGCCAATGCTGCTCCAGCAGAAACTCAAGCACTTCCAGATGGCGCTTGGCGCTGAACAGGTCCTTGCCCCAGGCATAGAGGCCATGGCCGCCGATCAGCAACCCCTGCGGGGCCTCCGCCAGATGATCTGAAGCCGCCTTACTCAATCGGGCCAGGTCCTGGTCATTGGAGAGAACAGGAATGGCGATCCGCGCCTGATTGGTCGTGACCCCTTCGAGCCCCTTCAGCATCTCCAGTCCCTCCAGGCCCAGATGGCTCGCCATCGCCGAACCCGAAGCCCCCCGGCCGAGCGCTTCTGCCTGAAGTGCTCGTCTGGAGAGCAGGGTCGCGGCCTGGGAATGGGTGTGCAGGACGGCCCCCGCCCCACAGCTGCGCACGATTTCCAGATGCAGCAGGGTCTCGGCACTGGCACGGCCGATACCCTGCACCACAACGCTATTCTCGTCCACCACGATCAGCTGCTCCGGCCGAACGGATCCTTTGTCGACGCCGCTGGGTGCCATCAGCAGCTGCAAGGGATCGCTTTGGAGCACGCAACTGAAGTTGCCGCCCGTACCATCACACCAGCCGCGGGCATGAAGGACCCCCATCGTGGCGATCAGGGCTTGGCCGAGGCTTTCTGCGGCTGGGGCTGTATGGCCTGGATGGGGCATTGCAGTGTGGCAAGTGCTCAATGCTGGCAGCTCGGACACCAGTGGGTGCTCCGGCCAGCGAGGCGATCCCGTTGGATTGTCGAGCCGCAGCGGCGGCAGGGAGCACCGCCACGGCGGTACACCCAGGCGACGCCCCCATAGTTGCCGTTGCTTCCGGTGAGGTCACGGAAGTCACTGAAGGTGGTGCCACCGGAGCCGATGCTGACCTCCAGCACCTGCACGACCGCCTGGCACAGCGCCTCGAGTGTCTGCAGCGACAGCCGGCCGCTGGGCTGGTGTGGATGGATCCCTGCGGCGAACAGGGCTTCATCGGCATAGATGTTTCCGACCCCAGCAAGCAATCCCTGGTCGAGTAGGGCGTTCTTGATCGGGCGGATCGATCCTTTCAAGCGGCTCTGCAGGTAGCTGGCGTTGAAGTCGGGGCTGAAGGGCTCAGGCCCCAACCGGCCCAGTCCCGTGATCACCGATTCGATCACCACTCCTGGCGGCACCCACCACATCTGGCCGAAGCTGCGGATGTCGACGAAGCGCAACTCCTGGCCGTTCCTGTTCCAGAAGCGGACCCGCGTGTGGGGGCAAGGCTCCCGGGGAGACTCAAGCCAGAGGAACTGGCCCGTCATGCGCAGGTGAACGCCCAAGGACCCAGCCGGGACTCCTTGGCGCTGCAGGGCGGCATGGAGGTACTTGCCGCGCCGTTGCCAGGCTCCCACCTGGCAGCCGCACAGGGCAGCACAGAAATGGGCGCTTTGGGCAGGGGCGGCGATGGCCCGCTCCCGAAGCACCTCAATGCGATGGATCTGGAACTGGCGGAGGTGCAGCTCCAGACCACGCCGGACAGTTTCGACTTCTGGGAGCTCAGGCAAGACACGGTTTGGCTTGGGGACCAGCGTCCCAAGCCGAACAGCATGGAGGGTGAGCTCCCGTCAACTTGGGGGGATCAGGCCTTGACGAGCTCGAATTCGGCGAAATTGTTGGTGTTGATGCCGCCATCGGTGCCGCTGAACCCGGTGTAGTTCACTTTCTCGAAGCGCACCACCACGGGGTACTTGATGCCGGAGGTGTCGACGGAGGCCACGGTGCCCACGTCGTTGAACCAGTAGGACTCAGGACGCTTGATGCGCACCTTGTCGCCGCGGGAAATGGCCATCGCTGCGCTGATGAGGGGGACTTCGATTCGGAAGATACCCGCGGCATGGCCGCGGCAGAGCAGGCATGTCACGAATCGTCGCCGCCGCTGCGTGGCACGATCGCTGTCCTTGCCCATGGCCGTCGATGCAGGCACCCGTCCTCAGCCTGGAACTGCCGGATCCCGACCGCGACGACATCAGCACGGTCGAGTTCCTGGCCCGGTTGGAGGAGGCCTGGGCGGTCTGTGACCGCTTCGACCTGCAGACGGAGATCTGGCGCGGCAGGATCCTTGCCTCCGTCCGGGATCGGGAGAAACGGGGGGGCGAGGGGCGGGGCACGGGTTTCCTGCAGTGGCTGCGGGAACGGGAGATCAGCAAGAGCCGCGCCTACGGCCTGATCCAATTGGCGGAGTCGGCAGAAAATCTCGTGGGGGAGGGAATGCTGGAGGCCACCAGCGTCAACAACTTCTCGAAGCGGGCCTTCCTGGAAACGGCCCAGGCCGAGGTGGAGGTGCAGCTGATGATCAGCGAGGCGGCCAACGACGGCCAGCAGATCACCCGCAAGCAGGTGCGGCGCCTCACCGACGAGTTCACCGCCGCCACCAGCCCCCTGCTGCCGGAGGAGATCCGCCAGCGCACCCAGGAGAACCTGCTGCCGCCGAGGGCCGTGGCCCCGTTGGTGCGGGAGCTGGCCAAGCTTCCTTTAGCGCAGCAGGACGATCTGCGCCGGGCCCTGCGGGAGGAGCCCGAGCTGGAGCGGGTCAAGGACGTGACCCACACGGCCCGCTGGTTGAGCAGGGCCGCCGAGGCGGGGGCGGCGGTGCGGGCCCTTCAGCAGGGGAAGCTCAACCTGGAGAAGGCTCTCCAGGAAGCCCAGCGCCTTGATGCCCTGGGGCTGTTGGCGGACGCCGTGGGCCAGGCCCAGCAGATCGAGAGCGCCGTGCTCAAGCTCCACACCGGCTGGCGGCGGCTGGGGGGGCTGCAGGAGCGCCTCTGGGTGGAAAGTGGCAGCAGCACTCCCCACCTGCGCGACCTGCTCACCGTGCTCCAGAGCCTGAGCGGCAGCACCCTGAGGGTGTCGCTCGGGGAGCTGGCCGGCGGCAAGCGGGTGCGGCTGCAGCTGGTCGAGGAGAGTGCGGATCAGCTGGAGGCACCGCCCTTGCCCTGAACGCCAGATCTGGTGGCATTAGGGTCGCTGCACCCCAGGGCTGTGGTGCGTTTGAGGCCGGAACCGCTTGAGGCTGCCCTGGAGAGCCACTTCGGCTGGTCCGCGTTCCGGCCGGGTCAGCGGCCGGTGGTCGAGGCCCTGCTGGCCGGCCAGGACTGCCTGGCGGTCCTGCCCACCGGTGGCGGGAAGTCCCTCTGCTACCAGCTGCCGGCCATGGTGCGTGAAGGGCTGGTTCTGGTGATCTCGCCCCTGGTGGCCCTGATGCAGGACCAGGTGAGCCAGCTGCAACGCCGTGGCATTCCGGCGGCCTGCCTGCATGGGGGGCTCGACACCGCCTCGCGTCGAGCGCTGTTGCGGCGTCTGGGGGAGAACCGGCTACGCCTGCTCTACCTGGCTCCTGAGCGGCTCCAGGCCGAGGCCACCCGCCAACTGCTCGACGACGTGCTGGAGCAGGGGCGCCTGGTGGCCCTGGCGGTGGATGAAGCCCATTGCATCAGCGCCTGGGGCCATGATTTCCGGCCGGATTATCGCCGCCTGGGCCAACTGCGCAGCCAGTGTCCTGGCGTTCCCTTGGTGGCGCTGAGCGCCACGGCGGCGCCCCGGGTCCGGGCCGACATCATTCGGCTGCTGCAGTTGCGGCGCCCGCTGGTTCAGGTGCGCTCGGCACGGCGTTCAAATCTCTCCTACACCATGCGACGCCGTCCCCAGGATCCCTTGCCCCTGTTGCTGGACACAGTGGCTGGTGCCAGGGGGGCTGTGCTGATCTATGCCCGCACCCGCCGCTCGGTGGAGGCCTGGGCGGTGCGGCTGGCGGGGGCGGGGGCGGCGGCGATTGCGTATCACGCCGGCATGGACCCGGAGAGCCGCCTGTTGGCCCTGGAGCATTTCCAGCACCATCCCAAGCCGGTACTGGTGGCCACGGTGGCCTTCGGCATGGGGGTGGATCGCGCCGACGTGGGGGTGGTGCTGCACCTCGATCTGCCAGCAAGCGCCGAGGGATACCTGCAGGAATCAGGCCGGGCCGGACGGGATGGCTTGCCGGCGGGGTGCCTGGTGCTGTTTGATCCCGCCGATCGCACCGCCCTGGGCTGGGCGATGCGGGCTTCGGTGCGGCAGTTGCCCGCCGAGGTTCAGGAGCAGGAACGCCATCGACTCGAGCTGGCCCAGCAGCAGCTCCGCCGCATGGAGGCGGTGGCGGAAGGGTCAGCCTGCCGTGAGCAGACCCTCCTGCTCAGCGTTGGCGAGCTAGTGGCTCCCTGTGGCCGCTGTGACAACTGCCTGGGCCTACGCCGCCCCACCGACTGGTCAGAACAGGCGGCCCAGGTGTTGGCGACTTTGGAGCAGCGCAGCGGCCTGGACCTGCGGCGCTTGGCCGACGACCTGGCCGATGAAGACGCCAGCGAGGAAGACCGCTGGGGCTGGCTGGCCCGGCGGCTGGTGCAGGAGGAACTGATCAGCGAAAGCGATGACGGCAGCCAGCGCCTCTGGCTGCGCTCGGCCGGACGCCGCTATCTGCAGCAGCCCTGGCCCTTGCGCTGGGCGGCCTGATCGTCAGGCGGCTCAACCGGCCGGCGCCTTGCAGGCGTCGACCATCAACCGCTCTTCGAAGTCGCTCTGGGGCTGATCCCAGCTCTTCCAGGTGCCGGCCTCTCCGGTGCTGTTCAGCTTCCTGGCCCCACAGTTCACGGCCAGGAAGATCTGCTGACCTTTGCTGTTCAGGGCCGGGGCCACCTGGCTGCCGCCCAGCGGTTGCCAATTGGCGAAATCCACCTGGAGGGGCCCATAGGAGCGCCAGTCCGGGGCACCGCCTGATGCCGGTTTTTCGGCGACCACCGGGTTTGCCGCCGCTGGGGCCGCAGGCTTGGCCATCGGTTTGCTCACCGCTTTGGCCGCCGGTTGGCTCACTGATTTGGGCGATGGTTGGATGGCTGGCTTGGCTGGCTTGGCTGGTTTAGCTGGCGCTGGCTGGCTGGTGGCGGCGCTGGAGCGCAGGGCCAGGCGGGTGCCAGCTTCAACGTGGTTCGGGCTGGTGATGGCGTTGGATGCCACCAGCTGGCTCATCGGGATGCCGTAGCGATCGGCAATGCCCGAGAGCGTTTCACCCGGCTGGACCACATGCTCGCGGGCGTTCCTGTTCACCACCGCCGGCTTGGCTGGGACGGAGCTTCCCGGAGCTCCCGGCACCACGATGCGGCTGCCCGCTTCGACGTGATCGGCCTGCTGGATGCCGTTGAGATCCATCAGCCGCTTGAGGGAGATGCCCTGGCTCTCGGCGATCTCTGAGAGGGTTTCGCCCGGTTTGACCGTGTAGTTCCCCCGGCCGGATCGGGCCTCGGCTGAGGGCTGAGAACCAGGCAACCGAAGCCGGGTGCCGGTGACTACCAGGTCGGCGTCCTTGATGCCGTTCAGTTGCATCAGGCGAGAGGTGGAAACGCCCTGGCGTTCGGCGATTTCGGAGAGCGTTTCACCCGGCTTCACCACGTACTGCTCGGCGGCCATGGTTGGCAGCGGCAGCACCAGGGCAAGAACCAGGGCGGCGAGGGAACGACGCATGGATGGCGGTGGGCGGATTGGTTGAACCATAAGGAGAACCACCCGATGCGCCAGTCCCCCTGGGGCTTCAGCCCAGCAAACGCTTGATCAGGCCGAGCCGGTCGCCGTAGGGGGGGTAGCGGAAGGGCAGATCGAGCCGGAACGGTCGCCGCAGCACGCTGCGTTGGTGCGAGAAGGTGTCGAAGCCGGCCTTGCCGTGGTAGCTCCCCATGCCGCTTGCGCCGATCCCGCCGAAAGGGAGTTCCGGCACGCCCACCTGCATCACCACATCGTTGAAGCAGACCCCACCGGAGCTGGTGCCAGCCAGGACCGCCTCCTGGGCGGCGGCGCTGCGGCCGAACAGGTAAAGCGCCAGGGGTTTGGGGCCAGAGCGGATGCGGCGGATCGCCTCCTCCAGCGACCCGATGCCCAGCACCGGCAGCAGGGGGCCGAACAGTTCCTCCGCCATCAGGGGGTCGTCGGTGCGCTCCACGGCCAGCAGGGTCGGGGCGATCCGCAGGCTGGCGGCATCGCTCTGGCCGCCAGCGAGGATCTGGCCCCGCTGCCGTGCCCCCTCCAGAAGGGCCGAGAGGCGATCGAACTGGGCGCGGTTGACGATCCGGGCCAGATCAGCCGACTGGAGCGGATCGCTGCCGTAGGCCCGCAGGAACTCCGCCTGCAGGGCCGCGATCAGGGCGGGCCGCACCGCTTCCTCCACCAGCAGGTGGTCAGGGGCGATGCAGGTCTGACCGGCATTGAGCCCTTTACCCCAGGCGATCCGCCGTGCCGTCACGGCCAGGTCGGCATCGGCCAGGACGATGGCGGGGCTCTTGCCGCCCAGCTCCAGGGTGACCGGGGTGAGGTGCCGAGCGGCGGCGGCCATCACCAGGCGACCGACGCGGCCACCGCCGGTGAAGAAGATGTGATCGAACGGCAGCTCCAGCAGCTCGGCGGCCACGGCGCCATCCCCTTCCACCACGGCCACCACCGAAGGATCGAAATACCGGTCCACGAGTTCGCTGATCAGGGCCGAGGTGCGGGGGGCGTGCTCGGAGGGCTTGAGCACTGCCGTGTTGCCGGCCGCCAGGGCGCTGACCAGGGGTTGCAGCGTGAGCGAGAACGGGTAGTTCCAGGGGCCGATGATCAGCACGCAACCGAGGGGCTCGGCGATCAGCTGTGCGCGGCCGGGTCGTTGGGACAGGGGCAGGTTGACGGGCCGGGGCGCCATCCAGCGCCGCAGCTGGCGCTGGGCCAGCCTGAGCTCCTGCTTGACGGCCACCAGTTCGAAGTAGGCCTCCACCGGCGGCTTGCCCAGATCGGCGGCCAGGGCTTCGAGAACCTCCTGCTCACAGGCGCCGAGCAGGGTCTCGATCCGCTGGAGTTGCTGCAGACGCCAGGCGCGAGGCCTGCTGCTGCCGCTGCGGAATGGCTCCCGCAAGACCTCGATGGCCGGCAACGGGGCAGGGGCGACGGTCATCGGGGGTGGATGGGGCCGAATGAAGCCACTCTGACGCGTCCTTCGGGTCGGATGCCATCGAGATGGCGAGCAAGCCTGGGCAGGAAACCCGCGAGCCCAAAAATCACGACCAGTTGCTCTTCACCAGTGTCTGGATGGGAATGGCGCCTGGGATTGCCCGGGCCGGATCACCCAGATCAGATTGTCGGGGGTGAAGCAGATGGAATGATTGATCCAATGACAGGATCACGGTTGCAAAGATGATCAAACTGCCTGAATTGGCAATAACGCTGGACGCCGCAATTGGTCGTCTTGGGCCATGCTGGAGAAGCCCTTGACGAGACTTGAACTCGTGACCTCTCCCTTACCAAGGGAGTGCTCTACCGCTGAGCTACAAGGGCATGTGGAAGGTGGGCCGGGTTGGATTTGAACCAACGTAGGCGAAGCCAGCGGATTTACAGTCCGCCCCCATTAACCACTCGGGCACCGACCCGCACCACACCTCGACAACTTACCAGCCAACCTCCCCCATGCATTTGCTCGTGCTGCACGGCCCCAACCTGAATCTGCTGGGCCGCCGCGAGCCCGGCCTCTACGGCACCACCAGCCTGGATCAGATCAACGAAAGCCTTCAGCAGCGGGCTCTGGAACTGGGTGTCGCCCTCAGCTGCTTCCAGAGCAACCATGAGGGGGACCTGGTTGACCGGATCCAGCAGGCCGGCCAGGAGAGCGCCGGAATCCTGATCAACGCCGGGGCTTTCACCCACACGTCGATCGCCCTGCGCGATGCCCTGCTGGCGGCGGCCGTGCCCTTTGTGGAGCTGCACCTGAGCAACACCCACGCCCGGGAGTCCTTCCGCCACACCTCCACCCTCGCAGACAAGGCCTTGGGGGTGATCTGCGGTTTCGGCCCCACCAGCTACCGCCTGGCCCTGGAGGGCCTGGTGGATCACCTGCGGGCGCGGCCATGACCGTGACCCAGGTTCCAGAACCATTGCCGTCCCCGCTGGTGCGGGTTCGCTGGCTGAAGCAGCCCAGCTCCCCTGCCTGGCTGGAGCAGGCCCTGGCCGACCCTGACACGGTGCTGATCGACCACGCCCACTGCGAGCGCAAGGCGGCCGGCGTGGCCCTGCAGCTGATGTTCCGTTACCCCTCCGACGAAACCCTCGCTGCGGCCCTCAGCCCCCTGGCGCGGGAGGAGCTGGAGCATTTCGAGCGGGTGCTGGCCCTGCTGCAACGGCGGGGTGTCGCGATGCGACCCCTGGCCGCGCCCCCCTACGGAGCAGCCCTGACCGCCCAGGTGCGGCGCCAGGAGCCCCAGCGCATGCTGGATTCCTTCCTCGTGGCCGGTCTGATCGAAGCCCGCAGCCACGAGCGCCTGGCCCTGCTGGCCCGCCACAGCCCCGAGCAGGAACTCGCTGACCTTTGGGGGGATCTGCTCGCCAGCGAAGCCCGCCACTTCGGCCTCTACTGGCTCCTGTGCGAGCGGCGCTGGCCGCGGCCAGTGGTGTCGGCCAGGCTGGAGGAGCTGGCGGATCTGGAATCCGCCCTTGTGGCCTCGCTTCACCCGCACCCCCGCATGCACAGCTGATTCCATGAGCCACTTTCCTCTTCTCACTCCCGTGGTTGCCATGGCGCTGGCCCTGGCGCCGCTGGGGACCTCGAACCCCGGTTGGGCCAAGGAAGCGGGTGCACCCGTCGATCCCGCTGCCGGCCTCCTGTTGCCTGCGGAGCGCTACCGGGCGGTGATCGGCCGCCCCCCCACCACCGGCAGCAAGGAGGAGGAGGCAGACCTGGCGATTCTTCGCTGGAACGAACGCACCCGCACCTCAACCGGCGTGCTCCATAGCTGGCGCTTTCTCTCCCTGAGCCTCAGTTCTTTTGATGCCGCCATCGGCGCCGATCTGCTCAAGACGGCTCCCACCCTCTCGGCGGGTCTGCCCACCTTCCTGAAGCGGATTGATCAGGTGAAGGACCAGCTCAAGGATTCCTTGGCTAGGCCCCGGCCCTACGTGAGCCATGGGGAATTCAGACCCTGCCTGCCGCCCGAGAACTCCTTCTCGTTCCCCAGCGGCCATGCCACCTGGTATGCGGCCGCGGGACTGCTTCTGGCGGATCTGCTGCCCCAGAGACGCGAGCGGCTCCTGGACACCGCACTGCAGGGGGGCTATTCCCGCACCTACTGCGGTGTGCACTACCCCAGCGACGTGCTGGCCAGCCAACGGCTTGCGGCAGCCCTGACCCGGGATGTGCTCACCTCGCCCCAATGGCAGCTCTTCCGTCGGCAGATGGAGGCGGAACTGGGACAGCTGCTGGTGCTCCCCCCCGCCGGCCTGCCGGCGCTGAGCAACTGACGTTTCAATCCAGCAGCGGGTAGTGCTCGGCGATCGGGTCGCCCGTGAAGCTGGCCACCCAGCCCTCGGGGTTGTCGAAGAAGCGGAGTGCGGTGAAGCGCGGTGCGCTTCCCATGTCGAACCAGTGGCGGGTGCCGGCGGGCACCTGCAGGAAATCCCCCTGCTCGCACAGCACCTGCAGCACCTCGCCCTTGATGTGAATCACGAACAGGCCGCGGCCCTCCACGAAGAAGCGCACCTCGTCCTCCGCGTGGGTGTGCTCGGAGAGGAACTTCCGGCGCAGGGCCACCCGATCGGGGTGGCCTGGGCCCAGCCGGATCGCATCGACCGTGGGGTAGGTGCCCCGGGCCTGAACCCGGGCGATCTCCTCGGCGTAGGCCTCCAACACGGCCGAGCTGTCGGCATCCGGCGGCAACTCAGGCCTGAGCGGCCAACGCTCGAAGCCCAGCCCCCGCTCGCCCAGGGCCTGGGCGATCACCGCAGGATCCTCACTGTCCAGGATCAGCTCGGCGGGCTGATCGGCGCTGGCGGTGTCGGGGTAGAGGCTCAGGCGGCTCATGGGGCTGGCAGGGCTCGTGGCTCGATGGGATGGAGCCTAGAAAGAGGGCTGCTGATCGCCGAGTGTGTGGGACTGCATCGGAGCTGATCTGGCCCAGAAACCGGGACTGACCCTTGTGGGGGTGGGCCCCGGCGATTCCGACCTGCTCACGGTGGCGGCCGTGCGGGCGATACAGACCGCCACGATGGTGGCCTACCCGGTGGCACGGCTGGAGGCCGAAGGCATGGCGGCCCGGATCGCCGCCCCCTGGCTGGGGGCGCAGCAGCAGCATCTGCCCCTGGTGTTCCCGATGGTGGAGGAGGCCGAACCGCGCAAGCGGGCCTGGCGGGCCGCGGCCGATGCCCTGGCGGCGGAGGTGGCGGCTGGCCATGCCGTGGTGCTGCTCTGCGAAGGCGACGTGTCGCTCTATGCCAGCGCTTCCTACGTGGTGCTGGCCCTGCGACGGCGCCATCCCGGCTGCCCACTGCGATTGATCCCAGGGATCACGGCGGTGGCGGCGGCGGCGGCGGCGGCGGCCTGGCCCTTGGCGTTTCAGCAGGAGCCGCTGCTGATCCGCCCCACCCCCCAAACGCCTGGTGAACTGCAGACGCTGCTGGAAATGGCCAAGGCAACCGAGGCAGTTCTGGCCCTGCTCAAGCTGGGGGCGCGCTGGAGCTGGGTGCGGCCGCTGCTGGAGAGCCGGGGCCTGCTGGCGGCCAGCCTGTTCGCCCGGCGGGTGGGCTGGCCCGACCAGCTGCTCTGTGCGGGAGAGCAGGTGCCGGCGGAGGGCCAGCCCTACTTTTCGCTGCTGCTGGTCCGCCAGGGTTGGCCCCCAGTGCTTCCCTAGGTCCTTCGCTCCGCCCTTCCATGACGGCCACCGATTGGCTCCTGCTGCTCCATCCGGTGCTGATCATCCTGTTCGTTTACCCGGTGGTGGGCGCGACGATCCGGCTGGGGATCCTGGCGCGGGAGCGGCGGCTCAAGATCCATCCCCAGCCGCCCAGCGTTGGGGTCGAGCACGCCGACCATGGCCGCTGGCTCACCAGTGGCGTGGTGGTGGCGGTGCTGATCGCCCTGCTCTATTCCTTCGTCTCCAAGTTCTTCGACGCCGGTACGCCGTTCGCCGGCGGCGGCACCCGATTGGCCCTGCTGCTGCTGGTGGGCGCCGGCACCCTGGCCAGCCTGCTGGCCCTCTGGCGGGTGAGGAAGGCGCCGTACCGGGCCAGCTTCGCCCTCCTCACCTGGGCGGGGGTGCTGGGGCTGGGCAGCCAACCGGAGATCTGGCGCCTCTCCGACAACCCCTTCTCCGGCGAGTTCTGGAGCTCCCACTACTGGGCCGGCGTGCTCCTCACCGGTCTGCTGCTCTTCTCAACGGCGGCCAAGCCGGAGATCTTCAAGTCCCTGCGCTTCCGCCGTCTGCACGTGAGCGCAGGGGTGCTCACTGCTGTGCTGCTGGCGGTGCTGGCGATCACCGGCACCCGCGATCTGCTCAACATCCCCTTGAGCTGGCAGAAGCCGGCGATCTACGCCTGCAACTTCGAGCAGCGCACCTGCCGCACACCCCCGCCGGCACCGGCGGCACCGGCCCCAGCCACCTCGTCAGCTCCATCTGCAGCCGCCTCCAGCAGCGCCTCGGCCTGAGCCGGATCGGGGGCCCGCATCAGGTCATGGCGCAGCTGGGCCGCGCCGGCGAAGCCGTGGCAGGTCCAGCCCATGTGCTTGCGGGCGATCAGCAGGCCGTGCTTCCCCTTGGCCGCCACCAGGGCCTGGAGCTGCTCCTGGGCCAGCCGGATCCGCTCCAGCGCCCCCGGGGTGGGCGGAATCGGCAGGCCCCGCAGGCCGGCATCGATCTGGCCCACCAGCCAGGGGGCGCCCATGGTGCCCCGCCCCACCATCACCCCGTCGGCGCCGGTGAGCGCCAGGCAGCGCAGCGCCTCCTCGGGGCCGTTGATGTCGCCGTTGGCGATCAGCGGAATGGCCAGTGCCTGTCTCACCTGGGCGATGGCGGCCCAGTCGGCCTGGCCCTTGAATCCCTGCTCGCGGGTGCGGCCGTGCAGGGTGAGCAGCTGGGCGCCGGCGTTCTGCAGGGTGCGGGCAAAGGCCACGGCCGATTCGCGCAGATCGGGATCGTCTGAGCCCCCGCACCAGCCCAACCGTGTCTTCACGGTCACGGGGATGCGCACGGCCGCCGCCACCCGCTCCACGATCCGGGCCGCCAGCTCGGGATCGCGGATCAGGCCGCTGCCGCCCCCCTTGCGGGCGATCTTGCGCACCGGGCAGCCCATGTTGATGTCGATCAGAAAGGCACCGGCCGCCTCCGCGCGCCGGGCGGCCTCGGCCATGGCGTCAGGCCGGTGATCGAACAGCTGCACGCCGATCGGCCCACTCTCACAGCTGAGCTCCTCCACCTTCTGGGTGCCGAAACCCAGCTCCAGGCTGGTGGCGTTCACCATCTCCGTGAACAGCAGCGCATCGGAGGCCCAGCGGCGCACCAGGCCCCGGAAGATGCGGTCGCTCACCCCCGCCAGGGGTGACTGCAGCACCCGGCAGTTCAGCTGGCGCGACGTGCCGTTGCCGGCCAGCAGCAGGGGGGAGGCGGTGATCATGGTGATTCGATTCTGCGACTCCAGCCGATGGCGCCCGATCCAGCCACCACCATCCCCGATCCCTACCCCCTCAGCCAGGCGCTGCTGGAGGCGGTGCTGGCCGACCGCGTCAGCGACCGGTTCGTGTGTGAGCTGATCTGGCGGCGCCTGGGTTACGGGCCCGATGGCGCAGGAATCTGGAGCGCGGGCCCGGCCACGGGCGCCCCCTGGCGGGAGTCCTTTCCCACCGCTCCCGAGCTGATCGCCGAGCGCCCCGCCAGCGTCGCCCTCACCCGTTCGATCCCGAAGACCCACAAGCAGTTGCTGAAGGAGCAGCTGGGCTTCGCCGGCTACCGGATCGGTGAGCTCTACCCCCGCCGCACCCGCCGGGCCACCGCTGTGAGCTGGCTGCTGGCCCACCTGGCCGAGCGCGGTGAGCCGCTGCCCGACTCCGGCCCGCTGCCGGCTCTGCTGGAGGTGCCGGCGGATCCGGTGCGCGGCCACCCCGGCGATCTGCCGATCCGCTGAGCGCAAGGAGAATCACTGCAGGCCCGATAGCTCCCAGCGGCACCGCTCTGTAGGGTCAAAGAAGCTAACTGTCGTTAAAAGAAGGAGATAAGCGATTTTGGCGCTTCCCGTCGTCGCCATTATTGGCCGGCCCAATGTGGGCAAGTCCACCCTGGTGAACAGGCTGTGCAAGAGCCGTGAGGCGATCGTGCACGATCAGCCCGGTGTGACCCGCGACCGCACCTACCAGGAAGGCTTCTGGGGGGATCGCACCTTCCGGGTGGTGGACACCGGCGGCCTCGTTTTTGATGACGACAGCGAATTCCTGCCCGAAATCCGCCAGCAGGCCAACCTGGCCATGGCCGAGGCGTCCGTGGCGGTGGTGATCGTCGATGGCCAGCAGGGCGTCACCGCGGCGGATCAGGCCATTGCCGACTGGCTGCGCAGCCAGACGTGTCCGGTGCTGCTGGCGGTGAACAAGTGCGAGTCACCCGACCAGGGCCTGGCGATGGCCGCCGATTTCTGGGGGCTGGGCCTGGGTGAGCCCCATCCGATCTCGGCCATCCATGGCGCTGGCACGGGCGACCTGCTCGATCAGGTGATCGGCTTCCTGCCGAAGGCCGAGGACGTCGACACGGAGGAGCCGATCCAGCTGGCGATCATCGGCCGCCCCAATGTGGGCAAATCCAGCCTGCTCAACGCGATCTGCGGCGAGCCGCGGGCGATCGTCAGCCCGATCCGCGGCACCACCCGCGACACGATCGACACCACGATCGAGCGGGAGGGCCGCACCTGGAAGATCCTCGACACCGCCGGCATCCGCCGCCGCCGCAGCGTCAGCTACGGCCCGGAGTACTTCGGCATCACCCGCAGCTTCAAGGCGGTGGAGCGCAGTGATGTGTGCGTGCTGGTGATCGATGCCCTCGATGGCGTCACCGAGCAGGATCAGCGCGTGGCCGGGCGGATCGAGGAAGAGGGTCGCGCCTGCGTGATCGTGGTGAACAAGTGGGATGCGATCGAGAAGGACAGCCACACCATGCCAGCGATGGAGAAGGAGCTGCGCGCCAAGCTCTACTTCCTCGATTGGGCGCCGATGCTGTTCACGTCGGCCCTCACCGGCCAGCGGGTGGAGAGCATCTTCGCCCTAGCCTTTCTGGCGGTGGAGCAGCACCGCCGTCGGGTGAGCACCTCGGTGGTGAACGAGGTGCTGCAGGAGGCCCTGAGCTGGCGCTCGCCCCCCACCAGCCGCGGCGGCCGCCAGGGTCGCCTCTATTACGGCACCCAGGTGGCCACCCGGCCACCCAGCTTCACCTTGTTCGTGAATGATCCGAAGCTGTTCGGCGACACCTACCGGCGCTACGTGGAACGTCAGATCCGCCAGGGCCTCGGTTTCGATGGCTCGCCGATCAAGTTGTTCTGGCGTGGCAAGCAGGAGCGTGACGCCGACAAGGAACTGGCCCGCCAGCAGGCTCGCTCGAAGGCCCACAGCGAGGCGCACAGCGAAGCCGGCATGGACGCCCACAACGGGGCCCACGCCGAGGCCTTCTGAAGGTTCCGATCTGATGGCTCCTTCCTGATGGATTGGCTCCGGCAGCTCCCGATCGGCCAGTTCGTCGATGGGGACACCAGTTGGCTGCGCCGCCTCGACCCCCGCCTCAAGCTCGGCTGGACCATCGCCTTCCTGATGACGCCGATCCTGGCGGGGCCGGCTTGGCGCCTCGCCCTGGTGGGGCTGTTGCTGTTGATCACGGCCTGCAGCGGCCTGCCCTGGCGGCTGTGGCGCCTCAGCCTGCCCACCTTGCTGGGCCTCAGCCTGCTGGTGGGACTGCTCTCGGCCCTGGTGCCAGCCGGAGCGGTCCCTGCGTCCAGCCTGAGCCGTTCGCCCGCCGAGCTGCACCTGGCGCCCACCCCGGCGGGCCAGTCCCCGCCCGAGCGCTCCGGCGAAGCCTGGGAGCTGGTGCGCTGGGGGCCCGTGCAGATCGGCCCTGTGCCGATCGGGCCGCTGGTGGTGAACCGCCGCTCGGCGGAACTGGGTCTGAACAGCGCCAGCCTGCTGTTCACCCTGATCCACAGCGCCAACTTGCTGCTGGTCTGCACGCCGCCCGAGGAGTTGGTCTGGGCGCTGAGCTGGGCGATCGCGCCCCTGAAGGCCCTGGGCCTGCCGGTGGACCGTCTCGGCTTCACCCTGCTGCTGGCCCTTCGGTTCCTGCCCCTGGTTCAGGAGGAGTTCCAGAACCTGCTGCGCTCGATCGCCACCCGCGCCGTTAACCTGCGCAGCCTTGGCTGGAAGGCCAGCCTTGGGCTGGTCCTGGCGGTGGCGGAGAGGCTGCTGGCCAACCTGCTGCTGCGGGCCGAGCAGGGTGCCGAGGCCCTGATGGCCCGGGGGGGGCACTGGCTGCCTCCCGGTCAGTTGCGCCTGGCGGTGCGGGCGGCCCGGCGCCTCAATCTGGTGGCAGGGGCTGCCCTGCTCCTGTTGCTCGGATTGCGCTGGCAGTACGGTGCGATGTAATTGGTAGCGTTAAGAACGTTCAGTGAGCGCAGAGGCGAGTACCGAGAGCTATCTCAACCACCCCACCTTCGGCCTGCTCTATCGGGTGGCGCCGGCGGGAGAAGGGCGTGATCTCTTCGCCACGCTCTATGCCCAGCGGATGTTCTTCCTGGTCACGTTGCAGGCGAGGAACGCCCAGTTCGAGGTGATTCCCCTGATGGATGCCCGCCACTACGCGGAGCAGAACCTGGCAAGGGCCCGCCGCGATGGCAGCGCCCAGTTGCCGCGTTGGCGCCAGCTTTTCGACCAGACCTTCATCTGAAATGGCTGCCGCCGGTGCAATGGCCGCAGCGGGCGATGGCTTCGAGGAGCGACTCTCCGGGATCCGCGCCGCCTTGCCCCCGGGATGCCGCCTGCTGGCGGTGAGCAAGGGGCAGCCGGCCGATCGGATCCGCCGGGCGGTGGCCCTGGGCCAGCAGAGCTTCGGCGAGAGCCGTCTGCAGGAGGCAGTGGCCAAGCAGGCCGAGCTGCGCGATCTCGAGCCATTGGATTGGCACTTCATCGGCAGGCTGCAGGCCAACAAGGCCCGGGGGGTGCTGCGTCAGTTCGGCACGATCCACTCGCTCGACAGCCTGGAGCTGGCGGAACGGCTGCGGCGGATCGCCGCTGAGGAAGCCCTCAGCCCCAGGGTGTTCCTGCAGGTGAAGCTGCGCCCCGACCCGGGCAAGACCGGGTTCGAGCCGGCGGAGCTGGAGCGGCTCTGGCCCGAACTCCAGGGGCTTGCACCCCTGCGGCTGGAAGGATTGATGACGATCGCGCCCATCGATCTGCCCCCCGTGGAACGCCCGGCGCTGTTCCGTGACTGCGCGGCCTTGGCGGACCGTCTGGGGCTGAGGGAACGCTCGATGGGCATGAGCGGCGACTGGTTGGAAGCGGCGGCGGCGGGCAGCACCTGGGTGCGGCTCGGCTCGGCGCTGTTCGGATCCCGATCGCTCTGACGCCGCTCGGTTGGCCCAGGGGGGAAGGCGTTGTGTCGGAACAGGCTTGTCGAGGGTGCGACCGGTTGCCACCGCTGGCATGGGACGCTATTTAGGACAAGATCAACACGAAGGATTTCTAAGGTGTCGTTGTTCTCTCGCCTGCGTGCCGTCGTCTCTGGTGACGATTACCTGGATGGCGACTACGACGACGACCTCGACTACGACGCCGGTGAGACCACCCAGCCGGTCGGCTCCAGCCGCGGCACCGCCGCCGGCCAGGGAGACAGTGGCAGTGCCCTGGCCCTCTCCTCCGATTTCCTCAGCCAGGATCCGTTCGGTGGCAGCAAGGTGGTGGGCATGCCCGGCCTTTCTTCCTCGGCAGCGGAAGTCACCCTGATGGAGCCCCGCAGCTTCGATGAAATGCCCCGGGCGATCCAGGCCCTGCGGGACCGCAAGACGGTGATCATCAATCTCACAATGATGGAGCCGGATCAGGCCCAGCGGGCCGTGGATTTCGTGGCCGGTGGCACCTATGCCATCGATGGCCACCAGGAGAGGGTCGGCGAGAGCATTTTCCTGTTCGCCCCCAGCTGTGTCACGGTCACCACCGCCTCCGGAGAGGAACCCTCCTCTCCCACCATCGTGCCCTCCCGCGATCTTGGTGCCGACACCGCTGCCGCCCCCAGCCCAGCCTGGGGCCGCACCGATCTCGGCACGGGTCTGGGCTGATCGGCTTGGCATCTCCCGCCGGCCTGGGCGTGATCGGCCTGGGGCGGATGGCCCAGGCCCTGCTCATCCCACTGCTGGAGCATGGGGAGCTCAGCCCCGAAGGTGTTCATGCCGTCGTGGCGAGTTCTGCCTCGGCCCAGCGGCTGCAGAAGCAGCTGGGCGTCACCGTCGGCACGGACCCAGGCCCCGCCTGGGACCAGCCGGTGCTCCTGCTGGCGGTCAAACCGCAACAGCTGCAGCAGGTGGCGGCCGCCGCTCCACCGTTTGATCCGGCTCGCCCCCCGCTGCTGGTCTCGGTCCTGGCCGGGGTCACCCTGCAACGGCTGCAGCAGTGCTTCCCCCATGCCAGGGTGGTACGGGCGGTGCCGAACACGCCCTGCCTGGTGCGCGCCGGGATCACCGGCCTGGCCTGGGGCGCGGCTGTGGAGCAGGAGCAGCGCGATCAACTGCGCCGTTGGTTCGAGGCGCTGGGACAGGTCGTCGAGCTGCCCGAGCGCCAGTTGGATGGCTTCCTTGCCCTCGCCTCCTCCGGGCCGGCGATGGCGGCGCTGCTGATCGAAGCCCTGGCCGATGGGGGCGTGGCGGCGGGTCTGCCCCGGAGCCTCGCCCTGGACACGGCCCTGGCGATGCTGGACGGCTCCATCGCCCTGCTGCGGCAGCAGGGGCTCCATCCCGGCCAGCTCAAGGACATGGTGGCCAGCCCGGCCGGCACCACCATCGCCGCCCTGCGACGGCTGGAGCAGGGCGGCGTGCGCTCAGCCCTGATCGAGGCGGTGTTGGCGGCAGCTGAACGGAGCAGGGCCCTGGCAGAAGCTTGAGGGACCAGACGATTCGGCCGGGACGATTCAGCCCCCTGCCCGTTTCTCGCCCAGCTTCGGCTCGGTGCCGGCGAGCAGGCGCTGCAGGTTCGCCCTGTGCCGCCACACCACCAGCACGGTGGTGAGGATGGCCAGGGCGAGGAAGGCCGGCCGCAGGCCGCCTCCCGCCATGGCGAATTCGCCGAGCATCAGCAGCGGCAGGCTCAGGGCGGCCACCACGCTCGACAACGAGACGATGCGGCTGATGGCCAGGGTGGCCAGGAAGATGCCGAAGCAGGCCAGTCCCACGGCGGGCACCAGCCCGAGCAGCATGCCCAGGCCGGTGGCCACGGCTTTCCCCCCCTTGCCCCCCAGCCAGATCGGCCAGCTGTGGCCGGCCAGGGCGGCCAGGCCGGCCGCCACCACCAACCAGTCTGTGTTGGCGCTGACGACAGCCGGCTGCAGCAGGGCCCGGGCCAGCAGCACGGCGGCGGTGCCCTTGAGCACATCGAGCAGGAAGACCACCAGGGCGGGGCCCTTGCCCACCTGGCGCAGCACGTTGGTGGCGCCTGTGGAGCCGGAGCCCAGCTCGCGCAGGTCAATCCCGGCCCACCATTTCCCCGCCAGCCAGCCGAACGGGATCGAGCCGAGCAGGTAGCCCGCCAGCAGCGCGATCAGGGCCGTCACAGCAGGTCCTCGTCGAGGGCCAGCTCCTGCGGGCTGGCGGCGAAGGCCAGCCAGAGCGGAAACTGCAGGATCGGGATGTCCACCACCTGCTCGCTGCCATCGACCACGATGAATGGCAGCTCGCCCCGCTCCTCCAGCCGGTCGGCCCGCTCGATCAGGGCATCGGGCCGCTCGAACAGCACGATGCCGCTGTTGGGGCCGAAGTCTTCCCGGGAGAGTCCCAGGCAGTCCTGAAGGCCCCGGCGCCATTCTCCGAGGCGCTCCGGCTGGCCGGCCAGCACCAGGGTCTGAAAGCGCTCGCCGTAGAGCTCGCCCAGGATGGCGATGGCGGCGGCGACCACCAGGGCATTGCGGTTGCGGCTGCCGGTGCTGGCCTGGGCCCCCCGCCCGCCCTGGTTGAGGAACCAGTCCTCGAGCAGGGCGGCGGTGGGCGCCTCCAGGCTGCGGCGCAGCTTCCAGGGGTCGGCATAGAAATCGGGCTGGCCTTGGAAGCTCTCCAGCTGGCTCCGGATCAGGGCCTCGTCCTGGTTGAACAGGCCCACCGACGCCACCGCCACCTCCGCCGCCATCGGTTCGGCTCCGGCAGAGGCGGGGCCTGGCTGATCGAGGGGTGAGGGCTGCACCAGCACCGGTGGTGCCACCAGCTCGATCTGCTCCGCCTGGCTGGCCAGGTCCTGCAGGGCCACCACCAGGTAGTCCTGGAAGCCCTTCAACCGCCGTGCGATCGCATCCGACTGGCCGGCGAAGCTGCTGGTGAGCTCCTTCTCCAGCTGGTCGCGGCGGCTTTCCAGGCCGCGGATCTCCTCCTCCAGGAGCTGGCGTTGAAGGCGAAGTTCCTGCAGCGCCAGCTCCTGCCAGGCGGGCGGCGGGGTTTCGGGAGCGGGAGAAGAAGCGTCGGTCATCGCGAGGGGCTGAGGTGCAGCTCCAGCTGCTGGCGCAGGGCGGTGGCATCAAACAACACCGGCAGCAGGTGAATGCTGCGCTGTTCACGGAAATAGAACAGCACTGGCAGGGGCCACCAGAACAGGGTCCAGCCCAGCCAGTCCTCATAGGGGAAACGGCGCAGCAGGGTGTTGCGCCGCCAGACCAGCAGGGCATCGTCGCCGAACTGGAGCCGCAGCAGGGCGGTCTGGAGCAGGAGGAACAGGCCGAACACCCCCACAGCCGCCGCCAACCAGGGGGCCCCGCTCCAGCGGGGCAGCAACAGCAGCAGGCTGGCGGGGGGCAGCAGCAGCACGCCGATCGGCACCCAGGGGCGCGGGGCGAGGATCACCCCGGCGGTTTCAGCCGGAGAGGGGCCCACCAACGGTGAGCTGGCGAGGTCGGGGGGGGTGGGGGCGGTTCCCGGGGGGGAGGTCATGGCGTTGGATCGGAAAGGGCACGGGTCTTTCCATGCTGGTGGACGGGTGGATCACTTGGACGCCAGCGTCACTCGCCGAACAGCAGTTTGGTGAGCAGCACGTCCATCAGGCTCACCGTGACCAGGATCATCACCACGGCGCCGGTGGTGCTAGTGCCCACTTCCTTCGGGCCGCCCTTGGTGGTGAGGCCCCAGCCGCAGGCGATCACGGCGATCTGCAGGCCGAAAACCACCGCCTTGACCAGCATCGAAGGCAGATCGCTGGGCTCCAGCCAGCTGCGGACGGAGTTCCAGAAGACGGTGGGCGGAACCGAGAACAGGAAGGTGCTGCTCACCTGCCCCGACCACACCCCGACCACGAAGAACACCATGCACTGCACCGGTGCCATCACCACCAGGGCCAGCACCCGGGGCACCACCAGATACTCGACCGGATCGGTGCGCAGCATCGTGATCGCGTCGATCTGCTCGGTGACCTTCATGGTGCCCAGCTGGGCGGCGTAGGCCGTGGCCACCTTGCCGGTCAGCAGGGTGGCGGTGAGCAGGGGGGCGATCTCCCGCGCCAGCCCCACCGACAGGATCCCCCCCACCGCGACACCGGCGCCCTGCTTGGTCAGTTCGGCCGCCACCTGGATATTGAACACGGTGCCGGCGGCCAGCGCGGTGATCGCCACGATCAGGAAACTGCCCGGCCCTGCCTCCAGCATCTGCTCGGAAAGGTCATTGAGGTTGATGCGGCCCCGGGCGATGGCCGTGATCGTCTGGCCGCCGATCAGGCAGCTGGCGCCCAGGCGTCTCAGCCACAGGGGGGGCCTCATGGGGGCGCCTGCAGCAGATGCAGACCCCGCTCCGGCCAGCGGCGCATCACCACCAGACCCAGCACCACCAGGGTGGCCGGAATCAGCCCCATGCACAGGCGGATCGCGATCAGGGCGCTGTCGGGCTGGACGATGCCCCTGGCGGCCACGTAGCCGCTCAGGCTCATCAGGTTGCCGAAGGAGAACAGGGCCAGGCTGATGCAGATCTTCTGGGTGAACACCATCCAGGCGCTGTATAGACCGGCGGGCTTTTCCGGATCGGCGTCGATGGCATCCGGCAGCAGGGCCCAGGGGATCAGGTAGGCGGTGGACGCCCCCACACCCACCACCATGATCGCGATCAGCAGCGCGGCCAGACGCAGAGCGTTGGCGGCCGAGCCCACCGGAGAGAGATCGGCATCGAGGGGGACCAGCACCATGGCGAGCAGGCAGCCGCCGATCCAGAGCGCCGTCCCCCGATGCAACGCCTTGATGCGGCCCTGGTGATGGGAGTACCGGTTCCAGATCTGCAGCCCCACCAGCGCGCTGATCTGGAAGGGAAGCAGGATCCAGTTGCTCCAGCTCTCCGGCAGCCGCATCACCACCGGCAGATAGATCAGGGCGGCGGTCTGCATGATCTGCAGGGCGCACCAGAGCATCAGGTAGAGGCCGAGCACCTTGAGGAAGCGGCTGTTGCGCCCCACGCGCAGCAACAGCCGCCGGGTCGAGCCCTTCTGCATGCTGGGCTTCTGGCAGTGACGGGCCGCCGGCGCGATGCCCCAGCCGCAGAGCAGGGTGAACACCGCGATGATGCTGCCCGAGAGCACACCCACCTTCAGGTAGCTGCCGGCATCGTCGTGGTTCCTGAGCAGCAGGCCTCCGAGCACGATTCCCACCAGTCCGGCAATGAGCGAACCGGTGAAGCGGGCGGTGTTCAGCCTGGTGCGCAGCCGGGTGTCGGTGGTTAGCTCGGCGGCCAGGGCCGCATAGGGCAGGTTGACGCAGGTGTAAAGGCTGTTGGCCACCACCGAAATGGCGACAAAGAAGGTGAACTTCACCCAGAGGCTTCCAGGCGGAAGCCACCACATCATCGCCATGGCTGCGCCGAGCGGAATCGCGCTCCCCAGGATCCAGGGAAGGCGCGGTCCCCAAGGGCTGCGGGTCTTGTCGCTGAGCCAGCCCACGATCGGATCGTTGATGGCGTCCCAGAGGCGGGCCAGCATCAGCACGAGCCCGGCCATCCAGGCGGGCAGCCCGGCGGCGGCGGTATAGAAGATGAACAGATAGAAGCCGATCAACGAGGCGGCCATGCCGGTGCCGGCATCGCCAACGCCGTAGGCCAGCAGCATGCGCCGCTGGGCCCCCTTGGGGGCATCGATGGCATCACGCGCCCCGGGCTGTTGCTTCAGGACCGGGGATGGGATGGATGGCGCGTCCGGATCGGGAGCAACTCTCAACGGGCGGGTGCCGCACGCCAGCCATAATGCAGCAGCCAGATGGGCCTTGGGACACATCCCCTGCCGCAATGGCCACTTCCTAATACATCTGTATTCATGCGGGCGTAGTTTAGTGGTAAAACCTCAGCCTTCCAAGCTGATGATGCGGGTTCGATTCCCGCCGCCCGCTTCCTTTTCTCAATAAGGGTTTTCGCTTCAAACCTCTTGCTGTGATTGGCTTTCGGCCTGCTTGCCGCTGCAGAAGGAACCCAGGCAGCGAGGTTACAGCGTCTTCGTGGATGAGGAGCTGCGCCCGTATTCCGATCAGTGGGCCTATCTGGCCTCGCTGCAGCGGCTGCCCGGGCTGCGCTGGCGGGCGTGATCCAGGGCGCCAGCGGCGGAGCCCATCCCCTTGATCTGCGCTTCATCGATGACGAGGATCTGGCGACCCCATGGCAGACACCTCCGCCGGTGTCGAAGCTCAGCGGACCGTTGGCTGCCTCGATCACCCTCACCCTGGCCGATCGTCTCTACATGGAGCGCTCGGACCTGCCGCAGCCACTGCTCAATCGCCTGATCCGCCTGGCTGCTTTTGCAAACCCTGCCTTCTACAAAGCCCAGGCGATGCGCTTGTCGGTGTGGGACAAGCCGCGGGTGATCGGCTGCGCAGAGAACTTCCCCCAGCACATCGCCCTGCCGCGCGGCTGTCTGGAGCCGGTGCAGGCCCTGCTGCAGGAGCAGGGGATCGGCTTGGATCTGGTGGATGAGCACAAGAACGGCTCGCCCCTGGGGCTCGCGTTCGCGGGTCAGCTGCGGGACGACCAGGAGGCGGCGGTAGCGGCGATGCTGCGCCACGACATCGGCGTGCTGGAGGAGCCCCACGGCCTTCGGGAAAACAGTGGCGGCGGCGATCCTGGCTCGCCGTGGGGTGAACACCCTGGTGCTGGTGCATCGCGCCGAGGTGCTGCGTCAGTGGCAGGAGCGGCTCAAGACCTTCCTGGACGCACCATCCGACGCGATCGGTTGCATCGGTGGCGGCAAGGCAAAGCCCACCGGCCGACTCGACATCGCCGGAATGCAGTCGTTGGTACGCCAGGGCGAGGTGAATCCACTGGTGCAGACCTATGGGCAGGTGATCGTGGATGAGTGTCACCACATCGCCGCCGCCTCCGAGGCCATCCTGCGGCAGGTGAAGGCCCGCTAGGTGCTGAGGTTGTCGGCCACGCTGGTGCGCCGCGATGGCCTGCAGCCGATTCTCTTGATGCAGTGCAGCCCCGTCCGCCACACCGCCGAGCGCCCCGCTGGGGCGCCCCAGACCCTGGAGCTGGTGAGCCGCACCCATGAGCTCCAGGATCTGCCAAGCGATCTGCCGATTCAGGAGCTGATGCGCCGTCTGGCGGAGGATCAACGCTGCACCGAACGGATCGTGGCTGAGGCCATGGCCACCTGGCGCGAGGGCCGCAAACTGTAGAAGTGCCGCGCCTCCCTGGAATGGGCATAGGCCAGCTCACCGGAGTAGCTGGCGATGGCGGCGAAGAGGTGGGGGTGGCGGTAGATGAAATAGGCGGGGAACAGCTTGGAAACCAAGAGCGATTTCCCCAACCTCGGTGGACAGGTGACGATCAGGCGCGAGAGCTCGCCATCGGCGATCGCCTGCAGCAGTGCGATCAGCACCCGCGCCCAGCGGTGAAAGGCGTAGCGGGGGAAGGCCAGGGCGATGAACTGCTCCAGCGAGAGCGGCCCAGCGTCAGCGTTCAGCAGGTCGGGATCGCGGTAGGCCAGCACGCCAGGATCAGCCCAGGTCTCCGGGTGGTGCGGGCCATGGAGCAGGCCGCCATCAACCGGGCGCCCAGCCCAGGTGAGGCTTGCGGGAGAGCGGGGCATCAGCAGCGTCATGGCCGCTCCGCGTAAGGCTTGGCAGGGGCACGCAGCATCCCGGCGATCTCGGCGATCACCCGATGGGCACCGACAGCAGCGGAGAACTGCTGAGCGTCCGCAGCGCGGCGGGCGCAATCCATCAGGGCGTAGATCTGCTCGGCCTGATGGACCAGGCGGTTGTCGATCAGCTCCTCCACCATCCGCGTGCGCGCCAGGCTCATGTATGTGTCGAGGGTGAAGGCGCTGGGCGATCCAGAGCTGCAGGGTGGCGATGCGTTGCTCCACCTCGGCGTGGGTGGGCTTCTTGCCGCCATTGGCCTGATGGGGGAAACGCACGCCTTCTGAGCGCTTCTTCCGTGCAGCCGGTGCGGCCGTGGCCTCAGCGAGCATGGGTGGCTGAGGCACTGCAGGCCAGCAGGGTTGCCCGTCGGCGTCCTGCTCCGGCTCAATGGAAGCGGCAAGTCCCCAAACATGGTGAGATCAGGTTGACTCCAGCCTTATCTGCGCTGAAATAGTCCAAGACGAACAATTAGGGAGACTCTGGAAAACCCCACCACCCTGCGCGAGAATGGCCGTGTGATCGCAGGCGTGAACAGGGTTCATGGGCATCAAGCAGCTCGGCTTTGGTGATTACGAGCAGTCCACGGCCAAAAAGC
>Ga0247840_10003182_pt1 | contig 28140 bp, 31 predicted proteins | sample LaCruzMarch2015__FD_192404 | JGI IMG/M metagenome (GOLD analysis project Ga0247840, IMG submission 192404) | Freshwater microbial communities from meromictic Lake La Cruz, Castile-La Mancha, Spain - LaCruzMarch2015_17m | ecosystem: Environmental > Aquatic > Freshwater > Lake | place: Spain...
CTTATTCTCTCCATAAGCAGTATTCTTTCTGGGTCACTATCAACACCACTAGCAAATTTTTCCTGGTCCGATTCCTTGGATATAACTTGCTGAATACCTTGGACTATTTTGTCGTGTTCAATTGATGGACTTAACATAATAAACCGAGTGCTCTCTTGTTCATCTACTTTAAGCCCTGCACTACAAAAATATACGCTGGGAAAACCAATAATAATTACTGTCTTAGTTTTGTTTCCACCTTTTTGGTTCTTATCTGTTATTTTAAGATGTGTTTCTTTTTCATCATGAGAAAGTATTGGTCTTAATCTAGAAATCAAAGACGTATCGGGCATATCAGTAAAGCAGAGTATCTTTTTTGATAAGTCCACTAATAACACATCTCTTTCTTTGTCATAAGCTCCATTCTCATGAAAGAAAGCGGTTGGGCTACAGTAGGCCAGGGTAATCACATCCTCTTTAGGAAATAATTTGATTATAGAGAGTGGTATATGACTTTTACCAGTTGAACTAGGTGCGTTAAAAAATACGTTCATTTGAGACTCTTCTGTATAAGTATTTAACATTGATAAAAAAGTAATAGCCTTATTTGCGTCATCCTTTTTTATTACTGCATCTAGAATCCTACAGACCTCATCAATATTTATTTCTTTAAATTTAGAAGCATCAATCTTCTCTGGAAAAGGTCTTGAATATTTTGTGAACAAATCTTCTATTGGTAAATTTAATCTAACAAGATAGTCCCCAAGGTCTCCTTTTTCTCCCACTTCCTCAGGTAGAGTAATAATATTTATTTTATCACAGCCGTGCTTAAGTAGAAGGTTTGCCATCTTCATGGTTCCAGTCTTACCAGCTTCATCATTATCATAACAGATGAAGTATTCAATTTCTTTTTTGAAGTGTTCTGCCCATTCCTCCTTGGCCGTACTTGCTCCGTGTGTATTTGTAATACATGGGATACCCTTTGATTTTAATAACAGAGAATCCATTTCTCCTTCACAAACAATTAGTTTATCTTTAGCAAAACGCAGGTTATCCCAGTCATAGATTTGAGCCTTTATTCCACTAGGCCATGTCGTCTTCTCATTACCTTGCTTTGGGTCTTGGCGTAGCTTAAAAAAAGCATAAGTTCCGTCTATATCCTTTATGGGTATAGTTATCCAGTCTTTACCATAAAAAGACCCATAGCCAAGCTTGTGCGAGCTTATAACCTCATCTGTGAGCCCCCTGGCATGTAAATAATCTATTATTTCTGGGGTTAAAGCATTGTGACACTTTTCAACTAATTTAAGAGTATTCCTACCCGAAGTATGCTTTGGTTCAGGTTGGGTATTATTATCCCCAAAGAACTTTTTAAGTGTAATAATATTCCCTTTTGAATCACATTTTTTGCAGTGATATTTTCCTGTTTCTATGCTAAAATACAAGTGTCCATCTTTTTCACCACTGTCTGAATCACAGTTTGAAAAAAGACATTTAGTAATAAGTTCTCCGTTCGAGACCCAGAAAGTAATCCCTTTCTGGGTTAAGTATTGTTCTATTTGAGTCATTTTATTAATTATTTTTATTAAGATTATTGTCTATAATCATATTAAAGGCTTTTATACTTTCTAGAAAAGAGAAAGCCTTAACATCGAATAAATCACTAAAGAATTCATCTGTTATAACTTCAAGATTGCAAATTCTTTTAAATACGTAGATAAGCTTATTAGAGCCGTCTTTATCGATAGATAATAACCTCGCACCTGTATGAAATAGAGTAACTGCTAAATCATAGTCATCGGTACGGAGCGTCTTTTCAGTATTATCAATGTATGATATTTTTGAACCGTTCACTTTTAATTGTTGTTCTAAGTCCTTGTCTAATTTTGTTATATTATTATTTTCCATAATTTTCTTTATTTTTATTTTTTTAAATATCCTCTAATAGGCAGACAAACGAAGTCAGCTCGTCTCTTGCACGAGCCTTATCAATACTTTTCCTATATTTTAAGAAATATAGTTCTTGGTATTTTTCGACCTTTTCATCACTTATCTGCATGGGTTTGTCCCCATTTCTTGAAATTAAAAAATCAAGGTATGGTTGCCCTTGATTCTTACAAAACTATAGGTGAGTCACTTGCGGTCACTTTTTGGTCACCTTTTTGGTTAGGGAGTAGTTGTTCATCCGTTGTTTAATAAGTCTTTCTTTTAGTTCAGTTTTTTCCGAAATCTTACTGTTAAGCCTTCTACTTGCGTCGCTAACTCTTTTTATTAATACTTTGTTTTCTGCTTTATTATAATTATCATCATTTTTGATTATTTCATCCCATGAAACCTCAGTATCTTTATCTATTAATATGTTGAGAATGCTACGCTCAATCGTTTCTTTCGGTACTGAAATACTTATTAGATTTACGATAAGACTGTCTTTATTTGTATCTAATACAATTTTTATTTGGCCCTTATAACTATCTCGTCCTAGCAATTTATTTTTAAGATTGGTAATTTTCTCCTTCATTTCTTGAATATTTTCGCCTCTGATTATTCCAAATCTCATATAGTCTTTTGATTTATCCTCGCTTAAATCATAAGTTGACTCAAAATTTACATTATATTTTAATAGATATTGTTCCATCATATGTGCAAATAGTGTTCTCTCTAATTTTGAGCGGTTATCTGGGATGATAATCTCAATAAATTTTTGTTCATTTATATTTTGTGGATAGGATAGTTCAGCATTATCAAGACAACGCTCAATTTTTTTGAGTGTGGCCAAAATTTCCTGGTCTAATAAAGGTAAATCTTCAACTGTCATTGTTTTGCGTGTATATTACAACACTATTTTATTAGTGTAGCACAATTTAATAGATTTTAAACCCCTTATTTTTCTAAGACAAAGCTATTTTTGCTTTCATCTTTTATATCAATATTCCAAACATAGTGGTTTATTTTAGAGGATGTAGAACACCCCTCTTTTTCCTTACATATTTTTGTAGTTAATTTTATATCTAATACATCATCAGAACTGCCACTTATAAGATCTGAGGTTACTTCCTTGTTATAAGTATTAAACATATCGGTCTCAGATATTTTTGAATCATAAGATAGAACTTTTTGTATTTCTCCATACCAACCAGTCACCAAATACCAACTATCAACATATTTGATATATCCGGTACCACTTTCACCTATGGTAGTCACAACTAACCAATCATGCTTATTACCTTTTACAATCCTATAACTTGGACCACTTATATTAGTATTTTCAACTGAAAGTGTATTTATTATATAATTTTGATTATCTGTAAAGACAAACTCTATTCCAAGTCCACCTTTCATATTACCTGTAAATATTCTTACTTTCGTGCCGTTCTCCATTAATTTAGCTGTATCGGAAAGCTTTAATGGAGTTTTGTCCTTTGTATAATTACCTAGAACATAAAATCCTGAGCAAAGAATAATAAGTATCAATAAATAATATTGTATTTTATTTTTCATCTAATATCTTAAAATTGGAACATATAATAAAATCATAGAGATAATAACAAGGACAACAAAAACACCAAAAATAATCAGAACAATCGAACCTGTTGAGATTCCTTTCTTTACTCCTGAATCTGAAACATTAGAAGAAGTAGTTTTGTTACCACAAACTCCACAAAACTTTTCTTCCTCTCTTATTGATTTACCACATTGTTTACAAAACATATATTTTATTAAATTAATAGCAAGCTGTTCTAGTTGTATTCCATTCGTATCCAGATTTACAACCGCAAATAAATACGCCGTCTGTTTCACCATAGGTTCCATCCCATTTGGAATTTGAAAAACTCTTATCACACGATTGATTAAGGGCCTCTTTTGTATAACAACCACCACCATTACCATTTTCATTAATATCCCAATAATAACCAGTATTACAATCACAACCATCATTAGTTACGTTCCAATGAGAATTAACATAATCTTTTGCACAAATTTGGTCATTTGATAAAACTGGTACTTGTTCAACAATACAAGCTGTCTGTGCTGAATTCCAGACATAACCAGATGAACAGTCACAAACCGCCTTACCATTTTCAGTAGTTGAATAACTTCCATATCCATATTCATCACTACATTCTTTCAGAAGAGATGTATCTGAAGCACAGGAATCGCCACTGGCATCCCAAGAATATCCAGTCTGACAAGTACACGTTGGATTTCCTTTATTATTATATTCTCCACTCCATTCACTATATTTTCCAAAACCTCGTTGGCAAACACTGCTATCATCTTCTTCGGAGGAATAAGCAGACTCCTTAGTATAATCAATACTATCTGCAATCGGGTTTAGCTTGGCTGGAACAGTATTAATAAAATACTTAACTACACTTCCGGGTATTATTACTCCTAAATTTTGATAATCGCCCGAGACAACCGCTGATGGTATTCCGAGCCAACAACCATTTTGGTCAACGGCTAATCCTCCAGAATTACCACTATCAATTTGGGCAGAGGTAAGTATTTCTCCTTCATTCGTAAAACTACTTATTATTCCGTCTGTAATGGTGAGGTTAAAACCACCACTTGTAACAGGATACCCATATATCCTCACAGAATCTCCTAGTTTTGAGACTTTGTTTGTGTCACATGTTTTAGGAAGAACAAATGAAGATAAATCTAATGGGAAGGTTCCCCAAGCTTTTCCCTCCTCGTCAATAAATATATCGTTTATCTTTAAAGTAGCTATGTCGTATTTTTTACTAAGTATAGGGGTTATGGTAGGCAAGGCCTCGTATATTTCTTCAGTTTTTCCTGTTTCAGGATTTGGGATAGTAACAAGACAATATGTTGAACCTTCAATAACATGGTTGTTTGTAAGTATAATGCCGTCAGCACTAAAAATAGTTCCCGAACCGCCTCCTTCATTATCACACCAAATATTCACAACAGACCGAGTGATATCTTTTATTTTATTTGGTGACTTAAAATAATAAATTAAAACTGAGGCAACAACTATCACCCCGATAATACCAATTATGGACCATTCTCTTTTGCTTAATTTTATCTTTTCCAAAAAATTAGCTTCCGCTTTTTTTTGTTCCTCATTTTCTTTTTTGGGTGTTGAGACCGTTTCAGTCTCAGTATCTTTGTGATTATTTTTTTTATTTTTAATACTCATTCCACACTCAGTGCAGAAATCTTCATTATCTTTTATTTTATTACCACAATTAGTACAAAACATAATAATTATTTGGAATTAACTTTAGTTCCACAACCACCACAAAATTTAGTGTCTTCCCCTGTACTATTTCCACAATTACTACAGTAGCTCAATTTATCACCATCAGTATTTATAGTTTCCACTTCTTTAATTTCTGCTGGTACTGACTCTATGAGACCACAGTTCAATTTTTGTATCCTCAGTTGATATTCATCTTGTGTAATTTCACCATCAACCAGAGATTGATTTATTTCTGCTAATGGCTTTATTTCATCAATTTGTTTTTCATCCAGTGTTAAACCATACTTACATACAGGACAGCTAAGAAAATATTTTATTGAATAAGGAAAGATTGGGATAAAAAATAAGGTAAACCATGTCATAGTTCTAGTAAGAACCCAGTAATCTTCATTATTACAATGCCCACAGAGCTGTTTAAAAACAATTCCTATTTGTTTAATTGTCTGATGTCCCCAGCCAAATATAATCATATTAGTATATTTTTTTAAATTCTTTACTCCATTGTGGTTTTTGACCTTTTGATATATAAATTACAGCTAATTTGGCTACCCTTAAAACTACAACACCAATTACCAAAGCTAGAAGAGAATACCAAAAAGCTTCACCGTAAGAACCGTAACAATTATTATAACTATATGAGGTATAACAATAAGGTGCATAACTACTCCATACCGCAATAATAATACCAAGTAATGGTAGATATGTGAGTATATAGATGACTCTCAATAACCGGTGCCACCATCTTTCGTCTGTATTTCTTCCTACTGATGCATTTCTGTTTTGAACAACTTCTGATGATGAATAACCACAATCGGTACAAAACTGGTAACCCGCCTTGATTTTACTTCCACATTTTTCACAAAACATATTATTAGTTATTATTTATATAATCGTAAATCTCTTGTGGAATTTCGACTTTTCCACTAGCAATAGCTTTACGGAAATAATACTTTGCATTAACAGGGTCATTGTTACCTGCATATGATAAACCAAGCCAATATGCTGTATATGAGTCCTTATCTGAAGTTACAGCATTAAAGTTTGCAATAGCTTGCGGATAATTATCATTAAAATAATATGCTAATCCAAGATTTTGCGTAACTATATTTTTTACATCAGAACCAGCAACCTCATATGCTTTCTTTGCATAAACTAAAGCTTTAGGATAATTAACAAGGTTTGGGGCTTTGTCTTCTAAATCTAAATAAAATAGATTAAGTGTATTATTAATTTGGAAATTATTAGGCTCTATTGCTAATGCCTTATTATAATTAACAAGTGCGGAGTTAGGTTTGTTCTCTAACATAGCTATTTCCCCAGAAATCAGGTAATAATCAAAGGTATCTGCTTTTGCTAAAGCAAGGGCTTCTTTAAAAGAGTTTAAGGCTAAAACATTTTGTCCGTCAGATGAATAAGCGTAACCTAAATTTTTTAATGTATTTATTTTTGTATCACTTGAAACAGCAGAATTCACGGCCTCCTTGAGTTGTTGAACAGCCTGCACACTATCTCCTGAATTAAAACTGGTCAGACCTTTATTATTCGTATCAATAGCCCCTTGGTCTAAATTTGCATAAATAATCCAACCAATAATTGCAATACCAATTAAAATTTTAACTGTCTTACTCCAATCAAAAGGTTCTTCATTTTTTTCGAGAGTACGCTTCATATGCTCCTTATCATTATTCTGTTGGTGACTATTTGAAGACACCCCGCAACTGGTACAAAATTTTAGGTTATCCTCTATTTTATTTCCACATTGTTTACAAAACATGTTTTTGTATTATTTCCTTAAATCTAGTAAATTCTTTTTGACCTTTTTTTAGAACGACATTTTCATTGCCAAGTTTTAATTTAAATCTATTTGTACCAAATTCAATTTTGTCCTTTATTTGGTTTAAGGGTATTTTAATAAGAATATCTTTTATATAATCATTTGAAATAATATTATGATTTAAATCAACCCATGAAGACCTATATTTTTTACGTTTATTTTCATCACTTTGAGCACCAAGATAATATCCTATACCAGCTCCAACTAATGAAAGAACACAAAGACCAATTATGGTAAAAACAGGAGCACTGTAATATTTAGGTATCTTTATTATATATAAATATTTTTTATCAACCATTACGTCAAAATAAGGAAATGAGGCAACAACCAAGACTTTTTTTTGTTGCCAATCCTCACTATAAAAAACATCCTCCTTTATTTCTTCTGTAATAATTGGTGCAACAAAAACTTCGGTAGGTGAAGAAGAATCTACCTTGCTTCCACATTTCCCGCAAAATTTTCCATCTTCTTCATTTTTTTTACCACAATTCTTGCAAAACATATTCTTATATATAAGATTAACTAGTTATTAATAATATCAGAAAAAACCATTTTAGGCCATATTGTGTGAAATAGTAGATTAAATTAAAATACTCATAACAATACCCAGAAATATCATCATAATAATAAATCCAATAACTGCCGTAACAAAATTTTTCCACTGACTATTTTCTAGTACTTTTAAATATTTGTTAACAATTTTGGACCCGAGATAAAAAGATAATCCTATTAAAAACCCAGAGGTACCCGCTACTAATATTTGCATTATCATATTATTTTTTTGATTTAATAACAACCTGGGTACCTAGCTTTTAATGCATTTTCTGCACTCACTCGTGCTCCCGAAAATAAAGTCCCACTTTGAGCATAAGATTCATCAAGATTATCTTTTTCTGTCTGGTAATTAGCACAATTTACGGATGGTGTTTGGGTTTGAGCTGGAGGGGTATATTGATAAGTATTATAAATTTGTACAGGTGTTTGATTATAACAACTAGCACCACCATAGTAGGCACATTCAATTTGAGCTCTTTGTTCTGGACTATAAACAACCCCGTCATTAAATACACCATAAGGGTCAGAGCCGTCATATCCTTGCGGTTGTTTTTGACACGTTGTTTTACTACTATTTGTTACATAACCATCTTCACATTCACATAATCTATTGCCGTCATCATCTCTCGTATTGGAAACTGTAGCGTGAACGCCAAATCTTTCTTGGCAAATTTGTACTGGAGTTTTTGTTGGTGCCTTCTCACACTCAGTTTTTTGTGAATTAAATTGATAGTTTGGTCGGCAACCACAAGAAAGACCACCGTTAGAATTTAATTTTCCATTCCAAATACTATTTGAACCAAAGTCATCCTGGCAAAGCTGGTCATTAGTTTTTTGTGGAACAACAGGGACTGGTATAAGAACACAAATAGTATTTTCCTTATTCATCACCCATCCAGTCTTACAACTACAAATGGGAGCACCGCTATCATTTAGATTACCACTCCAGATACTATTAACACCATAATAGTATTCGCATTTCTGAGCATTTGTAGCCGTAGCGGTAATTGCACAAATACCTTTTTGTTCATCCCAAATAAAGCCACCCTGACATGTTTGATGACTTGACTGGGGTGGTACGTTTTCCACTACTTTTATTTTGTTTGTAATCTTTGTGGTTGTTGGAGTTACAACCGTTGAAGTAGAAGTTGTCGTTGCTATTACTTGTGCAGTTGATGTAGCTATTTGAATTGTTTCAACTTTTTCTATTTTACTAAAATGAAACCATGTAAAAGGATTCCACCAAGAAGCAAAAGTTACTGACGGTGCAATAAGAATAGTTGCAAGAAAGACAATGACAAGATATTTATATTTTTTCATAAACTTTGGACGGTTTTATGGACCCAGTTAGAAAGCAAAAAGCTCCTAGCCAGGTCCGACATACCCCGTAAGGCATGCCCACACCAGTTTCCCGATGTGACCGTCCAAAGTAAACTCTGACTAGGAGTTCTTTACTTTGGACGGCTTTCCTTCACCATGCCCGTATTACTACGGGTTTAGGCTACTTTACATATTTAATTGTCTTAATATATTAACATATTTTTAGTAAAAATAAAATATACTGGCTTTGTATTTGAATTAATATTATAATTACCCTATGACAATGATAACTAAAGAAACACACCCTGAGGTGTTTAAGAAGAGAGATGAAGCATTTCAGAAGGCTTATCGCAACCATCCTAATCATGGCTTTGAGGAGGGGTATATCCCAACCGAAGCTGAAATGAGACAGCATGGTTGGACACCAGAGAATGGTTGGCCAGCTCCAGATAAAAAAGAATAGATATTACATTTTTGAATGTAACTTCTCCCACGTATTTGTGGCTGTTTTTAATAAGTTTATTAAATCTTTATTATTCATTTGCTCTAAATCTCTAGTATTAATTTCGTAAAACACCTTACTTAAAACATGACCAGATTGGCCCAAAAGAATACCGATAGCAAGCTTAAAACCCTGTTTATTTTCGATTAAACCTGGTACTCGAGCAGAACTAGGTGAATAACCGGCATTGATAGCCATTACCTGTCTACTTTTGCCTCCTTCCATATATTCTCGTGCATAGGCCATTTGACGCTTTGAGGGGGTCTTTTTCATATCTTTTTACTAGGTTATCATAATAAAACCTATACTAAAATTATCCCATTAATTGTAAGAAATAACAACAATTTAATTGATTTTGTGTAAATATAGGTATATTCTATAGAATATATGGAAAAAATAAAACACTACAAATACATAATTATAATGGTCCTAGCTATTTTAGCGGGTTTATTCTATTGGTTTCAACTAAGACCAACAGCAATCAGAAAAGAATGTTCAACTGGTAATGGTTTATTATACCTTTCGGGTCGTAGTAGAATTTCAGATTTAGAATATACTGACTGTTTAAGAAGAAATGGTTTAAATGAATAAAATATTAGAAAAATATTATTTGCTTTCTTTCAAGTATAAGACACTCATGTGGTTGTCTACTTTTGTAATAGCTCTGTATATTTTTCCATCTATTCTAGTTTTTGTAGCTGGATTGTTTATTTCTTATTTTTTAATTAAAAATAAAATCTGGAAATATTTGATGATAACTGTACTCTGTCTTGCCAGTTTTATTTCTGTTATCTCACTAATCCCTACCGATAATTTGGCGGAAATTAATGTTAAAAATGATAATAAAAACATCCCTGTCGTTCAGGGTGAGCCAGTAATACAAGCAAATGTTACTAATTCTGTTCCCGTAAGTACCCCGACTAATTCTAAAACGTATGATGTGGTAAAGGTGGTAGATGGAGACACGATTGATGTTTCTATAAATGGGAAGACGGAGAGAATAAGATTAATTGGTATAAACACACCAGAGACAGTGGACCCTAGAAAACCAGTAGAGTGTTTTGGTAAGGAAGCTTCAGATAAAGCAAAGACACTTTTGGGTGGTATGAAGGTCTATTTAGAATCAGATATTACTCAAGGGGAATTAGATAAATACAGTAGATTATTAAGATATGTTTTTCTTGAAAATGGAACTAATTTTAACCTTCTTATGATTAAAGAAGGTTATGCTTATGAATATACATATGATACTCCATACAAGTATCAAACAGAGTTCAAAGAAGCTCAGAAGGAGGCCGAGAAGGCTAAATCAGGTCTTTGGGGAGATATATGCCAGGGTGAGGCTACAATTGTGTCCCCAACGCCTATATCTACACCAGTAAGTAGCACATGTAGTATTAAGGGTAATATTAGCTCAACTAAGGAAAAAATTTATCACATGATAGGGTGTGGCTCTTATAGCAAAACCAAAATTGACATAAGCCAAGGTGAGAGAATGTTCTGCTCTGAACAAGAGGCCTTAGATGCTGGTTGGCGTAAAGCCTTAAATTGTAATTAATATATTAAAATGGATTTATATAATTTTATATCTCATAAATCAAAAATTTTTACTTACATAGCGGACTCACTATTTTTTATAGTTGTAGTAATTCTTTTGTGTTTTTACAAAGGTGTCTTTATCGATGAAGCAGTTACCTTTTACACCTTTAGTACTATTGTTCAGGGTTTTCTAGCACTAGTTGGATTTTTAGGAGCCTTAACTATATTTAAAATTCAGTTAATAGAAAGTGAAGCTCAGAAAATTTCTAATGGCTTGGAAGTTAGTGTAAAAATGTACAATGGTATTAAAGTTCACTCTTATTCTTGGATAGAAATGATGAATGCTTGCTGTGCTATTCTGCAAAATAAGGAGAGTAATTTTCAGGTGGAGGATATTAAAACTGGTTATGGAAAATTATGTACACTGAGAGACGAAAAATCACCAATTAGGAACTCAATGGTTAGTTTTTCTTTGATAACTATGGTTAATATTGTAATCGCTCTTTTGGGTATTCCATTATCTAAGCTTTTTGTCTCAAGTGAATTATTTCTGGTTAATACAATTTATACCTTAATCACACTAGGTTTATCTTATTATTCAATTAAAGGGGCTTTTAAGGTCATACGTTCCTGTTTGGGCTATTCATTTCGTTTGTCAATTTAAATATACAGTAATTGTTGTAAATTATGGCAAAACAAATAAAGATTGGTAGAAATGATAAATGCCATTGTGGGAGTGATATTAAATATAAAAGATGTTGTATGCAAAAAGATGAAATGGTAATAAAAAAACCAAATGTTACTGGGGTCTTAAGAAAAGCTTATGATATAAAGCTAGGGGATGATTTTTATAGTAGGTATTTATTTGGCTTAGGCAAAATAAAAGATTGCGTTTATTCTCGTGAAAAAAGGCTAGATTATGATAATAGCTTCTCACCAATATTTCAAAATCTTTTGGAGACAAAATATGCCAGAGAATATTCTTTAGATTTAATTAAAAAACATAAAGAAAATATTGAATGCAATAATGATGGAATTATTCAAGGTCACCAAATTAATATTAATGACCCCATTGATGATAGATTGAATATGTTTTTTAAGGACTTCTTTATTCGCGGGTCAATTGCGATTGATTGTTTGATAAAGCATACTCGCTATATGGGTTACGATATTGGTTTTTTATTTTCTGACAAAGAAGAAAAGTTCAAGAAAGGATTAAAAAGATTTCCAATACCTGAAACAGATAAAAGATATGAATATCTGCGAGATATGATTTCTCATAATAAAGAGAGTTGGTATACTCAATTTAGAGAGATGAGAGGAAAAATTGAACATGACGGATATAAATTACCCAATATAAAATATGACGTAGAAAATGATAAAGTTATTCCTGTTTATCCTATGTTTGGTAAGCAAACTATAGAAAATATTCTCGATATTTGTTGGCAAAACTTATCCAATCTCTGTGAAGAAATTATCGTCTATTTAATTAGTTTAAATTTACCGCCAGATTTAATTATTGTCCTAATACCAACAGAATCTAGGGATTTAAATTTACCAATAAAATTTGCTGTAAGGTATAAGGAATTTCCCGAAGTAAATTTTTCTTGCTCATAGGTCCTTTATATTCAATGGGTACTAATACATATTTAATAGAAACAACCCGGGGGCATAAGGAAGGGGTCACCCCCCACCGATTTGGGGAGATTTTTTTGTCTAATAATGCTATAGTATAAAAATGAAAAAAACTAATAATCTATTTTTTCTTATTATATTAATTTCTTTCGTTTTACCTAGCATTGCTCTTGCTTCATGGTGGAATCCATTTTCTTGGTTTAGTTTTTTTAGAAATGAGACAGTCTCTATCCGTTCAGAACGTGTTCTAGAAAACAAAGAAGATTGTTCAAAAATAAGTACTGTTTTAGATACTGAAAAAGGTGAAGGTAAAGACTCCTGTTACTTTAGACAGGCAAGAGATAAAAATGATTTATCTATATGTAACAAGGTTGAAACTACTGATGGTAAATTAAGTATGAAAACAAGAGATGATTGCTATTCCTTGGTTATACCAACAATCTCTACAATACAAGGTGTTTCTGTTTGTGATAATATTATTGGTGAAAGTAGAAAGACAGAAATACTAGGTCAGTGCTATGCTCGCTTTCCAGATTATAAACCATACGAATTAATTTCTAATGGTGCACCAGTTATAAAAGATACATCTGACTTGGAACGTGGTGACTATCGTAGACAATTTTCATTTTCAGTTAAGTTAAAAAATATTCAGGTTTTACCATTTATAACAGGGGTTAAAGTTGGTGCTTGTAGAGGACCTAACGCAACTAGTGGTATTAGAGAGTATTATTCATGGGGCGGTAAAATTTCTAAGACCTATAATAAAGCATTATTACCAGGAGAAGGAGATACTATTGATTTCACATATAGTTTAGAAACGAGTGGTAGTGTATGTTCTTACAATAGTGGTGGGACCCGTATCTGTGAGGACCCTTATAAAGATGTAGTTAAGGTCATAAGTTGTGATTTTACCGTTGCAGTAGATACCGAATCTGGTGGAATTGAAAAATTCAAGCAAACATTGGTTTTTTAGAAAGATTCCACTCTATAATTAATATAGTGTTCTAGGGTGTAGGGTGAAATAACTTTACTTTATCAGCCCAAATTGATAGATTAGGTATATATGGGGTCACTGGAGACTTCATAAGTTCAGTTCGAACATCTTCCAGTACTCCGCACATTTATAAAAGCCCTTTTTAATAGGGGTTTTTAAATGTACCGAGAAGGAGTGAACTGCTTCACTCCGTACCTTTTCTTATTTGTAATGTGCCCTCGGCCAGAATTGAACTGACATCAGATTCTTAGGACGAACCTGTTCTATCCGTTGAACTACGAGGGCAATCAGCCCAATATAGCAAAAAATACCAATCCTGTCATTCACAATAACAAAAATACACACTGGGGATTAGTCCCCTGGTGTGTATAAATAAAATTAAGATAAGAAATTACAATCCAAGAAGTTCTAAAATGACTTCTTCGTTGAAGCCAACAGTAATCTGGCCTCCAATATCAATTACCGGGACACCCATCTGACCGCTTATTTCCATCATTTCTTTTCTTTTGGCCAAATCAGTTGAGACGTTAAATTCTTCGTATTTAATACCCTTCTCTTTTAGAAAATCCTTAGCGACATGACAATAATGACAAGTGGGTGTTGAATATATTTTTACTTTCTTCATTTTTGTAAATAAACTTAAACCAATTAATAATAAAAGATTTTACCATACTAAATTACTTTTACATACCAGTGCGGGTAGCGGTAATCGAAACCGCGTCTCAACCTTGCCCCTACACCATTTTTTCCAAGTGCGAAATGTGAGAATCGAACTCACGCCTAATGCTTGGGAAGCACTCGTTCTACCACTAAACTAATCTCGCATAATAAATTGGTGTGGGGGCTTGGGAAGGTCGCATTCTACCACTAAACCATACCCGCAGATATTTAAAAAATCAACCAATTTCTATCTTAACCAATTTTTTAGTTTTTGCCAAAGGCTTACCTTTGACAGAGTATCACTTGAGTAGGTCTCCCCATCTTTATTTACAATTACAATCACTTCTTCGCCTGGTTTGACTAAACCATATTTTTCCCGAACCTCTTCCTCAATACCGCTTTCTGTTTTTAAACGCACAATTTCCGATGATAAAGTTTTTTCCCTCGCCTGTAAACTGTTAAAAATAGCCGCGGTTTTATCTAAATTATCCCTGGCCATATCTTCTTTTTTGTATATACTCCAAACTGATTTGGCAAGAAAAACCGTCAGAAGAACGAGTAAAACTAGAGTAACTCTAGAATAGAGAAACCTCCTCATTTTTCTTTTTTCTTGAAATTCAAACATTTATAGAGTATATTATAACTCTTAATAATCAATTAAAAAAGAGATGTTATTTGATCAAAAACACAAAAAGAAGGTTAGCGTCATTTGGGCGATAGTCTGTATATTAGTAGCTATAAGTATGATTGCTCTATATATCCCTATTTTGAGGTCCTAATCGTTTCTAATCATCTTTATAAACACATCCGGAGGCATGTTTACCACGCCACGTTCTTGCATACGTTTTTTACCTTCTTTTTGACGTTCACGAAGTTTCATTTTACGTGTAATATCACCACCGTACATATGAGCGGTCACATTTTTCTTCATACCTGAAACACTACGGGAAGAGATAATTCTGCCCATGGCTTTACCTTGTACTTTAAAGGTAAACATTTGGCGCGGGAGGATTTTGAATAATTTTTCTACTGCTTCTTCAGCTTCTATATCTGCTCGGCGACGAGCAACCACTCTCGAAAAAGCGGGAACTATTTCATCTGCCACTAGCACATCCATCCTTACTACATCTGCCGACTTCATCTCGCCTATTTCATATGAAATAGAAGCATAACCGGAAGTAAGGCTCTTTAATTCATTAAAATAATTTCGCATGAGCTCACGTAAAGGCATAGTCAAACTCACAGAAGTTCTGGTATCACCAAACACCTCCGAATCTCCAACTATAGCTTCATGGTCATAGAGGCTCTGTATGATATCACCCAAGTATTTGGCTGGTGTGATAATTTTCACATTTACCCAAGGCTCCATAACTTTCTCTACGGTATTGTCTTCAGGAAAAAGTGACGGCGAATAAATCATTTCATCCTTACCATTCTTATATATTACTTTATAAGTGATACTTGGATTAGTAACCACCAAATTCAAATTGAATTCCCTCTTCAATCTTTCCATAATAATTTCTAAGTGAAGCATACCAAGAAATCCGCATCTAAAACCGCGGCCCAATGTACCCGAAGCTTCTTCTTCGTAAGCAAAAGAGGAGTCTGATAAACTTAGTCTGCCCAAAGCTTGCTTCAAAAAATCAAAATCATCGGCACTTTCTGGATAAACGGATGCCCAGACGACTGGGTTAGGCTTCATATAACCATGCAGAGGTGGTTTATTATCTCGCAAAGAAGAAACTGTATCTCCCACGGAGGCGATTCCGGGTTCTTTTATACCAGTCACAATATATCCGATTTCTCCAGAAGACAATTTATCTGTTGCTATCTCACCTGGTGAAAATATACCGACTTCCAAAGCTGAAAATTTTTCATCGGCAACTTTAAAGATAAGTGGTGTATTTTTTGCCACCTCACCATTCAAAACTCGAATATAAACAATCACCCCTCGATGATTGGAATATTGAAAATCAAAAACAAGGGAGCGAAAAGTATCATCCCCAGCATATTCATCTTTTGGTGCAGGCACTCTCTTTATTACCTCCGCCAACAAAGAGGCCACCCCTTCGCCCGTCTTGCCCGACACCTCTAAAATCTCGTCTGGCTCAACATTTAAAAGTGAAATAATTTCTAATTTTACATCATCCACCCGCGCTAAAGGTGAGTCTATTTTACTGATAACAGGGATGATTTTAAGGCCTGATTCACGAGCCATATTCAAGGTAGTCAATGTTTGTGCTTGGACGCCTTGAGTCGCGTCTACGAGCAAAATAGAGCCTTCTACGGCCTTTAAAGCCCGAGAAACCTCATAGGAGAAGTCGATATGACCCGGGGTGTCTATTAGGTTTAAAATATAGTCCTGACCATCGACTTTATACTTCATTCTAACGGGTTGCATTTTGATAGTAATCCCTCGCTCACGCTCAAGCTCCATGCTATCAAGCACCTGCTCCATCATTTTCCTCTTTTCAATCGTATTGGTTATCTCAAGCATTCGGTCAGCTAAAGTAGACTTGCCATGATCGATGTGAGCAATAATACTAAAATTTCTGATATGTTTTAAGTCCATAGATAACAAGATACTAGCATAAAACCTCAAAAAAGTTTACTTTTTTAAATTCTTCAAAAATTGATAGTGGAAAAATTAAATCTCATTGATATCTGCAGGTAGAGGTTTAACGTTCCAGATTTTATGATGCAAAGTAGTCCAGATTTCCTTGATTTCTTGATTGTTTAATAAATTTAAAATAATAATTCCTGCAATTATTCCAATAATGCCAGATAGAAATCCTTGTGTAAAAATACCGAGCACAGTATTAATATTCAAAAAATTATCAAAAATATTCAAACATAAATATGCCACCAGGCCCATAATCACTGAAGCCGAAAAACTATGAAAGAGAGTGGCGCACAGCGGTCTAGTAAAACCAACAAACTCCTTTGCAAAGTAAATCCAGAGTAAAATACAATTTATTAATACCGCCAAAGTATAACCGAGAGGTAGCATCAAAACCAAGGTTCCAGGAATATCGCTTACCCTAAACAATGATTCAATAAAATATTGAAAAGTTGCATAGGACTCAAAAATATTAACGAAAAGATATGACAATAGGATTACCAATGCACCTGAAATTGTCCCAATTATTAGGGGTTTCTTGGTATTTCCCATAGCATAATAACCACGAACAAAAAGTAAAATTAGACCCTGAGCCACCGCCGAAAATGAAAATAGAGCCAAAGCCGCTGCGGTGAGACGAGTATTTGCCCAATCAAACTCGCCGGCGCCTAAAATTGTTCTGACTATCTGCGCTCTTAGAACAATAAATAAAATTGATATAGGTATAGACCAAAAAATAATGTGCCGAGCTGAAGTGATTATTTCATTTAAAAACTTGTCACTCTCTCCACTTGTAAAATGACGAGCCAGAGTGGGAAAAGCGGCAATCGAATAACTAACACCAATTATAGTCAGAGGTACCGATTGTAGGTTTAAAGATAAGTTAAAAACTGCTACCGACCCTTCCTTCATGAAAGTAGCCATAGCTATCAAAAAAATAGTCGTGATTTGAGTGAGACCCAAAGTAAAAGTCCTGGGGACAGATAACATCATTATTTTTCTAATCTCCACAAAATCGATTTCACGGAAAGACAATCTCGGGAACATCCCCTGTTTAATAACAAAAGGAATTTGAATTAATAAATGTAAAATAGCCCCTAAAACTACACCAAAAATCACACCCCTTAAACCATAAATGGGATACAAAACGATTATTCCAAAAATAATACCTAAATTATAAACCAAAGGACTAATAGAATAAATTAGGAAACGCTTATAGACTTGGGTAATACTACCAAAGAAATTTGACAGACCAAGAAGGATTGGAGACAGCAAAAGAATCCTAGTGAGAGTAATAAGCTCCGGGAAATCTTTTAAAGCAAACCCTTTAAAAATAAGCGGAATGAGATACGGAACAAATAAAAATACGACGGCGCTAACTAAAAATATTAACAAAAAGAAAAAAGAAAAAACATTGTCAATAAATCTTTTACTTTCCTCAGTACTGATATTTACTTTTTCAATAATAAAAGGCACGAGAACAGAAATCGCCACGAGTGAGGCGACGGTTACAAATATAAAATCTGGAATCCTAAAGGCGGAATAATAAATATCCAAATCATGTCCAGCACCAAAAGTCGCCGCGAGCATACGGTCTCTGACTAAAGCAAGTAATTGGGAAAGAAAAGCAAAAAAAGCAAGCAAATAAGCAGCTTCATGTAAACCGTTGATTTCCTTATTAAAAAAATTAATTACTCTTCTAACCATTTACCCGTTAAAGTTTTTACTTAATAAACATTGCCAATTTCCGAAGTTTACAGTCGCAAACCTACCCTTACCTATAATACCACCTCCCTAGAAAAATTTTCTCGGGTTTACCCGTTATTATACAGGATTTTTTAAAATTAAAAAGCAAAATCGCCCCTTCGGGGAGCGATCTTGCATTTCACTTTCGTATCTATAAGCCGAATTCTGTCTTGATAGTTTTATCCATCATGACTGACCATTTATCTGGGCCCAATATTACTATTGAGCTCAAGCGGCACTCCCCCCACCAACCCTAGAGACTATTACTTAACCTTTTCTTTAACTCGCTATAAGTTTTTTTGAATTTCTTCAAATTTCTCTCGCGACCCAAAGCATCAGTTTTAGATTTAAACGCTTCATAATATACTAGTTCAAAAGGAGTCTTATTTCTTGTATATTCAGATTTACCATTTTGATGTTCAGAGAATCTCCTCTTTAAATCATTGGTTGATCCAATATATAGACTCTTGTCTTTTTCACTCTTTATTATATAAACGTAAAACATCTTATTCTCCACGGTTGGTGGGGGGCACGGCCTTGCATTCAAGTAAGGATTTAGTCGTTGCACCCCTTAAGTTACCTTAAGGGTTTATCCCACTTCGCATAAAGCTCCGCGGGATACTATTTTCTTTTCAAAAAATAGCGTCACTGTTCGCACCTCGTGAATTGCTTCAGACGGGCGTTACCCGCTACCTGGCTACCAACTCTTGCGAGCTGGTAAATGTTCGGACTTTCCTCCCCCCACTAACTTTAAAGACTAATACTTACAATAAATATAAGTTACTTAATCTAGAGTCTTCCATTAATCCCCAAAGTTAGTGGGGGGCAGTCAGTCAATACGGAAGCCAAGAGACTATAACACATAAAATAATATAAATCAAACAGCCAGGATTTACAAAGTAAATCCTGGCTGTTTTAAAATATATTATTATAGACCTTTATACAACCTCACACGTTCCTCCGGCACAAGCCAACTCTTTCTTTGCCTCAGTCTCATCATGCTTTTCATAAGTAATAATTTTTGAGAAATCAATATTTCGCATTTTCTCACTTAATTCATTGTATTTCTTTTCGTTAATCTCTTCATAAGGAGCAAGCTGATAGACATGTTCACTTCTAGGCAAGAACGAGAGTCCACCAACAATATCCCAATTTTCATAAACCCAATTTGCTACAAGAATCCATTCATTCTCCCCCACTGAAATAGTAATCGATGGATTATGCTCGGTGTAATTTACTTTTACCATTTTCCAAAACTCCAACTGTTCTATTGCTGTCAAACTATCTTTATAAACAGCTGCCTTTGGAGCCTTGATTGGAAACTCCAATACATAAGTGGTGGCATTTTCTTTTGACTGGCCAACTTCAGGGAAATAAGGGACACCCTGATCTCGGAGCATTTTAAATAATGAATCGGTAGCCGAAATTCTCACTCGGCGGATATAATACGGTGCATGTCGAGTATGCATTCCTGAAGAACAATCCACGGTTTGAGAAACTGTCCCAGATGGCTTTACGCAGGTCGCACAAGAAGAAGCATTCACGCCAAATCTTTTAGCATATATTTCATTTGCTTTCAAAACCTCCTTTTTCATCTTCTTCAGCATTTCTGGATTTCGAACAATAGGACAATCCCACTGACCAGTAATAGAGACGCCGATTAATCTTTCTCTTTCACAATTTTCTTTCCACTCTTTTGAGAGGTAGGGAAAATTAGTGAGGGTTGATTGGTAGGTACCTAAAATCGTTGCGAGTTTAGCTTTTCTCAATAATGACTTCTCATCATCCTCAAAACGAGCCACCACTTCGGATAAGTTACAAAAACTCTTTGATGGTAAAATAATTTCTCCGCAAGGATTTGTTCCCAAATCATCCAATTTACCCTTTAAAATTTTGATTCTTCTTTCTGGTAAAGACTTAGCGAGTGATCCGCGGTTGAAAATACCTCTCTCACCTGATCCGCTTTTCATCAAAGCAATCCACTCATCCATAAATTCCACACTGCTTGGCTTCTGCATATAGACAGCTGAGTTGTTGGCAATACTTCGCTGTGGATCAGTTAGATAAAACTGTCCTTTTTTAGCATCACGCATCATTTCATCATCCAAATCAGACAAAGATATAAGGGCGCTTCGTCTTACCCCTCCAGACACCACGCAATCCCCGATTGAACAAATAATGTCATGTGCATCAAGGTTTGATAGGCGTCGGCCCTGCTTTTTCATCACTTTTTCTCGGACTAATTTCAAGAGACGGATTAATGGATCTGGTCCCGAGGCCTTACCGCCCATGATTTTCAATCTAGCTCCAGCAGGTCTAACTTGTGAAAAATCAAACTCCACATCATGGCCGTCATACCAAGTCTTCATACCATGAGCAAGTGAATCAGCCCAACCTTCTTTTGTATCTGGCACCACAAAAGTAGGAAGTTTTTTATTTGTTTGCATTTTTATTTGAGGGAGAGATTGAATATTTTTACTTTCCACAGAAAAACCTACTCCCGCACCACACATTGAAAGATACATAATCTCAGCAAAATCTTGCAAACAAGATGGCGCAATAAAAGAACAGTTATAAGCACAGACATTTGTCTTCTCTACGGCTGGACCAGAAAACTGAAATAATCTCATTGAGGGCATTATTTCTTGTTTTAAAATTGCTTCACGGATTTCTTCATACTCCGCTTTTTTTAGTTTATCTCCAAGTTTGCCTTTCATGAAACCAATATATCGATCTACAGTCTCGATCCAAGTTTCGCGACGAGATTCTCCTTCTATCCATTTTGAGTATGAACGATAATAAACTAATTCTCCCAAAGAATTTCTAAAATACTTCTTACTATCGGCGGTAAGTTTTTTTACTTTTGGCGGAACACTTATTCCCTGCTCACGAAGTTTTGATCTCTCCTGGCGATAGATAATGTATTCCTTTGAAGTTTTTACATATTCACTTAAAATCAACTCTTTCTCAACAGAGTCCTGAATTCCCTCAACCGTTGGAATAAAATTTGGATATTTTTTACAAATACGAACCAAATCAGCAAAAACTTTGGTGGCGACAAGCTCAGCTTCTTCAAGCGAGCCCTCATTTGTTACGAGCATTGCCTTATGAATAGCTCCAACAATCTTCATCAAATCAAAAGGCACAATGGTGCCGTCTCTTTTCTGTATACTTTTTACCAACTTTACCTCCTTTTTACCACCAACTGTGTTCTTTACCATTATTTTTTTAAAATTATCTTGCGCCGAGAAAAATTTTGCTGAATAAAAATTTCTAACGGATAAACTTATAAATTTTCTTAAATATTATTTTAAGTTAGACTAATTTTACACCAATTTGAGATACAAAAGAATAGCAAAACAACAATAAATAGCAAAGAAAACCAAAAATGAGTAGGTGTAAAGCCAGTCGCAGAAATTTACTTATAATATAAGCTCTAATGGGGGTTAAAATTGAAAAAATTTATTTATTTAAAAAAATTGCTTGGTCTCCAACTTTTAAATCATGCCCGGAAGCCTCCGAAGCATTCAATTCTAGGACGTATTGCGACTCCACACTGGAACCAAAAGTTTTTGGAAAAGTATCTGGTTGTAAATTTGATTCAATAAGTACGATTCGCCAGCTACTATCCAAAAAAATCATATCGATCGAAAAAAGCATATCTTTCATCCAAAAAGACAAAGGGCCCATCTTATCAAAAACAAAAAGCATACCAGTGTTTTTATATAAAATTTTTCTATTAGACAGACCGTTCACTCTATCGGCGTCATTTTTAGCAATTTCTACATCCCAAACATTATTACCAATTATTATTTGACCCTTATGACTTAAAACTGATTCCGAAGAAGTACTCTGAATTAATATTTCATTTGGAATATCAGAAATCATATCATCCATAAAAGTTTTTTGGACGGTTGGATATTTTTTAAAAGAAAACAAAAAAGTTTCTGGCGAAAATCTCACCCAAAAAATCAGTGAAGAAATAATAAACAACAAAGCGATGATTATAATTGATAAAACTTTTTTCATTTTTTTAAATAATTCTGTCTATCTTTATTCTTAAATCTTTCGATCGCGTAGCGCAACATTGTCCGAGGCATCTTTGAAGCATATTTATTTAAAAATTTTATTTCTTGATCTAGATTTTTTTTACCAACCTCTCGAAGCATCCAACCGACGGCTTTGTGTATTAAATCTTCTTTATCAGAAATTAAAATTTTAGAAATTTCTATTGTCTCAGTAAACCTACCTCTTTTAATAAAATTAAATGTGGAGACAATTGCAATTCTTCTCGCCCATAAGTTTGTAGACCTTGCTAAATTATACAATGTATTCTTATCACTAGCAAACAAATAATCCCCCAGAATTTTTGGAGCGGATAAATCAACTAAGTCCCAATTATTTATGTTACCCTCTTTCGCCTGCCTTAAATAAAATCCGCAAATATCTTTTTTATTCCTTTTACTACTTTTTTCATATTTATCCACTAAAATTAGTAGAGCAACTAAACGATATTCATGAATTCTACTGGTTAAAAGCCTCTTTAGGGCAGCGGTAGCTAACATTGAATACTTTTGGGCTATTTTCCTCTGATCTGGTACCATAATACCTAAGAAAATATCACCTTCGCCATACTCTCCCTTACCGGTTTTAAAAAATCTAGTCAAAACCTTGGCCTTGGCTGGATTCGACAGCTTATTTAAGTCACTTATTAGATTTTTAAACATTTTTCTAATTATTTTCTACACCTTGCTTTTTCTATATAATATAGTATACTATACAAACACTAGCGATAGTGGGAAGATGGTTTGTTTATGGCAAATTGTCACACGCGCGGCTGGAAGTTAAACAATGATTCTCTTAATTGAGGTACCACAGTCATTAGACTCCTGGCCAAAGCGACCGACGATAAACCAAAAACTCCATTTGTCCGTTCCTGGACCTTGAGAAACACACCGGTGTCTCAAGGTCCTCTTTTTTATATTAAAAACCTAAAATTATTTAGTAACAACTTTTACTAAATTAAGTAGTTTACTCTCCAGAGTTGTGGGGATACTGGTACCGAGACCGTCATTAGCCAAAACTAGACCATTAGAAAAATCTAGTTTAGAGACTTCGTCAGTTTTTACTTTAAATTTCACCTTTAGGATTTTCCCATTCTCACCAACAAAACCTGGATTAAAAATTATACCAGCAAAATCAATAGTACCGGAAATATTCGAAAATACTGGTTCCTCTACCCAATAGTTTAAAATGGAATCATTTTTCGAGAAAGAAATAATCTCCAACTGATCTGGGGAAAAATTTACGGCTCCAGAGATAGCATTTATTGACTGTTCCAAACTTAAAACATTTATATCGAGAGAAATTTCGCTTCCTTTTGCATAGTTTCCACTTACATCAGAAAATCCAAGAGAGGCGGCATCAGCTGTCTTAATAGAAAAAAGTAACACCAACAAAATAATCGCGTACACATAGCGGGTAGCAAGACTGACTACTTTTTTTGATAGTCTATTTTGCATAACATTCTTAATCCGAAGTATACTGCTAAAAGGGTAATTGTCAAGGCTATTAAGGGTATAACCCAGAACCACCAGATTTGGTACCAAAATATAGGTTTTAGGGCTTTAATTACCACAATTCTCTCATTTCCAACCTTATCAATAGCTTTTACAGTAATCGAGCTCTGCGTGTTCTGATCTTTTAAAACATACATATTTTCGGCATTAACCCAGCCACTTTGCCAGATAATATAGTCATGGCTAAAAATATTCAGAGTCTTTTTTTCCAAAACCTCATAGTGGTCTATCCCCGCTTCCTTATCTTGAGTAGTAAAGACCAAAAAATACCTACCATCAAAAACTGTTGAATCGCTGGCAATTTTTGGCTCAAAAATTTCAGGTGGAGTAACATCTTTCTCTTCTATTTCTTTTACAGGTAAAGTTGACGTTGGGTAAGACGAGGTTGAAGAAGAAATATTTGAGTCTTTTATTATACGCTCTGAAATTTGGACGACATCATCATTATTAATTAACCTTGTCACCGGTGTACCACTACCGTCATTGGCCAAAACCTTCAAATCCTTTACTTCGATCAACCCCGACCCTAATTCAAGAGATTGAAAAACTAAAGTAAAAATAAGACCTTTACCACTAGAATATCCACCAGGGATTATTCCGGAAAAAGATATCTCATTGTTTTTAAATACTGGCCTGTCTATCCAAAAATTAATGATAGAATTACCATCATTAATCTCTTTTAGTGATAGAGATTTATCCGAGAAAGTAATTGTTCCCTGCAAGGCATTTATGTCCTGACCTTCAGTATCAATAAAGAAACTACTTTCAAATATATCTCCGGCTTGAATATTATCGCTTCCCCCTTCAAAAAAAGTGGTGGTGGCAAAAGAAATACTAAATACAAAAAATGAAAGGGTGATTATAATTGTTAATATTTTAAATTTGTTTGTCATTTTGTTTGCTCGTTAAAGTTTTTTATCTACTGAAGATTACCAATTTACAATTTTTATATCCCCAAACATACCCTTTCCTATCCATCACCTCCCTAGAAAAATTTTCTCGGGTGAATTATTTTAACCTGTCCAATAATAAGCAATGATACTGAAGTCGACTAAATCAATTTTACCATCACCATTTAATAGTTCTTTCTCTATTTTCTTTATCGCTTCACTTAGAGGTTTTTTATACCAATAGGCAATAATCGAAAAATCCACTAAATCAACCTTCCCATCATTATTTATATCACCTTTTACAATAACTAACTCAGGATTTGTCAGGATATTTTCACTACCAACTCTGAGACTAATAACCTTACCCAAGTGAACCAAGCCATCATTGGTGATTAATTTTACTTTTATAAAATTATCTCCCGAGTCTAGTGCGGAGGAATTAAAAGTATGAGAATATTTACCCTTTGTATCAGCTTGAACCTCTTTTACCACCCCGGGAGCAAACTCTATTTGAATAGTGATATTTGGGTAAGACTGACCAGAAATTATAATGTTGTCACCTTTTTTGACCTCAGTTTTATCTACCGTAACTGTTGGTGGAATTATGATTCCACCTATCCTAGTATAAGCACCATCCATGATTGAAGTTGAAATAGAAGTAAAAGCCGAACGATTACCAAAACTATCCTCGCTATATATAATAAACGAGTAATTTCCCCCTGAAATATCGGAAATATCGATAAGGAAATCACCATCAGTATTAGCAACAGTTGTTGTAAAAATCTGACCATCCTTTAATAAAGTCACCACACTATCAGGATAAGCCCAACCCTCAAAAGCAACGTTGGTCGTCGGTATAGCTGAACTACCACTGTAGCAAGATGAAATATCAAAAGTACAGGAAGAGGTGCAACCCAAAGTTCCTCGATTGAGATTATAATCAGCACAACTAAAACCATTTAAATCGGTACCATCGCACTGTTCACTTGGTTCTTTTATATTATTTCCACAATTAGTAACAATTTTTAATTGAAACTGTGGAGAAACACTGGCGACCAAATTGCCAGAAATCATAAAAAAACCTAAACCAAACAAAAGAACATAAAGGGATATGTAATTAAATTTAAAAAGTTTCTTTATCATTGATCTAAATTGCAATTATTGAAATGGTCATATTTAAAGAATAATCATCGGCGACCTGTTCGGCGGGTATTGTTTGCGAAACACTAATTCCTGTTAAGTCCCAATAACAACCGACTCCGGTTGAAGCTCCAGCTGTAAGTAAAGTTACCGAATCATTGACTGCTTGAGAAAAAGAATTTGAGGAACCCAAAGTGAGACCAGTATTGGCACAACCACCCTTCGGAGTAATTGTACCAGTAGATGGATTAATAGTCATCTGCCCACCAAAAGAATCCGCATCGGCACCATCGACAGCACTTACTGTTGGGTCATTAAAATCATAATTACCTAACACTCCTTGCCAATAAGAAGTTGGCCCAGCTGTCGCAGCAATCGACAAGGACCATTGAGGATTCGGGGTTGGGTTGTCGACGCGTATTTTTTCACTGGTCGTACCAAATATCCCGGTGGTTGTTTGATAGTTAAAAGAAAAAATTAAAGAATCAAAATTAATTGTTGAAGTCGCCACTGAAGCGCCCAAAGCATCAACAATATCAACAGTAAGATATCCTATTACAGCGGCATTATATTTTAACTGCAAATCATTGCCAGATAACTGAATAGTAAAATATCCATTGGCTGCAGTACCGCTAATATCATTACTTAAACTAGTTGTGGATAGATTAAAACTACTAGTGGCAAAGCCAGAAATACCCCCAGAAGCGGTAGCGATTGTCCAAATATAATCCGAATATTTATCAAAATTTATTGAATCACCTAAAGTATTACTAGAATTTAGGCTGGTAATATTTATATTAAATTTACTGCCAGAATTGGCGGTAATAGAAAGAGATCCGGTAATATTTTCGTAGTCCCAACCCGAACTCGAACCAGCCGTGCCTGTAGCATTATTTATCTCCCAAACATATGTTCCGAGCGAAGGATACACCACATTGCCAGTATTACTTATGGTCCCTGTATTTACCCCAGGAGCAATTATACTACCAGAACCGATTGTTAAACCACCCGTAACTGTACCCGCCCCAGTTAATTTTTGTCCTGAAGCGAGAACTAAATCCGCAGTACCAGACAATCCAGTAGTATTCAATACCGCCCCACTAGCAATAGTTATAATAGGTGAAGCTGAAATATTATTACTGCTAGCGTTGGATAATAACAACGTACCATTATTAATAGTTGTATTACCAGTATAAGTATTTGCGGCAGAAAGGGTGAGGATACCTGTACCGATTTTAGTTAAATTGCCACCACTACTAGTAAGCGCCGTAGAAAATGTTACATTTTGCCCATTAGTATCTATATTATAAATCTGATTTACGGCCGTACTAAAACGATTAGAATAATCGGTGGTATTAGCGACTGAATACTGAAGAGTTCCACCAGTAAAACTAATTATTCCACTACTACCGATTGCCCCAGCACTCCCCAGAGCTAAAATCCCGGCATTAATGTTTGTTCCATTCGTATAAGTATTTGCTCCTGAAAGGGTCCAGGTCCCCGCTCCCTCTTTAGTAAGTGTCCGTGCTCCGGCAATTACTGTTCCAATAGAACCTCCAGCCGCACCGCCAAATGTTATAGCTATAGTCCCAGTTGGAATTGTACCAGTTAAAGCAATTGTACCCGTTCCACCAACAACACTAGCATCTGTTGCAAAAGTTACTGGGCCAATAAAAGTAGCGGCGCCTCCTGAATTCATTATTGCTCCACCGGACAAAACCCCTGTTCCGTTTATGGAAATTGCCTGGGTGTGAGCACTGGTATATGAAAATCCAGCAAGATCAAGAGCGGCCCCAGATACAACAGATATTACACCTGTCGTATGTACTGGACCCCTTTCTTTAGACACCATTCTTGTTAGCTAAAGTATAACTCTGGGCGCTCAAAAGTGCAAATTGAACCGGCGACATTTTAAGAGCC
>Ga0247840_10003187_pt1 | contig 28105 bp, 25 predicted proteins | sample LaCruzMarch2015__FD_192404 | JGI IMG/M metagenome (GOLD analysis project Ga0247840, IMG submission 192404) | Freshwater microbial communities from meromictic Lake La Cruz, Castile-La Mancha, Spain - LaCruzMarch2015_17m | ecosystem: Environmental > Aquatic > Freshwater > Lake | place: Spain...
TGATCAGATGACCTTTGGCGATGAGTTTGCCTGACACGGCCGGCGCAAGATAGTTCAATTTTAAATCGACGGTGGTGGCGCCGGCGTTCTGTTCTTCAATCCCACAAAATACTGCCCAAAAAGCAGCGGCATCGATAATTGAAGCATACACCCCGCCATGAACGAAGCCGAACGGTTGCAAATGCTTGTTGGCCAGATTGACTTCAAGCAGGCTGAAACCGAGCCCTACGTCCACAAGTTTCATCGACAACAGGTCGAAGTAGGGGGAATGGTTTACGAATGGCGTGACGCGTTCGACGTATTCAGGGTTGAGTCTCTTCATTTTTGTATATACGCGTATGCCCACTCGATATCCAGCTCCACCAGTCTCTCACGGGTAGGGATTCCTGACTCTGTCCACCCAAGCAACTGGTAGTAAGCCCGTTGAGCCGTTTCGAGCTTGGACGCATCAATCGATATCTCCTTGAGCGGGCCTTCCGGCGGCGAATCGAAGAATCTTCGGGGTAACTTGTCTTCATTTCGGGAAATTCCCTCGCGAAGATTGAATATTCGTGCAAGGGTGATTCCCCGTTCGGCTACATCCGCAAGTGGTCGGGAGCCCATAGGCCATCCGGTAACCGCTTCCACGGCATCTGCGATTTGCTGATTGCTCCATGGCACGAAAATACACATGCCTATGTAATTGCCCATGTGGCGCCAGAGACCGACCTCGTAAAGCATCTGAGCTTTCCTCTGGCTTAATTCCGCAGCTGGCAACGTATTCCATTTCACCTGATTCTTCTGGACCAGATCATCCTGAACTCCGGAACAGTGATCGGCTCCGGCTGCATTGACACTGTAATGCAATCCCATCCCCTGCTTGTAGCGGGGTTCATGCATCGGAAGTTCCAGACCTTTGACATGGATGGCATACTCAGAGGACCCTCTGCCAATTTTTTCAGATGCCCGTTTTGTTCCTTCCGCAAGGATATCCCCGAATCCTTTGCGAAGAGCGATCCGTTCAACCATTTCGACCAGCGACTCTGCGTTGCCGAACGTCAATTCAAGACCGTCGGTGTCATTTTTAGTTAAAATTCCCTTTTCATAACAATCCATCGCAAAAGATATGGAAACACCAGTGGAAATCGTGTCGATGCCGTGGCGTGCACAGATTTCATTTGCCTTCATCAAGGCTTCAATATTGTTCACCCCGCAATTGGAACCGAGTGCTGCGAGCGTTTCATACTCTGGCCCCCCATAACGGATATCAACTTTCCACGGTTTCTCAAGGCTCACGACCCTTTTACATCGGATGGGGCATGCATGACAGGTATCCCTTTTCTTGACATAACCCTTTTCAAACAACTGCTGCGGGGTGATTTGCGCCACACCGGGAAAACTGCCACCCTTAAAGTTTCGAATCGGAAGATTGCCGGAGCTTTCGTATTGCAGCATGGGGGATCCCGTCCCAACAAGGTGATGGCGGGATGCCTTTTCCTTGAAGTTCTTTCCCATCCATCGGGCAAGTTCCATCATTTTCTGCGGATGAGCCACTTCAGGCGGAGTTTCGCCCCGGACGGCAATGGCCTTTAATTTTTTGGAGCCCATGACGGCGCCGAGTCCGGTTCGTCCTGCAACATGAGTAATATCATTTGAAATACATGCGTATCGGATTAGTTTTTCCCCGCCGGGACCGATCAATGCGGTTTTGATTTTATCGTTGCCAAGCTCTTTCTTGATGGTATCGTCGGCATCAGCTATTTCCATGCCCCAAAAGTGGCCGGCCTCGCGGATTTCAATTTCGCCATGGTTGATCCAGATATAAACGGGAACAGACGATGCCCCTTCAATGATGATTGCATCGAATCCGGAGCGTTTGAGCTCGGCGCCCCAGAATCCTCCAGCCTCTGCCTCCCCAAATCCACCGGTTAAAGGCGATTTTGCCCCGACGCTATTTCTTCCGCTTCCCGGTAAAGGATGTCCTGTCAGCGGGCCGAGGGCAAAAATGAGCTTGTTGTCCGGACCCAGTGGGTCGATTCCCGGGGAAACTTCGGTCAAGAGGGTATGAATAATGATTCCTCGGCCGCCTATATAATGTTTGTAATAATCTTCGGACGGCTTTTCAACGGAGTGACACCGTGTGGTCAGGTTGATGCGGAGTATTTTCCCATTGTATCCAAACATAATTTTATCCTTTCAAGAGAGTTGCCAACGCAATAGCGTAGAAGAGGGCCGGAAGAAAATTACCGATGCGTATCCGAGCCATGTTGAGGAGGTTGATGCCGATGCCGAGGATGACGAGACCGCCAGTCGCGGTGACGGCACTGAGAACCGCTGGTTCGCGGAGGAAGACGAGGTGCGAAGCCAGCAAGGTGACGGCGCCCTGGACCAGCAGCACGGAGAGGGCGGAGAAGGCTACCCCCACCCCCAGGGTTGATGCCAGGGCGATGGAGGCCACGCCATCGAGGAGGGATTTGATGTAGAGGGTGCGGGTATCTCCAACTGTGCCATCCTGGATGCAACCAACAATCATCATTGCACCGGTCAGATAGAGAATTGAGGTAGAGACGAACCCCTGGACGAAAGTCGAGGAATTCGACCCGGTTTTCGCTTTAAGCCACTCGCCGACGTGTTCTACCCCCTGCTCGATACGGAGGAGTTCGCCCGTTATGGCGCCCGCCAGGAGACAACCAATGGCAGTCAGAGGCTCTTTTCCGGAGAGGGCCATTTGCAGTCCAATCAGAATCACCGAAAGACCGAGACCCTGCATTGCGGTGGTTTTGAGTCTTTCAGGAAGATGTTTCCCAATAGACAGGCCGGCCAAGGCACCCGCAAGAATCGCCCCTGCATTAACAATGGTCCCTGTCAATAAAATCCCCTTCCTTCGATTTTGGCAGTAGCGAACGATCCAAGCATTTCTGTCTTTTATCGGATTGCAGAGAGCCTTGTCAACGAATTTTCCGAAAATGCAGCCAGTGTAATGCCTGTAAAAGCAGATTGGTTTTGTGAAAGGAAGAATATTCACCGATATCCTATTTCTTGTCTTGAACGGATACACCAAATCTGATAGACGCCCCTGCATGGAGATGATTTATTTTTCGACACCACCGGGCCATTTGTGGAAGTTCTTCGTGCGAAAGGCGCCAAAATGAGAGCGATCTTCATTTCCGATGCCCATTTGAAAGAACCCGGTGATGCTGCGTACCAGAAGCTGATGAGTTTTTTTGATCGGCTTCGGGGAAGTGCGGATGACCGTAATGGAGTGATACCTGCAGGTGCGCTTGTTGTTGACCTTCTGGTCATAGCGGGCGATTTTTTCGATTTCTGGTTTGAGAGGGGCGGTGTCTTCTATCCCGGTTTCCAGCCGGTAATTGACAGAATCGTGGTCTTGAAACAGCAGGGGGTCAGAATCTGCCTCTGCGAGGGGAACCATGATTTTTTTCTGGGCGACTATTTTACAGGGAAGCTTGGGATCGAGGTCTATCCGGAATGGGCGGAGTTTGATTTCGACGGTCTCCGGGTACTCGTTTCCCATGGAGATACGGTGGACTGGGACAACCGGAAATATCTGGCACTCAGGGTATTCCTGCGAAGCCGTGTTGCCCATGTTCTTCAGCGGCTGCTTCCTCTGAAGCTCCTATGGCGTGTTGCCCGTCTCGGCTCGCAGATGAGCAAAGAGGTGTCCGGGGAGTCCCAGAACCGCCTGGCGAAAATAATGCACCGGTTTTCCATTGGGAAATTTCAGGAAGGGTACGACGCCGTGATTCTCGGTCATTGTCATAAGCCGGTTCTCCATGAGACGCTTAACGGCGGAAGGACAAAAACCTTTGCGACGTTAGGCGATTGGATTACCAACGACTCCTACCTCGATTGCCACAATGGCCACTTTTCGATGAATCGCTTTTTGTCTGAGAAAACGGGGACGTAGCACTATGCCTGAGCGCAGTCCCGATTGTCACCCTTGATTTTTTCGATCGTGTGGGTAAGGGCCGGCAGCACAACACTGAGATTCTCCACCGCGCCTTTTGGACTCCCGGGAAGGTTGATGATCAGGGTCTGGCCACGAATACCGGCAATGGCGCGTGAAATCATCGCGCGCGGGGTGATGGCCGCGCTCCGGCGTCTCATCTCTTCCGCCATTCCCGGGATCTCTCGCTCGATTATCTCCCGTGTCGCATCCGGTGTTACATCCCGCGGACTGACACCCGTACCGCCCGTCGTCAGGATCAGGTCGGCTTTCTCACCATCGCACCACTCGATGAGCGATTGGCGGATCAACTCCTTTTCATCGGGGATGATGCTCTGCCCGACAATTTCGATGCCGATCTGTTGGAGCATCGCAACGATCTCCGGTCCGCTTGTATCTTTGCGTTCACCCCGTGATCCCCGATCGCTGATTGTGATGACGACGGCTTTAAAGCCCATATCAACTTTCCGCTTCTCTCTTCGACTCAGCGATGATCTTTTCGGCGATATAGGACGGAACCTCCTCATAATGGGAATGCTCATAGGTAAAGGTTCCGCGGCCGCTCGTCATGGAGCGCAAATCCGGGGCGTATTTGAGGATTTCTGAGCGAGGGACCTGTCCCTTGATGATCTGATGGTGGCCAAATGAATCCATTCCAAGAACCTTCCCTCTGCGGCTGTTCAGATCGCCGATGACATCGCCCATGTACTCGTCCGGGATCTCAATCGAAATGTTGACGATGGGTTCGAGAAGGGTCGGCTGGCATTCGAGAACCCCCTTCTTGAAGCCGAGAGAACCTGCAATCTTGAAGGCCATTTCCGAGGAATCGACCGTATGGTATGAACCGTCGGTCAAGGAAACGCGAAGATCAACAACCGGATAGCCGGCAACGACGCCTTCCGCCATCGCCTCGACAATTCCTTTTTCAACAGCCGGACGGTACTGTCCGGGGATCACCCCACCAACGATCCGGTCAACGAATTCGAAACCGCTTCCCCGCGGGAGCGGTTCGATATCCAGCCATGTGTCGCCGAACTGACCGCGGCCACCGGACTGTTTTTTATAGCGTCCCTGGACGGTGGTCTTTCCCTTGATCGTCTCCTTGTAGGGAACTTTCGGGGTCTTCAGAACGACCTCAAGCCCAAATTTCCGCTTCATTTTTTCGATGACCACTTCGATGTGGACCTGGCCCAAACCAGAGAGAATCATCTCCCGGGTCTGGTCGTCACGATGGAATGTAAGGGTTGGATCTTCATCGATCAGACGGTGAATCGATGAGACGAGCTTGTCTTCATCGCCCCGCGATTTTGCCTCCACGGCAAATGAGATGACCGCCGGGGGAGGTTCGACCTTGGTGTAGAGAATGGGTGATTTTTCAGCACACAGGGTGTCTCCGGTTGCGGTCTCCTTCAGCTTGGCAATGGCCGCAATGTCGCCGGGAATGAGTTCTTCGACCGGTTTCTGGGTTTTGCCTTCGAGAAAGAAGAGGCTCGCAATCCGCTCCGTTGTCTTGCGTGAAGCGTTGTAGAGGCCGGAGTCAGATCTAAGCGTGCCCGAATAGACGCGGAAGAGGGTGAGACGGCCGGCGTAGGGATCGGCGATGGTCTTGAAAACCAGCGCTGAAAAAGGCGCCGATTCCTCCGGCATTCTGATTTCCTCTTCCCCGGTCCCCGGTTTTTTCCCGGAGACGCCGCCACGGTCCACAGGTGAGGGGAAGTAACGGGTGATGGTGTCGAGGAACGGGTGGATGCCGATGTTCTTGATGGCCGATCCACAGACGACGGGGATCAAGGCGCCGGTGACCACGGCCTTCCGGAGACCGGTAAGCAGATCTTCTGGGCTCAATTCGCCGCTTTCAAGATATTTGTTCATCAGGCTGTCATCGGTCTCGGCGATATCTTCTATCAGGATGTCTCTGTATTTTTGGACAGCAGCAGACATTTCTGCTGGAATATCTATAGCTTTTGCTGATTTTTTCTGGTCGTCGTATGCAAAGGCCTTCATGGAGGTCAGATCGACCACCCCGGTGAAGGTGTTCTCAGCGCCGATCGGAAGGGAGCAGAGCGTGACCTTCGTTCCCAAACGGTTCCGGATGCTTTCAACGGCTTTTTCAAAATCAGCCCGTTCCCGATCCATACGGCTGATGAAAAGAAGTCGGGGAAGGTGAAACTCCTCTAAATATTCCCACACCTTTTCTGTTTGAAATTCGACACCCGCGACGGCATCCACGAGGACCACTGCCCCGTCAACAATCCGGAGACAACTCTTGGTGTCGAAAGCAAAATTCGAATCACCCGGAGTGTCGATCATGTTTATTCGGTGCTTGTCCCAATCGATATGGTTTGTTGCGGCGCTGATGGAGATGTGCCTCTTCTGTTCCTCCGGTTCGTAGTCCATGGAGGAGGTCCCTTCATCTACACGGCCTGGTCTGTCGGTCTTGCCGCCGATGTAGAGCATGGACTCGCACAGGGTGGTCTTACCCGTCCCTCCGTGGCCGAGAACGGCCAGATTTCTTATCGAATTTGATTCATATTTTGCCATGAACTCTCCTTTCTGATGAAGCGGAACCTGAACCGAGAATCTTCGATTCTATGTGCCTGAGGTCTTTAGCTTAACCGTCTCTTCAAAGTCAAGACAAATTTGGCACGAAATCAGCGCTTGACTTTATGGATGATTATGATATTTTCCGCCACCTATTTCGTGATTCTAACGCTCCTGAGGAGCTAAAAAGAAGAGGTTTTGATGCCGAAGAATTTCTATACACTTTTGATTCTTCCGAAGAAAGACAGTTCAGCAAAGAAGATAAGTCTCTCCAGCACCGTGGTTAAAGGCGTATCCATATTCGTGATGAGCCTGATCTTGTTTGTGATGTATTTTTCCTATGATTATATCCACATCCGCAGAGAACAGGCAGAACTGAAACGTCTGAAACAGCAGACGGCGGAACAGAGCAAACAGATTGAAGGGCTCGTAACAAAGGTAGACCAATTTGCTGTAAAAATGGATGAAATGAGGCAGCTTGACAAGAAGGTCCGTATTATGGCCAATCTGGTCAAGGGAAAAGACAAGGAACAACTTCTCGGGATCGGCGGCCCCTCGAGCGAGGAGAATCGCCTTCGTTCCCGAATGGCTGCTGACGACAAAGCGATGATCACCGGAATCGGCCGCCAGGTGGACCGCCTGATGGGCGATGCGCTCACCAGGGAACAGAGCTTTGAAGACCTCCTCGTTTACCTGAAAGAGAAGAAATCGCTTCTGGCCTCAACCCCTTCCGTATGGCCTGTGGCAGGCTGGATAACATCAGAATTTGGTCAACGGATATCTCCGTTTAGCGGCGACAGAGAATTTCACAAAGCGATTGATATCGCAACGCGGATTGGAAAGTCGATCCAGGCACCGGCCGATGGCATCGTTGCAGAGGTTGCCTTTCAGAGTGATGTGGGGCAGATGATCCGGATCGATCACGGCCACGGTATTTCAACATTCTATGGTCACCTCTCCAAGGCGGTTGTTCGTGCCGGGGCAGCGGTTCGCAAAGGGGATCAGATAGGGTTTGTAGGAAATACTGGTCGCAGCACCGGATCTCACCTCCATTATGCTGTCATGCTGAACGGTGTTGCGGTTAATCCGAGGAAGTATCTGAATTGAGGTTTGAAGGATACGAAACCTCAGCCCAGTAGAGTATGTAATCCACCGGTCATGGAACCGGTTTTTTTTTAAGGAATATTATGATCAGTTTAATTCTCAGAAAAATATTTGGAAGTAAAAACGACAGAGAAATGAAGCGCCTCTCCCTGATTCTTCATGATATCAATCAACTTGAGCCGACCATGGCAGCGGCAACCGATGATGAACTGAAGGCCAAAACCCCTTATTTCCGTGAAAAGCTTCAAAACGGAGCCGACCTGGACGACATTCTCATTGAGGCCTTCGCCGTTGCGCGCGAAGCGTCAAAGCGGACGCTTCAGATGAGACCCTTTGACGTTCAAATTCTTGGAGGATTGGTTCTGCACGAGGGGAAGATCGCCGAGATGAAGACCGGCGAAGGGAAGACGCTGGCCGCAACGATGCCCCTCTATCTGAATGCGCTAGCCGGGAGGGGCGTCCACCTTGTGACGGTCAATGACTATTTGGCGCAGAGGGATGCCGCATGGATGGGCCCGATCTACGATTTTCTCGGTATGCGCGTCGGCGTGATCGTTCACGGTATGGATGATGACGAGCGGCGCACCGCCTATCATGCCGACATCACCTATGGGACCAACAACGAGTTCGGATTTGACTATCTCCGCGACAACATGAAATTCAACCTCGATGAGTATGTGCAGCGCGACTTCCATTATGCCATCGTAGACGAGGTAGACAGTATCCTGATCGATGAGGCGCGTACGCCGCTCATCATTTCCGGACCTTCAGATGAGTCAACCGACAAGTACAACCGCGTTAATCAGGTGATCCCAAACCTGCACATTGAGAGGGATTATACTGTAGAGGAAAAGAGCCGTACAGTCGCCCTGACCGAAGAAGGGGTGGCCCGGGTCGAGGGGTATCTCAAGGTACAGAATCTCTATGAGCCCCAGAACATCGATCTCCTGCACCATGTCAACCAGGCCCTTCGTGCCCACACCATCTTCAAGCGTGATGTGGACTATCTCGTCAAGGAGGGGAAAGTCATCATCGTCGATGAATTTACCGGTCGCGTCATGCCGGGAAGGCGTTACAGCGATGGTCTCCATCAGGCTCTCGAAGCCAAGGAGCGGGTTAAGGTCGAACAGGAAAATCAAACCCTGGCATCGATCACCTTTCAGAATTATTTCCGTATGTATAAAAAATTGGCAGGGATGACCGGCACGGCGGATACCGAGGCGGAAGAATTTGGCAAGATATACAAGCTGGAGGTTCTTGTCCTTCCGACAAATATGCCGATGATTCGTGAGGACCATACCGATGTGATCTACAAGACCGAAAAGGAGAAATTTGCAGCGGTCATCGAGGAGATCAAGCAGTTGCATGAGGCGAAAAGGCCGGTTCTCGTCGGAACCATCTCCATCGAAAAATCAGAGCTCTTAAGCAAATACCTGACCCGCACGGGCGTCAAACACCACGTTTTGAATGCCAAAAATCATGAGCGAGAAGCCGAGATCGTCTCCCAGGCGGGCCAACCGGGCCAAGTGACCATCTCTACGAACATGGCCGGGCGTGGGACGGATATTAAACTGGGAGAAGGGGTGGCAGCGATCGGCGGTCTCCATATTCTGGGAACCGAGCGGCATGAAAGCCGCCGGATCGATAACCAGTTGCGTGGCCGTTCCGGACGTCAAGGCGATATGGGATCGTCCCGTTTTTTCCTCTCTCTGGAAGACGACCTCCTGCGTATCTTTGGTGCAGAGAGAATCTCCGGCATCATGGACCGAATCGGGATGGAAGAGGGGCAGCCGATCGAGCACCGCCTGATATCAAAGGCGATCGAAAACGCCCAGAAGCGTGTTGAAGGACAGAATTTCGATATCCGCAAGCATCTGCTGGAATACGACGATGTCATGAACCGACAGCGGCAGGTGATCTATGAGCAGCGTAAGAAGGTTCTCAAGGGAGAGGCGCTCTGGGATGATGTGGAAGAGATGCTGGAAGAGATGGTTGAAGGGATGGTTCCGGAGTATGTCAACGAGAAAAGCCATCCGGAGGAGTGGGATCTCCAGGGTCTGGATGAGAGAATCTCCCATCATTTCACGCTGAAGCTGAATCTCGCCGGAACGGGCCACGAAGTGGGAAACGAGACGACATTATCTCCCCAGACGATCCGGGAGCGGATCAATACGGAAGTTATGACACTCCTCCGGAACAAAGAAACGGAGTATGGGAAACCGCTCATGGATTACCTCATGAAGGTGATCATGCTTCAGTCCATTGATGCGCAATGGAAAGAGAATCTCCTCGCAATGGACCATCTCAAGGAGGGCATAGGCCTGCGGGGATATGGTCAGAAAGATCCGGTGCGGGAGTATCAGAAAGAGGGCTACGACATGTTCATGGAAATGATCAGCCGCATCAAAGCCGATAGTGTCGAAAAACTCTGTCTGGTGAAGATTCAGCGTGAAGAAGAAGTGGAGCGAATCGAAGAGAAGCAGCAGCAAAACTACATCATGTCGCGTGGGGAGGACACCCCGGCGGCGGTGACGGTCAAAAGGGAAGCGGCCAAGGTTGGCAGAAACGACCCTTGTCCCTGCGGCAGCGGGAAAAAATACAAGAAGTGCTGCGGCCAATAAAATGGAATGGGGGCATCTTGCGGCAAGATCTCCCCTTGCTTTTTTCAGTGGAGGAGTATGAAACCAATGGATGAACATCGGGTTCCCGGATTTCTTGCAAACGGGATCCATACTGGGATCAAGCCGAACGGCGGCAAGGATCTTGCGCTTATCTTTTCGGCGCTTCCGGCGACGACGGCAGGGGTATTCACCACGAATTGTTTCAAGGCGGCGCCCGTTCTGCTCGACATGGAACGGATACGCTCGGGTGTCGCTCAGGCAGTGATCGCCAACAGTGGTGTTGCAAACGCAGCGACAGGGTCGGAGGGGCTTGCAGATGCGCTGACCGTTTCGCGTGCCGCCTCGATGGAGCTGGGAATTGCCGATGAAATGGTTTTGGTGGCTTCTACAGGAGTTATTGGTCATCGGCTCCCCCTCGAAAAGATTACCGGCGGGGTGAAGAGGCTGGCGGCCGGTCTCCATGATGGCGGGATTCCCGATGCGGAGGAAGCGATCATGACAACGGACCGCTTTCCCAAAATCGCCTCCCGGAAAGGGATCATCGGGAAGAAGGAGATTACCCTGTGCGGCATTGCCAAAGGGGCGGGGATGATCCAGCCGAATATGGCGACGATGCTTGCCTTCGTTATGACCGACGTAGCGATCGCCCGGGATGCCCTCGATCAGGTTTTTCGACAGGCGGTCGCCGGCAGTTTTAATGCAATCACCGTGGACGGCTGCATGAGCACGAACGACACGGCTGTGATTCTCGCAAACGGCGTTGCCGGGAATCATCCAATCCGGCGAAGTTCCAGGTCTCTGGAGACTTTCGGAGAACTCCTCTCGGATCTGCTCTCCGGTCTCTCACGAGGGATGGTGCGGGACGGCGAAGGGGCGACCAAGCTAATCGAAGTCGCAATTACTGGAGCGCGTACAATTCGGGATGCGCAAAGGGTCGCCTATGCCGTAGCCAATTCAAATCTGGTCAAAACAGCCTTTTTTGGCGGAGATCCTAACTGGGGAAGAATCATCTCCGCCGCCGGATCTGTCGGTATCGATCTCCCTGTTGATCAGGTCTCTCTTTTTCTGGAGGATCTACCCCTTTTCGCAGGGGGGAGAGGAATTGGCGGCAGCGAGAGAGAGCTTGAAGCCATCATGAAGCAACCGGAAATCAAGGTTCGACTTGAATTGGGGATGGGGCGCCGGGCATGGACCGTCTGTTCGTCCGACCTGACATTCGATTACGTGAAGATTAACGCCCATTATCATACATGAGCAACATGATCCGCGTTGCGCTCTTTTAAAAAGGATTTCAGCTTGATTAATTAAATTCTTTGTGTTATCAGCCTGCACAAATTCGCACATCCCCGGATTGACGGATGTTGCCTTTCCAAAGGTTGCCGGTCAAGCGGATGGGGGTGGAGGAAAAAACAGAGGAGGAGTTACCGTATGGCCAGTATTTCAATGAAGTTGTTGCTCGAGGCAGGGGTTCACTTCGGTCACCAGACGAACAAGTGGAACCCAAAAATGAAACCCTATATCTTTGGCGCCCGTAACGGAATTTACATCATCGATCTTCAACAGACTGTCGGAATGTTTCAGACAGCGTACCAGTTTATCGTGGATACGGTTGCGCAGGGCGGGGAGATCCTCTTCGTCGGCACCAAGAAGCAATCCCAGGAATCGGTCAGGGAAGAGTCCGAGAGGTGCGGCATGCCTTATGTCAATCAGCGCTGGCTGGGGGGGATGTTGACCAATTTCGCGACGATCAAAAAGAGCATCGACCGTTTGAATGAGCTTGACCGGATGTTTGCCGATGACAGCATCAAGGCGTTCCCGAAAAAAGAGATACTTGGACTTTCAAAGGATCGCGAAAAATTAACCAAGGTCCTGGGTGGTATCCGAACCACCAGGGGTATCCCTAAAGGCCTTTTCATTGTCGATCCAAAAAGAGAGATGATCGCCGTTACCGAAGCGCGGAAATTGAGGATCCCCATCGTGGCGATGGTGGACACGAACTGCGATCCCGACCTGATTGACTACATCATCCCCGGTAATGACGACGCCATAAGGGCAATCAAACTTTTTTCGGCAAAAATGGCTGATGCCGTTCTCGATGGGAAAAAGAGGTTTGAAGAACGTCTGCAGGCGGAAAGCGACAAGGATCGCCCGACGGTCACGGTCGTGACAAGGGCCGCCGTAGAAACCGAGGCCGATGTTCCCGACAGTATTGGGGACAGGGGCATAGAATCTGATCAAAGTGGGGTTGCCGAGACCACTGGAGCACCGGATCATGGAGAGGAGGGGAAATAAATTGGATATTACATCAGCGATGGTGAAGGAGCTAAGGGTTAAGACAGGCGCCGGGATGATGGACTGTAAAGAGGCGCTCATGGCCGAAAATGGTGATGCGGAAAAAGCGGTTGACTATCTTCGTAAAAAAGGGATGTCGGCCGCAACGAAGCGTTCTTCCAAGGCGGCAAAGGATGGCACCGTTGCCTCATACATCCACATGGGGGGGAAGATCGGTGTCATGGTCGAAGTGAACTGCGAAACCGATTTTGTAGCAAAAACAGAAGATTTCCAGGCCATGGCAAAGGATATTGCGATGCATGTGGCTGCATCGAATCCCATCTACGTTCGGGAGGACGAAATCTCGGCAGTGGCATTGGAGAGGGAAAAGGAGATTTACCGTAGCCAGCTCATTGAAGAGAAGAAGCCGGAAAAGATCTGGGACAAGATCATCGAAGGTAAATTGAATAAATACTTCGAAGAAGTTTGTCTGTTGAACCAAAAATTCGTCAAGAATACAGACATTACAGTGGGTACGCTGGTTAGCAACATGATCGCGAAGACGGGTGAAAACATTATCGTGAGAAGGTTTGCACGGTTTCAATTGGGCGAAGAGATAAAGTAACGGATTATGGAGCGCGCCGCATACAATAGGGTTCTGCTGAAATTAAGCGGGGAATCCTTCATGGGAAATCTCTCGTCAGGCATAGATCCTGAGGTTGTGGAGATTGTTGCCGCCGAGATAAGGGAAGTTGTCGCCCTGGAGGTACAGCTTGGTATCGTCATTGGTGGCGGTAATATATTTCGTGGTATGACAGCCAGTGCGAAAGGGATGGATCGGACCACGGCGGACTACATGGGAATGCTTGCCACGGTGATCAACAGCCTGGCTCTCCAGAGCGCCCTTGAACACGTCGGCGTACCCACCCGGGTGCAGACGGCCATCGAAATGAGAGAAATCGCCGAACCGTTCATTCAGCGGCGTGCCGTTCGCCACCTTGAAAAGGGACGGGTGGTCATTTTCGCTGGTGGAACCGGCAATCCCTACTTTACAACCGATACCGCTGCGACCCTCCGGGCGGTTGAAATTAAGGCCGATATCATTCTCAAGGCGACAAAGGTGGATGGCGTTTATGACCGAGATCCGGTCAAACATGCCGATGCGATCATGTACGAAAAGATAAGTTATACCGAAGTATTGACAAAGAACCTTAAAGTAATGGATGCGTCCGCGATATCCCTCTGCCGGGACAACGGACTTCCCCTGAACGTCTTCAATCTGCAGAAGGCAGGGAACATCAAACGGGTCATCTGCGGTGAGCCCGTAGGAACCATGGTTGGAGGATAAAGGTCATGAAGGAGTTGATTTTTGAGGAACTGAAGGAAAGTATGGAGAAGGCGCTCCAAGCCCTTGAGAAATCCTTCAGCAAAGTCAGAACGGGACGGGCCTCGCTTTCCCTTCTGGATGGAATCCGTGTCGACTATTATGGGACACCGACGCCCCTGAACCAGTTGGCATCGCTCTCCGTTCCCGAAAGCCGACTGATCGTCATCTCACCTTGGGACAGCTCCGTTTTGGGGGTTATCGAAAAGGCGATCCAGAAATCAGATTTGGGAATGATGCCTAGCAATGATGGCAAGTTGATCCGCCTGTCGATTCCTGTCCTCACAGAGGAGAGGCGCCGGGAGCTGGTGAAGGTGGTCCGCAAAATGGCGGAGGAGTGCAAGGTCAAAGAGCGCAACATCCGGCGGGATGCCAATGAGCAATGTAAAGCCCTGAAGAAGGACAATGAGATCCCAGAGGACGAGCTCTACAACCTTCAGGAGGAGGTCCAGAAACTAACCGATCAGTACATCGAAAAGGCGGACAAGATGCTTACTGCCAAGGAAAAGGAGATCATGGAGATCTGATCTGATCGCCTGATTCGGCTTGTTACGGGGAGTCTGCGGACTCCCCGTTTTGTTTCGATCTATCTTGATAAGTTGTGTTTGTTGTGTTAGTCGGTTTCGTGTGGGGTTTCTAATAACATTGAAGGTGGATGATGAAGGAGATCGATCCGGATAAACTGCCTCAACATATCGCGATCATCATGGATGGCAACGGTCGCTGGGCTGAGCGACACGCCATGGGGAGGGTTCTGGGGCATAGAAAAGGCGCCGAATCCGTGCGCGTTGTGGTGAGGACCTGCCGACAAATTGGGATATCCTTTCTCACGCTGTACGCCTTTTCGATGGAAAATTGGCTTCGTCCCAAGGCGGAGGTCCATGCCCTTCTCTCACTTCTCACAGATTACCTGGTGGATGAGGCGCAGGAGATGATGGATCAGGACATCCGTTTGACGGCCATCGGAAACCTGGATTCTCTTGGCGCTCCCGTTCTGGTAAAGCTCCGTGAGACAATTGACCGAACGGCAGGAAACAAGGGGATGGTCCTGAATCTGGCGCTGAGCTACGGAGGACGCGACGAAATTGTGACGGCTGTAGGCCAGATTGCGAGCGACACTTTGGCCGGAAAGATTAAGCCGGCGGACGTTACCAAAGAACTTTTTCAACAGTATCTTTATACGAGCGCGTTCCCGGATCCGGACCTGCTCATCCGCACAGGTGGAGAATATCGGATCAGTAATTTTCTGCTTTGGCAGATGGCCTACACGGAATTCTATTTCAGCGATATTCTCTGGCCTGATTTCCGTGAACCGAATCTTATCGAGGCGATAGCAGAATATCAACAGCGGGAGCGCCGTTTCGGTCGAACGAGTGAACAGCTTCGCAGAACATAGTTTATTGAGAAAAGTATGTCCCCTCACGTGAAAAGATGGATCACGGCCCTGATTGCCGTGCCGGTTTTGTTCGCGATCGTCGCTTATGGCGGAAGAGAATTCTTTGCTGTTCTGATCATGATTGCCTCGCTTGTCGGTATGTACGAATACAACCGGATGGCGTTCGGCAGAGGTTTTTCCGCTGAAAAAACAATTACGATAACGATCACCGTACTGATCTCGCTGACGGCGGTCTCCGGTAACAGGTCACTGCTTCTGTCGCTGCTCACCTTTTCCGTAATGGCTGTTTTGATACTCAACCTCCTGCGAATTCGGGAAAAAGGGTTGGACATGGCGCCTGCCGGACAGGCGCTTCTGGGCATATTGTACATCCCCGTTTTGATGTCCCACTTCATCCTGATTCGCCGAACGCAATCGGGTGTATTGTGGATTTTCTTCATTTTAGTCCTGGCTTTTGCAGGAGATGTTGCCGCCTACTATGTGGGACGCCGTCTGGGAAAACGAAAACTGCTCCCTGAGGTTAGTCCCGGAAAGACCGTCGAGGGGACGATCGGCCTGATTGCGGGCAGCGTCATGGGTTGCCTTCTTTTCCGGCAATGGTTTTTCCCCATGTTGACGATAACGCATGCCGCCATTCTCGGACTGGTTGGAAGTATAATAGGACAGCTTGGCGATCTTTCCGAGTCTGCCTTAAAACGGGCAGCGGGGGTCAAGGATTCCGGAGCGATCCTGCCCGGTCATGGGGGCATTCTCGACCGGCTGGATTGCCTGATGTTTATTACGCCATTTGTCTATTATTATCAGGAATATGTCATCAGATGAAAAAAATTTCTATCCTTGGCTCTACCGGTTCGATCGGAGTCAGCACACTGGACGTTGTCGAAGCTCATCCCGGTGAGTTCACCATCACTGCACTTGCCGGAGGCCGCAACATCGCCCTTCTGAAGCAGCAGATCGAGCGGTTTAACCCGCGTCTGGTTGCGGTTATCGACGAGGCGCACGCAAGCGACCTCAGGACGCTGTTGGGTTCGGCGCCTCCCCTGATTCTCTCCGGACCGGAAGGCTATCGGGAAGCGGCGGCGATTGAAGGCACGGATATGGTGGTCTCCGCCATGGTCGGAGCGGCAGGTCTGCTCCCGACTCTGGATGCGATAGCGGCGGGAAGGGACATCGCTCTGGCGAACAAGGAGACACTCGTGATGGCAGGCGGGATTGTTCTCAACAGCGCGGCCAACAAAGGGGTCAAGATTATTCCTGTTGACAGTGAACATAGCGCGATCTTTCAATGTTTACAAGGGCACAACCGGGAAGATGTCCGCCGGATCATTCTGACGGCGTCCGGCGGCCCCTTTCTCCATGCCTCTGTCAGGGAGCTGGCCGAGGTTACACCGGCACAGGCGTTGCGGCACCCCAACTGGGCCATGGGAAAGAAGATCACGATTGATTCGGCGACGATGATGAACAAAGGGCTGGAGGTGATCGAAGCTTCATGGCTTTTCGGCTTGCCGGTGTCGCAGATCGATGTCTTGATTCACCCCCAGAGCATCATCCATTCACTGGTCGAGTATAAGGACGGGAGTGTGATCGCCCAGTTGGGGGTACCGGACATGAGGGTTCCCATTGCCTACGCACTTTCCTACCCGCGACGGATGGTCCGGAATGAAGCCGGCCTCAATCTTGTGAACGTGGGCGCTCTCACTTTTTTAAAACCCGATCCGGTTCGCTTTCCTGCCCTGGAATTGGCGTATGCGGTTGCAAAAGCCGGTGGAACGATGCCGGCTGTTCTGAATGCGGCCAATGAAGTCGCTGTGATGGCGTTCATCGATAAAGAGATTGGTTTTAACGATATCAGCCATGTGGCTGACAAAGTTCTATCCGAACATCGCGTTTGCACTGAACCACGGATTGAAGAGGTTCTAGCCGCAGACCGGGAAGCGAGAGAAACAGCCCGGAATATAATAAAAGGAATAAAACATTGATTGGAATAAGCATCATATCGGTGGTTGTCTTGCTAGGGGTCCTCATCTTTGCCCATGAGCTTGGCCATTTTTTGATGGCCAAACGGGCAGGTGTCGGGGTTCTGAAATTTTCCCTCGGTTTCGGTCCGCGGATATTCGGCAGAAAAGTCGGGGAGACGGAATACCTCCTTTCATTGATACCGCTGGGCGGGTATGTGAAGCTCCTCGGGGAGTCCCCCGGAGAAGAGTTGACGGAACAGGATCAAAAAAGATCCTTTTTGACCCAAACGGTCTGGAAAAAAATCGCCATTGTGGCGGCGGGACCGCTCTTCAATCTCCTGCTGGCGCTAACGATTTTCACCTTTGTCAACATGATCGGACTTCCCGTAATGACGGCTGAAATCGGTATGACGCACCCGGATTCCGCCGCGATGGAATCCGGGATCAAGGCGGGGGATCGAATCACGGTCATCGGCGGAAAGGACGTGACAAAATGGGATGAGATCTCCGAAATCGTATCGGAAAGCAAAGGGATGCCGCTATTGATCACCGTGCAGAGAGACGGCGCGCCCCGGGAGATCACAGTCACACCCAAAGCTATGAAAACTCGCAATCTTTTTGGGGAAGAGGTGGAATCCTACAAGATCGGCATTTCCCCATCGTCCCATACGGTCATCCAGAGACGCAATCCGCTATCGGCCTTCGGGGAAGGCATTCGTCAGACATGGATGATCAGCAAACTGACGGTGATCAGCATTGTCAAAATGTTTCAGGGGGTCATTTCACCGAAGACAATGGGTGGACCGATCCTTATCGCTCAGATTGCGGGCGCACAGGTAAAAGAAGGAATTGTCCCTTTCTTGTTGTTCATGGCCCTGTTAAGCATCAACCTGGCGATTCTTAACCTCCTTCCCATCCCGGTACTGGACGGTGGCCATCTCCTGTTCTTCGGAATTGAAGCGCTAACGGGTCACGAGGTCAATCTCCGCTGGCGGGAAATGGCACAGCAGGTTGGTTTTGCTCTCCTGATTCTGCTGATGGTTTTTGTCTTTATTTTGGACATTGAGCGGTTGAATATCAAGTTTTTTAACGATATTGTTCGCACATTTACCGGATAACCATGATTACCCTCGCTATTGAATGTGCGACCAGAACAGTAGGGATTGCCTTCCTCGATCAAACGACGGTTCTCGCCGAGCTCTATCTTGATGTAGGAGGAGGCCACGCAGAGGTTTTGCTACCGGCACTCGAAAAACTTTTTTTATTGACTGGGTTGTCGACGGAGCGGATCGATCTTCTGGTCTGTACGAACGGCCCCGGCTCGTTCACCGGGGTGCGGACCGGTGTCAGCACCCTCAAAGGGCTGGCGCTTGCTACGGGGAAACCGATCGTCGGCGTTTCCACCTTAGCGGCGCTGGCCATGGACGTGATTCCCTCCCCAAGACTTATCTGTCCACTCCTGGATGCCCGGAAGAATCAGGTTTATGCGGGCCTCTACCGGACCGGTCCGGATGGTCTTCCAGATGCCATTACGCCGGACCGTTTAACCGATATCGAGTCTCTGGTAAAAGAAATGCCTCTTGAAGAGGTCGATTTTGTTGGCGAAGCGGCCCTTCTTTATCAGAAGCAGATTTGCGAAGCGGGGGGGCGGGGATTTGCAATGCTGAACTTTCGTAACGGCCGGCTCAGCGCATCGACTGTAGGGCTGATCGGTATTCACCGGTTTCAACACGACCGAGTTGAGGATCCGCTGACCTTCTCCCCAAGCTACCTTCGCCTTTCGGAAGCGGAAGATAAATGCCTAAATAGTCAAAAAGTCGGATCATTTTTTTGCTGATACAAGAGGTTGACATATTGATCAGACTGCGGTAGCGTTTCCGCCAGTCATAGGAACAGTCGTTATGGAGAAAAACTGCTGCGATCATAGCAACTACATCGTTGGCGAAGGCTTTCCGTTCATCATCCCTCTTGGAGTGATAACGGTCATCGCCTTCGTTTCCGGCTTCAACGGAACTGGCCTTGTTCTTTGTGGCATTACCGCTTTTGTAGTCTGGTTCTTTCGTAATCCGCAGAGGACTGCACCGGAAAATGCGAATCTTGTCATCTCTCCGGCAGACGGTAAGGTCATCCGGATTGAGGAATCAACCAGCGATGAACAGCCCGGCCGAATTTATCAGAAAGTTAGCATCTTCATGAATGTTTTCAATGTTCATGTCAACCGGATCCCCTGTTCGGGTGAAGTCCGGTTCATTCGCTATAAGGCGGGGAAATTTCTGTCGGCCAATCTTGATAAAGCGTCGGCGCTCAACGAAAGGAATATCGTTCTTCTGCGTACTGCGGATGGACGTGAGGTGATGATGGTGCAGATCGCGGGATTAATCGCTCGGAGGATTGTCTGCTGGCTAAAGGAAGGAATGCAGGTGAACAGAGGGGAGCGATTCGGTCTGATCCGGTTCGGTTCACGGGTTGAACTTTTTCTGCCTGTCGAATCGATAATTCTTGTCCGGATCGGAGATAAGGTTCGGGCAGGGGAGACACCCATAGGAGAGCTGATATGAGAAACAGTCCTTCATTTAGGCGGGACCGCATGAAAAAGGGGATCTATGTTCTGCCGAATCTTTTTACCACGGCCAATCTTTTCTGTGGATTTTATTCTGCTCTTGCATCCATGAAAGGGATGTATGAGATCGCGGCGATCTCAATACTGATCGCTGTGGTTCTTGACAGTCTGGATGGCCGAATTGCGCGCATGACCCATACAACGAGCAAGTTTGGCGGTGAATACGATTCCCTCTGTGATCTGGTAACCTTCGGTGTGGCTCCTGCCATACTGGTTTACAACTGGTCGCTTCTCACTTATGGAAAATTGGGCTGGTTGGCGGCGTTTCTCTTTGTCGTTTGTGGCGCGCTTCGTCTGGCCCGGTTCAATGTCCAGATCGGAGTTATCGACAGCCGGTTCTTCAATGGACTTCCCATTCCAGGGGGCGCTGCCGTTTTGGCGACGGGGGTGAATCTTTTTTACTACCTCGGGTGCGAAGGACGTTTCCCAAACTTGTCGATTATGATCGGTGTGGTTGCGATAGCACTATTTATGGTAAGCAGCATTCATTACTATAGTTTCAAGGACCTCAATTTCTTTGCCCGACAACCGTTCATGTCCTTTATACTGATTGTGCTGGTTCTGGTGATTGTAGTCGCCAACCCAGAGATCATGTTGTTCACGTTCGCTTTTGGATACAGTCTTTCAGGACCGGGATGGGCCCTGTTCAAGCTTGGCAGCCGGTTGCTCAGTGAATTTCGAGCGAGAAAATCGCAATGTCAAGATCATCCGTTGTAGAAAAATATCAATAAGGAGTATACTATGAGAAATTACAGTGTTGCCGTTGTTGGTGCCACGGGGGCCGTGGGCAATGAGATGATCAAAATTCTGGAAGAACGTAACTTTCCGGTAGAGAAATTGACGCTCCTCGCGTCGGAGCGGTCGCTCGGGAAGGAGATCATTTTTCGAGAAAAAGCCCTGCCGGTTGAAATGTTGACCGAAGGCTCTTTTGCCGGGATCGAGATCGGCCTTTTTTCCGCAGGGGGGAGCATCAGTGAAAAGTTTGCTCCCATTGCAGCGCGGGCAGGATGCGTGGTCATCGACAATACCAGCGCTTTCAGGATGACGCCCGATGTCCCCCTGGTGGTTCCGGAGGTGAATCCGGAGGCCATTGCCCTCTACAAAAAACGGGGAATTATCGCCAACCCGAACTGTTCCACGATTCAGATGGTCGTTGCGCTGAAACCGATTCATGATGCGGTTCGGATAAAAAGAATCGTCGTCTCCACGTACCAGGCTGTTTCTGGTACCGGGAAAAAGGCGGTTGAGGAGCTTTCCCTCCAGACGCAGGCACTGATGAGTTGCAGGGAGCCGGTCGTCAAGGTTTATCCGCACCGAATCGCTTTCAACTGTCTTCCGCATATCGACGTTTTCCTCGACAACGGTTATACGAAAGAAGAGATGAAGATGGTCAATGAGACCAGGAAGATTTTTAACGACCCCTCGATTGGAGTTACGGCGACGACGGTCCGGGTGCCTGTTTTCTACGCCCACTCCGAATCCATAAACATCGAAACCGAAAGGAAAATAACAGCGGATGAAGTGCGCAGCCTCCTTTCGACGGCGCCGGGCGTACGGGTGGTCGATAACCCTCAGTGGAAACAATATCCGCTCGCGATTGATGCTGCAGGACATGATGAAACGCTGGTAGGAAGAATCCGCGAGGATGAGTCCATTCCTAACGGCATCAACATGTGGGTTGTTGCCGACAATATCCGGAAAGGCGCTGCATTGAACGCAGTCCAGATTGCAGAGATTTTGATCCGTAAGTATTTATGAGAATCATCGGGGGAGAGGCCAAGGGAAGGGTGGTCCACCTTCCTCCAGGAAGCCGTATACGGCCTACCACCGATCGGGTCAAAGAATCTCTTTTTAATATTCTCCGTTCTGTAGAAGGAAGTACGTTTCTCGATCTCTTTGCCGGAAGCGGGAATGTTGGTCTGGAGGCTTTGAGCAGGGGCGCGCGTTTTGCGACGTTCGTGGAAAAGGATATCCGTCTGGTCCGTGCCCTTCAGGCGAGTATAGCTCAACTCGGTTTCGGGAGTATGGCAGAGGTTATTGCGAACGATGCTGAAGCGGGACTAAAGCGTATCGTTCAAAAGGGGGATCGGTTCGATATCATTTTTGCCGATCCGCCGTACGATCAGGGTATGGTGGGGACACCTCGCCGCAAGGTGTCCCCAGTGCCGGAGTGGCCGGATATGAGAAAAGTTTTAGCGGAAAATGGAATCATCGTTATCCAACATTCGGTGAGAGAAAAACCGGAAGAATTGCGGGTACAGCCATGGATGGTGGCGGATCAGAGGCGGTACGGTGACACGGTGTTGACCTTTCTTAAAGAGAATGACCTATGAAGAAGATAGCAGTATATCCCGGCTCATTTGACCCGATCACCAACGGCCATCTGGACATTATCAAACGCGGTCTCGGAGTTTTTGATGAGCTCATCGTTTTGATAGCGTACAATCCGAACAAGAAGACGCTCTTTACCGTGGAGGAAAGGGTTGAGATCATAAGGGATGTGATTAGTGACTTCAAAAATGTCCGTGTGGACAGTTTCGACGGATTACTAGTCGAATACGTGAAAGTGGCGGGGGCGAACGTGATTCTCCGGGGGCTCCGGGCACTTTCCGATTTTGAATATGAGTTTCAGCTTGCTCTGATTAATCGTCGGTTGAACCGCGACGTCGAGACCGTTTTCCTGATGACCGGATACAAGTGGTTTTATACCAGTTCGACAATTATCAATGAAGCGGCCAGTCTGGGCGGCTCTGTAAAGGGGCTTGTTCCGGAGATCGTTAATCAGAAATTGGTAGAAAAATATTCATCCAAAAGGGGGATCGTATGAAATTGGCTTCGAGAGTTGCGCTTATCAAACCGTCGCCGACGCTGACCATTCAGGCTAAGGCCAACGCATTGAAAGCTGCAGGGAGGGATATTATTGGCTTCGGGGCCGGAGAGCCTGACTTTGACACGCCTCTGAACATTAAAGAGGCCGCCATCCGGGCCATCCATGCAGGATTTACAAAGTACACCCCCGTTGGCGGTACGGACGAGCTGAAGGACGCCGTTATTGCCAAACTTCAGCGCGACAATCAGTTGGTCTACCGACGGTCGGAAATCGTAATCTCCTGTGGGGCCAAACACTCGCTTTTTAACGTTGCCCAAGTCCTGTTCGAGGAGGGAGATGAGGTGCTGATCCCTTCGCCCTACTGGGTCTCCTATACCGATATCGTTTTTCTTACCGGCGCCAAACCAGTTGTTATTAAAACGAATGCAAACGACGGTTTCAAACTTCAACCCGCGCAATTGGAAGCGGCCATTACGCCGCGAACCCGGGCGATCATCATCAGCTATCCTTCCAACCCGGCCGGCGTCTGCTACACCCTGAAGGAATTGGAAGCACTGGCCGAGGTTATTCTTCGCAAGGGTATCATGATCATCTCCGACGATATCTACGAGAAGATCATCTATGACGATCATCCATTTTATACGCTGGCGTCACTCAGCGATGAGCTGAAGCGTATTTCCATCGTCATCAACGGGGTTTCCAAGAGCTTTTCCATGACGGGATGGCGGATCGGTTATGCCGCGGGATCCGAGGAGATTGTCTCCGCCATGACCAAGTACCAGAGTCAGAACACCTCCAACCCGACCTCCATCGCTCAGAAGGCGGCTGTAGAAGCGCTGAACGGACCCCAGGAGGGCGTGGGGGTAATGGCGCAAGAGTTCCAGAAGAGAAGGAATCTGGTTGTGGAGAGGCTGACGGCTATTCCCGGCGTAACTTGTCTCAACCCCCAGGGAGCCTTCTACGTGTTTCCGTATGTGGCGCACTATTACGGTCGATCTGGGGACACCTTGCGGCAAGGTGTCCCCCAAAAAGTGATCCTAAATTCAGCCGATATGGCGACTTACCTGCTGGATGAGGCGAACGTTGCCCTGGTTCCAGGGGGGGATTTTGGCCATGATGACCACATTCGAATATCCTATGCGACCTCGATGGAGCAAATCGAAAAAGGGGTTGAACGAATCAGGATTGCACTGCTGAAACTCAAGTGCTGAGTCACGAATGGTTATCGCTTTATGTAGAAATTTTTCGGGGTGGATAAAATGGGTGGTATTTTTGGTGTTGTATCGGAAGGAAATTGTGCAAAAGCCCTTTTTTATGGAACGGATTACCACTCCCATCTCGGGACTGAAAATGCCGGGCTGGCCGTTTGGGGCGACGCAGGGTTCAGTCACACCATTCACAGCATAAGCCAGGCCCAGTTCAAGTCACGTTTTGTAGCGGATTACAAAGGAATGACCGGACGGATGGGTATCGGGGCGATTGATGACGGATCCCCGCAGCCTTTGATTATCCGCTCGAAATTCGGAACCTATGCGCTTGCCGCCATCGGGCTGATTACCAACAAGGAAGAGTTGACCAACGATCTTCTGCGGGATGGCGTCTCCTTCAGCGAGATGGAGGATGGTGGCATAAACAACGTCGAGCTGGTCGCAAAGCTGATCAACCGCGGCAAAAGTATCGTGGATGGAATCATCCGCATGCAACAATCCATCGAGGGATCCCTATGCCTTTTGTTGATGGCGCAGGAAGGGATCTATGCCGCACGGGACCGATATGGCCGCTTTCCGCTGGTCATTGGGAAAGAGATCTGCGAATCGGGATCAAAACCTGGTTTTGCCGCAGCAACTGAATCGAGTTCCTTTTCGAACCTCGGCTATACGCTGAGCCACTCCCTTGGACCGGGAGAGATCGTGCGCCTTGATTTGAACGGGATGCACACAGAACAGAAACCGGAGAAAGAGAAGCACGTCTGCGCTTTCCTTTGGATCTACACGGGTGATCCGGCCTCGATCTATGAGGGAATCAGTGTTGAAAACGCCCGCGAGCGGTGCGGACGGGCCATGGCCCGCGGAGATCAGGTTGAAGCGGATTTGGTCGCGGGTGTTCCCGATTCCGGCGTCGGCCATGCCATCGGTTATGCGATTGAGTCCGGTCTTCCATACCGCCGTCCCCTGGTTAAATACACGCCGGGATACGGGAGAAGCTACACGCCCCCTTCCCAGGACATTCGGGATCTTGTGGCCACGATGAAGCTCAGCGCCGTTCGGGATGTGATCCGGGATAGCCGGATGGTGGTATGCGATGACTCGATTGTCCGGGGAACGCAACTGAAAAATTTTACGATCCGGAAACTGTGGGACAACGGTGCGAAGGAGATCCATGTCCGCCCTGCATGTCCGCCACTGATGTTTCCGTGCCGATATGCCTCTTCCACGAGAACGGCCGACGAACTTGCTTCCCACCGGGCGATCCGCGCCCTCGAAGGCGAGAATATGGAACATTTTAAAGAATATCTGGACCATGCCTCCGAACGTTACCGGAAAATGATCGAGTGGATTCGGCAGGATTTGAATGTGACTTCTCTCAAATACATCCATATTGAAGACATGATCGCAGCGATCGGTGTCCCAGAGAAGGATCTATGCCTGTACTGCTGGCGCGGTCGGTAGGACTGTAGGAGCGGGTTTGAAACCCGCCCCTACGGAGTGTGAGTAGAACGAGAAAAAAAACGAAATCCATAAGCCTCGGAGGTGTCCGGATCGGCGGCGATGCGCCAGTCGTCGTTCAGTCGATGACCTCATCCGATACGCGCGATGTCAAGGCCACAGTCGAACAAATTTTGAGGCTGGAGGAGGCCGGCTGCGAGATTGTCCGCGTTGCCGTGCCCGATGAAGTGGCCGCGCTTGCCATCCATGAGATTTGCTCACGGATCCATATCCCGCTGATCGCGGATATTCATTTCCGCTATCAACTTGCCCTGCTTGCGATGAATCACGGCGCCGACGGCATAAGGATCAATCCTGGCAATGTCTCACCGGAAGGAATCCGCAAGATCGTGGGGATCGCCAGGACCAGCGGGAAGGTCATCCGGATTGGGATCAATGCCGGTTCTCTGGAGAAGGAGATTGCCGTCCGCCACGGCGGACCTACGGCAGCCGCGCTGGTGGAAAGCGCCCTGAAGAGCATCCGTATCTTGGAAGAGATGGATTTTGACGCGATCAAGCTCTCTCTGAAATCTTCCGATGTCGCGACCACAATCGAAGCTTACCGAGCCGTCTCGTCAGAGACCGACTATCCGCTTCATCTCGGCGTTACGGAGGCGGGGACCCTCATTCAGTCGGCCATTAAATCCGCCATTGGAATCGGGACCCTGCTCTATGACGGCATCGGTGACACGATCCGGGTCTCTGTCACCGGCGATCCGGTACCGGAGATTGGCCTGGCATACGGTATTTTGCGCGCGCTGAATATCCGACAGGTTGGACCGGATATCATATCATGTCCGACCTGCGGTCGCTGCGAGATCGACCTTGCCGGTTTGGCGGTGCGGGTCGAAGAGGAGTTGCGGGGGATGAAGAAACCTCTCAAGATCGCCCTCATGGGCTGCGTCGTCAATGGCCCCGGGGAGGCTGCCGAAGCGGATATCGGCATCGCGGGAGGAAAGGGTGCAGGGATGCTGTTCAAAAAGGGTAAAGTTATCCGGAAGATCAGCGAAGCGGAATTTGTTTCCGTACTGCTTGCTGAGATACGGAAGATGGAAAACGATTAAGGAGGCGTCATGCGTTATTCGGATATGTTCCTGCCCACAGGAAGGGAAGTTCCTTCCGATGCGGAGTTGATCAGCCACCAACTGATGATCCGGGCGGGTCTGATAAGAAAACTCACCAGCGGAGTCTATTCCTATCTGCCGCTGGGTTACCGGGTAATCCGCAAGTTTGAACAGATCGTCCGGGAGGAGATGAACCGGGCGGGCGCCCAGGAGGTATTTCTCCCGATGGTGCAGCCGGCAGAGCTCTGGCAGGAGTCAGGACGATGGGTCCATTATGGCAAGGAGTTATTACGCTTTAGGGATCGACACGACCGGGAGTGTTGTCTTGGTCCGACCCATGAAGAGGTGATCACGGATCTTGTTCGTAACGAAATCAAGTCGTACCGGCAACTCCCCTGCAACCTCTATCAGATTCAGACGAAATTCCGCGATGAGATACGCCCCCGGTTCGGGGTGATGCGCTGTCGGGAATTCGGGATGAAGGATGCGTACAGTTTCGATACGGACGAGGCAGGGGCAGAGGTCAGTTACCGCAAGATGTTTGAGGCCTATCAACGTATTTTTACGCGCTGTGGTCTGAACTTTCGTCCGGTTGAGGCGGATTCGGGAAGCATCGGCGGAAAGTATTCGCACGAATTCATGGTGATGGCCGATTCCGGCGAAGATGCCGTCTGCTACTGCGGCGCCTGCAACTATGCGGCAAACCTCGAGAAAGCCGAGATTCCCCGACCGGTGGATAGTGAACCTGCAGGAGTGACGCCACCCGTCGAGGAGGTGAGTACCCCCGGAGTGCGGACCATCGAGGAGGTCTGTGCATTTTTAGGGGTAATGCCGGAAGCGATTATTAAAACTTTGATCTTTTCTGCGGACGGCTCACCTGTCGCGGTTCTGATTCGCGGAGACCAGGAAGTCAACGAGATTAAGGTGAAAAATTTTCTTGGTTGCGATTTGCTGGAGTTGGCCGATGATGCGATCATCCGCAAGGTGACCGGCTCACCCCGGGGGTTTGCGGGCGCCGTCGGAATCAAAGCCAGAATCATTGCCGATTATTCACTTTTCGGGATGGCCGATTGCGTCATGGGTGCCAACCGTGAGGATTTTCACCTTCGCAATGTAAGGCCCGGAAGGGATTTTTTGATTGCAGACCATGCAGATCTCCGCGTGGTTCGGGAAGCAGATCCTTGTCCCCGCTGCGGCGGGGAAATACATATTGTACGCGGTATCGAAGTTGGCCACGTCTTCAAATTGGGGACCAAATACAGCAAAGCCATGCGGGCCGCCTACCTCGACCGCGAAGGTCAGGAGCGGATTATGGTCATGGGATGCTACGGCATCGGCATTGGGCGAACAGTCGCGGCGGCCGTCGAGCAGAATCACGATGCGGACGGGATCATCTGGCCGCTGCCGCTTGCACCCTATTCGGTGATCATCACTCCGGTAAACGTAAATGACAAAACTCTTTTTGATGCGGCGGTTGATCTTTACCAGGCCCTTGAGACCCACGGCATAGAAGTGATCCTTGATGATCGCGACGAGAGGGCCGGGGTCAAATTCAAGGACGCCGATCTGATCGGAATCCCCTATCGTGTCACGGTTGGTCCCAAGAAGTTGGCCGAAGGGAAAATGGAGATCAAAACACGACGCTCCGGAGAGGTCATTGCACTG
>Ga0247840_10003195_pt1 | contig 28064 bp, 28 predicted proteins | sample LaCruzMarch2015__FD_192404 | JGI IMG/M metagenome (GOLD analysis project Ga0247840, IMG submission 192404) | Freshwater microbial communities from meromictic Lake La Cruz, Castile-La Mancha, Spain - LaCruzMarch2015_17m | ecosystem: Environmental > Aquatic > Freshwater > Lake | place: Spain...
GCTGCTGGAGGCGTACTCGCCAGCCTGCACGGCGCCGCGCACGGCCTGTGCCATCTCGGCGGTGAGTGTGATGGTGATGCGTTCGATGGTGCTCATTAGTATGAGAATATCATACTGGCGGTGTTGCGAGGAGGCCGTCGGTTGTTCGTTGTGGGGCCCGAGGCCCTGGACGACCGGTGCTGCGTGTTCCACGGCCCCGCCGACGCAGTCTCGTGACGACTTGGCCCAGACGCGCCTTGATTTATTTCAGCTTTCCTTCAGGAGGCTGGCGGGGAGTGCCATCAGAAGTGTATTTCGTGGTACGTCCCCTATTTCCCCCGTCCCCGTCCCCTATTTCCCCCGTCCCCTATTTCCCCCGCCTCGTCCCCTATTTCCCCCGCCTATTTCCCCTTGCCTCGGTACCGGGGCGTCCAACGGGGTCGTGGCTGTGTGCTTGCGCACCGAGGTGATCCCACTCATGGGTGCCGCGCTCCTGGCCGAGTACGAGGACGTGTTGGGCCGACCCGCAGTTCACGCGCAGCCGTCTCGATCCGGCCGAACGCGACGAGTTGCTCGACATCTTTCTCGCGCGGTGCCGCTGGACCCGGGTCTACTACAGATGGCGTCCGAATGTCCCGGACGAAGGCGATAATCACTTGGTGGAACTGGCAATCGCCGGGGGTGCTCAAGCGATCGTGACAAGGAACCTTCGTGACCTGTTGCGGATGGAACTGCGTTTCCCCACACTCAAGATTCTGACGCCAGAAGGCTTTCTACGAGAGGTACGCCAATGACCGCGCTGACCCTTGACCTGCCCGACGAGAAGCTGCGGCGCCTTACGGCCCTCGCCGACGCCCGCGGCACCAACATCGCCCAACTCTTCGAGGAGATGTCCACTGCCGTGCTCGCCGAAGCCGATGCCGAGGCCGGGTTTCGTCGGCGTGCACAACGGGGTGCCGGACGAGAGGCGCGCGGCCTGGAGTTGCTCGACAAGGCCGCCGGCCGCGGCGCGGCCTGTTGAATGCGCTGAGGCAGTATCCAGCCGGTTGCGGTCTTGCCGTGATTTGCCGGGGGCTGTCAACGGCCGATAAAACCCCATTACGTTAAGTAGTGGCCGATGGGGGCGGGCGGTCACCGGGGTCGCAGAGTGGTTGCCCGTGACTCCCATCGTGCCGACCTGTTGTTCGCGGTTTGTCGCTCTGAAGGGGCCGCATGTTACTTCTATCCCATATCCGCTGGCGTTCGCGGCGGCATTGCTCCCGGTCGCGGTCGGTCGCCGAAGGTCTCCAGCGGCAGGGGGTCGGGCCAGCCATCGGCGTCGGTGGCGACCCAATGGAGCCAGCGCCAGGCGTCGCCGGACCACTCGACGAGCCGGTTGGTCGGGGGCTCCCAGACCGCATGACCCGGCCAGGGGGCTGACTGCATCGCATGGATGCGGATCTGCGCACCGGTGGCCGCGTCCCAGAGGCGCAGCGTCCCGTCCGTGCCCGCCGAGAGCAGGCGCGCGCCGTCCGGGGAGAAGGCGCAGGCGCGCACCACGCCCTCATGACCAATGCAGGTCAGGAGCGCAGCCCCAGTGGCCGCGTCCCAGAGACGCAGCGTCCCGTCCCAGCCCGCCGAGAGCAGGCGCGCACCGTCCGGGGCGAAGGCGCAGGCGTTGATCCAGCCCTCATGCCCGGTGCAGGACAGGATCTCCGCCCCGGTGGCCGAGTCCCAGAGGCGAAGCGCCCCGTCCTGGCCCGCCGAGAGCAGGCGGGCGCCGTCCGGGGCGAAAGCACAAGCGTAGACCTCGCCCTCATGACCGGTGCAGGTTAGGAGTGCCGCCCCGCTGGCCGCGTCCCAGAGGCGTAGCGTGCCGTCCCAACTCGCCGAGAGCAGGCGCGCACCGTCCGGGGCGAAGGCGCAGGCGGAGACCGGCCGCTCATGATCCGTACAGGACAGGAGTGCCGCCCCGCTGGCCGCGTCCCAGAGGCGCAGCGTGCAGTCGTCCCTGCCCGCCGAGAGCAGACGGGCGCCGTCCGGGGCGAAGGCGCAGGCGGTGACCCGGCCCTGATGGCCCGTGCAGGTCAGGAGTGCTGCCCCGGTAGCCGCATCCCAGAGGCGGAGCGTCCCATTCCAGCCCGCCGATAGCAGGCGTGCGCCGTCCGGGGCGAAGGCGCAGGCGAAGACCCAGCCCTGATGACCGCTGCAAGACAGCGACGCCGCCCCGGTAGCCGCGTTCCAAAGGCGCAGCGTCCCGTCCGCGCCCGCTGAGAACAGGCGCGCGCCGTCCGGGGCGAAGGCACAGGCGGTGACCCAGCCTTCACGACCGGTGCAGGACAGGAGCGTCGCCCCGCTGGCCGCGTCCCAGAGGCGGAGCGTCCCGTCCACGCCCGCCGAGAGCAGGCGCACGCCGTCCGGGGCGAAGGCGCAGGCGGTGACCCTGCCCTCATGACCCGTGCAAGTCAGGAGCGCCGCCCCGGTAGCCGCGTCCCAGAGGCGAAGCGTACCGTCCACGCCCGCCGAGAGCAGACGTGCACCGTCCGGGGCGAAGGCGCAGGCACGGCCCCCGCCCTCATGACCCATGCAGGACAGGAGCACCGCTCCGGTGGCCGCGTCCCAGAGACGGAGCATCCCGTCCGCGCCCGCTGAGAGCAGGCGCGCGCCGTCCGGGGCGAAGGCGCAGGCGGTGACCCTGCCCTCATGACCCGTGCAAGTCAGGAGCGCCGCCCCGGTAGCCGCGTCCCAGAGGCGAAGCGTGCCGTCCTCGCCCGCCGAGAGCAGGCGCGTGCCGTCGGGGGCGAAGGTACAGGCATCGACCGAGCCCTCATGACCCGTACAGGACAGGAGTGTCGCCCCGCTGGCCGCGTCCCAGAGGCGGAGCGTCCCGTCTGCGCCCGCCGAGAGCAGGCGCACCCCATCTGGGGCGAAGGCGCAGGCGCGGACCGAGCCCTGATGACCCGTGCAGGTCATTAGCTGCACCCCGGTGGCCGCATCCCAGAGGCGTAGCGTCCCGTCCTGGCCCGCCGAGAGCAGGTGCGCACCGCGTGGGGCGAATGCGCAGGCGTAGGCCTCGCCCTTATGACCCCTGCAGGACAGGAGTTCAGCCCCGGTGACCGCGTCCCAGAGGCGCAGGGTGCCGTCCCAGCCCGCCGAGAGCAAGCGCGTTCCATCCTGGCCGAAAGTGGAGGCAGTGACCGCTCGCGCGTGGCCATTTAGCAGGCGCAGCGGCGGGCGCTGGGCCGAATCGGCCGCTAGACCGGAATGGGGCACGGCACTCGCAGCGGTGCCCATGCCAGCCGACGGCACGACTTGGGCAGACAGGCCAGGGACGGCTGGCGGTGCCCCATCGCAACGGATGAAATGCGGCCGGCAACCGAATGCGCCGGTCCAGATGGAACCGGCGAGCCCAGTCTCTCGCCAGACGGCCCCATCACACCGGGCACCGGACCAGTCGGTGCCCCCAGCCTCGCAGCCGAGCAGACTCGCCTGAGTCAAAATTGCATCGCAGAACCGGGCACCAGTCAGCCGCACCCCCTCGAAGACCACCCGGCGCAGCACAGCACCACTTAGATCCGCGTCGCTCAGATCCAGCGCCGACCCCTCGTGCGGGGTGCGAAGCTCCCGGTCCGACAGGTCCGCCCCGGTCAGGACCAGTCCGCGCAGATTGGGCAGCGGCCAGCCCCGGTTCAGCGCGCGCAGTGCATAGGCTAGCAGCAGTTCGGAAGCCAGCGGGCGGTAAGGCGCGCGCCAGCGCTGCATGGTCGCGAGCAACGCCGGGAGCGATCCGGACTCCGCCGCCTCGGCCAACCGTTCCCCCAGAAAGTCCAGCGTCTCCGGGCTCGGTGTCGGCAGTGCCCAGCGCTCGGGCACGTCGTCGCGGATGGCCGCGAGCAGGTAATCGGCCAGGAAGTATTCAAGCAGCGAGGTATGCGCGAAGCGAAAGGCACTGCCCTCGACCCCATCCTCGCGGACCAGAAAGGTCGCCGTGCGCAGGTCCTCCTCCAGTTGGTCCGGGTGCAGCCGGGCATAGCGGGGCCGGAGATCCGGCTCGCCCTCGAGCCAGGCGTGGAACCAGGGCTCCAGCCGCGCGGCCGGCAGCACCCCGCTGCCCTCGCGCCACAGGTGGGCGGCCAGATGGGCGGCCAGGCGCAGCTTGTGGTCGGGGTGGATGTGGTGCTTGCCGCTGTCGCGCTCCAACCAGTTGAGCACCATGCCGCCGTAGAGCGTGGTGCCGTAGACCGGGCGGCCCGCGAGGCGCCGGGCCTCAATGGCCGGCAGTTGGTCAGCGACCAGCTTGAGGGTATAGGGGCGCTGGGTCAGCTCGGTGAGGTTGTGCACCGCTGCAACGGTGGCAAGGATGCGGTCCGGGTCCTGGTCCGGCAGGGCGGCGGCGAGATAGCCGCGCACCTGGTCCTCGGTCAGCGGCAGCAGCACCAGGGCGCGGAAGGCATGGGCATCGGGGCCGGCGCGCTCCTGGCCGGTGAAGTGGTTCTGTTGGTCGCGCAGGGTGCGGAAATAGTGGGTGCGGCAGGAGATCAGGAGTTGCGGGCGCGGGCCGCGGTCGCCGTTGCGCTCCCGCACCAGGGCGGCGAGACCGAGCAGGGTGCGGGTGAAGGCTTGGCCGTCCGCGCCGGTGAGCTTGACCAGTACCTCGTCTAGGCCGTCGAAGATGACCACGGCGCCGTCGGCGGCCCAGCGGATGACGTCCTCAATGCCATAGGCCCCGGTCGCCGCCGACCCCTGCCAACCGCGCTCCATGCACTCCTCACAGAGTCGCTTCAGGGTCGGGACGCACTGGCCCAGGCCGGTGACCAGGCGCAGGTCGAAATAGAGCGCGAGCGGGCGGCTGCCGTCCGCGTCCCGGCGTTCGTCCAGCCGGCGTTTCAGGGTCTGGCAGGTGACGGTCTTGCCCATGCCGTACTCGCCGAGCAGTGCGAAGAGCGGCGGGGCGGCCGGGTCGTCCACCCAGTCGAGCAGGTAGTCCAACGTGACGACGGGCTCGGGGTCGGCGGCCGGGGTGTCCCGGTCCAACAGGTCGAGGCCCTTGTGCAGATGGGTGCGGGCGGCGAACTGGTCCCGGATGAAGGCGCGGCGGTCGATGGCCTCGATATCACGCAAGGGGTGCACGGGTGGAATGCGGGGGCGGGCCGACGCTAGTGGCGGCGGGGCATCGGTGCCGGCGGGCCGGCCCTGCTGGTTGGAGATCAGCCGCGCCGCAGGGATGTCGGCGGATTCCGGCATCCGGGCGGGGACCGTCCCACGCACCGGTTCCTCGAACCAGAGGTAGCGGCCGGCGGCCCCACCCTGCTTTGGGCCGCCCACTTGGACCTTGAGCGGGATGCACCTGTCGCGAGCAGCCGCGTTGATCGTCTCTTTCAGACGACTCAAGAACCGGTTGGCGGTGTCGAGCGACTTGCCCGCGTAGAGGACGGCATGCACTCGCTCTACCTGGACTTGCGGGGGCTCGGCCGCCCAATTCAGGGCCAGCAGGGTCGCGAGCGCCCGGTGGTTGGCAGGGGTAAGCCGCAGCGCCGCGAGGTGCTCGCGGACCTGATCGGGGTGCAGCCTTGGGGAATTGGGGGCGGGCATCTCGGGCTCCCGTTCGGTCGCTCAGGTAAGGGGCCGGTGCCGCCGCGGGCGACGGCGGCGCAGTGCGACGGGCAGTGGGGGCCAGTCACCGCCAAGTCTCGATGGCTGCCATGAGTGCCAGCAGCCAGTAGCCGAGCCGCGCAAGGCGATGGCGAAGCTCCGGCGGGATGCGCGCCCACTCGTGGGCGAGGACCAGGACGACATAGGCGACGAGCTTCAGGCCCTTGACCAGGTCGACGAAGATCACGGTCGAGATCATGGCGGTTCTCCAGCGTTGGTGCAGGACACGCCTAGATTATGGCACAGCGCCCCCCGAAAAATGTCCGAAAGGAGATTTCCGACGGTCTGAATGAATCGCGCGCCGGAAATCTCCGCGCCATACTCTTTCCGTAGGTTTTCCCTCAAGTGGTATTATTTGCTGGAAAGTACGCGGACTGCGAGACCATAATAGCCAACTGACGTTTTACGCCTTTCCAGGGGGAGCGGCGGCCCCCGGCGGGGGATTCTATTTCGCTGGAGTCTGCGCAGATCTGCGCAAACCCCACCCTAACTACGTAACCCCGCCTGGAAGCCCGGAACCTTCACGTTAGTTACTACGTCGCGTCTGGCTAGCCAGAGCCTTCTCGTTCTCCTGAATCATGGCGTGAAGAGGAAAGCATGCTACATCTTTCGATCGGTAGCCAACTCGATCTGACTCGTATCCAAGAGCTACTCAAGCACACAAGAGGCATCGACATCTCTTTTTACGGCGCACCTTCAGCGTTCGCACTCGACGGTGGTCGTATCGTGCATGATTCCAAAGAGAACTTCCTGAGCGTACTTCATTATCTTAGAGAGCGAAGCATCCCATTTAACGTCTGTTGTAGCACTGTTCTTGGTCCAGACGCACTCACCATCGATTCGCGCACATGGGATCTGCTAGCCGAAGCGTACCATCCGAGGAATGGCGTTATCGTCGCCCGACACTGGATAGCAAAAGAGATTAGAGATCGCTTTCCTGATTTTCGTTTCACCTTTTCGACCATCGGCTTTCTCAGTGAAGGATGGCATGAGTTCTCCCTATTTTCAAATTTTGATGTCGTCGTCTGCCCTGTCCCGGAAACATACAACTTTGACTTTATTTCCAAAGCAGAGCACTGGAGCAAGTTGGAGGTTTTCATAAATAACGAATGTGCCGGCTTCGGGACCAACTGCATATCCCATTACCGGCATAATTCGGAGGCAAACCGCGATGGAAATACGAACGCACTATTCCAATGTCCTAACCTGCGTAAAGGAGCGCGACGCAAAGACTGGCGGACGCAACCTACCGTAAATGACTTACTCCGTTACTATGACCTTGGCGTCCGCCACTTCAAAGTCATAGAGCGCACATCATCCGCACAGGACTACACGCAATACCTGGATCTTTTGCGACACATCTCTGATCTACGCACCATCACCGCCACAACATAAGGACTACCCGCATGAGCCACGCATCAAGTCCGTTAGTTATTAGCGAAGCGGTTGCGTTTCGCAGGATTGGCCAAGCTGTAGTTGTAATACTCACTGACCGCGGTTCCATGCTATTCCTTAACGAGACCGCCGCCGCTATATTCGAGATGCTAGCCGACGGTGTGGTTGGTCAAGAGGCAGTTCAGGAGATCTGCGAACAATACGATATCGGTCACGATGTCGCGCTTCGGGATTTGGAGATTACTTATGCATCCTTCCGCACCCTAGGGCTCATCGAGCACAACGGCGATCCTGCCGAAGCGCTGGCTCTTCCCATGGAAAGCAAGACCGACCCTAGGAAGGAGGTCAAGAAATACTGTAGCGAACACTCTTTACCGCTACAAGCATTCATCGAAATAACGACTGTTTGCAATCTTCGGTGTAAACATTGTTACATCCCGGATGCTGGCGCTATAGGGCCGCTGAAAGACCCGCTCAACATATCTGAGCTTCGCGATTTGCTTCAACAACTCCGGGAGCTTTCCTGCCTAGAAGTTACCCTAACCGGCGGCGAACCTCTGATGGCGCGCCACCTCATTGAGACGTGTGCGTACGCCCGCCAGTTAGGTTTCTCCGTAATACTCAAGACCAACGCCACTCTCCTGACCGAAGCGTTTGTAGCCGAGCTTAGGAGACTGCACGTAACAGAAGTTCAAGTAAGCCTTTATAGCATGGACGCCGCCACTCACGACGTATTCGTGAGACAACCAGGCAGTCATGCCAGAACCGTAGCTGGCCTAAGGCTCTGCCACGCATTAGGACAGCGTTGTCGCATATCTTGCGTCGTCACACGGTCCAACTATCAGCAACTCGATGGCTTGAAGGAGTTTGCCACAAGCATTGATGCACCTATCGGTTTCGATTTGCTTGTAACCCGTCGTCTGGACGGAACCGACGACCCGCTGATTGAACGCCTCACCGAAGACGACCTACTCTGGTTGGATCAAAAAGGTGTCATGTCCGATATCATCTTTGAGGGGTCCACCAATATAGCCGGTTTGGGCGACCAGAACCAACTCCTTGTTTCATATCCGATCGACGACTCGGAGTCCCCTATCTGCGGGGCAGCCAATACCATGGTGGCCATCAACGTAAACGGAGATGTTCGTCCTTGTATAGCCTTCCCATACCGTTTAGGTAATATCAGAGAACAACCTCTTCGAGAGATACTTTCCGATCGGAACGAACCCACTCGACAGATTCGCAGCTACCGCAACCGATCCTTCACTGAGTGTGTTGGATGTGAACTCATACCCGCGTGCCCGCGATGCATGGCTACCACTTACCAGGAAACGGGGAACCCAGTAGGAAAAGCCGATGCCATATGCCGAATTGCACAATACCACCGCAAGTACGGCGGCCCCCCGTCTACTTTAGAAGCGGATGGCGGAGGCACTGTCTGAATGAACCTATTGCTGACGGAACGGTGCAACAAGAACTGCTCGTTTTGCCTTATTCCTGGGAGACGCAATAGCGACAGCACAATGTCCTTTCAGGACTACCTGCATTGCCTTGATATTGCGGTCGCATCAGCCGAACGCACTATCACGCTTCTAGGTGGAGAGCCGACCCTGCACCCAGATTTTGCGAAAATGGTCGAGAGTGCCTGCCAGCGGGGATTATCCATTATCCTTCTGACAAATTTGCTTTGCCAAGACGTTATGATAAGCCGTCTGCATCACTGGTCTAGCAATAATGTTATCGAGGAATTCTTGGTAAACGCGGATTTTCCCGATACCTACAGCCCATCTTCGTATGCTCGTTTTTCTTCCAATCTTGCTCGTGTGTCCGCGTGCCCGACTCGCGTTACACTGGCGATAACAGTGAGTGATGTACGGCCTTTCTCCGATTATGATTATCTAATCCGATACTATCAGGAATGCGATATCACGCGCGTACGCATTGCACTGGATGTTCGGACGCTATGGGCGCAGATAGGAAATAGACAGATAGGCTCTCATTACTACAGCGTGGCAAGACTCCTGTGCGAGCAAGGATTTGCCGTGAGCGCAGAGTTATGCGCAATGCCGCGATGCATTTTCACTGATTATGAACATCGCTATCTATCTGCTCACTGCGCGGGCTATCATGGATTGATCGGCTGTGAACCTAATCTGGACGTCTTTCCTGACCTCACTGTGAGCTACTGTGCCGCGCGACCCCGAAACGGCATATTGGCAAGACCGCTGACTTTTTTCCAGTCATGGGAACACGCGCGAGCTTATTTCCGAGGACTTCGAGACGAGTTACATCTACAGCCCGTAGAAACATGCGGGGGCTGCGCTGACTTGCTTCGCAACCAATGCCGCATAGGTTGTCTCGCACGCTTCGACGATATTGCTTTGCCTTCTAGCAATGACGAGCGATCATTTAGACGGATACCAGACGGGATCGCTATTCTTCCACTCATGGACCGGTGGCACATATTTTTCATGCGCAAGGGCAGACCTTCGGAGTCGTACGTGTTGGACACAATTGCGATGGACCTGATTGAAACGCTGTGGTGCGGCGGGACGCGCGACGCTCTCGTACGTCAACTCTTAGATCGCTTCGAGGTTGGATGGGACCAGGCAGCAAGAGATACCGACGCATTGCTCGATCGGCTCGGTGATTTGGCGAGAGTGAAATGAACGCGGATACGGCGCTCCCGGACGGCTTTTCCATTTTCGACGTGCATGTACATTGTGGCACATACGGGGAGAATGCCTGTTTTCCGCCAGTGTATCTGGAGGAACTGTGCGGCCGATTGCCAATGGAACGCTTCGTCTGCGCTCCATTCTCTTGGGACGAACAGACAGAGCGGCTTAAGGCGGGCTTTTCAGATGTATTTCCTGCTGTTTTGCAAGATAGAGTGCTCAATTGGCTGTGGGTGTCGCCCGTCCGCGAATCGGCTATAGATATTCTTAAGATGGCGCAGTGTCCGGATGAATATGTGGGCATTAAATTGCATCCTTATGCGGACCAGTACGATATGATGCTGTCTCTGATGCGACCGGTAATCGCTGCGGCGGAGAGGTGGTCGGTTCCTGTAGCTGTGCATACGGGTAATCGAGGTTGTATGCCAAAGGATGTGTCTCGGTGCTTTCCTAGAGGTTTCTCCCAGGCGCTGATATTGTTTCACGCGCGCCCTTTCCAGGAATCGCTAGATGCTGCCAAGAAATCATCGAGCGTATATCTCGAGTTCTCTTTCTGTGATCCTGATAGCTTTGCTTGCGCTTTCGACGCGATCGGCCCAAACCGCCTTCTGTTTGGGTCGGATTATCCTGTTCAGGCCATTTATCATCCAGGACTAGATGTGATCTCGTCCTATTGTCACAACGTACAGAAATTGCTGGCCGCCGCCGCGCGAGTGAAGGCTACGAACGAGTTTTTTCGGGACAACGCGTGTGCGGTCTTTCATATGTCTTCCAGCCGTGATAATAGGCGCGAAGTATGAGGGGCGACGACACAACGTTATTGGAGACAGTTGGGGCAGATGCCGAGCTAATCGTGGCTGATGGGTCCGCTCGCCTGCAATCAGCAGAGGACACATTTGGGGGCATCCACTGCGCAATAGAGCGGGCCGGCATTACTCGACTTGCAGACGTTACGGGATTGGACGTGGTAGGCATCCCTACCTGGCAAGCCATTCGTCCCTTAGCCATCACGCTTTCGGTAAGCCAGGGTAAAGGGTGCACTCCCGTTCAGGCTCGCGTATCAGCAGCTATGGAATCGATAGAGCAAGCGACTTGGGAAAGATTTAGCCCGCCGCCTCGCTGGGAAACCCTCTCGGGTATGAGAGGAGAAAGGTTTATCAGTCCCGCCGAATTGGCTGATGCCGTTTACGGTCCGGTTTCGGTCGACACGGTGCTGCCCTGGATTGATGTCAGAGACATAGTCAGTGGCGCGGTCTTTTGGGTGCCGCACGATACTATTTGCGTACAGCGATTGGGATCGTATCGTAAGGCGGCACGATGGGCCTATGCTTCAACAAATGGTCTCGCCTCGGGCAACTCGATCGGCGAAGCCTGCTTACATGGGTTGTTGGAGGTAATCGAGCGCGACGCTGAAACATGCGCCGATCACCTTATGGAGCATGAGGCCGTTCCGCGACCACGCATTGATACTGCAACATTTGGGGCACCATACGTCAAAGAACTAATTGAAAAAGTTAATTCAGCAGGGTTGGGCCTCTTGATTTTCTCGAATGAGAATCCGTTCGCGATATGTTGCTATTCTGCTTATCTGGAAGACCGGGACACTCTATTTCACACCAATGTTGGCCATGGAGCGCACTTGGACCCAAATGTGGCCGCTGCCAGAGCGATCACCGAGGCGGCGCAAGGTAGAATCACGATGATTAGCGGCACGAGAGAGGACAACGCTCGTGCAGATTATCGGGTGTTGCACGAAGTTGGAGAAAGTCTCTTGAGACGCGGACGATATGAAGCGGAATTAGCTGGCGCGACTGTACCCGCGGCTGCGCCAATGACTCTCCCAAGGCGACTACATGGCATGCTCGCGATTGTCGTCGACCGTCTCAGGTCGGAGGGATTCACAAGAATTTTACAAAGAGAAATAACCGATGAGAAGATCGGGGTTCCGGTTGTAAAGGTTCTTGTTCCCGGATTGAGCGGCTACCATAGACCTCTTGCGCAACGAATGGAATCCTATCGAGCATGGAAAAGTTCAGTGGCGAGAGCTTAAGGGCTATGGAAATGATCTGCTTTATTGGGATGACTGTAGGTGAAAGCGAGGCGAGCAGCGTTTGTGACGCGCGGTATCTTGGGCCAGTATGCGCTGGCGACATCCCGGCGGCGATTTCCGAGTTCCGGCCCCAGGTAATAGGGATCGTGGACGGATTATTTCACCTGACCGCAGCGGTTCTCCACAAAGATATACTTTATGCGCTATCCCGTGGGATCATCGTTTATGGCGCGGCAAGTATCGGGGCGTTGAGAGCGGCGGAATTACATCGCTATGGCATGATAGGCGTGGGTCAAATCTACCAGCGGTTTGTATCTGGAGAGTGGGATGGTGATGATGAAGTTGCCGTGCCGTGCGTCTATTTGAAGGGTCGGGGTTGGTCCGTGATGCCCGGATTCGATGCGCTGGCCAACATCCGGGCAACGATGGATGAGGCCGTGCGCCTCGATATCGTAAGCTCCAATGTTGCGACGAGCGTGATCGCGCGGGCAAAGAAGATGTGCTTTATCGATCGAAGTTGGGACCACATTCTGAATCCAGAGTCTTTCCCAGAGACCGCGTTGGACATAGCGCGGCTCCGGCGTACGGTTCCGGAGTTTCGGGTTGACCTGAAAAAAATGGACGCGCTGGCAATGCTAAGAAAGATGAGGGACTGGGCGGAGGATGGCAGAAAAGCGCCTGGGTTTACGGAATATTCGATCGAGCCTCCCTGCGGACCGTTCTGGGATGAAGCGTTGTTCTCTCGGCCGCTTGAGGTGGTCAGCCCAATAGATCGCGGGATACCGGGGGCTGACGACGTTCCCGTACTGCGCGATTTGCTGGATTTTGCCGTTGTGGCGGACTCTGAAGGTGCTCGGTTGTTCCAAGATGGACTTGTTCGCACTTTGTTATGTCAGTTAGGCCGAGTTTTAGGAATAGTGCCACAGTCGGATGAGGTCGCGGCGTGCCGCTTGAAGTTGGTAGGTGAGGATGATGGGGGCGCAGGCAATCTTGGCCCGCTGGATGACATTGATATTGATGAGTTAGCCTCAGAAGAAGTTGTATGCGAGCGAGTTCTTGAAGAGGTTACTTTACATGTTCAACGAGGGCTTCTTCTCACCTTGCTGGTCGAAAGCAATTATGTTAAAGCGAAGGAGCGCCTGCTCAGGATAATGCAGGAAGCACGAAAGCAGTCTTCTTATGGCAGTGGCGTCGATGCACAGGTTTTGCTGGAAGCGCATCTGCTGCGACTTGGTGTCAAGAGTCCTGAGGACCACTTCGCGCGTTATTTGTCCTGGATGCCAGCGCACCGTCTGCGGTACGTCGTAAGAATGCTGCTGACCGAAAGCAATGGTATGCAAAATGATACGAGTGCTGGCGAATCGGTGTGAATAGGCACAGCACTAATGCAAGCGAAGCGCGGAACAGAGAGAATCTTATAGAGATAGTACAGATAAACCCCAGCAGAAAATGAAGCGGAAGTTGATGGGTTCTAGCTATGGCCTAACCCACCTAACGCAGCAGTAGCTCGGAGAAGTGAGCGCCTTGGGATGCCGGTTCCGTTGTCCGCGCCACTGGTTGTGAACGTAAGAATATTCTGCTCCCTGATAAAAATGGCGTCGTTGACAAAGCGTCGACCGCCGTGGTATTCTCGCGAAGGTCTTTGTGCGTTGGCGCAAGGGCGTTGTTTGGTTATCTACCGCAATCAGAGAATCATATGAAGAAAATCGCTGACAAAGTTGATGCCTTAAAGCAAGGCGCAGTCGTGAAGAAAGCCGTCTACAAAGCTCCCGAAGTCCGCGCGACGACGGGCAAGGCATCAATGTCCGGCGCAGGGTGCCCTACCCACACGGTCCAGTGGCAGCAAGTATCCTGCAAATGCTGATCGACGCGTAGGTAAGAGATGCAGCAGCACAACCTGACAGGCGCTCCATTACGGTGGGTGCCTGTCAGGTGAAATGCCGGAGACGCTATCGTAAAGCGGCTTTTGCCAGCCGCAAGATGTCGTCTGAAGTGTACACTTGCTTTTCCGATGTGTCGCTACGGGAACAGGGACGATGGGTCCGGTGGACGTATACCCCAGCCTGATGTCAGGCTCGCGCCCGAAAATGCGTCAGGTTAGGTCTATGTTTCAGTTACCTGGCGGGTCCGACCGGACCTCTCAGACCGCAATCTGACACCTTCCGCCCGGCGTCAGGTCGCGTCCGCCGCGGGCTTGGCCTTCTTCTCTAAGACCTGCAAGGCGGGCTGTTCGAGCACGATGACCGGGCCAGCCGCCGCGCCGGCCTGAGCGCCGAGGTGGCCACGCAGCGCCGCCACCCAGTGCGGCCAGGCGTCGGCGGCTTGGGCGAGCTTCTTCCAGGCTTTCGGCGGCACGATCGCCACCACCAGGGCGCGGTCGGTCTGGATGCCGATCTTCAGCCCGGCCTGCACCTGGACGGGCGTCGGTAGCTGGGGAAACTTCACGGTGAGTTGGAGGTGGCCGGACACGATGTTCTCCGCGTGCAAAGGGGCGTCCTGGGGCAGGTCGGGCGCCGGGGCGGCAGTCTGCGGTGGGCGCGGTGGCGGGACCTCCCCGCGCAACAGCGCTTGGGCATAGCCGGCTTCCCGTTGCGTGACCACACCGGCCGGCTGGCCGTGCAGGTCAATGCGGGCGGCACCGGGCAGCAGCGCCGCCAGGTAGGCCGGGCGGGTGCAGTCGTCGGGGTCAACTCACGAACAAACTGGCCTACGAGCGCATCGCGCGGCGCAGTCATCGGGAGATACTCGAAGAGGTCCGGGGGTTCCGGGAGTCCGAATGAGGCTGGGGTGTAGGCGTCCTCGACCTTCATCCCCAGGGCGGCGCCGATGCGGGCGAAGGAATAGACCATGAGGGCCATCAGGGCGCGGTCGCGCAAGCCCGCCGGGGTACGCGTGTCGATGCTGTCCAGGAGGCGACGGGCTTCCTCGGCCTCCAGGACCGGGGTCTTGCCGGTCTTGACGCGGTGCGCGGGTCCCCGCACCGAACCGGCGGGGTTGGTCGCGACGATCTGTCCCGTAACCAACCAGTCGAACAGGTGGCGGATCGCCGCCAGGCGCTGCTTCACCGTCGGGGCCGCGTGGGTCCGGGTCTGTCCCTCGATCCAGGTGGCGACGTGCAACGGCTGCACCGCGATCAGGGACGGGACCCCGGCGGCTGCGCACCAGTCCAGGAACGCTACCGCGGCGCGGACCTAGGCCCGGCGGGTGTGGGGGTTGCGGATGGCGGAGGCGAAGAACTCCAGGAAGCGCAGCCGCGCCCGGTCCCCGGTGGCCTCCACCACGGCGGGCAGGGTCGGCGAAGGCAGGAGGGGGGCAAGGGCGGTCATGGCGTTTCATCATCGAAGCCGGCGGCTGCCGGCGAAGGCTCAACCGCCAAGATCGCCTTCAGGTCCTCCTCAGTGAAATCTTCGAGCCTTAAAACCTGTCGGTCGCGCTGGCGTCGCTCGGCCCGGCGTTGGCGGCCTTCCTGCTGCGCCTCGTCGGTAGACCAGGGCGTTGCGGGGCCACTGTCCAACCCGTCCCGGATGTCTTGCCGCAGGTGCTCCAGCGTGTCGGCCCGGATGCGGTCTTGCTCGTTCATTCCGGTCATGGCAACAGCCCTGCCAACGTCATGAAGTCGCGCACCGACGCGATTTTGATCCCGGCGTAACGCCCGAGTGCCAGCAGGTGCGGCTTGTCGCCCGTCACGAGGTAATCCGCTGCGCCGCCGGCCGCCATCGACAAGAGGTAATTGTCGTAGGGGTCGGGGGATGCTTCGACCGTCGGCAGGGTTTCAACCACTGGGTGATGAGTTGGGCCGGGGGTGAGGCTTCCACCAACAAGGCGCTGACCAGGACGTTGGTATCCAACACGACGCGCATGGTTCAGCGTGCGGTCTTCGCGGCGCGGGCCAAGGTCTCGCGTGTCTCATTGCGCACCGTTTCGGTCGCTTCGTCGATCAGGTCTTGCAGGGCTTCCGGCGCCAGGTCGGCAAACTCCGCCCGCGTCTCAACAAGCGTCTGGTCGAACACGCGCCACCGCACGGCGTCCTCGATGAACTTGGACAGGTCGCCCTTTTTCAGGCCGCGCTGGGCGAGCAGGGTGCGCACGGCAATGTCGGTGTCCTTCGATACCGTGACCGTCCAGCGCGTGGTGTTGGTTGCGAGCATGGGGCACCTCGGGTGTTACGCACATAAGCACCTATGTTCTTAACATTTTAGTCTCTGATGTGCAAGACCGAGCTGGGGCCGGTCGAGTCGGGCGCGTCATATCACTGATAAAGGACATTATCAGGGATAGCCGCGGGGGGAAGAGGCCTCAGCCCAACGGGGCGGCGCCTTCGTTGTCGAGTTCTTCCAGTAACCCGCTCAGACAGTAGTCGGCGCTGCCGCTGGCCTCGCCGTCCTTGAGGGCCTGACGCACCGCGGACAGGTTCAGTTCATGGCTTGCCCGTGCCTCGATTAAAGCGCCGGCAAGCACAAATTCGTCCTCCAGGATTACTTTGCAATGCCCAAAAAAACGGCCAAACAACGCTCAACCTCTATCATTGCATCCGCATCAATGCGCCCGAAGGCTTGCCCGACTTTGTCACGCTTCACGGTCATCGCCTTGTCAACCATCACTTGTGACGGCTTTTGCAATCCGTTCTCGGCGTTCGGCGCAACTGTGATACGAAACAGCGGCGCGGCAACCAGCGTGCTTGTTGCCGGCAGCACGGTCACGGTGGCGTGCTCGCCGAATTGGTCTGCCTGAATCACCAAGGCGGGTCTTGGCTTGCCGAAGTCGCCTTGCACGGCGATGGTTACAAAGTCTCCCCGCCTCATGCCGTCCAGCCGTCCACATCCGCCAAGGCTTCATCCATGAATTGCTGCATGTCCGTGTCGGCCAGATCCGCCTGAGCGGCAATCAGGGACTGGCGGCGGCATTCTTCTGCAAAGTGTGGCCGGCGCGTATCAGGTACCCAGATTTGCACCGGGCGCAGTCCTGCCATACGCAAGGCGTCGCGGTGCTTCTGAACGCGGGCGTTCACGGGAATGGTTGCCAACGCAAATCTCCTGTTGTCTCGTCACATCAAACAGTATAGTCATCAAAAAAGTTACATGCAACGTTTTTTTGACGGATTCCATACCCTCTGCTTCGCGGCCCTAACGGCCCCCTTCGCCCCCTCTGTTAGCTCTACCCCTGTTTTCAGAGGTTCCCGAGTGGCCGGGCGGCGGTGCGCCTTCGCCGCCAAGGTCCCCTCTTCGACCTGCTCCCCGGGGAAAATAGGGGACGGGAAAATAGGGGACGTACCACGGAATCGCTATCCCCGAGCAATCTGCGAGGTCGCTTCTCTGCTAGCTCTCCCGGTAGACAGCTTCTTTTCCAATGGCGAGTGTCAGAGAGACCTTTCGCCGATCCGCGGGCACAGGGTGATAGAATGCTGCCCCTAAGGCGAGGATCGCGTGCACGGAAGAGGGCAAGTTCATCCGTGCACGATCAACTGGATGATCACGCGGCCAAGAGCGCGGCGGAGAAGTTGTCCAAGTCGAGGATGCCGGGTTGGTGCGTCCGCGACCCCGGGACGTGCAGATCTGGCGTGATTCCCTGGGGTCGGGGGGTAGATCTTGGCGACAGGATATCGCTCAGACGTGGGCGTGGTCGGGCGAAAGCCTGTAAAATCAGGCATCCAAAAAAGCTGAGCCCCGGTCGCATGCCGAAGCAGAGGCGGGTCCGGGGCTTACGGGTAAAGAGTATATGGCGCAGCCCGCAAGTGTCAAGATTTTCGGCCTTGAAGGAGGCGTACTCGATGCGCTCGAGACGTCTCTTTCCCCCGAAAGATTAGCGACATATGTCAACGCGGCTGGCGGGGACCGCGAGCAAGCCGTCCGGCTCTACACTTGGAACACCGCTGTCAGCGCGGCCTTCTACGGACCCCTACAGGGCCTCGAAGTTGCTCTCCGCAACGCCATGCATTCCCAGCTTACCGGTGTCTACGGACCGGCTTGGTTCGCTAACCCTGCCTGTGGCTTGGATGCCGGGGCGCTCGATCGGATCGATCAAGCCAAGCGGACCCTGGTCAAGAACGGCTATCCCGCTGACCCGCCGCATGTGGTGGCCGAGCTGTCCTTCGGTTTCTGGGTTTCCCTGCTCGGAAAAGGCGGTTTCGGCCGGGCATCGAACCCGCGCAAGAGCAACTATGACATGACGCTGTGGCGAAAGGCGCTCTATAAATCTTTCCCACATAGTCGCTTAAGCCGCGCCGATACTCACAGGCCGCTTGACTACCTGAGGACCCTGCGCAACCGCATTGCGCACCACGAGCCCATCTTCACCAGGCATCTTGATGCTGACTACCGATCGCTGGTTAATGTCACTGGATGGATCTGCCCAACGACCGCAGCCTGGATCGTGCACCACAGTCGGGTCCCGGAGCTTCTGCGGTATCCGCAAGATAGCGGCGAGGTCAGGTTCTGATCTCGCCGGGATTTGTGGGGTTACGGTGACAGTTTACTAAATGCACTGAATGCGGATGGGCGTTGAACGCAACCTGTAATTACTGTATTTGGTAAACTGTCACCGTAATTGATGGTGGCGACCCGGCGCAGGGCCGCGAGCCGCTCGGGCGCCAGGGTGCCGAGTGCCCGCCAGGCGCCCTTGAACTCGTCGATCCCGGCGACGAGGACGAGCATCTCGGGGGTGATCTCAAGCGATGCGGTCTGAATCATCCGCCGTCTTTGCACCCATTTACACCCGTTTATCAAGCCACAAAGACACCCGATAACACCCATTGTTCGGCTTTACACGGGCCGCCCAGTACCCCGCTCCCCCGGCGTGGCCCAGCCGCAGCACTCACAGGCGCTTGAGCCAGACGAGCAAGGCCAGCAAGGCCGCGATCTGCACCACAACCAGGAGTTTGCCGGTGACCTCGGCCAGGCGTGCGGTGCGCTGCTCGGGGGCCGCGCGCCGCAGCGGGCGCAGGACCCAGCCATACCAGAGGGCCAGCGGGATCAGGGCCAGCCAACCCTGCCAGGCGATCCCGAGCGGCCCCAGCAGCAACAGGGGCTGGGCAGACTCATAGGGGGTCACCCCTCGAAAACCACCGTTTGCGAGAAGACCACCGGGCGAGGGATGCTCGCGCGGTCTTACCGTGCCGAATTTCCGTTTCGTGAGGTGACCTCTTTCACGCCAAGAGAACAGGGCCGTTGTGCCATGTACCAAAAAATATTATTTTTAGGTACTCCGAACCAGAAACAACAAGCCCCCCATGCAGAAAAACACTAGCGTGACCATTGGTACTCACTTCGAGCAATTCATCACCCAGCAGATCGCCCAAGGTCGCTACGGCTCGGCCAGTGAGGCGGTTAGAGCCGGTTTGCGGCTTCTGGAAGAACACGAACTGAAGCTGTCTACCTTGCGTCAGGCGCTCGCGGACGGTGAAGCCAGCGGCAGGGCGGACTATTCCCTGAGCGGGTTGCTGGCCGAGCTTGACAGTGAAAGTACGCACTGATGCCCCGGTTTGTGCTGACCAAGGCGGCCAAGGCTGACTTGAAGGCCATCGGTCGCTACACCCAAGCCACTTGGGGCCGTGACCAGCGCACCCGTTATCTGACCCTGTTGGACGCGGCTTTCGTGCCTTGGCGGACAACCCGCTGATGGGGAAAGATTGCGACGACATCCGCCCCGGCTACCGCAAGCACCAGATTGAAAAGCACATTGCTTTTTATCGTCAGAGTGGCAGCGGTCAGATTGAGATTGTTCGCGTCTTGCACGAGCGCATGGACCTGGAGGCCAACCTTTCAGCGTCCGGCGACAACCAGGGGGCACCTCACGAAACGGTAAAATAGCACTGAACCGGCACCGGCACCGCTCCTTCGCGGGCCGCCCACTCACCCGTGATAATCGCGGCTTATCCCGCCCAGGCCGAAAAAGGGGAAAAAGGACGGGGCGGGACGCGGCGGCGGTCCGTCACCCTAGAATCGGCAATTGCTCACGCAAAGACGCCAAGAACGCAAAGAAGAATAGAACTTTGCTGGCGATGATCCCGTCACCCGGTAGGTGAACCGTACGACAGAGATATCGCATTGAAAAACTTTGCGTCTTTGCGTCTTTGCGTGAAACAAATGCTCTTTCCAGGGTCACCGGCGCGGCACCGCGACCCCCGGGGTCGGCGCGGGTTCCGCTCGATCAGGTGGTGCCGACGCACCGCCCCGCCCCAGCAGGCCCCGGGCGTGCCCGCGGCCACTGCGCCTCGAACCCCAGACACGCGAAGGGGTGCGAGGACGTAGGGCCAGGCGGATACCTGCCGGTGCTCCAGGTCCGGCACAGCCCATCCGGGATGCGCCTGGAGCGGCCCCGATGGGTTGCCGGGCTATTCACGACAGGCACTTAGAGCCTTAGCGTACGATTTTTCCGTTTCGTGAGGTGACCCCTTCAAGGTTGTGGTGGCAGGGCATTTCATGTCGCTTGCCGCCCTTCTCGCGCAACCGGACCCACAGGTGGCGGATCGCCGCCAGGCGCTGCTTCACCGTCGGGGCGGCGTGGGTCCGGGTCTGTCCCTAGATCCAGGTGGCGACGTGCAACGGCTGCACCGCGATCAGGGACGGGACCCCGGCGGCTGCGCACCAGTCCAGGAGCGCTACCGCGGCGCGGACGTAGGCCCGGCGGGTGTGGGGGTTGCGGATAGCTGAGGCAAAGAACTCCAGGAAGCGCAGTCGCGCCCGGTCCCCGGTGGCCTCCACCACGGCGGGCAGGGTCGGCGAAGGCAGGTGGGGGACCAGCGCGGGCATGGGAGGATCGCCCCCTTATTCGGTGCGCGGTACGACCCGCACCAGGCGGGCCGTCAGTGCTTGCACCAACTTCGTCTTGATCTCTTTCAAAAGAGCCCCTGGCAACTCACCATAGGCCACGCTCACCAATTCGCCGGCTTGGGCACAGCGCACGTCCGGACCCGGCCAAGCAAAGCGATTGGTGCTCATCCGCCCACAAATAGGCGTAGCGGATCACCAGGCCCGGAACGGGTTGTGGCAACGACACCGCGTTACCCGTTCACTTCATGGTCAAAGGCGGCGGCGGCGGCCGACGGCTCAACCGCCAAGATGGCCTTCAGGTCATCCTCGGTGAAGTCTTCCAGCCGCAACACCTGCCGGTCGCGCTGCTTCAAGCGGTGGTACTCGTCGGCCTTGATCGGATCATCGTTCCGGCCAGCGGTGTTCTTTTGGAGTCCAAGGCTTCAGCCTTGGGCTTGCCCATCCAAGGCTGAAGCCTTGGACTCCGTCCGGACCGCGGCCGGAACGATGATCAAGGCCTACTCGGGCCTTGATCATAACTCCGGCCACCCTGGTGCCCGGGACGTCGCTGGTCCGCACAGCGGACCCTACGGTCGCGGGGCCGGCCTTGATCATAATCCCGGCCAGCGGCGTGCGTAGTCAGGGCTTCCAGCCCTGACGGTGTCAGGCCAAGATGGCCTGACTACGCACCCGGCGAGCCCAAGCGGCCGGAATCTTGATCGACGCCGGCATCACGCAGACCGCCGAATTCCCGTTACTACAAGATAATCTTAAGACGATGTTGACGATACGACGAGAACAGATGGACGCTTTAGCACGGGATGCAGTGCGGCGCTACGTCACCGCGACGACAGAAACCGTCGAACGTCGGATGCGCAAGGAGCAACCGACGCTGACCATCAGCTATGGCGAGCAGCTCCATGCGGACATCACTGAAGCGGTCTGGGCTGCGGAGCGGCTCGGCGTGACAGACCAAGATCAGATATACGACTGGTGCGTGGTCCGTATCGCGTCCCGACAGCCATTCTATTCGATGCATGAATTTGCCGACGTCTTCGACCATCCGTTTCTGCCGCCGTTCGCGAAGGCACGCCACATAATTATGGCTTTCTTTTCGGCAGCGGCTTTACAACGAGGAATATGCTGATGTGTGCAGCCATTGCTGCCCCAGCATTGGCAGCGGGCCCTCCCGGTTGGGTGGTCTTTGGCGTTGCTGTTTTGGGGTCAGCAGTCGTTGCCGGCATTGGTTACATCGGTATGTCGTCGAGCCGCAGCCAATCGATCTCCGAGAGTACGACCAGCACCCGCGAACGCGTCTGCGAGGAATGCCCACGGCCTTGGTCTGTGAGGACCCACGCCCAGGGTTCGGACATCGGAGGAACATCAGGCGCAACTCTTGGTGCACCGCCAATTGTGAAGACTTCTCCAGTCACGGTTGCGGAAGGGGTTGCACTTGCATCGGTGACCTATGGGCTGCTGACCAGATCGCAAATGAAGAATTTGGCCGACGCCTACGAGAACTGTGTAAGTTTCATATCGAAACGCCCACCCCGCGGCTTCTTGGGCAGCCGGTCTTTTTACGGTTTCAGCAGGGACAACAATCGTTTCGATGTGGATTCGTTCGGAACTTCACCCAATTTTATTTCCTAGAGCATTTCAATGAAATTGGATCGCATCAAAAGCCACCCGGATTTTCCATTCGTCTTATATCGCGAAAATGATCTGCAGTTCTTGATGTTGGAGATGTATTGGGCAGAGCTTTTACGTGATGCCTTGCCGGAAGCGATAGCCACTGACTGGCGTCCGGAGTGGCCCGCGGATGCCGAAGATGGAAACCCGATCCTCAGTGTCAGCAATCGAGCTATCACACCACCGCGGATGTTGCGAGTCATTCAGAGGAGCAACGACAAAAAGTTGCCTGAACTGGACTTAGAAAGCTTTTCAAAAGTACAGTATTATGACGACGCGTATGTCCCGTTCGTACCAGGGATTACGTATGGCGGTCTAGATCAAGACATGGTTAATCCGATCGAAGAATTGGTAATATCATCGGCCGTGTCGGCATCTTGTGAGCGACTGTTTCGGTACTGCGTTCAACTCTGGTGCGTGGAGCAGGTTGCACAGACGCGTATGGAGGAAGTGTTGGCGAGCTATTGGACCAAGGTCCGGGCGAGCCTGGTCGAGCTTGGCGGCCGTGCGGCGACGATGCGGGACCGAAGCGAATAGCCTGCGGAGGGCATAGAATGCCGTCATAGGGTGGCCCCCGGCGCCGTGGCGCAGCGCTCCCACCGGCCTCGATCATCGTTCCGGCCGCCCGGGCGGCGGTTGGCGCCCCGCTGTAGGTCGGCCTTCAGGCCGACGGGGGCGCCGCGTTCGGCCTGAAGGCCGACCTACGAACCCGTGGCCGGAATTATGATCAGGGCCGCTCCCACCCTCCGCCGCGCAGGCGCCAATGGACCCCAGCGTCCTCATCGATGCGCAGCAGGTGCAGCCAGCCGTTGTCCACCAGTTGGCGCACCAGCGCATGGCGCTCGATGATCGTGTCGATGGCCGGCTCCGGGGCCTCGATGAAGACGCTGAGGCGCAGCGGCTCGTGTACCCAGCGCCGGCCGTCGTGCAGGGATTGCAGGGGCAGCCCGACGCGCAGCTCGCCGCTGTTGCCTTCCAGCACCCCGATGGCGCCGCCCACCACGTTATGCAGCAGCTTGTTACCGCTGCCGAAGCGGCGGTTGTCCACCACCGAGCCGTAGTACTGCATGTTGATCCAGTTGGCCACCACCATCGGGGCGGTCATGATCAGCTCCAGGATCTTGAAGCCCTCGTCCTGCTGCCAGACGTACTCGTGCAGAAAGGCGCGCCCGCCCAGGTTAAGGCCGGCGGTGCGCGCGCGCGGCGCGGCGATGAAGGCGGCGTTGTTGGCCAGGGCCCATTCCTGGCGCACATGGGACCAGTCGCGGCTGCGCCGGCGCACCTCGGCCTCCACCGCGCGGTCCGGCCGGCCGCCGATGCCGAGCAGCGCGGCGCGCTCCATGCGGGTGAGGTCGCCGGCCTGCTCCAGCCATTGGCGCAGTCGTTCCAGGTCCGGGGCCAGGGCGTCGGGGACCTCGTCGGTGTCGAAGAGCCGCAGGATGTCGGTGGTGGTGTCGTGCAGGCCCGCCAGGAACCAGGTGTCCTCGGGGATCGCGATGCCCCGCTCCGCCAAGCCCTGCCGCACGGCCCGGTCGTTGAGCAGGGCGGCCACCACCCGGGCGCTGGCCTCGCCGGTCTGGCCGGCGCAGGCGCCGCAGTCGAGGCCGGTGGCGTGGGGGTTATTCACCGTGGTGCTGCCATGACCGGCCAGGAGCACCAGGGGGGCGAAGCCCGCGGTCATCGCCATGGCGCGCAGGATGCGCTCGGCATGGTCGAGCCGCTCCGCCTCGGGGATCCCCGAGGCCCCGTGCCCGCTTGCGTGCCCGCTTGCGTGCCCGGTCTCGCACTGTCCCGGCGGGACGGCCTCCAGGGTCGGCCCGGTGCGTGTCAGGGTCTCCGGGTCGAGACCCTGACTGTGCGGGTCGGGGACCGGGCGGCTCCAGCCGAAGCTGTCGGTGACCAGCTTGGGGGCGTACATCAGCCCGGCCGACTCGACGAACGAGAAGCAGGAGGCGGCGGAGAGCTTGAAGCCCTTCCACGCCTTGAACAGACCGAGGCGCAGCCGTCGCTGCGCCTGCACGCCCTCGCGGTCCCCGGCCTTGACCCGCTCGCAGATGCGGTAGGCGGGGTTGAAGATCACCGGCACATGGCTGCGGGCAACCGCGGAGCCCAGGGGTACGTGCTCGATGAAGATGCCGAAGAAGCCGGCGAAGCCGATGGTCTGGACCCCGGGCGCCACGGTCTCGAGCGCGCGGCGGAAGACCTCGGAGCGCACATCGATGCAGAACGCCGCCTGAACCGCCGGGCGGGCCGCGGGCCGGTCCGGCACGCGGACCAAACCGGCGATCACGCGGCGCTGCAAGCCGATCTCCATCGCCACGAGCAGGATGCGGTCGATCTCAGCGGAGGCCTGGCGTTTGGCGGACGGCGGACGCATGCTGGCCGCGAGCATGTCCTGCCAGCGGGCCGCCAGCGCGGGCGAGCGTTTCTCCTCGAAGAGCAGCATGTCCCACATCAGGCGGATGGCCAGGAGATCGACGATGGAGTCGTTGCGGCTGCCGACCAGTTCGGCCTGCCAGCGCAGATACCGGGTCCAGGCCGCCCAGCCGCCGACGCTCATCAGCGAGGCGTGCAGGTAGCGCTCCACCGCCGCATCCGGGATGCCGAGCCGCTCGATGGCCAGGGCGATGGCGCCGCGGGGCTCCGCCGGCAGACCGGCCACGGCGCGGCGAAAGTCGCGCAGTCCCATCAGCGCCGGGCTGCGGTCGATGCCGGCGGCCTTGCGCCAGGATGGGTAGAGCGGGAGCTGACGCCAAGGCATGGCGACGAGCGCCTGGCCCAGGTCGAAATGGGCGGCGCAGTGCAGGCTGATGCGCTCGGCGACGAAACTCGACCAGAGGCCACCCTCCACCCGCTCCAGCACCTCGCTCACCGGGGCCATCCCGAGCCTCGGCTCGGGCGCGGGCGCGGCCAGCGTGTGCTCCACGGTGTCGGCATCCAGGTGGCTGCCGCAGCGCTCGAGCGCGGCCTTGAGGTCATCCCGGCCGATGCGCCCGCCGGCCAACTGGTCGCGGTAATAGCCCCGCGACATGTAGAGACCGGTGCCGGTGATCCGCGCCAGGACGTCGGAGGCGTCCTGAAAGCCGAGGTCCCGCAGCCCGAAGAAGGGGTTCACGGCGACAAAGTTCTTCAGCGGCCACAGGGGGGCAATGCGCTCGCAGGCGGCATCGATACGCCGATCCAGCTCGGCGACGTCGATGATCGGGGTGGGCGCCGCCGGCTGGTCGGCGTTGGCCGGCGCGCTCGCCGCCGGGACTGCGGATTTCGTCGGTGTGGTGGCGTCGTTCAGGGTCATGATCAGGCTCCGGGGGAGGTGACTGGAGCGAAGGGGGCAGGCGGCGTCCCGGGCGCGGGCAGCGGGCCCGGCCAGATGCGCTCGATCAGCCGGGTGATGTACACGTCGATGTAGAGGCCGTTGTAGAGGTGCATGTAGATGCCGTCGCCCAGGAACGCCGGGGCCTGTTTCAGCACCTGCTGGAAGACCAACAGGAGCAGGAACACGCCCACGAAGGCCTGGGCCAGCCAGATCTGGAAGGGCCCGGCCGCATCCTGAACCGGCAGCACGCTCCCTTGCAAAGCCGCATCGAACAGGGCGTGCAGGGTGAAGTAGGCCACCGCGACCACCGCACTCAGCGCCAGACCGCGGCGCAGGAAGTCCTCGCCGCGCATCACGCCAGCCATCTGCAACAGCAGTTGAGTCACGGCGATGACCACCACCGTACCGGCCGCCAGGTGCGCCGGCTGGTGCCCCGCGGTGACGCCGAAGGCGGCGCCCACCGCCAGCACGATGAGTCCGCCGCCGGCCAGGGCCAGCAGCAGCCGCAAGGGCCCAACGCCTGGGGATGCATGAGGGAGTACCGGCGCCCGAAAGGCGTCCACCCCGCTGCCGGAGGCGAGAAAGGCATGGGCCTTGTAGAGCGAGTGGGCCACCAGGTGCAGCATGGCCAGGCTATAAAGACCCAGGCCGCACTCCACGAGCATGAAGCCCATCTGCGCCGTGGTCGACCAGGCCAGCGAGATCTTGATATTGGTTTGGGTGAGCATGACCAGGGATGCCAGTGCCAGGGTGAACAGACCGATCACCGCCAGGACACCCATGGCGAGTGGTGAATGGGACATGACCGGGCTCATGCGAATGATCAGGAAGGCACCGGCGTTGACGATCCCCGCGTGCAGCAAGGCAGACACCGGCGTCGGGGCCTCCATGACCTGGAGCAGCCAGCCGTGGAAGGGGAACTGGGCAGACTTCAGCACCGCGGCGATCACGATCAGCAGGGCCGCAATCTCGAGCGCAATCGGCACCGGCCCCTCCATGGACGCAAGGATGCGGAACAGCTCGTCGAACTGCAGGGTGTGCAGGGTGAGACCGATGAGGGCGACCGCGACCAGCAGACTCAGGTCGCCGATGCGGCTGGCGACGAACTTCTTGTGGGCGGCCAGCACGGCGGCCGGGCGCTCCGGATAGAACATCAGAAGCTGGTGCAGGCACAGGCTGGTCGCGATCCAGGCCAGGGCGAACATCAGCAGATTGCCGGAGACGATCAGGGTCAGGATGGCCGCCAGGGTCAGCGCCAGCCACTTGTTGAAGCGGCCCCGGTTGGGGTCCCCGTCCAGATAGTTGTACGCGTAGCGGGTGACGATGGCACCGATGAAGGCCACCAGCATCAGCATGATCACCGTCACGCTGTTGACATAGGTGCCCAGCGTCAAGGCCCCCAGGCCGCCGGGCAGCTCGACCCGGTAGAAAATCCAGGCATAGGTGCCTTCAAACGGGTAGGCCGCTGCTGCCAGCAGTGCGCTGACGAACGCCAGCCAGGCGGCGGCGCCGGAGAGGCGCGCCATCAGTCCCGGCCAGGCGTTGGCCCAGGCGGCCGGCACCAGGCCGACCGACAGCAGGAGCAGCGGTGCGGCCAGGACCAGGCCGTGGGTGGGGCCATCAGGCAACATGGCGGCCTCCCCCGGCGGCCTGGAGCGCCCGTGCGGACCGGTCAGTGCAGAGAAGCTGAGACGACGGCCGGCCGCCGCCTGGCCCGGCCGCCCGCGGGTGTGGCGGGATGGGAGATTGGCTCATCCTGGGGCTCCTCTGTGGCTGAAAACAGTGGCGGCCGCAGGGATCTGCACCGCCCATGGCACAAGAGTCTAGGGAGGCCGATCCAGAAAAAATAATGAATTGTCATCATGGAAACGATAACCTTAAGGCTATCGTTTTCCGAGTGAGGGACCGGCCATGCTGCATGTCACCCTGCGCCAACTGCGGACCTTCGAGGCCGTTGCCCGGTTGCGCAGCTTCTCCCGGGCGGCCGAGGAGATGCACGTCACCCAGCCCACGGTGTCCAAGCAGATCCGGCTGCTGCACGAGCAGGTGGGTCTGCCCCTGCTGGAGCAGTTGGGCAAGAAGGTCTTCCTCACCGAGGCCGGCCAGGAGCTCTTTGCCACCTGCGCCGACTGGCTGGACACCTGGGGCCGCTTCGAGCAGACCATCGACAATCTCAAGGGCCTCAAGCAGGGGCACCTGCGGATCGCCGCGGTCACCACCGCCAAGTACTTCATGCCGCGTCTCCTGGGCCCCTTCTGCGCCCGCTACCCCGGCATCGACATCGCCCTGGAGGTGGTGAACCGCGACCGGCTGCTCGACCGCCTGACCCGCAACCAGGACGACCTGTACATCATGGGCGTGCCGCCGGAGGGTCTGGATACCGAAAGCGAGTCGTTCATGGACAACCCGCTGATCGTGCTGGCACCGATCGCCCATCCGCTGGCGGGGCGCCAGGGGATCCCGTTCGCCGAGCTGGCGGCCGAGCGCTTCCTGGTGCGCGAGCAAGGCTCGGGCACCCGCATGACCATGGAACGGGTGTTCCAGGAGCGCGGCACGCCGCTACGGATCAAGATGGAGCTGGG
>Ga0247840_10003198_pt1 | contig 28061 bp, 21 predicted proteins | sample LaCruzMarch2015__FD_192404 | JGI IMG/M metagenome (GOLD analysis project Ga0247840, IMG submission 192404) | Freshwater microbial communities from meromictic Lake La Cruz, Castile-La Mancha, Spain - LaCruzMarch2015_17m | ecosystem: Environmental > Aquatic > Freshwater > Lake | place: Spain...
TCTTCAGGACATCCAGCGTGAATCCCTCATAGATGGATTGTTTCATTGAATAGACATGGAAGGGTACGAACCGACCTTCGTCATTTTTACGACCAAACAGTTCCAGTGTTTTGTTTTTCGGTGTACCGGTGAATCCGAAGAAAGAGACATGTGTTTGCCTGCCCCGGCTTAGGATTTCTTCCCGGATGATGTCTTCATAGTCGGGTTCGTCTTCGTCATCCTCTATGACTTCAGCTTTGGATATAGCTTTTTTAAGATGTTTAGAGGTTTCTCCTGACATTCCGCCGTGCACTTCATCTATGATAACCGCAAAGGTTTTAGATTTCAGGCTACTGATGGATTCACTGATGACTGGGAATTTTTGGATGGTGGTAACGATGATATCTTTTGACTTCTCAAGGAAGGTTTTAAGCTGTTGTGAGTTCTCTTCGACCTTATTAACCACGCCAATGGTTTGTTCGAGTTGGGATATTGTATTCTGGAGCTGTTTGTCCAGTACCTTCCGGTCTGTCACCACGATTATGGTGTCAAATATCCGGTGTACATCATCCTTGGTTCTATAAAGAGAGGTCAGGTTATGGGCTAGCCATCCTATTTCATACGATTTTCCGGAACCGGTCGAATGTTGGGTCAGGTAATTGTGGCCGGTATTTTCTTCCTTAACCGTATTTAAAAGGCTCCGGACGCAATCTAATTGATGATAACGTGGGAAAATCAATAGCTCTTTAGTCTTCTCAACTACCTTGTTTTTGTATGAATCCCAGACTTTTTCAGTTTCTTTAGCAATGTGAACGTAGTTCTCCAGTATGTCCAACAATGAAGTTGTAGCCAGGACTTCGTCCCATATATAATGTGTTCGGTATCCATTAGGATTGTGCGGGTTCTCAATACCTTTATTATATGGCAGGAAATAGGTATTATCGCCATTTAGACGGGTTGTCATTGTAACCCGGTCATTGTCTATGCAAAAGTGAGCCAGACAGCGTTTAAACTGGAATAATGGCTCTTTCGGGTCTCGGTCTTTCTTGTATTGATGTTCGGAGTTCTTATAATCCTGACCCGTTAGCTGGTTTTTTAACTCCATGGTGATTAATGGGATGCCGTTCAGGAATAGCACCATGTCTAGTGAATTCTCGTTTTTTAGCGAATAGTGGAGCTGGCGAACGACAACGAAACGGTTCTTACGGGCTAATTCTGCATGGTCGAGGTTGAGGCCGCTATTTGGTTCAAAATACACCAATGAGAAGACGGCGCCCCGGTCTTTGATACCCTTACGCAGCACATCAATTACCCCACGACTGGCAATCTCATCGGTGAGCCGCTTACAGATTTTGGCGTCGGTATCAATTCCATACTGCACGTGCAGGTTTTCGTATTCGGTTGGCTGGGTTTCTTTAATGAACTCAAGAAATTCAGCCGGGATAAGACATAGGGATTTATCATATGCCGAAAAGGGTTTGGAGGTATACCCTATACTGTTGAAGGCTTGTTCTATATGGGTTTCGAAGCGTTTCTCTGTGGGTGAGCTCATAAGTTTAGTTTATTCGGACATCGATTTTTCCGGTTACAACTTCGGAAATTAAAGACTGGCGGTATTCTTTAAGAAGGCCTATCTTTTGGTTCTCAAGTACAATCTGGGCATCAATTGTCTGGGTCTTCTCATCGAGAAAATCGGCTATGTTTTGTTGTTCAACAATAGGTGGGATAGCTATCTGAATGTCTTTAAGTTGTTTTGCGTAGATATGAACTACAATCTCACCTCGCCCTGATAGGGATTTTTGATAAACAACGTAATGACAATTCATCAAGTATGAAATAAATGAAGGCGCATACGTGTCTAATAGTTTTAAAACAATAATATCCCCACCAACGTAGACTGTTTCATTACCCATATAAACAACTGTCTTACCAATGTCTTCCATCGTTTCTCCAGACCCAGTAAATAAAACAGCCCCCATTTCTATTGGCTCACATTGATGACTCGACTCTTCAGCAATAAATGAAACTGGAGTAGTTACGATTCTATCATATGTTGTGTAAATCTCACCATATCTAATACATGGTAATCCACTAGTCTGAATTTCATCTCGTTTTATGCCCCCGCCTTTAGAAAAACGGCCGAGAGTTGATATTCTTTGTAGAACCCAATGTTCCGGTATCTCCCCAATCCATTCCACCCCGGAATCCTTCATCTTAACATTGGCGTCTAGCCCTTTTGTGACGGCCTGATTGATGATACTGGTTCGTTGTTCCTTCAGCAGCTCAATTTTACGCTGTTTTTTCAGGATTAGGTCGTCGATGATGGCGGTTTTCTCGTCGAGGTAGGTGACGATTTGTTGTTGCTCTGGAAGTGGGGGTAAAATTAGGTTCGTGTTTTCGATTATTGCTTTCCCGAGCCCATACCTAGTTATCCCAAATGAGTTAATTTCATAATGCTGCTGAATTCGCTCTGTTTGAAATTGTCTAAAAAGGTAATTTCCATCAATTTGGGTCGGGTCAGATGTTATTATAGACAAATGATAACCACATACGGTATCAACTAAATCCTCTTTAATTAGGCACGGGATACCAATATCATCTGGGGATTCACTGTCTTTTGTAATAATTACATCACCCTTTTTTACTTTGAATTTAATATACTCGTCTTCGGTACAAGAGCCTATTTTAAGGGGAGTAGTCTTATCAATATATTCATTGTAATAAACATCTGTGTAATTACATAGATACACTCGTTTCTCAGTATCAAATAAATGTTTATCAACATTACTTGCTCTTACATTGGAAATGTATTTCAGATTTTTAATGCTCCAATGCGCTGGAATATCTCCAACCCACTCCACCGCTGATTCTTTAAAATCTATATATGACTTCACGACTAATCTTGCTTTTTATAGGATTGGTTAATCAGAAACATCACATAGTCAAGGTCGGTGTCAGGAAATACTTTTAACTCATAATCTCCGTTCCCGAAATGGCCGAGGTTGCTAACATCCCGGGTAAGTTTTTTTGGGTCATCCAGCTCACCTTTCTTTAGATTTAGCCATAACCACAGGTTTTTCTTCTGGAAATCCAAATCAACGACATTTCTATTCCGTTTAAAACCGATGTAATGAGAACGAGGGTTCATTGTAATATCATCAAGGTTGCAAATTCTCTCCTTCAGTGAGAAATACAATTCTTTTATCTCGTCGCTAACCTTTCTGTCAGCCAAGATTGAGTCTTCCGTGTAAACTTTAACCTCTTTGGTAACATTACCTACCATATCGGTATTGTCATTCTCAATGGTCGAAATACTGACATCTGAGGTGGTTTTATGTTGCTGGAACCCGATGAGCCCATTGTCGTATTTCTTTATCTCCCATATCTCGAATGGTACATCCTTGAAATTGATAGAATGTTTCTGGTATTCGGTAAAAAATGGGGATATGAAGATGACCCGGGATTGCGACCAATCCACATCATCCCGTTTTAGGTTCTTGCCACATGTCTCATTGTATTCAAGTATAAAATCGGATTTGTTATTAAGCATGAGCGACATATAAGTGTAGCCTTGGTCTATTACCGAGAAGGCCTTGTCCTTCTTATACTCCACTATCACAAACGACTTATTTTCCTCGTTGTAGGCCAACGAATCAAACCTGAAGTTCTTTATGGTAAGCTCTGACTTTACGAACTGGAGTCCAAATAATTCCTTCATGTTGTTCTCAACCAAGGCCTGAATGTCCTTCTCCAGCTTAAATGGCACGGTCTTTACCGGGCTTAGGGTCTTTTCTTTTAGCGAGTATAGGTTCATTTGGGTTGGTTTATCAGGTTAGCAAAAAGGCCTTCGCTCTGTTTCTCGAGCTCCAACAGCTCCGCCGTAATTTCCCCCACTGAACGCAAGGGTTTATACTGGTAAAAATATTTAGTAAAATTGATTTCGTAGCCGGTCTTATCTTTACTTCTGTCCATCCAACTATTAGGAAGATGGGGCTTAACCTCTTGTGCAAAGTACTCATCCACATCTGTGCCCAGAGGAATCCGTTCATAGTCCCTAAGCGAAGTATCAGGCTTAGGATTCCGATTCTTATCCAGAACGAGCTTACCGCCATCCATCATAGGTTGTTCGATAGTCACTTTGGTAAAGCCAAAGAAGTTGTTGGGGTATATTTTGCATATGTCGGACTCATCAAACTTGATGTAGGTATCGACAATCTGGTTCCGTTGTTCATCACAAATCTCCTTACGCTTGCTTCCCAGCGACTTTTTCATCGGTTTAAACAAGCTGGAGGCGTTAATCAGTTGCACCTTTCCCTGACGGTGGGGTTTCTTCTTATTATTGACAATCCATAGATAAGTAGTAATACCGGTGTTAAAAAACAATGAATCCGGGAGCTGGACGATACATTCCAACCAGTCACTCTCGATAATCCACTTTCGTATTTCGGATTCGCCACTACCAGCGTCCCCGGTAAAAAGTGGTGAGCCGTTAAACACGATGCCAATCCGGGAACCACTGGGTTCCATCTTTGATATCAGGTGTTGCAGAAACAGGAGTGAGCCATCACTACTACGGGGTGTACCGGCAAAGAACCGGCCATTAGGGTTCTGTGATTCGTTAATGACGAAATCTTCCTCGCTCTTCCACGACACGCCAAATGGGGGATTGGTAATTTGGTAATCAAATTTTTCGCCTACGAAGCCATCTTCTGACAGTGAACTACCAAGTTTGATGTTATCCGGGTTTTCACCTGAAATTAATAGGTCGGACTTACATATGCTGTAGGTCTGGGGATTCAATTCCTGACCATACAGAATGATGTCGATGTTGGGGTTGATGTTCTCCAGTACCCATTCTTTACCGATGGTTAACATTCCGCCGGTTCCACTTGCGCAATCGAACAGGGTTCTGATTTTACCTTCACCTAGCAGGTTTTCTTTGTTCTCAGAAAAAACTAGCGCCACCAGCAACCTGACGATATCCCGGCTAGTATAATGTTCTCCGCTAGTCTCATTACTCATTTCTGAGAAGCGCCGGAGTAGTTCTTCGAATACCTGTCCCATGGTATGGTTATCTACGACTCGAGGATGCAGGTCAACCTCGGTAAATTTTTCGATGAGCTGGAACAGGCGGTTATTCTTATGCAATTTCTCTACCGGCTTGTCCAACTGCAGGTTCTCGACGATATCCATGACATTCTTTGAGAACCCATTCACATAGTTTTTAAAGTTCAAAAAGACATTCTTCGGGTCTTGGCGGAGCCGGGATAAGTCATACTTGGAATAGTTATAAAATTCGGCGCCTATGCGATTTTTGATGATGGGGGATGTATCATCCACCTTATTCTTGTATTCCTCATAGAGGGCATAGATTTCGTCTTTATGAGGCTCTATGACACAGTCTAGTCGCCTTAATATGACAAAGGGTAGTATAACATCACCATACTCGTGGGGTTTAAACAGACCCCGGAGGACATCATCAGCGACATTCCAGATAAGTGATGAGAGTTCTTGTGTTTTTGACATGCGGTGGTTTATTTTAGTAGCAAGGGTTTGCCGGAATTCGAGCCCGGGAGCTCCAATTCTGACGAGCGAAGATAGGAAGTTTGCCGGTATGAACCAATGCGCCGGAGGATTACCCAAAATATCTAAAAAACCATGCAAAATCTAGCTCACCTTATTGAATGGTTAAATGGAAGTATATCAGCATGATATGAGACAATACAGCGATTACTATGAAACAAATTTCTCTGAATAGTAGGGGGAGTCACACCTTGCCTATTGAAATTGTCCTTATTGTTTACTATATTTTACCATCAAACTAATTATTAATAGTATGAAGAAAGTTTACAAGGATGCTAGGTCTCTCAGGAATTGGCTTAAACAAGTGGAAGATTCTCAAGATAAAACTGCTAAGGTTACCTTCATAACATTATCATCACTAACTCCAGAAAAGATATCTGACCTTATTCATGAACACTATGAGCACCCTGACTATCCTAACTTTCCTGATTGGCTGGTGTCATATGATGATGATAATAAGCATCGTATTACGTCCAATGATGCTAATGATATGAGGTTGATTTCAATATTACTTTATGTAATTGACAGGATACTTACGTCTCAATTTTACGATAGTGATTCCTTCGATAAGGATTCTGGTGGAGTCACTGTTTCCGTCGATTATTTGCGGAAACTGCTCTACGATGATGCTACAGTTATTCGTCATGCACTCCATGTTGGATGGATGACCCGGATTTTCGATATAGCTTCCGAGTCTTATTCCGGGGATACTGGTAATAAAAGTAATGCCGGTTCCTTCGATGGGAAATCCTATGGTAAAGCCAGAAGCTATAGGATTCATCCTGAACATTACATGGCACCTCACAACTATATTGAAATTGTAGACTGCCCATCCGCATTTATCGCTAAAAAGGTTTTTAATCGACGGAAATCCAAGAATTCCAGTTCACTTAGGTTTAACGGTGATGGTAAAGGCAAGGTGTATGTGACGTCATTCTTCAATGTTTGCTCATTAAAAGTGGATTATGATGCTGCCTTAGCAACACTGAAGGCCGAATATGATGCCAAAGTTGAGAGACTAACACCAAATTTAACCAAATGTGAAGGTATAGAGGGTAAAGAAACGATGCTTACGGTCAAAATCTGGTATTATTCAGCTATAAGCTCATTATTGTGGATGGCTTCCGAAGAATACCAGTCCAAGTTCTTAAAAATAGATGATTACGGTCGTGTACATACCAATCTGACGAATTTCCCGAGGATATTGCGCCAGTTTCTATCGTTTGATGGCTGTCCAGAGCCCATGGCGATGGTGGATTTAGCCAACGCTCAACCATTTCTGTTAGTTTTTCTCATCATGGAGCTTTTTTCGTTTAAAACAGGTAAAAAAATAGAGACCCGTAAACAACTTGACCGGTACTGTATGAAAGCCGGGTTGCCTGATGTGATGAAATATGTGACTATTGTCGAGAATGGTGATTTCTATAATGAATGTTATCGGTTATTCCGGGGGAATAAGAAATTAAAGACGATAAAACCGGCATATAAAGAACAAATGCGTGAAATGATATACACCTCGCTATTCTTTGGTGATGGAAAAACAAAATGGCGTGACGCCCAAAAGCTAAAAAAACGGTTCAGGCGTGAGTATCCAACTGTCTTTAACATCATCATGGCATACAAAAAACAAGATTATAAGTCCCTACCAAAGCTGCTCCAGCAAGAAGAGTCAAAATTATTCATCAACGATATCCTCACAAAGCTGGTGGTGCGAGACAGCCTGCCCTTTATTTTGTCATTACATGATGGTATTTTTTGTCCTGTGAGCTCAGTGGAGGCCGTACTCGAAAGATTTAAGCATTCGTTCGCCAAATCCCAGTTAAGACCAACCGTAAAAGTCGATAATTATGGCACCGGTGAGTCGTATAAAAAACAATTCAATGTGTAATTGGATTCCAACGGATGGGACTGGTAAGATTAGAATTGTTTTAGGGTCTGAAGTGGGGGCGCCTATCGCTGAGCAGGTCTGAAGAATAATATTGCGATAATATATATGGCTATAATATAGGTTATAATACACTTACACTTAAAGTAAAGGTGTAATTAAAAGCCGAAATTTGCTGGAGTTTATGGGTAGTCACAAAGCCTTAAATAACCATCTACAGGCCTAGGGGATTGAGGTTTGTGGCGAGCGTGAGGTGATTTTATGAAAATATAAAATCTAGATGCCAACCATAAGATAAATCCCAGCTCACCTATAGATTCTTGTTCTCGGAGGCACCATGTGGTCAAGGCAAACGTCATCCCCGTCCTGATACCAATCAAAAAATTCTTTCAGGTCTGTTCCCCGTGGATAGTCAATCAAAACCTTGATGGATGTGGCAAATTTTATATTTGGGTCAACAAACAAAATAAAGAAATTTACACGCTCTTTAATCGTGTCAAGGAAAAACGTTAGTTGCTGGTAAGACATGTCGGGTCTAATCCTAAACAAAAACACGTCCTGACATCTCAAATCCGGTCGACGAAACTCCTGACGACGATGTCCACTCATTCTGTTTTCCGTGAATTCTTTCGACCTAAGCCTAAAATCCAGCATACTGCCAAGTTCTTTCTCGTAGTAGTGCTTTAATAGCTTCTCTATTAGAGCACGATAAACTAATAGCTCTTGATATCGTTTGAAACTCATCTGGTTTGTGATATGGGGTGTTAATTTTTAATGCAACGCACCGAAAAACCTCTTGTTTTGCCGAGAGGGTTGTCACTTCCTATATCTCCGTAATAATTGGCTAAATTTCGACGGTATGCACTATTAGCATTGCCCTCGTCAGACGTCCAAAAATATGTAAAGCTGTAAATATCTGACATGCTTCCATTATCGAGACGGTCTCCTGCCCCAAGTGCAGTAAAGCCGCTTTCATTAGATGCAGATGTATTTGGTGGAGCCCAATGCACAAATCCAGTTTCTTTCATCTTTCCACCGGCAATTATAGTGCCTCCTAAGAAGTAGGTAAGAGTGTTCCATTCTGAAGAAGTGGGTATATGCCAACCTGTCGGGCAAATTCCTTGGATTCCCGGCACTGTTGAATACCCCATCATTTCATCCCAGTCATATAAAGCCCCAAATACAGAACACATAGCGGTATCATTATTATAACAGTATTTTTCAATGAGTCCGTTGTTGCTGCAATCTGAATGAGGATTTCCTGCAGTAGTACTGGTTACCATCGTACCTATATTTAAATTCTCTCGCATCCAACATTGAGTCCCAATTTGAACTGTATTGTATGTTTGTCCGCCATAATTAAAAGTAGGAAGGGATGGGCAGGGAGTTCCAAGTGGTGGGTTATTAAAGGTAATAGATACTGTATCTACTGTGGAAGATGTGCATAAAGAACTTATAGTCCATGTTAATAAATATGTTGCGCCGGGACTTCCACTAAAGAATGAAGTTGGGTTATTTGTCTGTGCAACGATTCCTCCTGAGCCAGAAATTATTTTCCAGATGCCCACACCATTTGTTGGAGTGTTCCCCTCAAGATTGGTAGATACGCCGCTAACAGATTTATTTGCACCAGCCTCAGATTGTGTTGTTGAGCCGGGGCATATTGTTTTTAGGCAACGAACGGATAAACCACTTGATTTACTAGTAGGGTTGTCACTACCAATATCTCCCATGTAGTAGTACAAGAATCGATGAAATGAAGCTCCAATATTGCCTTCTTCTGAAGACCAAAAGCGAGCGCTGCCCTTTACATCTGAAATATAGCCTAAATCATTACGTTCCCCAGCTCCTAATGCAGTAAAACCACTCTCATTTGTCGCTGATGTATTGGGTGATGCCCAATGAGTAAATCCAATTTCTTTCATTTTACCACCGGCTAGACTTGACCCCCCTAAATAGTTAGTGAGTTCGTTCCATTCGGAAGTAGTTGGGATATGCCAACCTATCGGGCAAATTCCTTTGGTACCCGGTGATGTAGAATACTCCATCATCTCATCCCAGTCATACAAACCACCATAGACTGCACAGTTGTCAATGTTATTGTTAGGGCAGTATTTTTCAATGATTCCATTATTACTGACATCCGAATGACTACTTCCTGTATTAATACTTGAAACCATTGTACCGATATTTAGGTTTTGTTTCATCCAGCACTGTGAGCCAATTTGAACTGTATTGTAGGTTTGTCCACCGTAGACAATTGATGGCGTTCCGGGGCAGGGTTGCCCATAGATAGTATTAAAAGATATTGTTACAGTGTCTGAGCTCCCATATGAACATGTATTAGCAACAGTCCATGCCAAGTGATAGGTTTGACCTGAAAGGCCTGTAAAAGATGATTGTGGATTATGGATATTGTCGAAAACCCCGCCAATCCCAGCAACTATCGTCCATGTGCCCGTCTCGCCTGAGGAAGGTATGTTTGCATTAAGTATTGCCATGGTGTCCTGTATGTTGATTTGGTCTGTCCCTGCGTGAGAATTCGGTATAATTGGAGGGATATAACTCCCATTCACATCACCAGCGCATATCCCCTTAAAATTGACTACCATGGTGTCAGAACCGTTAACACTGACCTGAGGTTCTTCAAATATCCAATCCCCTATTATGAAGGTTGGAATAAGTAACGTATATCTTTTTGCGATTATTAGCGCATCGGTCGAGTTAATGTAATTCGTACCATTTACATCACCTGCAAGAAATTTTAATCCAGATAAGGTAATTAAGTCAGTAAAGTGCTTTGTGACTAACAAGGCATCTGTACTATTGAACCCTCCGGGTGTTATAACCGTTTTCGCCGATAGATAATATGAGCCGCTTACGATACCAGAAAATTGGTAGTTACCGTCTATGTCAGTAAAGGTGCTATCAATTACCGAATCACTGGTAGTTTTGAGCATGATTTTAGTACAAGACATTGGTGAGCTAATGGGTGGGTTATCATAAGAAAGCTTACCCATAACCACAGAACCAATGCTACCTCCATTTACATATACTTTAGCACTATCAACACAGTATACTCCACCATTGGATATTGTTACGTAATAAGTTGTGGATTGAATCGGAGAAACACTTATTGATGGAGTATTCGCTCCATTTGACCATTGATATGAATAATTTAACGATGTGGAGCCTTCATTGAATAAAGCGGCTATTTCGGTTGGTGTTAAAGCTCGATTGTAAATGCGAATATCATCCATTTTACCATTAAAAAATTCTGTCAAATCCCAACCAGTGCCAAAAATCAGTTTACCACCGGGGCAGCTATCAATTTGATTATTATTTACTGCCACCTGTTTTTTTAAAACTGCATCCAAATAGAACTTAGAAGATTGACCGTCATATGTAAGACTTACGAAATGCCATGTGTTATCTAAAATGTTAATTATGGAATGATTATGATGCCAACCTACAGCTGGATTCGAGCAATTATTGCCAGTTTTAATCGAGAATCCTATACTATCAGTGTTGCCAAAATTTATGCTGGAAGCATATTCTTCATTATAGGCTGTATTTAGGTCTGATTTATAGACATACACTTGGTGACTTGTATCATACAACGCATGATTAACCCAAAAACTGACCCCTAGAAACCTGTTATTTAGATTAGGGGCATCATTAACGGTAATATAATCGCTATAGCCATTAAAAATATAGGCCTTATTTGCGTTCCCAAACCTATCAGCTGTTAAAGCTGCGCCGTGTACCGTACCATTGTTCCCATTGCCACTTTCATCATTTGAGTTCCCATTGAATGGATAATATGCTACCAGTCCGTTTTCTAGCGAAGGATTACTAACCCCATCTATACTTAATACGACCGGTTGGCCACTGTTAATTGTTGTGTCATTTTGGCTTATATGCGCTGAATTTACATTCACCACAGCAGGGACTCTGTTGCTTTCGCAACTATCAAAATTCGAAACCCAGAAAGTAGTTGTTTCTGTGAGATACGGTGTAGTAAATGTTGACCCTGTAAATAGTAAGGTACCTCCAGTGGCAGCATTATACCATTTATAAGTTGAACCCCCGTTTGCGGTAAGGTTTGTCATTCCCGAGCCACATATTGATGTGCTCTGAACTATTGGATTAGGAATATTGCAAGGATTTGACATATACAATGTAGAAATTTCTTGGTCTGTTAAAGGTCGATTCCAGATTCCGACCTCATCAATTACGCCATTGAAATTTGGAGAAAAATATTTATTAGCTAGATATATATCACCCGTTAGTCGTTTAGGATTGGTTGGGCAAAGTGTTGCACTTGAGCTAACTTTTATGCCATTTAAAAATAGAAATGTGCTATCGGTACGATATACTATTATTACGTTCACAAAGTCAGTATATGAGCCAGAGACACTATGTCTGCTGGTTAAAATATTGGATGCGTGTTCAGCAACAATTACTGCATTCGTCCCAATTGAAAATCCTACACCTAAAAAAGTGTTTCCTCCATGGTTAGGGAAAAATGCCCAATTCTGATTTGAATTGGCGAGTACCACATTATTTCCACCAATACAGGAAAAGTAATTGTACACCGGTTCCGGGACAACTGCTCGTAACGGTTTTACCCACATCATTATAGTGAAAATGTTTGTTATTTGACTGTCAAGCGGAAGTATTATATTGCCATTCACTAGCCCATCAAACTGATAAGCACCATTTGGCAATCCTAACCGGTCACTTACCAAGGTGCCAGCTGTAACCGTTCCATTTTGACCATTGCCACTCTCATCGTTAGCGTTTCCACTGAATGACCAATATCCCCATAAACCATTGGTCGGAACATAACTGGGTACTTGAGCTGACGTGACAAACATTGTAGAAACAGTCAATATAGCTGCTAGTAGTAGTCTCTTGCTATTCATAGGGTTTGAATTATGGTTATCGATAAGAGATAAATAATAGTGATGCCACTGGCTAAAAAAATAGGGGTGAAGTACCACGTACATTCATCCAAAGCCAAGGGGCACGACCAGTGCCAGACGCATTGAACTCAGTCCACGAATACGACACCCCATATCGGGGTGCGTAATGGCTGAATCTCTGCGTCTTAAAGTTTTGGTCGTTTTCTTGGCTGAGACTGCTATTACCGCAATACTATATTTAAATCAATCTGTTATGTCTTCATCAATAGTGTCATTTTAACAAAGATAGGAAATTTTTAAATTCCGACAGCGGCATACATTATCCATGGGTTATTATTAAAGTGGGGGCGCTCCCTCATCCATAATATTTACATCTCGTATTGACCCGGGATAAAAAATAGGGTATAGCCATGGTGTGGTATATTAAAAGCCCCGAAAACAGGCCTAAATTGATGGTTTTATGTTATTAAAACCTCGACCCGTAGAATAAAATTTTGTACCTTTGCACACCTAATCAAAATCTATGGTTTTTTATTATTCGAGAATTTCGAGTTTGTCCCAACGTCCGGCGAGGCAGTTAGAGAGCTTCCGGCAGCACGGTAGGCTGACAGCGGATAATGTCTTTGTAGATAAAATCCAAGGCAACGTTCCTTTTTTTGAGCGCCCGGAAGCCGCAAAGATGTTTGATGTAGTGACTAGTCAGCCAAAAGATGTGATGGTTACTGTTGTTATCGATTCCATCGACAGACTTGGCCGGAGTTTGAAGGATATACTTACAACTATCGAGGTATTTACGGCCAATAATATCAATCTGAAATCACTTAAGGAGGGTTTTGAGACATTAACCAACGGAAAGGTTAATCCGGTCGCCCAGATTGTTATCGGCGTGATGGGTTCCATAGCGGAATTTGAACGTGGTCGTATCCGTGAAAGACAGGCTGAAGGCATAGCTGTTGCCCGGGTCGTATCACCGGGGAAATATGTTGGTAGAAAGGTTGGAAGCGTCCAGACGCCCCAGCGTATGATTGAACGATATCCTATCGTCGTCAATAAGCTAAAGAAGGGTCTGACGATAGCTGATATCTGTTCCATAACTGGTCATTCATCCACGACCGTAATGAAAATCAAGAAGGCACTGACACTTTAGATGTGTTAAAAGCCCTGTTTCAACACCTAAACTGGGCTAATATCCCAATTTACCGCCTCTAGATTGAGTGATAACGCCAAATACAGCCGTTTTTTCGGTGGTTTAAGCCATATGTAGGCATATATCCATACTATTAGCGGCATAATGGGCATGTAAGACCAGATGTTATGTTATTGCGAGTTAAGGGAACCCATTAAGAGCCATATATGATATCCTGCTTCAGTGGGGGCTATGGGAAGGTGTGGCGCCAGCTATTTACCCCCGGGTCGCTCCTTCCCCCACCGTATTTTTCCCCGGCACCCCCCGTAATTGTCACAAGATGAGGGTAGTATCCCTTTCGAGGAGTCTGAGGAAATTTTCCGAAAAATCAGAAACATTACTTGATTTGTATACCACTTCTGATAAAAGTTGGCGCCAGTATTGCCGCTGCCATGTCATTAACAACTCCCAACTCAAAACATGACGTCATCAGTTTTTAGCCAAGGCCGGATAAAAAATAAAAATTTTGGTAAAAAATCCTGACATCCGACATCTTTGGCGATATTTATTACTAGGTTCTTGTGTGATGCGGGTATGATGAACCTATTGCTAATTTTTATGGGGGTGCAGATTTGTACCCCCATTCCCATATAAAGAAACTAACCCGAGCCGGGAAAGTGCCCCTTAAGCATTAAATAATGCCAGACCTGACTGGGTATCGCAATCAGTAAAATCACGCCATGGGAGCCTTGTTAAGCCTAAAATTGGGGTGATATGTACAATCTAATATCCATACATTTGTCTACCCGATGATTTTTATGTCAATCCACAGGAGATGATTACGGTTTTATAGGTTGAAAACACAAGACATTGTGTATATTTGTCCCGAATATTGGCAAAATAAGGGACAACATAAAGCAATTATAATGAATATAAGCATTGAAATACAAATACTTAACAGAATAAGAAAAGCAAGGAGGGGTGTGCTATTCTTTACGGAGAATTTTATTTCTTTTGGTAGTACAGAAGCTGTTAAAAAGGCACTGCAGCGATTAACCAATGCCGGAGAATTGGATAGGGTTGCTACAGGTATTTATGTTCGCCCTCAGATGGATGATATTGTCGGGAAAGTTACGCCCAGCATTGAAGATATCGCTAAAGCTATCGCTAAAAGAGACAAAGCACGAATAGTACCCACTGGTGTTTATGCGCTAAATCGTTTAGGCCTTTCAACTCAGGTGCCAATGAATGTGGTTTACCTGACCGATGGCGCAGCCCGAAAGATAAAAATCGGTAAGCTCACCATCACCTTTAAAAAAGTAACGCCTAAGAATGTTGCTACGGTAGGTGAAATAAGTGGGTTGGCCATACAGGCGCTTAGAACTATCGGAAAAGACAATGTTACAGATGAGGAGGTTAAAAAGATTCAGGACTTATTAAAAATGGAAAAACGGACACGTTTAGAATACGATATCCGTCTGGCGCCATCATGGATACGTGAAATCATGAAACCGGTACTCAAACAAATCCCCCATGAATAAAGACGCATTACAGCAATGGTTCAGGCTTACTGACCAAAACAGACGGAATATTTTTGAAGAAACCGCTAGGCTGATGGGCTTGCCGGTAGCTGCTGCAGCCGAAAAAGACTGGTGGGTGGTAAAAGCCTTGGAGGTGGTTTTCGAAACAGAAATTGCGTCACACACCGTATTTAAAGGTGGTACATCCTTAAGTAAGGCATGGAACCTTATTGACCGGTTTTCTGAAGATATAGATTTGGCCATAGATAGAAGTTTTTTGGGGTTCAATCAGGAGATGTCAGGGGCTCAGGTCGCAAAACTTCGGAGACATTCAGCCAAATATATTTCAGAGACCTATTTGCCGCAGCTAAAAGACGTTTTCCTCGGGTTCGGATTTAATGATGTCATAATCCAGTTGGTCGATGTTAAATCGGCTGATGAAGACCCCATTAAGATTGAAGTAATCTATCCGTCTGTGACAGAACCATCAGCCTATTTACCCTCACGGGTGTTAATTGAACTAGGCAGCAGGTCATTAATGGAACCGCAATCGAATCGGAACTTCAGGTCATTTGTGGGAGAATCCTTCGAGGGTAGAAACTTCGCCGATAATGATATTACCATCCCAACCGTAGTTCCCGAACGTGCCTTTCTGGAAAAAATATTTTTGTTGCATGAGGAGTTCCAACTACCGTTGTCTAAAAACAAACCCGAACGTAAAAGCCGTCATTTATACGATTTAGAGAAGCTTATGGATACGCCATACGCATTAAGAGCAATAGAAGACAAAGAGTTATACTGGCATCTGGTAGAACATCGCCAAACCATGACACGAGTCCGGGGCATAGATTACGCCAATCATGCCCCTAAGCTCATTAACCCAATACCTCCCGCCGAGTTAATGGATGTATGGAGAACCGACTATGAGCAGATGCAACAAAGTATGATTTATCGTGAATCACTACCGTTCGACAAATTGATGGAACGTATATCTGAGCTGAAAAGCAGAATCAACAATATAAGCCATGGATGATGTGATGTTGAGCAGCTCATGGAGTAAGGAATGGAGATAGGAGAGCTCATAAAAATGGGGGGTAAAGTAAGGAGAAGGGTTGGACTGGTTTAAGCTAAATAGCAGATAATGAGCGTTGTTTGCACAGCCCAACAACCGTCCCTTTGTCTCATAACCCAAAGGTCGGCGGTTCGAATCCGCCCCCCGCTACTAAAAAAACAGAGCGAGAGTGAGCGTTCGAGTGAAAGCTCCACGGTCATTTTCGCTCTGTTTTTTTCCTCCAGACTCACTCTCACACTCACTCTATTAAACATGATTTCCATCATTTAATAGAAAAAAGTCTCAAATTCTTTCCACTACACCCATCCATTTCCGTATATACAATAGAACCCTAAAATCTATTGTACCATGTTTGATTTCGAGAAACTCACTGTCTATCAGAAAGCCAAAGAATTCAACAAACAAGTCTTTGGCTATATTTCAACAACAAAAGCCTGGACAGGACAAGCAAAGACCAACTCAGGCGAGCTTCCTTCAGTATTGTGCTAAATATCGCCGAAGGCTCAGGGAGAGTCAGTAAACCAGACCGGAGTAACTTCTATGTAATTGCCAGAGGCTCAACATTCGAGTGTGTTGCTATTTTTGACTTTCTTCATGAGGAGCAACACTTGGATAATCAATCCTATACGTATTATTACACCATGGCTGAGGAACTCTCAAAAATGCTGTACACCATGATAAAAAATCTAAAAAATGAGCAAGAATATCAAAAAACAGAGCGAGAGTGAGTGTGAGAGTGAATGCTCCACCGTCATTTTCGCTCTGATTTCCTCCTCACTCTCACTCTGGCACTGGCTCTCACACTATCAAACATGGTTTTCTCCATTGTTAACAAAAAAGCCAGAATTTATTTCCATTACACCCATCATTTTCCATATATATCAATAGAACCCTAAAATCTATTGTATCATGTTTGATTTCGAGAAACTCACTGTCTATCAGAAAGCCAAAGTATTTAACCTGCAGGTATTTGATTTTTTAATCCGTAACAATGCACTTGACAGGACAACGAAGGACCAGCTCAGGCGAGCCTTATTTAGTATCATGCTCAATATTGCTGAATGTTCCGGAAGAGTTGGTCTAAATCTTTAAAAACAGGCTTTAGCTTACCCAATGTATAACACATTTTGTCCACTTTTTCGTATTTTTGCTTATAAGGGATTTAGCATTGTCCTCACCGCCACCAGGTGGCATTTATCAGAAATTTTAATTTTTTCAAAGACCTAGCCATAAAAGTAATTGATGCTTAAAAGTGTTTTGTGAAGGGTTTTTAAGACAAATCCAAAGCGGCAAAAGTCAATTATCGACTAGTGTGAGATTTTTCAGATATGACAAAAGAAACAGCAATCAAGTTATTCGAACAAAAGCAGGTACGTTCACATTGGGATAGTGATGTGGAGAAATGGTACTTTTCTATTATTGATGTCATTGAAGTATTAACAGGATCAGATCGTCCCAGAAAATACTGGAGCGATCTGAAGAAAAAACTTCAGAAGGAAGGTAGTGAACTGTCCGAAAAAATCGGACAGTTGAAATTGAAGTCGGAAGATGGTAAACTCAGAATGACTGATGTTGCAGATTCAGAACAGCTTTTCAGGCTTATACAATCTATTCCTTCTCCAAAGGCTGAGCCTTTTAAACGATGGCTCGCCCAGGTTGGCAATGAGCGAATTAATGAAATTGAAGATCCGGAACTGGGTATTGACCGCCTGATGGAGACCTATCTCCGCAAGGGCTATAGCAAAGAATGGATCAATCAACGGCTGAAAAGCATCGAAATCCGAAAGGAACTAACTGATGAATGGGAGACCAGAGGCGTACAAAAGGGACAGGAATATGCAATTTTGACTAATGAAATCACCAAAGCATGGAGTGGTCTATCCACTAAACAATACAAAGCACATAAAGACCTGAAGAAGGAGAATTTGCGGGATCATATGAGTAATCTGGAACTTGTTCTTAATATGCTTGCAGAGGCTTCTACAACTGAGATTTCAAAGGATAAACTGCCGGAAACCTTTGAAGAAAACAAAATAGTAGCTCGTAAAGGTGGGAAAGTCGCTGAAGCTGCCCGTTTGCAATTAGAAAGCACCATTGGCAAAAATGTAGTAACTAAACAAAATGCAAAACCCTTGAAATCAGCAGAGAAACAAGAATTACCAGAATAACCCTGTTAACATTGGATTGGTATCTGTAAAGCAGCAAACCCTATACAGAATTCATAAACGCACCAACATCAGCCTCTTTGATCAAATCCTTCGAAAGATCGAAGTTCGAACGTTCATCTATGCCCGCTACTAAAAAAACAGAGCGAGAGTGAGCGTTCGAGTGAAAGCTCCACGGTCATTTTCGCTCTGTTTTTTTTCCTCCAGACTCACTCTCACACTCACTCTATTAAACATGCTTTTCATCATTTAATAGAAAAAAGTCTCAAATTCTTTCCACTGCACCCATCATTTTCCATCTATACAATAGAACCCTAAAATCTATTGTACCATGTTTGATTTCGAGAAACTCACTGTCAAAATCAAGTGACCGGCTGATATTGGAATCCATGTTACATATATCAATTACAGGCATGTCGTACTTTGCCTTTAAAACTCGAATTTCATCCTCAACTTTGGATTTGTACTTTGCGTATACAACGTCTTACTGCTTGTTTCAATACTATCTATTTCGAGCCAGTCATTACACCATATTTCTCACCCATCAGCATATGTTGAAAGTCTTGCCCGTTGGTCATGCCTTTGGTAGGTTGCAAAATAAATCCCGCTTTCGGTTGAAATATCATAACAAAATCGGAACCACCAAAAAGGAAACATCCCATCATATCGCCCTTGTTTACACTGCTTCCTACCTGGAGGTTATTCTCAAATTTTATCGAACATATTTGCGACATCCCGATGGGAAGTAGTGCGACCAAACCGAAATCCTTCGTTTCCACAACAATGCAGCCCCTGGTTTCTATGGACTGCCAGCCGGGAACTGTAGGGTCAAACATATATCTTTGAATTGACGGGTCCCAGGTAATAATGCCACCAACCGCATCCTGTTCAGCAATATTCCTGATTTCTTTGATTGTTCCGCTCACCGGAAAATGGAAACGATGATAGTCCTGGACATCGAGAAATGTGTGCGTCATGATGCCATTGGCAAAGGCATTTTTATATGGGCTTTCATCTCCGATCAATTTTACAATAGATGTTAATGTTCCGGATTTTATGGGCACCCCTTTTTTAAGAACAATCTCAGAATTGGCATCGATCTGCCAAACTCCCTCTGGTTTTGAATCTGCAGGTGAGGTGACAATAGTGCTATCAGCAGGGGACGCAATTGGACGTTTATCCGGCGATACAAGATATCTCGAAAAAAACTGGTTAAACGATTTCCAGTTAGAAGGATCTTCATACCAACCGGCAGACAAACCAAATTTATTATCTGTGAGCGCCAATTGATAATATGAATCGTTCCACGACTCCGGTGTATCCAGATACAATCCCCAGGCTTTAATAAAACTTACTAACCAATCGTTGTAGGGTTTTACATATTGAAGAGAGTTGTTATAGTATCCAAGGCCTTCCAACTCAGTAAGAGGCTGGTCGTTTATGAAATAGAAATAGTTTAAACTCTGATCGATTTTATCATACAGGGAAGAGTATGGCGTTTTTGGAAGAATCGTCCAGGGCATGCATGTTTCAGCCCATGTTACAAATTGATAATATTCATCCAGTGTTTGAGCCGGATTTGTATTTTTATCCGGATTAACAACCTTCGCCTGGGCTATAGATTTGACTAATAGCGATTTAATGTTTGGATTGTTTTCGACGATGCTGATTAACTCCAGCGTTTTTGGTCCATAAACCGGCGTATTGTCTGAATTGTCCTGTTTACAGGAAATCAGAATGCTTGTTAAAACCAAAAAACATAAAGCAATTAAAATGTTTCTCATTTTCATAGGTCTCTTTTTAAGATATTGTCCACAAAACTTTAAAGTAATGATCCAAGATGTATGTTTTGATAATGTCAATTTTATCTTTCAATTCCTACATGCAAAGTAAGGCCTATAGAATGAAGTCCGCGACAAATTCTATTTCAACACTGTTTTTGCAAACTGGATTCAAAATGTCAGCCATTGATACAAGTAACTTTCCACAATTCTCCTTTAAAATTTGTGATTACGCGCCAGCTTGCTCCCCCGTTCGTGGTCTTGATAAGGGGACTCCTTGGTGGAAATGAAAGCGGGGCGCCCAAAGCCAGGGCTGTTTGATTATCCCATGTATCCAACCCGACCATAAAGGAGCCACCAACACCAGTAGGCTGATTCGTCCAGTTGCCTCCTGCATCAGTGCTTAAAATAACCTTACTCTCGTCTAAAGCACCCCACCATGTCATTGGGTTAAGCATAATCAAATGGTTTATATCCGGGGCCATGTCGCCGCCCCCCAGCTCTGGCAGCGAATCATTTTTCCAGGTAGATCCTCCATCAAAACTTACCAAATAATGGGACTTGCCTCCATAGACAACAATTGTACTTCCTGAGGAAGTAATCCCGATCCATTCATTTCTGTTGTAGTTGTCAGCAGGGACTATTGAATCCCAGCTCTGGCCTCCGTTTTTGGTGCGGGCGATAAAACCGCTTACCTCTGTTCCCTGGGTATTACCTCCGGCGACATATGCTTCCTGTTCATTTATAGCCCAGATGCCCTGTAGCATTTTATCCCGGAAAAAGCTTGTGTCAGACAATGTCCAGGTGTTCCCATTGTCAGTAGAATGACAAACAACGCCATTGCTGCCCGAAACCCAGAGGTTTGTCTTGTTTATAATGCTGATGGAAAAAAGTTCTGTATTAACAGGCAAATTCGGGATCAACATTTTTGTCCAGGTCTTTCCCTTATCAGTTGTTTTAAAGATACTATTGTCCGAACCGGTTGCCCATACAGTATTCGTGTCAACAGCCTTGATGTCTTGCAAATCCATGCCCAACAGACAGGATTGCCCTAAGCCTTGCCTGGTCCAGGTTTCACCTCCATCGCCGGAGAACATGATCATACCATAGCCTGTGCTGTCATGAAACCCGCAGGCCCAGGCATAATTTATCTTTACAGTATCAGAGGCATCATCTTTCTTGCAATTGATCAGAAAAAGTACTGCACAAAATGTCATCAAAGCAAACAATTTTCGTTTCATGATTTTATCCAATTAAGTAAAAAACTGCAGGCACCATAACAATGCTAAAAACAATATGTGCCATCACCAAAGCGGATGCTGTTTCGGGTGCACAATCGTGACGCATGGCAAAAACAGGTCCAAGCACGGCTGAAGGCATTGCGCTTACCAGAACCAGGACCTGGGTCTGTAATAGGGTTAAATTATACCAGTTTGCCTGAGTATGCGCAATAAATGGCTGAAACCACATTTGTATTAAAGCTGAAATTATAAATAGCGTAATTATTCCTTTCAACGGAATTAACTTCAGTTGTAGTGACAGAATTATACATGCCAGTATCCCCAAAGCTCCGTTAACCATTTTTAATGCTTCGAAAAAAGGTGCAACAAAATTATTTCCCCGGTCGAAAGGCATAAAAGAGACCACCACACCTAGTATTATCGAGATAAATATGGGGGATCTGAAATAGGAAAGCAATGTATTCCGGATATTATAATTATCCGATTTATTCCCAAAATAAATGGCAATGGCAGGTCCAAGTAAGAACATGGGTAAGCCCACACCTAATTCACTCAAAAGGACTGCATCTGCAATGGCCTCCGGATTATTAGGAAACGAAAATGCTATAAAAGGATAACCAAGTAGTGCCGATGAGCCAAAAGACGATGTGAGCATTAAAGCCCCTGTTTTTGGCTTCGATAACTTAAGCATCCGGCCAGCGAGCCACGACAGCAACATGGATGAAACTCCTGCTATGAACACAGCAAATACAAGCACGAACTGACCGCTCTTTATCTGGGTCGCTGATAACTGAAGAAATATAACAGCAGGAAGCACTACCTGTGTCAACAACTTGGTAAAAACAATAGAATCCTCAGTTTTAATTATCGATAGCTTTCGCAGTAGCAGGCAGAGCAATACTACGATTGTAAATGCAAAAACAGTTTCAAATACCTGTAGATTCATTACTTTTTGCGTTTACAATATTATTATAATACCAACATTAAGACCAACGCTCCCAAAGGGATAGCTTTCTTTCAGCTCTTTTCTTGGTTCTGTATGGGTGTATGGATAATTTAGATTAGTAGTATAACTATCAACAAAATCAACCTCCTTTTCATTTGTTGTCATATCTGGTAAATGGTCGATTCCATTTAGGGTCGATTCTGTTAATATCCCTTTTGTTGGGGCATATGATAAATTAACCATATTAATTTCCCCGTAAAGAGATATCATGGTATTTATGTTATAGATTATTCCGACACCTGCATTAAACCCCAGTGCCGCCCCCTCGCTTAATTCCATTTTTTCACTTACAACAGTGCCCCCTACAGAAGAATAATCATCTTCATATATTATTTTTCCGAAACCAATGATTAACCCTAATTTGGCGTAAGGATTTATTTTGTCAAAGCCATTTGCAATGATTACGGTTGGATTAATCCTTAACATATTTGCGGATATGCAATTGTTGTGTACGTTGCCATATAATTCCTGAGTTGTTTTTGTCCGGGCACCCAACAGATAAGAAATACCTATTTCAGCTCCTATGTTTTTGTTGAACATATATCCCAATGCTCCTTCACAGGAAAATCCTTTCCCCAATGAAGTTGCCACCTGCTCGAAGGAGGATGAAACAGTATCAATTGTGTGATTGGTAATATTGAAATAATTAATGTTTTGAGAACTCGTTTTTATACCGTAGCCGAAATTTATTTTTGCGTATATGCCTTGCGCGAACAGGTTGTTGGTAAAAAGACTGAGTACAAAAACTACTGACACTAATTTGAAATATTTTTTCATGTTGATTTGGTTTAATGGTTTTGCTTGATTTAGAATATTATTCAAACTATTCCCTCACGATTCTGACAGGTCTTCCAGAGGACTGAACATTATTCGCGAGCGCCACATCCGGGCTGTTCCCCGACATCAAATAATACTCTGCAAATCCCGGCGGATCGTACCATGGGGATGAAGACCACCAACATCCTATATAAGAAAGCTGTACAAATGAGCCGTTATAGGAACGGATATTGTTTGGCAGTGCTGTAAACCCGCTTGAATTCGTGGCAGCTGTATTCCCGGGGCCCCAATGTGTAGTACCTGCTTCTTTTAATTTATTTGCAGCCCCACTGCCTCCCAGGTTATTGATCAGTGTAGTCCAATTGCTTTCACTTGCCACCTGCCAGCCTGATGGTGCTAAGCCTCTAGCGTCATTAACGGCATACCAGTTATACAGAATTCCGGCAGATGCATAATTCGTCGAGTCGTTGTTGTAGTAGCAATAAGCACCTGTTTTAAGAGAAGCCCATTCTGTATTGTCTGTGCATTTATGGATAGGGTCCCCATTCCGGTAATGAGTGACATTAAGGTTTTTACTCATCCATATCTGATTGCCGATTGTAACATATGGAACCGGGGTGATGAACTCGTTACAATTTATTATTGTTTTCACCAGGTCGTTAGGAACCGTTCCATCATCAGAACCCCCGGCAAAATTGACGAAGATAACTCCGTTATTGTGCCATGTGGGTCTTGCTAGTAAAAAGCTATTTATTCTTGGGTTAATATAGGCTGCAATATCTTGAAGATTAGGGCCCTGAACATCCTGTTCGCCGCTGGTAAAGTTAAGGTAGTAACATCTGTGTGGAAAAGGTTCAGCATGCGCCTTTGCTACGCAAGCTTCAATCTCAGAAATTTTAGTATCTAAACCAACGGTATTCAATGAATAATGGTCCTGTACATATAGGTAGGTATTGTTATCAGAACTACCATAACTCCCCGTTGTATTATCGTTCCAAAGCAATGGAACGCCCAATTCATAGCCGTGGGTACTCCAGAATTGCCGGGTAACGACGACTTTACCCCTGACATCTTTAAGCTGGGGTATATAATCACCCATCCAGAATCTATCCGGATAAGACCAATTCATATAACCAAGAACCCCGTTTGCAAAATCGTAATCTGACCTGGAGGAATGCTCCTGCTTTATCATAAATACTACTGTTTCTGTTGGATGACTCGTTAAAAAGTCAAGAACAGGGCGAACCAGGTCATTGAAATTCTTGTGAAGGTAATAGGAGCCGTGATATACTGTCATTGTTCCGCCATCATCATTCAGGCGGATATCAAACCATCTTACACCTAAGAGAAGTTGATTTGCAATCCGAAAATCTTGTGCGATTACATAATCCGACAATACCCCTTGCGCTGATGTGTGAAGGTCGGCACCACAATCATGGGTTCCCGGAATTGTTATTTCCGACAAATATTTAGCACCATCAATATTTGCCATCCAATTTGGATAACTGTAGGGTAAGGATCTGTCGCTATCGATTGGATGTGCTTCGAGCTGTGACCTTTCCGGGTCTTTTTTGCAGGAAATAAAAAAGATTCCACAAAATACTAAGATTGTTGCAGTTTTTAAAATCATACTTACTTTCATCCTGTTTCTTATTAAATTAAAATCATTTTATGAGTTATACTGAATCCGTTTGCTGTTAATCGGAAATAATAGACACCGCTTGTATATTTTGAGGCATTCCATTCTATTTCATGGATTCCACTATCGTTCCTGCCGTTTACCAGTGTTTCGATTTTTCTTCCATGGATATCATAAATGCTCATATTAACAGATACAGGAGCTAGTAATTCATAACGGATTGTGGTTGTATTACTAAATGGATTCGGGAAGTTCTGCCAAAGCCGGAACTTTTCTGGTATTTCAGACTGGATCCCGTTAATGACGATATTTCCGCCGCCTGATTCTTTGTAACGGCTATGAAATTCCTGAAAGTAAAGATTGTTGATTCTTGCATCGAAAATAGTCAGCGAGTTTTCGTCATTTCCGATGTCAGCCGGCACTTCCCAATTGAACGAACCGGTCGAAATAATCTTATTTCCAAAGATTGTGTTGGCATCGGTGATGAAGTACTTATGGTGAATCAATCCGCTAATCGAATCGGTAAAAACATCTGCCGGGGGATTCCAGGCGTTGGCCACAGGCCATCCTTTCATTCGTGGATAAGCACTATTTGGCAGTTGGCAATCGGCAAGGTCGAAAACGCCTTTGATCTGTTTGCCACTATTGTGCAGGGAAAGCAGCGCTGCCTCAATGTCTGCCAACTCAAATTTCAACATACAGAAGAACAAACTGTGTGTCGTTTTAGTCAGCATAAGATTGCTGAGAAATCTTGAAACACTGTCGGAAGGGCTAAAATAGACTTCCATCCTGGTCCCTGCCACATTTAGAATATGGGGCACATTGTCCTTTTTTTGTGTGCCGAATCGGGCTCTAATCGTGTCAAATAAATCGGTATGTGATCCCCACATTTCTTCAAATTCCCTGGTGTAGATTGCACATAGTGCTTCGTCCTGGATGATAATAATATTATTCTTATCTGAGTGAAACTGCGGATGTGAAACATTGGTTGAGCCGGTCCACAGATATTGCTTGTTGGGATTCGAATTGTAGCGGTGATCAAAGACCCAGAATTTGTTATGCATGGAATAAGTCGTGTCGAATTTCCTTTTCTGCACTGGGATGTCATACTTCAGTAATGAGTCAATCAAACTTGTGTTTTCCGTATGGTCGTAAACAAACCGTATTCTTACACCACGGTTCTTTGCCCTGATCAGCGCATCGGAAATAGAGGTATAATAAGAAAACCCCCAAAGGGTGATGTCGATACTGGTTTTAGCGCTATCAATTTGTTCTACAAAAAGATTTGCAAAATTCACATTGCCATTTGCGAATTCTCCTGTACTAACCGATGTGTCGACAGAATGATTGAAATATACATCTACTTGTCCTGTTGATAATGATTGTGTTACAAAATACCCGGAATCAATACTCATCCCGTCCACATTCATTGAAAGGACATGGTATTTGTAAATTTTTGCCGGCTCAAGGTTGGGGATATTAACAATATGATTGGTTACTGCCATAGCTTGAAACAGGGAGTCAGTAAAAGCAAGCGCCTGGTAGTTTGAATCTGTTTTCATCCACCTGATCTTCGAATCTGAAGGGAAGTCTGTTGTCCACATGACACTGACACTGGTATGGGTAATACTATCATAGGTGAGGTTGGAAATCACTGGCACACTACCTGGATTCAACTGGCATAATCCTGAGGAATGAATAAAGCTTAGCAATGATAGGAGCAGGATTACAGATAGTTTAGGGATATGTTTCAAAATCATAGGATAAAAGGTAGATTTTAGTGAGTAACAGATCAGAAAGTGCTTTTAACCAATTTTTTAGTAAAACATTTCGTGCCCTTTGTTATCATTATTAGGTATACCCCGGCAGACAGTTCAGCCCCTGGAATCGAAAGAAGGTGTTTTCCCGGATAAAAAATCTTATTTGCAATATTTTTAATCAGTTTCCCATTCGAAGAGTAGAGTTCAATTTTAAAAGAAGCCGGCTTACTGACGTTCAATTCAAGCTGTGCATTTTCTCTGAAAGGGTTCGGATAGGGATTGCCAAGCTGGAATTCCTGTTCATCATGGTTTTGGCCGATGCCAGCTGCAGGATCATAGAAAGTACTATAAACTCCATTTCCATGTGTTCCAATAGCAATAAACCCATCCGACGAACGTGCATCGATCATATCAATAATTACGTTGCCAATGGTTGTGGCTCCTTCCTTTTTCCAGATTGTTGAATCTCCATGCAGTTCATTTGTTGAAAATAAGCCACAGGAAGTACCGGCAAAAATGATCGTATGCCCCTGGTAAGTCAGTTTTTTTGTGCACCTCATGGAGGGGCCTGATCCTGATCCGTTGGGAAATTCTTCCAGGTTCCCACCAACTGATGTCCAGGAAGTACCGCCATCAATGGAATGAAAAAGGCTCCGAACACCATAGTTAGAAAAGGTCACCATCACGTGATCCGCATTTTCCGGAGCAATGTCAACATAGGCCACAAAGGCATTGGCAGGGAAGTTGCTTCCTGTAATTTCAAGGGGAATGGGATTCCCGGTATTTGCATTGTCGAGCCTGTATATTTTACCCAGGTTAGTACCGTAATAAAGACGGTTTGCCGGAACCGTGGAGATTGCAAGACAACTGATTTCTGACGAGCTACCTACATCTACATTGCTGAGGTGGGTCCATCCCACGTTCCTTAGGCTTGTATCATAGGCCGCTGCTTTCATGTTGTCCTTTCGCCAGATACTAGTAATTGTAGGCAGGTAAAATGTTTCATATGTGTTCGGATCTATAGCGAGATTCTGATAAAAAGGGAATAGTGAATTACTGCCCATCACCGGATCATAATATTTTAATAGCGTATCGGGGAGTTGTGAGAAAACATCTATCGCATGCATATTGTTATCAAACCTTGTGGTCCAGATATTTCCACTGTAGGCAGAGATGACACTATATTCCCAATCGGGTGCAACCGCGGTGGCAAATCCGTCATAGCAGATGTCAATGTTAAACCACAATTCCGAGGGATCATTCGTGACGGTATAAAACCAGTTGTTATCCTGCAGTCCACCCAATATCCAATCGTCACCTGTACCGCCATGATCAATAGCAACACTGTAAAATTGGGTAGTAGTGAGCTTGTTGTTGAGTCTGTCCCATGTAACCTGGGCACTGTCTGCCATGCAATTGTTGTTAATGTGTATTCCTCCGTCATTGGCAATGAACATAACAGAAGGATTGCCGGGAAGGAAGCAGATGCCGTGCTGGTCGGGATGTAGGGAATGCACAGAGTCCATATCATAGGGGTACCCGCCCAGGTATGTGGATGACAGCTTATTGGCAAACCCATTGTCTGACCGGTACAAATTC
>Ga0247840_10003199_pt1 | contig 28047 bp, 17 predicted proteins | sample LaCruzMarch2015__FD_192404 | JGI IMG/M metagenome (GOLD analysis project Ga0247840, IMG submission 192404) | Freshwater microbial communities from meromictic Lake La Cruz, Castile-La Mancha, Spain - LaCruzMarch2015_17m | ecosystem: Environmental > Aquatic > Freshwater > Lake | place: Spain...
ATTTGGACCAGCTTTTAAAAACGGATCCTAAGACTGTATGTGGAATTAAAATTTTTTTAGGCTCCAGTACAGGAGATATGTTGGTTGATAATGTAGATGCTTTGAATGCTATTTTCAAAGAAGTAAAAATGTTAATTGCTGTGCATTGTGAAGACGACCCAATGATTAAGATTCGAGCGGCTGAATTCAAAGGTCAGTATGGCGAAAATATTCCAATGCACTTTCATGCCACAATAAGAAACGATGAAGCTTGTTATAAAAGTTCGTCAGAAGCTATAGAACGTGCTACAAAGTACGATACAAGGTTGCATATACTACATATATCCACAGCAAAAGAAATTGCTTTATTTAGAAATGATATTCCAAGTAATGAGAAGCGCATAACAGCAGAAGCTTGTGTGCACCATTTATGGTTTTCGGAGGATGACTATGCAAGCAAGGGTGGTTTTATAAAATGGAATCCTGCAATAAAAACATTAAAAGACAGAGATGCTGTTAGGCAGGCAGTTATAGATAATTACATTGATGTTTTGGCTACTGACCATGCCCCACATACATTTGCAGAAAAGAAAAATACCTATTTCAATTGTCCGTCTGGTGGACCTTTGGTGCAGCACGCATTAATTGCATTGATAGAAATGAGTAAAAATGGAGTATTTCCAATGGAGCTGATTATTCAGAAGTACGCGCATGCAGTAGCTGATATGTTTCAAATTAAGAAAAGAGGTTATTTACGAAAAGGATATTATGCAGATGTAGTGCTGGTAAATCCCGAAGCTTCTCAATTAGTTGAAAACGCAAATGTGCTGTATAAGTCAGAATGGACACCTTTTGATGGAATGAGATTCAGCAGTACTATTGAAAAAACCTTTGTAAACGGACATTTAGTCTATGACAATGGTATATTTGACGAAACTAAATTGGGAGAAAGATTAATATTTGAGCGTTGAGAAAGATAATTATTTATACTGTATTGTTTTTATTTTTCTCATGTAAAAGCGGAGTTGAGATTCCTTCAGATATTTTACCGGATTCAACTATGCAAAAAATATTGGTAGAATTTGCCATAATTGATGCCGCAAGAAATATAAGTCTAAGTAGTATAAATTTACCAAAGTTTAAATCGGAGTTGTTTTATGAAGCAACATTGAAGCAGATGAAAATAAGCCGCGATACTTTTAATAATAGTCTTCAATTTTATGGGCAACATCCAGAGTTATTGCAAAAAATATATGAGGATGCGCAAATTGAGCTTACCAAAAGACAAGCAGCTTTAAATAAAAGATAAAAATTAACTATTAAAAAATAAATAACTAACAAACATTAAGAAGTTAAGATTTATTAAGACTTTCTTCATTCTATAGTGTTAATTAAATTAAAGCCATTAAGGAATTAAGTTTCATTCTTTATTCCTTAATGGTAAAATTAATAAGAAATTAAGTTTTATTTTTAAAAATTCTTAATTCCTTAATGGTAAAACAGACCATTGAGAAGTTAAGATTCATTAAGTTCTTTTCATTATTTTCCTCTTTCTTTAATGGAAAGAAAATAATAAAAAATTATATTTTAAACTTAAAATTCTTAATTCCTTAATGGTAAAAACAAACCATTAAGAAGTTAAGATTCATTAAGTTCTATTCATTATTTTCCTCTTTCTTTAATTGTAAAAAAATAAGAAATTAATTTTTTTCTTAAATGATTAAAGCCATTATTTTTATAAGCTTTTACTTATATTTCCGCTTTCTCAAAGCATTATAAATTCTTCCTGTTATATGATAAAAACAAATTTATTTTTCTCATTTCTATTTTTTTCTAGTTCATTATATTCTCAAATAAGTTCAATTAAAATAGATTCCATCATGCAAGATGCCCTTGTTAAATTTAAAGTTGCAGGTGCTTCTATTGCTATTGTTAAAGATGGAGGAGTAATTCACCAAAAAGGTTATGGAGTAACTTCTGTTGAAACAAAGCAGCCTGTCAATGAATTCACAAACTTTATGATTGCTTCTAATTCCAAGGCATTTACAACTGCTGCGTTAGCCATTTTAGAAGATGAGGGTAAAATTAAATGGACGGATAAGGTAAAAGACCATATTCCTGCTTTTAAAATGTATAATGATTATGTAACAGAGAATTTTAACGTTCAGGATCTGTTAACACACCGAAGTGGTTTAGGACTAGGAGTAGGGGATTTAATGTTTTTTCCAGATGGCTCTGATTTTACAGTAAATGATGTGGTTTCATGTTTTCAGCATTTTAAACCTGTTTCTGCGTTTAGAACAAAATTCGATTACGACAACCTTTTGTATATTGTTGCAGGAGAAGTAATTGCTCGTGTAAGTGGCATGAGTTACGAATTATTTGTTCAAAAACGAATCATAGAACCACTTCAAATGAACAGAACATTTGTAGGTAGTTTATTGAAAGACAAAACCAATCTTGCGTTTTCGCATTCTTCAGAATCTGGAACCATAAAAACGATTGATTATTATGACATTGGAATGGGAAGCGCCGCTGGTGGAATTTTTTCAAATGTTTCAGATATGTCGAAATGGATGATTACACGCATGAATAAGGGGAAGTATGGTGACAAACTCGATAAAACACTTTTTTCTTTGAAAAATCACTATGAAATGTGGAGAATTCATACCGTTGAAGAAGAAGACCATAATCCGAGATATAACTCACATTTTGATGGATATGGTTTAGGCTGGCATATATCGGATGTAAAAGGAAATTTAGAAGTTTCTCATACTGGAGGTTTGCCCGGAATGTTGTCTATGGTAAAAATGTATCCTGATATGAATTTGGGTATCGTAATTTTAACAAACACTGAAAATGGAGGAGCTGGACTTTTTATTGCAATTTCAAGAACAATTGCAGATAGTTATTTAGGATTAAACGATTTTGGTTGGACAGATAAAATTGCAGCAAGAATGAGCGGAAATAAAAGTGAAGCTGATGAAGTGGTGAAAAAAGTTTGGAATAAAGTTGAAGCTCAAAAAAATGTGAAAATCAATAACCAAGACTTTATTGGTATATATGAAGATAAGTGGTTTGGTAAGGTGGAAATATTTGAAAAAGAAAAGCAATTATGGATAAAGTGTTATCGTTCTTCAAAATTAAATGGACCAATGGCGTTTTATAATGCTAATACTTTTGCAATTAAATGGGAATACCAAGCTATGAATTGCGATGCATTTGCGATGTTCTCTTTAGATGAAACAGGAAAAGCTCAGTCTATTCAAATGAAAGGAATTTCGCCAAGTATTGATTTTAGTTTTGATTTTCAGGATTTGGATTTGAGAAGAATAAAATAGTAAACTATTTAATTATGCTTAAAATAAGGAAAATAACCCAAAATGATTTACAAAAACTAAAAGAAGTAATTGATTCTAATGAGCTTTTTCCTTCTGATTTATTGGATGAAATGTCAAGTGATTTTTTCACGAATGAATCTAGCTTAGATGTTTGGTTTACAGCCGAACTTCAAGATAATCCAATTGCTGTGGCGTATTTTGCTCCAGAAAGAATGACAGTTGGAACATATAATCTTTATTTAATTGCTATTCATAAAGAATTTCAGGGAAAAGGATATGGAAAAGAAATAATGAATTTTATTGAACAATATTTAAAGGAATTAAATGGTAGAATATTAATTGTAGAAACTTCTGGATTACCAGAATTTGAATTAACGAGGAAATTCTATGATAAATGCAACTATGAGAGAGCAGCAGTTATTAAAGAGTTTTACCAAGAAAGAGAAGACAAAGTTATATTCTGGAAAAAATTATAATTTTTATTTAAAATTGAAAAAACAAAGAATTCATAAATTTCTTCTATCCTTTCAAGTATATTTGATTTATTAAAAACTATTAATGCGATTTGATTGTTTAGTTGCTGTTTTACACCCATAAATAGCGCTAAAAATAAACAATGAAACAAGAAATAAATGTAGTTTGGTTAAAGCGTGACTTGCGCTTTACTGACCATGAACCACTTTATTTTGCTCAACAATCATCGCTTCCACTTTTACTTATTTATATTTTCGAACCGTCAGTGATGGGGTATCACGACAGCGATGTGAGGCATTGGCGCTTTGTGCATGAATCACTCGTGGAAATGAATGAAAAATTGAAACCTTTAAATGGACAAATTTTTATTTTTCACAATGAAGCAGCCTTTGTTTTTGAAACATTGATACAACATTTTTCCGTTCAACAAGTATTTTCACATGAAGAAATAGGAAATAGCTTAACGTATGCTCGTGACAAGTCAATGAAAATATTGTTTCGAGAAAATAGTATAAAATGGAATGAATATCAAACCAATGGAATTATAAGAGGATTAAAAAACAGAAAACATTGGGAAAAACTATGGGAAGAAAAAATGCTTTCTACACCAAAAATTGTAGATGAACAAAATTGGAATTTATTCTCTTTGGAAAATACTTTTTATAATACATTAAAAGGGGAGGAGTTAAATCCTGAAATTACCACGCGTATCAAAAACTTCCAGCAAGGGGGAGAATATTGGGCTTGGCGCTATTTAGATAATTTTATTAAAGTTCGACATGTAAATTATAGCAAACATATTAGCAAACCACTTTTGAGCAGAACAGGTTGTAGTCGATTATCGCCTTACTTAACTTACGGAAATATAAGTATGCGAATGGTGTATCAATACACTAAGCAAAATTATTCCCACTCGAATAATAAAAGAGCGCTTTCAAATTTCATTTCTCGCTTGCATTGGCATTGCCATTTTATACAAAAATTTGAAAATGAAAGCAGGTATGAATTTGATAATATCAATAGGGCTTATAATGCTGTAATTAAGCCTAAAAATGAAGAATTTATAAAAGCTTGGCAAACTGGACAAACTGGAATTCCTTTGATAGATGCTTGTATGCGTTGCTTGGTGGCAACAGGATATATCAACTTTAGAATGCGCGCAATGGTAGTTTCCTTTTTTGTATTTAACCTTTGGCAAGATTGGCGGGAATTACATTTTCTAGCCAGGCAATTTTTAGATTATGAGCCAGGAATTCACTATCCGCAGTTGCAAATGCAAAGTGGCACTACTGGCGTAAATACCATTAGAATTTATAATCCTATAAAAAATTCAGAAGATCACGATTCTGAAGGATTATTTATTAAACAATGGATACCGGAATTAAGTGAAGTTCCAGCTAATTTAATTCACGAGCCGCATAAACTCACTTTAATTGAGCAACAGATGTACAATGTTGAAATTGGGAAACATTATCCCAAGCCTATTGTTGATGTTGAAGAAACAAGAAAGCAAGCAAGAGATATTGTTTGGAGTTTCAGAGAAAATGAAGAAGTGAAATTAGAAGGAATCGGCATTTTAGCAAGACATGTAAATCATCCACCCAAGAAGACTTCCAGAAAGAAAAAAACAAGTCAAACCAAACTTTTATGAAAACCTTTTTGAAGGCGAAATGGCAAAATTTAATCATGGCGAATTATGAAATTGACCCGTTAATATTGAAGCCTTACTTACCAAAAGGTGTAGATTTAGATTATTTTGAAGGTAAAACGTATGTGAGTTTGGTTGGATTTCTATTTAAAAACACTTCTATTTTCGGAATTCAAATTCCTTTTATGGGAACGTTCGAAGAAGTAAACTTGCGTTTTTATGTAATTCGAAAAGTGGGAAATGAAAATAAGCGTGGAGTAGTTTTTATCAACGAAACTGTTCCAAATAAATTAGTTGCTTGGGTTGCCAATAAACTGTATAAGGAACATTACATCGCAATTCCTACTCAGCATGAATGGAATTTCACAGAGAATAAAAAAGAAGTAAAATACCAATGGAAGGTAAAATCTAAATGGAATAAGATTAAAGTAGTTGCAAGTGCTGCCAAACATAAAATGAAAGCTGGTAGCATAGAAGAATTCATTTTTGAACATTATTTTGGATACACGAAAGTAAATCCTGAAAAAAGTATTGAATATAAAATTAATCACCCAAGCTGGGAAATAAATACCATCAATAATTATCAGATAGAATGCGATTTTGCCGCTTTTTATGGAAATGATTTTGGTGTGTTAAATAAGACAAAGCCTCATTCTGTAATGCTTGCAGAAGGTTCCGATATCAGTGTGGATTGGAAACGAAATAGCTTTTGTAACATTTAAATATATAAATTAATCTGTTTTTTAATTTAAAAATGATAAAAGAAACACCAAAGATTTTACGCTTGATTTTAGGAGATCAATTGAACATCAATCATTCATGGTATAATGAAGTAGATGAGAATATTACCTATATTTTAATGGAAATTAGGAGTGAGACTGATTACGCGCAACACCATATTCAAAAGGTTATTGGCTTTTTCGCGGCCATGCAACATTTCGCTCAAGAGCTTACTAAACTTGGACATCAAGTAATTTATATCCATTTAAATGATGAAAATAATTTACACAGTTTTGAAAAGAATTGTGAAGAAATTATTTCAAAAAATAATTTTACAAAAATCGAATACCAATTGCCCGATGAATACCGTGTAGATGAACATTTAAAGCAATTTACCAGCAATTTAAATATTCCATTTGAGGTATTTGATACGGAGCATTTTTATAGCACCCGCAATGAATTAGGAGATTTGTTTAAAGGTAAAAAAATGTATTTGATGGAAACCTTTTACCGGCAAATGCGCAAAAAGCATCGGGTTTTAATTGTTGAAGGTGATAAACCACTGAATGGTAAATGGAATTTCGATGAGGACAATCGCCAGAAATTGCCGAAAGAACATACCCCAATTTCTCCATTACTTTTTGATAATAATGTGCAGGAAATTGAATTGGAAATACAAAAAGCCAATATCAAAACCATTGGAACAGCTGACAGCAAGCATTTTATTTGGCCCATAAACCGAACGCAGTCTTTACAATTATTGGATTTTTTTGTTGAGAATTGTTTGTCCTTATTTGGTACTTTTCAAGATGCCATGGCGCCAAACGAGTGGTCTATTTATCACGCTCGTTTATCTTTTTCTATGAATACAAAACTGCTTTCACCAAAGGAAGTGGTTGATAAAGCCATTGAAACATATTTGAATAATCCTGATGAAATCGCTTATCATCAATTAGAAGGTTTTGTGAGACAAATTATTGGTTGGAGAGAATATATGCGCGGTATTTATTGGTTAAAAATGCCAGACTATGCGCTTCTCAATTATTTTGAACATACAGAGACATTACCTGAATGGTTTTGGACGGGTAAAACAAAGATGAATTGCTTGAAAAATGCGATTAATCAATCGTTGCAATTTGGGTATGCACATCACATTCAACGTTTAATGATAACAGGAAATTTTGCTTTGTTAGCAGGTGTGCATCCTGATGAAGTGGATGCTTGGTATTTGGGAATTTATATGGATGCCATCGAATGGGTGGAAATAACCAATACCAGAGGTATGAGTCAGTTTGCAGATGGCGGAATTGTGGGCACTAAACCATACGTTAGCTCAGCAACATATATCAATAAAATGAGTTCTTATTGCAATGGTTGTTATTACGATAAAGCCCAAAAAACAGGAGATAAAGCTTGTCCTTTCAACAGCTTATATTGGAATTTTTACGATAAGCACGAAAGTAAATTGGCCAAAAATCCACGTATTGGTATGATGTACAATGTTTGGAGAAAAATGGAACCAGCGGCCAAAACAGAACTATTGCAACAAGCTGAATATTACCTTTCTCATATTAATGAACTGTAATTTCCAATTTAAAATGTAAATCTGGTTTAAATATGAAAAGTGAAATTTTAAAATGTGTTTTTAATTAATATAAACATCATTTACTTTAAAAATTTTCTAAGTTTTTCTTTGCTAAAAAATACTCTTTTGTTGTTTTTTTAATTTCAATTCGGTAGTTATCTTTTGATAAAAACTCAGGTTTATAGTTGCCCTCATTTCCTGTTAATTTCACAAAAATATTCCCCCAGTTTCTATCAGATTCAATACCAGCTTTAAAATTAGCCCTTTTCTTTTTTGAAGGAATCATTAATTGGTCGGCAAGGTTGAACTGAAAATAAAGTTCATTTGTTTTGTCTAATCCTTGTTTACCAGCGATATTGAATTTTGTAATGCTGCTATTCACTTCAAAAGGAGAGAGATAAACGGTATTATTAAAGAGCACCATTTTTATCTCGCAAGTATCTATTAGAAGATTGGAAACTTTATCTTTTCCTATGTATTGAAAAACCTTCATAAGAGGTTCCCATTGAATAAGTTCGGAATTAAATAATTCTGTTTTTCCTATATAACTTGTTTTTGCAATAATTGGAATCATTTTCTCGTCAAGCTGTGTTTCAATTTGAAAATCCTGATTTAGTTTTCCTTTGATATTTTTTGATTGAATGAATTTTTGACCAAAATTATTGAAGCCATAAAATGCTTTTGGAATATCTACCCGTGTTAAGTTTCCGTTAATATTCGCTTGTAATTTATTAGAAAGTTCTCGAAATGATGCATTAAAATCAATGGTACCATTAAATGCTTCTCCTTTAAAGTTGTTTAAATTTAAAATTCCATTTTTAAAATTTACTTCTGTAGAAACATTATTTGCGATAGCTTTTAAATAAGAAATTTTGCCAATTTGAAGCTTAATATTGGCGAATATTTCATTTTGGGTCGGCATAACTTCCTGGGTGCTATTTTTCTTAGCTTCATTCATTTTAACCATTTTGTCCCAGAAATTAAAATAGGCCTTTGGTAAATTTTGGACATTTATATCTTTAAAATATGCGTTTAAAGTTGTTTTAAAAATTGTTCTATTTACTGCGCTGTCAGAATTATCCATGAATAAATCAACATCAATATTCTTAAATTCAGATTGGCGTTCTGCACTATTAAAACTTCCATTTTTAACAATTAATTTGAGCGTTGTGGCTGGTTTTAATATGGGTGTAACATTGCCAAAGCTTGTGATAGTTAGTTCTGTTTTTCCTTTACCCGATTGAAAATCATCATTTTTAAAACCTTCAGGAAGTAAAGATTTTAAGAAAACTATTCCATTTCCATTGGCGTTAATTTTAAGGTGATGAAAAGCTCCGGAATTATTACCTATTTTAGTAATGCTACCTGCTATTGACCAATCAAGACCGGCCATTTTTCCTGTACAATCTTCAAACTCAATTAACTTCCCTGAATTAGAAAGCTTTATGTTTCCACCGACTTCAAAGTTTTCATTTTTTAAAAGTTCAATGTTGTTCAAATTGTAAAGAATCAATTTCCCTTTTACATTTGGAGTTATTGTTCCATTTCCATTTTTAAAATGAATGGCAGCTTTTCCCTTTTCTATTAAAATAATAGCTTCCTTTTCTTTAAATACATTTGTTATGTGAATTTTGACATTTGTAAGCGTAATTTTAGGAATGGAAATGTCAAGCGTTGCGTCACTTTTATCTTTTATTGTTTTAAATTTTATGGAATGTTTCTCTCTATTTTTATCTATTAAATGATTAAAAACAACATCTATTGCAGAAGCGCTTTTCATTAAAATTTCTTTTCTTAATAAGGAAACCAAATCAAAAGAAAAAACAACCTGTCTCGCTTTAATAACTTCAAATGGCTTATTATTTAAAGTATCATTTAAACTTAAATTTGTGAGTTTAATGCTTATTGAGGGGAAATCATCAAATATTGAAACACTTGTTTGCTCAATTTTTAATGGTGTATTTAATGAATTATTAATTTTATTTTTTACATGTTCTACCAATTCATCTTCATAAATTGCGGATAGCGCCATCATCGTTAACAAAATCGTTACGATAATTCCAGCAAATATTGCTATAACTTTTATTGCTCTTTTATTTCTCAACTATTGGGTGGTTTTTGCAATGTAATATTTACCCAAGCAGGCGCTAATCTTGCAAAAATTGTATTGTCATACATAGCTGAGCATTGAAAAGAAGGCAAGTAGAATTTACCTAAATAAGCAGCATTCAATTTAAATTGAAAAGTTTTACTGGCTCCTTTACCAAGCGAAAAATATGTTTTTACTCTATCGTCTCTGATATCTTGATAGTCAAATACAGCATTTGTTTCTGCACTTATTGCATCATTTACCCGGTTGTTATTTATTTCCCAACCATCGGCAAACATTGTATTTAAGGCTAAATCACTAATGTTGTTATTGCTACTATTTGTTATGGTGATGCTTGCAGTAAAATCGGTTCCCTGCAATAGATTTGAAACATCAGCCATTTTACCAAAGCCATCTTTAAAAGCAACTTGCATGGAAATTCCTGCATTCGCAGCTGTAATTGTTTGATTAGTTCCCGGAACTCCAGAACGGATAATTCTTAGGTAAAGCACACCTTTTCCTTTATTTTTAAATGATAGTGCATTTTTAGCACTTACAGGTAAATCTAATTGCACAGTAGGCTGAACAGATTGACCTTTTAACGTTTTTCCAGCAAACGAATATTCGTAATTAACATCTCTCTTTACATTTTCATTTTTTACAAATTCGGCCATTGCCAATAAGCAACTTGAAGTAGAAACGGTGCTCATCCAATTTTTACTTCCCAAATAAGCCGCAACTCTTCGAGCAACTGTAAGCGCTTCTTGCTTCATGCCACTTCCTGCTAAGGCTTGTAACAATCTTGCATCTTGCAATTCGCCATTATCGTAATAATAATCATAATACGCGGTTTGTTTTTGCGCAACTTGTTTCAATAAGCCAATTGCAGTTTGGTTTTGTCCAGCTAATTGATAAGCCATTGCTAATTGATTTTTTGCGCTGCTATTCAATATTTTCGATTCTTTTAAACGATTCATAGCGCCCAATTCTGCAGCATTGGCCAAAGCCAAAGTGTATAATCTATAACTTTGAATTTGCGGGTTTATCTCTTTAATATTATTTTGAATGGGTTTCCAAGTTCTGGCTAGTTTCTGCTGGTACTTTTTCCATCGGTTAATTGTTCCTGTATTAACGCTATACCCAGATTCCTGCGCTTTTAAAAGAAAATGCCCCACATAATTGCTTACCCATTCCTCAGGCACACTGCTTCCCGGCCAATAGGCAAATCCTCCATTACTTGTTTGAAATTGGTATAAGCGATTGATGGCAGTTTTTATATTTGTAGCACTGCGTTTCTTTTGACCATCGGTAAGTGTAACCAATTGACTTAAGAAAAGCTGAGGAAATGCAGCCGAAGTAGTTTGTTCGGCGCAACCATGCGGATATTGAATCAAGTATTTTAAACGGGAACCTAAATTAATTGCAGGCATTGTAGAAAGTTCTAAACTGGCCGATTGTGTTCCTGCCATTCCTATAAAATTAATTGCACCTGTATATGTTTCTCCCGGTCTCAATTGAATTTCCGACACTTCTGTAATCTCTAGATTAGGACTTCTTACTTCAATTTCAATTTCTGCTGAAGCACTTTCTTTTCCAGAAGTAGCCGTAATTTTTACCTTACCAATCCCGGGCATGTTAGCAGTATTTACATCAAAATAAGCAAGCGCCTCATTTCCATTCATGGTTATGTTTTGATTGGCATTGCCATTTAAAATAAGATTTCCGCTACTTACACAAGTCACTTTAACGTTTTTAATAGATTTATCCAATGCGAAAATATTTACAGGCAGTTTTACACTTTCACCCGGGCTCACAATTCTTGGCAGCGTTGCTAACAACATTAACGGTTTTTTAATACTTACGGTTTTTTCAGCTGCACCATAACTTCCATTTTCATTAGATGCAACTACCATTACCCTGCAAGAACCAAAGTAATTGGGAATTGAAACCATGTGTTTCCCTTTTTTACCAGCTGCCAATTTAAATGGGCCTAAAACCCTTACCATTGGCTTGAATCTACTTGCTTTGGCGGTTGGCTTTTTACCTTTTCCGGAACCATCGCCACCAATACTCAATACACTTTCTAATTGTCCGCCATAAGCGCCCATTATTTCATCATATAAATCCCAGGTAATTACGCCTAATGGCTCTTTGGCATTAAAGTGTTTCCATGGATCGGGTGTTTGAAATCGAGTTAAATCCAATAAACCTTCATCAACAATTGCCAATGTATATTCCATCGATTTTCCAGTACTTTCAGAAACATTTACCTGTACAATGCTTTCCGGGCGAACTGTTTCAGGCATTTCAATGATTGGTTTTAGGTGGGAATTTTTATCTTCCACTGCGATGGATAAGGTTCCGTACAAGCGAATGGGCAAATCGTTGCTTCTGCTGTAAGGTTGAATAATGCTCACACTTGTGTAAATATTGGGTGCGTATTCCGCCTTGGCTTTAAACCTGTAAGTTGTTTCGTTGGCGGTGGTGCTAATCCATGTACTTTCCAAAACGCCACTTCCATCTTCAATGCTGATTAGTGCATTGGCCCCAGCTGGACTTGGAAAAGTGATGCTAATTTCTTCATTGTTAAAATAAGATGGTTTTGTAGATTTAAGGGTTAAGGATTGTGCTGACTTTCCTGTATTTGAGCCACGACTCATCCACTCATCATTGTCAATATTAAAAGTTGTACCAGCACAATGACTGCTACTTTCGTCGCACACACGCAATAGGTATGTTCCCCATTCGTCTTCTTCAAACTTCAATTTTAATGCAGCGAGGCCATTTTTACCGCTGATGAGTTTCTCAGTTCTTACTGGTTTTGCATATTCTGCATTGTAATATTCACTTACATTCAATTCAGAGCGCTGCCACCACCATTCATATTCTAACTTATACACATTCACGGTGAGTGTTTTTCCTGATAATGGTTTTCCTTTATCGTCAACACATGCAAGATTAAAAATATGGTCTTTATTAGTTCCTAAAATATTTGCCCAACCTTCGCCTTGAGGCACTTTTACGCCTGCGTAACTCAAATAAGGATAATATGGAACAGAAAATCGGTCAATACTAAAACTTCCACCTTGTTCAAAAACTCTTACAGTAAAATCTGCTTTTTGCTTACCGGCAGGAAGTGTGGAACTTCTGAAAATTGGTTTTACAAAAGCTTCGCCATTATCATTTAACAATCCATCAAATACAGTAACTTCTTGAGGATTTGTGCGGCGTGATGCATCATCGAAAATATAGTCTTTGAAATTCTTAAATTCTGTAGAACTTTCGCTTAATACAACCGATACATTTGCCCTCAATTGCTTTGCAGGAGTGCCGAAAAGCCAATTTGATTTTAGCAATAAATCTTGATTAGCGCTAGAAACATACAGTTCATTATTTGGAATTTTAAAATCGATTTTTAATCTATTGGGCATTACAGTTTCTACCTTTAAGGTTTTGGTAAAAGTGTTGCTGCCAATAGAAATGTTAGCCGTATAATTTCCTGTTGGAGCATTATCGTCTGTTTGAAACGGAAAAGCATAAAGGGTTTTACCTTTTTCTTTTGGTGAAACGAGTTTTTTTACCAATTGTCCCTTTGGATTCATCACTTCCATCACAATAGGAAATCCTTCTTCTAAAGGCTGTTGCCTATCATCTAAAATAAAATCAACAAAAACAGAATCACCAGGTCGCCAAACGCCACGTTCACCATAGATAAATCCTTTTAAAGCTTGCTCGTACCCATCACCACTTACATCATAAGCAGATAAATTAATTGCGTTTCCATCTTTCAATAACAAATAGCTGCTTTGTTTACCTTTCTTAGCTGCTAAAAGGTGCGGAATAGAAGCTGTTTCCTCGTTCAATGTTGCAATACCATTATTGTCGGAATTTAGTTTTGCGATTACCTGATTTTGTAAATCTAACACTTCCAGTTTTACATTGCTCATGGGCGCTCCTGACTGAATATCTGTTGTAATAAACTGCCAATTGTCGCCAGTTCCTTTTTTGGCCATCAAACCAATGTCTGATACTAAAATATTTCTTCCAACAGCTCTTTTGTGATAGTAAAATGTTGCTTTGCATGGATTTTCTCTGTCTCTCCAATCGTAATCATAATTTTCTTCATTGTCATAATTATATGTGCTGTAATACCCTTCAGCATTCATCTCTTTAATTTTGTTGTCGGGCTCAATTTTTTCCAGGTCATTTTCTTTGGGTGCTTCACCATCGCAAGGATAAGTAGAATAGGAGGGACGCATTTTCAAAGAGACATTGTAAATGGCACCAGGTTCAGTTTTTATCAATTCATCGATATTAATTCCATAACCGGCATAACGTCCCCGACTTGCAATGTTTTTGGTTTCAAGTGGAATGGTTTTTCTCAGAATGATTTTACCAACTTGAAGTAAACTTTCATCTCCATTTAAACTATTATTCTGTAGGAATTGAGGAATATTGTTTGGGAAAATTTGAATGATTTGCACATCAACTTTATTCAAATTAACAGCCTCAAAAGGAACAACTACTCCTTTGGTTTGCGGCAAAATATTTCCACTTTCTGCAAATCGTACATCGGGCGCTACGTCTGTAAAAGCTACATTGTATTCAGTGTTTGTGAGTAATTTCTGCCCGTTAGAATTCTGAATTCCTTGGTTTACATTTATTGTTGATGCATTAAATTCGTTTTCAGGTTTATATACAATTAATGTATGGCCTTCAATCATTGTTGAAAGCTCGCTACTACCAGCAATACTTACCAAACCATTTACATCTTGCATTTCTAATAAAGGGTCAGAAAAATGGATGGCGATATGAGGTTCTTCACCATTCACAGCATTTACCACATCAACTTTAAAATTTCCTAAAGCTGGAATAATACGCGCTTCAGTTTGATTGTCTTCACTTCCAATGGAAGCACCATCGTACCTCACGTTTACAGTAGATTCAACAGCAGTTCTTGCAATATTTTCTATTCTAAGGAAATGACTTTTCTGGTCTTTCGATTGGCTCCAGTTTACTTGTAAGGGCTGGCTATTTTGGCGAATGGTAAAACATTTCTTCACGCTATCAATTCCAACTTTATCGGCAGTTATAAAAGTTCCATCAATGTATTGCTTCGTGTAATCTGTTGCATCGTAAGTTTCAGGATATTTTAATCTTAATTCTCCTGATTGTTGAATGGTTTTAAATGAAAATGCAAAGTCTTTAAGTTTCTCTGGAACTTTAATTACATCTGCTAATTTAAAATGTGCTGTGTATAAAACTCCGCTTGGAAGTCGTTGTTCTGGGACAAATTCAATGGTGGAAGCATCAATCCACCTGGTTTTACCTTTAATATTGGGCTCAAAAGAGAAAAAGTCGGCTTGCAAAAATGTACCGAATTCAACAGTATTGCTGATTTCTTGCGCCAACTGAACGCGAATTTTAGTTGCTGTAGATACAATTCCACCAGTATAACCTGAAATATATGGAATAAATGCAGGGTCTACTTTAATCCAATTGGCTTGTTTTTTACCACAGGAAATGGATAAAAGTGCAGGAAATAAAAATAAAATCAGTAATTTTTTGGCTGTTGTACCTAACATGTTAAAGTTAATTTAGAAAAGCGATTAAATGTAGTTTTTTGCTAAAATGCAAACGCTATATGTTCAAAACTATTTAAGTAATTGTTAAATTTTGCATGTAAAGAAAACCTAAATTTGGATTTCATTTAATACGTATCATATGGCAGTTGAAGTACAAGGCAAACTTGTTAGCATTTTAAACGCAGTTACGGGCGAAGGCCGCAACGGAGCTTGGACAAAGCAAGAATTTATTTTAGAAACATTTGAGCAATACCCAAAGAAAATTTGTATTTCTGCTTGGGGCGAAAAAATTGACCAATTAAAGAGATTTCGCATTGGAGACGATGTGAAAGCGAGTATCAACATTGAGTCGCGTCAAAGTGCAACTGGAGACCGTTGGTTTACTGAAATTCGCGCTTGGAAATTAGATCCTGCAGGACAAGCTCCTCAGCAATTTTCAGCACCAACACAGCAGTATTCAGCTCCTCAATATGCTGCACCAGCTCAAAACTTTCAAGCTCCTATTCAAAGCGCTCCGCAGTACACACCACCAGCACCAAACAGTAACTTCCAACCTTCTGAGGCACCTGCAAATAGTAATTTCTTCTCTAATGAAGGAGAAGACGATTTACCTTTTTAATAAAACCTTTTGAAAGAAGTTTTAGATTTTCTGGCAGCACTCGAAACCAATAACAACAGAGATTGGTTTTTAGTAAACAAGAAAAAATATGAATCGGCAAAGTCTACTGTTGTGCAAACGGTAGACTTGCTCATTCAAAACATTAGTAAATTCGACCCTTCTGTTTCTGATTTATTAGCTAAAAACTGTATGTTTAGAATAAACCGAGATGTTCGGTTTTCTGCAAACAAAAATCCATACAAAAACAACATGGGCGCATGGATTGCCAAAGGTGGAAAGAAATCATATTATGCAGGTTATTATCTGCATATTCAACCACAAAATTCATTTTTAGCAGCGGGTGTTTTTATGCCAGAACCGCCACAATTGAATGCCATTCGTCAGGAAATTTATTTTAATCATGCAGCATTTACAAAAGTGCTAGAAGAAAAATCTTTCCATCAACATTTTCCACAGCTCGACGATTACCAGCTAAAAACAGCACCTAAAGGTTTTGATAAGGAACATGAAGCGATTCATTTATTAAAATACAAAAGTTATGTTGTTTCTAAAAAGTTAACAGATAAAGAAGTGTGTTCAGCAGATTTTATGAAGGTAATTGATGAACAATTCAAGAGTTCGTTTCCTTTGGTGAAGTTTCTGAATGAAGCGCTGGAGATGAAAGAGGAGTGAGGGGAAACACAATAAAACAAAAAGGCCGATGAAAATATCATCGGCTTTTTTGTTTTAGATAATAGTGAACAATAAGCTCTAACTCAATAACGTATTAGGATTTTCTTATGTAAAGCAATCAAAGTTTTGTATGAATGAAATTCGGGATAAACTAAAGCAAAAAAGAGAATGCATGGTTGCATCAAGTGGCTAAAAATGCTTTTACCTTTTATTTCGCTCAATAGTATTGAGATTACATTTTGCATGGGTTATGAGGAAGTTGTTAGGTAAATATTCTCGAATGATAATTGGTTCATAAACTATTTAGTTGAATAAATTTTCATTTGTAAAATTTAAATTTGGTGAGTTCGCAAAACTGGAAAAATGATTTCACAATGATTATTGTCGCAAACTCCTATAAATAAAAAGGGCTCACCTTATGGCAAGCCCTTTCGTATATCAAATAAACAAATTTTATTTCACAAGTCGCTCCGTCCACACGCCGGTTTTGTTTTCCAGCCTGATGGTATAAACGCCTTTTGCTAATCCATCAAGACTGAATCGCTTGGTCCAAAGCCCTTGCGAAACAACTACGGCTTCATTAAATATGATTCTACCAGATGCGTCAAAAACGTTAATGGTTGCGGTTTCGGCTTCTATTAATCCTGAAAGGTCAACCATAAAGAAATCTTCCGCTGGATTCGGATAAACAACCATCTGCGCATCTTCGTCGGGAACGGTAGTTTCTACCTCTTCAACAACTGCAAACCGAGCAGAAATGCCACAGCTTCCTAAGACGGTAATTGCATCCACATCGAACCCATCGGCAGTACCGCCGAAACGATTGCTGCTAATCTGGGACTCGTCTTTTACTTTGATGTATTGCGCCCAATCAAGCGTGCCGAATTCCAATGTTCCATCTTGGCAAAGTGTACCCAAATCTGTCCAATCAGATCCGTTTTTAGAAACATAAATTAATTAAGTTATATTCACTATCGGGACGCTGCCAAATCTAACTTAAGCTTACAACAATTAATAAATTCAATAATTCTGCTAATTAAAAAAAAGGCCGAAATTAATTTCGGCTTTTGGAAGCAATTATCTTATTTGTTATTTTTAATTTCAAATCTTAACTTTTAGTTTTTCAAAACTTTAGTGATAGTGTTGGTTTGAGATGAGTTTATATGAAGGAAATACATACCTGCGGGTAATTCATTCATACAACAAATATTTATTTTACAGTTACCTTCTATTAATTGAGCTGTTTCTTCTTTTAATAATCTTCCAGCAATATCAACTACTTTAACTGTTGCATTTTCAGCAACAGTTGAGTTAAAATCAACCTTTAATTGATTTGTAAATGGATTTGGATAAACTATGACATTGTCATTTAAAGTTTCCGGCTGTTCTTCTAAAAATTGACCTTTACGCATTGGGTTACTCGCAGCAGCAAGTGTATAATATCCAATATCATCAACAGCGATTTCGTTTAAGCCCGCAAGAGCTGTTACAACATTTGTTTGGGTATTAACTGAAGATGGAATTGCTTCCCAATCATTTACCGTTCCTGGTACATTGCGGAAAATAACCAAATCGTTTTCGTCTATTCCTAGTAATTCACTTTCGTCATACTTAATTTTTATAAGTGCATTTAAATTAGGGTCTGGAGATTGATTAGTAATAGAGAAAATTCGATTTATGGACGCTCCTCCATTAGCGCCTGTTTGAGAAAGAGGATTTCTTTGTATAAGCATTTCATTAAGAGGAACATTGCTTGTAATAGTAAAACCTAAACCTCCAATATTGTTATTAGCTATCGTTTGGGAGAACGTCTTCTCAATAGAAACATTTGACGATGGTTCATCAAATGAAGTGACAAACGTATTGCCATCAGTTTCAATTATTTCTGCATTAAAACCACTAAAATTTATTAAAACTACACTACAACCATTCAAATCAAAGTCGCCATTTACTAATTCCGCAACCCCAAATAAATTCATTTTTGAATGAAAAGCGTCGGTTTCTGGAAAACTAAATCTATTGTTTAATTTTACACCTGCTGGATTATTAAGCGTTAAATTGGATATATGAACAGCATTTAATTCGTACTGCGGACATTGATCATTTCCTAATAAACTTAATGTTCCTCCTTCCACTCCAGCGTAAAGTGTATCACAATCTAAAAAACCTCTGCTACTATTTACACTTCCAATTGTGAGATTTTTATCTAAAGTTGTAAGCCTACCCGTAACCTCAAGTGAATCTACAATTAAATCATCCTCCAATACGGCCCTACCATTATCAAAATTAAATCTATTAACCATTAATTTTCTTAACTTATCTATATAAATCTTTTGTTCTAAATCATCATATAACCATTCTGAATCGCCCCAGGTTTCTAATGTTCCTACCGATGGTACTGAATTTAAAATTTTATTAGGTGGCACAGTTGCTGTCTCATAATCCCAGTGAACAATCTTACCACGAACAACTAAGTCCTTACCGGCTAAATCAAAATCTTTATATAATATCAAATTAAAAATAGCAATTCGCCCATCAGTTCCAATAAATTTTGCATTTGAATTGTTAATTTCAACAGTGCAGTCGAGGGTATGAATAAGTGGAGGATTAAGAATTATATTATCCACTGATATTTTCTGATTTTCAGTCCCACAAAAACAAATTTTTGGCATTATCTTTTTATCAGTAATATTATTGATATCACCGATATAACCTATTGAACCAGCAACAATTGAAAGATTTTTATTCAATAACATATAATCATTTTCTTCCATTGAAATGGCTGGAAGCCCAGGTTCTGCGTTTGTTCCAATCAATTTTAAATTACCTGTTACTGTCACAGTACCTGGAAATTTATAAATGTTTTCTGCATATACATTGCTGAAATTGGTGAGGTATAGATTATGGAAATACATGTTTTCAGGAAAATTGCTTCCACGACGTAAATTTAATGTTCCTCCTTTTAACTCGAATGCATCAGAAGAGTTCGCCGTTATTTCTCCCCAAACATCAAGTAAGCCTCCATTCATTACTAATTTCGCTCCGTCTATTATTACCAATTTTCCGCATTCAGCTTCATTACCATCGCTAAGTGCTGGGTAATGTGGCCTTTCTTCCACTAATTCAACATTGTCGGCAAGTGTAGGTATTTGCTGGGGAAGCCAGTTATTTTCATCAAACCAATTTGAAGAAACATTGCCAGTCCAATATTTGGTTGGAATACTAATGATTCTTGCGACAAAGTTATTAACTATATAGGTTGGGTTACTTGTCAATGTTACATTTCCTATTGTTACTGTTGCTGTGAAACCTCCACAAATGTGAATGTTATCGTCGAATACAACAGACAGGTCAGTAATAAATACTGAATTCTGTAAAGTATCAGCCCAGACTATATTGCCCGCTACATTATACTTTGTGATTACAAATTGTTGTAAAGAAGATGTAGTAGAATTTAAATTAAAAGCGGTTATTATACTTCCTTCAGAATCTATCACAATATCTCCAGGAACTTCGCTAAATGAACCGCCTGATTTTTTTCCCCATAATAAATTAAAAAAAGCATCATATTTTATTGTAAAAACATCATTGCCTCCAGATGCAGAAAGGGTTGTTGTTCCTCCAAACATGGGTGTTCCCAAAAAAATTCCTGTAATGGCAAGTTCATTACCTGTTGAATAAATATCTGATGGATATGCAGCGCTGCCCAGGCCGCCTGCACTTGTAGCCCAAACAATATTTCCGTTAGTTTCAAATTCAGCGACAAACATATTGTGAGTTCCCGGCAAAATAAAATTGTAATAAGCAATGTCCTCCTGAAAACTTGTGTAAATTTCACCTGTTATATAAACCTTACCTGAAACAGCAGTTATAGCTAAAGGGTTGGTGTGTGCTGCATCACCAGTAACTTGAAATGTAGAAACAATATCTCCTTGATTATTCAATTCAATAACAACTTGTCCACTATAAATAAAGTTTCTTAGGTCACTTTCGAAAGTTGTACTGCCGATAGTAAATGTTGGAGCTGAAGTAGTAAAGCATAATAGTGTGTTTCCAGTATCATCAAATTGTTTAGTTAGTATAATATTGTTGTCTAGCACTGGCTCTAAAGGAAAGCTTTCCAGCGTTCCAAAAGCTTTATGCCACATGTATTCACCCGTTGTACCAGAATACTTTACTACAAAGGGAAGGGAATTTTCACTTGTTAAACCGATTATACTGAAATCTAATGTAACTAAATCTGAAAACCCACCTTTAACTCCGGTCATAACTATATTGCCTAATCCATCAAGACTAATATTACTCATATATCCAGAAAAAGTGCCTTGGTCAATAATTCTAGCCCAAAGCACGGTACCCTCGCTATCGAACTTAACAATAAAATAAGAGTATTGACTTGAATTTATGAGCGTAATATTTCCGAATTGAACAGATGGGCCTTCCATATAACCAAAACTGTATACGTTATCATCGGCATCAGTTAATGTTTTAGTAAGGTAATACCCACTTACCCCTTGTGTTGCAACACCTTGAAAAGATTGTACTGAACTCGAACTGTAAATAGGAGACTGGGCACTTACCCTTGTGATAAACAATAAAAAAAGTAACGTAAATGAGAAATGGTGAATTTTCATCGGTTTGAGATTTGTAACTTTAGATTTAATAAGACCAAATATCTAAATAAATATTCTAATTGATATCACCAAAAGTGGTGATTTAAGTATTCAATATTAAATACATTTTTATACTAGTTTTTGGTTAATTGCTTTTGCTACAGCTTCTGTCATACTTGCAACATGAAGCTTTTCATAAATGTTTTTCATGTGTGAGCGCACGGTGTCATAACTAATAACGCAAGTATCAGCAATCATTTTGTAACTCATCCCTTTTACCAGTAATGAAAGAATTTCCTTTTCACGGGTAGTAAGATTATAGTTAAACGATTCAATAGCCGTTGCAGATAAATTCCTGTTTTGCAACAAACCCAAAACTTTTTTGGCTACTGTAGGACTCATGGGTGAGCCGCCCTGGTAAACTTCCATAATACACTCGAGTATGCGCGCTGGCTGAGTGTCTTTTAGTATATAACCCGAAGCGCCGGCGCAAATAGCATCAAAAATTTTATCTTCATCTTCAAATGCGGTTTGCATGAGCACTTTTATACCCTTTGAAAACAACTGTAATTTTTTCAAAGCAACAATACCATTTACTTCAGGCATTTCAATATCCATTAACACTACATCGGGCTGACTGTTTGAAATTTTACTTTCAATATCCTTACAGCTATTATAGGCGCCTGCCAATTCAAACCCTGCACTACCATCTATTAAAATAGATAGTGAATCAAGCAGTTTTTTATTATCATCGAATATAGAAACTCTTACTGGCATGTATGAAATTTAAGATGCTCAAAATTAGAATACTCTACTTGTTATTCAACTCACCAAATGTGAGGATATGTGACACATCATTTAATTGGAAATTGAAGTTGGATAGATGTTCCTTCCGTTGAGGTGTTTATTGTTAATGTTCCATGAATATCTTTTGCTCGTTTATGCATGTTAGACAAACCGTTTCCTTCATTAATTTTCATTTCGTCAAAACCTTTCCCATTGTCAATAATCAACATTTGTAGCATAGTGTTACTCTTTTTGAAGGTAATTTCTACTCTTTTGGCATCAGCATATTTTGCACAATTGTTAATGGCTTCTTTGAAAATAAGAAATAAATTTTGGCGAACTTCCATTTCAAAATTTGAATCAAATAAATTCTCAGGAACATTAAAATCCAATTCTATTTCTTTAGAGATTAACACAGAAGAAGCAAACGATTCCATTCTGTTAAATAGCTTAATACCATTATCATTAACAGGATTTATAGCCCAAACAATATCACTCATATTGCTCATTGTTTCACGTGCATTGATTCCTATTTTATTCAAAAGCTCAGCTACACTTTCGTTTTGATGTTGCTTAATTTTATTTTTTCCTGCTTCACTGTAAATACTTATACTGCTCAAAGTGGAACCAATATCATCGTGCAAATTACTAGCAATATCTGTCCTCATTTTTGCTAATGCCAATTGATTTTCCAACTCGTTTTTTAATAAATTATTCTTTTCAGCTGCAATTGTCTTAAGACGGTAACCCAGCGCACTCGAAAAAATTATAATATCTAATAAACATCCAGCTAAATATGGCTCAACTCCGTTTAATCCAAAAACTTCTCGCTCTTGCGTAAACGAAATAATACTTAATAGTCCTGAAGTATCGTACACCAAAGACCCAATAATAATAGTGCGTTGAAAAATAGTGGTTCTAATTCTCCATGAGAATAACAATGCGACAGTAGCAATTCCAACCAGCGAGATTCTGGAAATAGCATATTCGTTGGTTGACTTAATTCCAGGACCATTTGCAACTGCATCATAAATATGAAATACTATTGAAACAAAAGACATTATAAAAAAAGAAATCATCAACGACCTTACAATACTTTTGCTTTTCACTACTTCTAGTGTTTGCGCGGCAAATAGTACGTAAACAGTTACCATGCTTACTTGTAACACTTCTTCCAAAATATAATACCATACATTATCGGTTGGAGCAAATGGGTCGTAATTATTGCTAATTAATTTAAAACTAATATATAATGAAAGCGAAAATAGATAGGCACTATAATACAATAGAAACTTATCTTTTTGTTGTATAAATAGAACAAAGTGATAGATAGCAGCAATTGCAGCGGAGCCAAGTACAAAAGTTTCTATGAATAATAGTTTAGTCAATCTTCAGAAGATAAATATTCGAACTAAACCACAAATATTTAATGTTTATTTTGAAAAACAATCAAATCACCCAAAAAATAATCATTAATAAGCAAAGGCGCTTATTTTACTTCAAAATTAAGATAATAAATTCATGCTCTCAACTCACCGCAAGCGTTGGTTCTAAAAAAGGTGATTGGTCAAATAACATTTGTTCAATTAGCTGACAAGTAATATCAGGATAAAAGACTTCAACTTTTTTATCAGACTGTATCCAGTTTTGCAATGCATGTAATATGTTACTGTCGAATTTCCAAGCAACTGGAACGCCCATTTGTTCTAAAGCTGCTGCATTACAAAATTGTTCATATTGCCCTTTTATAGGAACAACAAATAACTTTTTATTCATGAATAGAGCTTCTGCAGGTGATTCAAAGCCAGCAGATGTAAACAAACCTTCACATGTGGCCAAACTGTTTACAAATGTTTCTGATTGTGCCGGACGAATACTTACATTCCGCTCAATGTAAGGATTACTGGCTGTTCTGGAAAATACTTCCCATTTAACATCAGGAATGTTCAATAGAATTTTTAATAACTCTGTTTCATTAACAGCTGGTAAATAAACTGTGTAATGTCCCGCATTTATTGGATTTAATGCCCTAATTTCTTTGCGAATTACTGGAGTGAAGATATAATCGTCGTAAGACTTAAAATGCAAACCTACAGCATAAGAAGCTGGTGCAAACCTTTTGAGTACGTTTTTACCCACAAAACTTGAAACTTCTGGTTTTGGAGATAAAGCACTTAACAAAGATACTTGATGAGAAAATGCAAGGCAAGGCACATTTTTTTTCCATGCAGCCCAAGCTGAAATAAACTCAAAATCGTTGATGATTAAATCATAATCTGCAATAGGAAAATCATTTATTTCTTTTCTAATTCTTTTGATATCTAGTTTTCTAATGGTTTTGAGATAATCAATTCCTCCATTTCCATCATATTCAAAACTTACACCTTTGCTTTTATACTTTACATCAAAAGGCAATTCAATATTCGAGTTATTTCCGCTTAAAAACACATCTACATTTACGTATTTTTGAATCAAAGGAACTACTTCTCTTGCTCGACTAACATGACCATTTCCTGTGCCTTGTATGGCATACAATACATTCATTTTCTATTAAATAGTATTTAAGACTACAAACGTTTCACTCTCAATAAATGAAGGCGAAACCACTACTTTTTTCTCTTTTTGAAGCTGCCCTAATAGTGCGCTCATTTCTTTTTCATAATTGTAAATTCTCCATTCACCTTTATCATATTCTAAGGCAGTTAGATTCTCAATCCAATCGCCAGAATTTAAATACAAAACGCTCCCATTTTCTTTTTCAATTACACGCATTTGAGGTTGGTGAATATGCCCACAAATCACATAATCATATTTCTGGTCAACGGCATGTTGAGCGGCGGTTTCCTCAAAATCATCAATGAATTTTACAGCTTTTTTAACGCCTGCTTTAATTTTTTTGGAAATAGATACTTTTTCTCTTCCTAATTTCTCTAATATCCAGTTTACTGCCCTGTTTAAAAGTATAATATAATCGTAACTTTTTCCAGCTATCTTTGCTATCCATTTACCAGTGTTTACTGATAAATCGAACACATCACCATGAAAAATCCAAGCCCTTTTTCCATCTAATTTTAAAACCAATTTATCGACTAAATGGAAATTTCCTAAATTTAAATCACTAAACTTTCTTAGCATTTCATCATGATTTCCAGTAAGGTAATAAACCGTGGTTCCTCTAGAAATCATTTTCATAATTACCGACAACACTTGATGATGAGCAGCTGGCCAATAACGCTTGTTAAATTGCCAACCATCAATTATGTCTCCATTTAATACCAAAATTTCCGGTGATATGCTTTTTAGATATGCAACTAATTCATTCGCATGACAACCATAAGTTCCCAAATGAACATCTGAAATTACCACAACGGGTATTTTTCTGTAGGAGTTTTGTTCGTTGGCCATATAAATAATTGATTGATGTAAATTTCCGAGCATATAATTAATTTAAAGTCACTTGCAGTTTAGCTTTTCTGTAGCTTTATATTAATAGAATGCTAATTTTTTTATTTTCGAAATTTCTATAATTGAGCTAAACACCTACATTTGCTGGCAAATCTTATCAATTTATGTGTAAATTAAATATTAAGCATTTTGTTTATTCACATTTCTTTGTTTATAGCCTTTTTCTTTTTTCAGGTTGCAACTCATCAAACAAATTTGCAAATACCGAATTGCAAGAAGTGTATATGGTTCAAGACGAAAGAAATGCTCCTGTATTGATTCAATTTCTAAAACATGATAACGATGAAGTACGAAAACAAGCAGTAACTGGTTTGGGATTTTGTATTGATGAAAAAGCAATTCCAGCATTAAAAGAAGCATTAAAAAATGATGAAGACGACGAAGTTCGGGCAGCAGCAGCATTTTCTTTAGGACAGCAAAAAGATAGTTTATTGGGAAATTTTTTAATGCAAGCTTACGATGAAGAGAAAGATGTAAAAAGCGAAATTATAATTGCTCTTGGCAAGTGTAATCAACCTAAATGGTTTATAAATCAAAGCGCAAGTATTATAAATAAATTGTATCCGGCTTTTTCTGAAGGCTTTTTTCAATTGATTTATCTTTATGGTTGGAAAGATGAGTATTTACCTATTTGTTTGAAATTTATTGTCGATGAAAAGAGTGCATATTATGCAAGTGCTGCCTTGTCTAAAGCTGATGCAATACCTGTTTCAAATTATGCCTTATTAACAAAATTGTTTAATGAAAGCAACATTACAGATATTCGATTAAATCTGGTTAAATGCATGGTAAAATCTTGCGTAAATTTTAATGAGATAATTGCAATTTATACCAAAGAACAAAATTACCTCATTAGATTAAATATTTTAAAAGCATCACTTCAACTCTCAGAAAACAAGGGAGAAGCAATAATCGGTTTAGCATTAAAAGATGATAATCTCCATATTCAAGAAATAATTTCAGAGTGGAGTATTTCGCATCCAGATAATTTTGAAATAGAGCAATTGAAAAAGCTCTCAAATGATTGCAAACACGAACGTGCCAGATACTATTATGCTAAAACAATTTTATTAAAATTAACAGATAAAGCAGCTGAAGAATATTCAAAAAAATTAATTCAAGAATTTAATATTCAAAAAGATGATTACATTAAAGGATACATTCTAAATGCATTATCAGGATATTGGAAAAATTTAGAATTCATAGAACAGGTTTCCTTTGATTCTGAAAGTATTTTGGTACGTGAATTTGGTTATGAAGCCTTGTTGAACATTAGAAAAGACAAGCGATTTTTGCAATTTGCAGACGATTGGAATAAACAAGTTTCTAAAGGAATAAGTATTGAAAACTATTTCGCTCGAATAATCAAGGATGCTATAGAAACAGAAGATGTGAGCTTACTCGCTTTATCAGCAGAAATATTAAGAGATTCTACAATATTATCAATCAATAAATCGCGCATTAAAATTATTTATCCAAATGATTCTTTTATAGAAACAGCAATGAATAAATTAGTAATGCCAAGAGATGTAGAGATTTATGGAGAATTGTTTAAAACCATTCAATTTAGAAAAGGTAAAAAAGTTGAGGGTCAACTTATTCCAGATTTTAACAATCCAATTAATTGGGAATTGGTAGAAAGAATTCCTCAAAATCAAAAAATAGAAATTAGAACATCTAAAGGGAATATAGAACTACAACTATGGACAAACGAAGCTCCTAGCACTGTTGGAAGGTTTGTTAAATTAATTACCGATGGCTTTTATAATAACAAAAGATTGCATAGGGTAGTTCCTGGTTTTGTGATTCAAGATGGTTGCCCACGTGGCGATGGTTTCGGAAGCACCAATGAAACAATTAGAACTGAAATTGGCAACAAGGCATTTAACAAAGCCGGAATTATTGGAATGGCAAGTGCCGGAACTGATACCGAAAGCTGCCAGTGGTTTATTACACATTGCGCTACACCACATTTAAATGGCCGCTATACTGCTTTTGGTGAAGTAACCGAAGGAATGGATGTAGTGCATAAATTAATGCATGCAGATGAGATATTTTCGATTAAAATAACGGATAATTAATAATGAATAATGAATAATGAATAATGAATAATGAATAATGAATTAATGAATTAATGAATTAATGAATTAATGAATACCTTGTAATTATCAATAATAAATTAATTATTAATAAATGGAGGTAATGAATCGGGGAAACTACATTTCCCACCCTCGTTCAAATTTAGGAATTATTATATTTTAAACCAACCAAAACTTATCAAGAAATGTTTGAAAACTTAGTCGTTTATAAACGTTTAATATACGACTAATTGGTTTGAATTGGCGTAAATTGAAATCGGGGAGGGGATGCAATAAGATGGACCCCATTATTAGACAAGAACAATATTAGTATTATTATTTGTTTTAAAATAGGGGGTCTGGGGGAGTTGATAACTTGTTAATTGATGTTGA
>Ga0247840_10003201_pt1 | contig 28044 bp, 28 predicted proteins | sample LaCruzMarch2015__FD_192404 | JGI IMG/M metagenome (GOLD analysis project Ga0247840, IMG submission 192404) | Freshwater microbial communities from meromictic Lake La Cruz, Castile-La Mancha, Spain - LaCruzMarch2015_17m | ecosystem: Environmental > Aquatic > Freshwater > Lake | place: Spain...
AGAGCATCACTCCCGGACAGCAGGTGGTCAAAATCGTGCATGACCGGCTGGTTGAGCTGATGGGCGGGGTGAGCAGCCAGCTAAAATTCGGCAGCCGCATCCCGGCGCCGATCATGCTGGCCGGTCTTCAGGGTTGCGGAAAAACGACCACCGCAGTCAAGCTGGCGCGCCTGATCGCCGCCCAGGGCAAGAAAGTTTATCTGGTCTCCGCGGACGTTTACCGGCCGGCTGCCATGGAACAGTTGAAGGTTTTGGGTCAGCAGATCGGGGCCGGAATCTTCGATGCCGCCGGTTCGCAGGATCCTGTTGCGATCTGCGTGCAGGCCGTGGAAGAGGCCAGGCGGAACGGTTATGAGGTGATCATCGTCGATACCGCAGGGCGGCTTGCCATCGATGCGGCGATGATGGATGAGCTCAAAAGAATCAAGGCGTTGATCCATCCCTCGGAGATTCTTTTCGTGGCGGATGCGATGACGGGGCAGGATGCGGTGAATGTCGCGGCCCGCTTCGATGAACTCCTGGGCATCGATGGCGTGATCATGACGAAGATGGACGGGGATGCCCGCGGCGGCGCGGCCCTGTCGCTCAAGGCCGTCATCGGCAAACCGATCAAGTTCATCGGCGTCGGCGAGAAGATCGAGGCCCTGGAGCTCTTCCATCCCGAACGGATGGCCTCTCGGATACTCGGGATGGGTGATGTCCTGACCCTTGTGGAAAAGGCCCGGGAGGTGGTGGATGAGCGGGATGCGCGTGCGCTGGAACAGAAGATCCGGAAGAATGAATTCACACTGGAAGACTTCCGGAGCCAGTTGACCCAGATTCGCAAGATGGGACCGCTCCAGGATATTATCGGGATGATTCCGGGGATGAAAAAGATCAAAGCGCTCAAGGAGATGACACCGGATGAGGGCGAGCTGATCCGGATCGGGGCGATCATCGACTCCATGACCCGCCGGGAACGACAGAACCATCTGCTCATCGACGGCAGCCGACGGAAGCGGATCGCCCGGGGCAGCGGGACGACCGTTCAGGACGTCAACCGCTTGCTGAAGAATTACATCGAAATGCGAAAAATGATGAAGCGCATGACCCAGGGGGGGATAAAATCCATGCGGAGGGGCAATTTCCCCTTTTAATGTGCCAAGAGATATGTTAGACGTCTCGGTCTGGAAAAAAAAATTAATTATCAGGAGGTGATCGTTACAGAGGATGGCGGTAAAAATGAGATTGACAAGAATAGGTGGAAAAGGCAAGCCGATGTATCGGGTGGTGGTGGCTGATTCCGAGTGCCCCAGGGATGGAAAATTCCTGGAAATATTGGGTAATTATGATCCGAATCAGAATCCCGCAGCGGTGACTCTCAAAGAGGAGCGAATACGGCAGTGGCTTGCGAAGGGTGCAAAACCGACGTTGACGGTATCTCAATTGCTGGGAAAGAAGGGGATAAAAATTTAGTTTTTTTGGGGACTGTGGAGGTTGTGGCGATGAAAGAGTTGATCAAGTACATGGCTCAAGCTCTGGTGGACAACCCCGATATGGTGGAGGTCTCTGAAGTTGCCGGGGAGCAGACATCCGTCATAGAACTGCGGGTTGCCAAAGAAGATCTCGGGAAAGTCATCGGCAAGCAGGGCAGAACGGCCAAGGCGATGAGAACCATACTGAGCGCGGCATCCACGAAGATTCGCAAGCGGTCTGTTCTTGAAATCATTGAATAATTCCCCCATGGAGCTCATTGAAATAGGAAGGATTGTCCGTTCACATGGCTTGGCCGGCCGTGTGAAGGCGCTGTCGTATGTTGAATCGCCCGAGACGCTGCAAGACCTCACCGGGTTATTTGTCGGTCGCAGCGCCGCGGAGGCTGTATTCCTTCCACTCGTGGCCGTGCAAATCGGGAAGGGTTTTTTTATTTTGCAGTTTGGAGGAGTCGATGACCGGGATGCCGCGGAACGGCTTCGGGGATCTTCTGTCTGGATCTCCTCCGACAAAATAGTGAAACTTCCGGTTGGCGAGTACTACTGGAGCGAGATCATCGGACTTCAGGTTCTGACTGAGGAAGATCAGATTCTCGGCCGGATTGAAGCTGTCTTTCCAACGGGGAGCAACGATGTGTATGTCTGCCGGGGTGGGGGGCGGGAAATTCTGCTGCCCGCCATCGAAGAGGTGGTCAGAAAGATCGATACGGATCGCGGTGTCATGGTGGTCAGGCTGCTGAAAGGGCTTTAAAAAAATCATGATCCGGTTCGATATTCTGACGATTTTCCCCGAGATGTTCGCATCTCCTTGCGGTTGCAGCCTTCTGAAGAAAGCCCAGGATCGTGGGCTCATCGCCATTCACCTGCATGACATCCGGATTCATGCGGAAGACAGGCATCACGTGACCGACGATGCGCCATACGGTGGCGGCGGCGGCATGTTGATGAAGGTCGATCCGATCGACCGGGCCCTCCAGTCGGTTCCGGTGACTGGTGAGGATGCGCCGATTGTGTTGATGACCCCCCAGGGGGAACGTTTCTGCCAGAAAATGGCGGAAGAACTGGCGGGACATCCGCAGATCATTTTCATCTGTGGCCATTACGAGGGGGTGGATGAGCGGGTCCGGACGCAGCTTGTGACCCGCGAGATCTCCATCGGCGATTATGTGCTGACGGGAGGCGAGCTTTCGGCCATGGTGATCGTGGACGCGGTATCGCGTCTTGTGCCGGGGGTGCTCGGAAATAGCGAATCCGCCTCATCGGACTCGTTTTCGATGGGGCTTTTGGAATATCCCCACTACACGAGGCCTGCTGCGTATCGGGGCTGGGAGGTTCCCGAGGTGCTTCTCTCTGGAAACCATCGGGAGATCGATGCATGGCGGCGCAGGGAGGCCCTTCTGAGGACGAGGAAAAGGAGGCCCGATCTACTGGATGCCAGGGTTCTCACGGTTGAGGAAAAGGGATGGCTTGAAAGTTCAATAGATTAGTAAGAACAGTATTATAAACTATATAATATAAAGTATAAAGTTAAGAAGGAGCTTGCCGTTATGAATGTTATGGAAATGCTGGAAAGAGAGCAGATGAGGGGAGATATCCCTGATTTCAACACGGGGGATACCATCAAGGTGTTCGTCCGGATTGTGGAAGGACAGAAGCAGAGGATTCAGGCTTTTGAGGGAGTTGTGATCCGCCGGAGAAGAGGGGCTGTTCGTTCCAGTTTCACGGTCCGGAAGATCTCTTATGGTGTTGGTGTCGAGCGAACTTTTCCGCTTCATTCCCCTTCCATCGACCGGATCGAGGTGGTCACCCGAGGCAAAGTCAGGCGTTCCCGGTTGTACTACCTGCGGAGTCTGAGGGGCAAGCAGGCCAAGATCAAGGAAGCCGGAAGGTTGTAATCGCCGGTGCGGGGTGCCCCGGGGGATGAACAGCTTCGAACGCAAGGCCCATGAGCGCGGTTACCTGTTCGTGGCCGGGATCGACGAGGCGGGCCGCGGACCGCTTGCGGGGCCGGTGGTTGCCGCCGCCGTGATCCTGCCGCCGGGGTATGAACAAGAGGGCACTTTGCCGAAAGGTGTCCGCATCAACGATTCTAAAAAACTTACCCCCCGGCAACGGGAGCGGCTTTTCGAGACCATAGCGCGGGATGCGGTTTCCGTAGGTATCGGCGTCGTCGAAGCGCCGGAGATCGATGTGGTGAACATCCTGCAAGCGACACTCGCTGCGATGAAAGAGGCGGTTCTTGCCCTTTTGCCATATCCCGATTATCTGCTGATCGATGGCATTAACCGTATTAACCTCGATCTGCCTCAGGAAACCATCATATCGGGCGATTCCAGAAGCATTTCCGTGGCAGCGGCATCCATCGTTGCGAAGGTGTCGCGGGATCGGATGATGGAGATGTATCACCGCCAGTTTCCGCAGTACAATTTTCTCCGGAACAAAGGGTATGGCACACGGGAGCACCGTGAGGCGATCCTGAAATATGGTCGTTCCAAGATTCACCGCCGCTCCTTTCGGGTTACCGGAATAGACAATCTGCCGGTCAACGAAAAGCTTCAACTCTGATTTTTGGGAAGTCAGCCATGTCGCTTATGCGAATCAGTACGGGGAAAAAGGGCGAAGAGCTTGCGGCTGCATATCTTGAGGATGCCGGTTACCGGATCATTGAAAGAAACTACCGCTGTCTTTTCGGTGAGATCGATATGGTTGCCGAGGAGGGGGAGACGCTGGTTTTTGTAGAGGTCAAGAGCAGGCGCTCCGATGCGTATGGAGATCCGCAACTTGCGGTCGGACCTCAGAAACAGAAGAAGATGTCAAGGATATCGCTCCATTATATATCGGAGCACCATTTACGCCACCGCCTGGCAAGGTTTGATGTCGTGGCGGTGAGATTGCTCCCCGCAGGGAATCGAATCGAACTTATCCGGAATGCCTTCGAATCGGCCTTCGGCTGAGTAGGATCGGCTTGCCCTTTTTCAGTCATGGCCTTACCTTATCGGATCATTGGCATCGTTCAAGTCAAGGCCTTTGCATGACTCCCTTATTCGTCACCCCGGCGAAAGCCGGGGGCCAGAAGGTCTTGAAAAGACTGGATACCGGCTTTCGCCGGCATGACGATTTGCCGCGTTTCAGGAGAAATTCAAAGGTCTCACGTCATGGACTGACGGAGCAGTTCATTGGCTTTGCGGAGCTCCTCCTCGATCCGCTTGCGCTCGGTGATGTCACGAATGGCGGCATGAATGGCCGGCAGTCCATCGTATAAAATGGGTGTTCCCTGGACTTCGCCATCGATGACCGTTCCATCGAGTTTGAGATATTTAAGCTCGATCAGCGGCGCGCTAACGCCGTCGTTTAGCGCCCTCTGCACCCGCGCCAGAACGGATTGGTGATAATCCGGGTGAATCCGGTCGAGGATAGGGCCGCCTTCAAGGTCTTTCAGAGACGTTGCGCCAAACATTCGGATGGCTGCCGGATTGGCATAAATTATTTTTCCTTCCCGATGAACGACAATTGCGTTTGGCGACCATTCAAGTATGGTCCGGTGACGCTCTTCACTGCTTTTCAGCGCCAGCATGGCCAGCTTTATCTCCGAAATGTCCACAAAGGTGATCACGGCGCCCTCGATCACGTTTAACGTCGTTCGGTAGGGCATCATGCGCATCGCGTACCATTTGCCTTCTGTGGTCTGCACCTCCACCTCTTTGGGAATCAGGCTGTCCAGCACCGACTGCACATCCGCCACCAGGCGGTCGTAGCCGACCAGGTTGGAGACGATATGGGCCACGGGCCGCCCCACGTCGGAGAGGATCAGGTTGATGATCCGGGTTGCGGTGGGAGTGAAGCGCAGGATGTGCAGCTGATGATCTACAAAGACGGTGGCGATACCCGTGCCGGCCAGGAGATTGTTCATGTCGTCATTGACCCGCGACAAATCGGCCACCTTGGTTTGCAGCTCGTTGTTGACCGTGGCCAGTTCCTCGTTCACTGATTGCAGCTCCTCCTTGGAGGTCTCCAGCTCCTCGTTTGTGGACTGCAGTTCCTCGTTCACCGACTGCATCTCCTCGTTGGAGGATTTTAACTCTTCGTTGGAGGTCTCCAGCTCTTCATTGGCGGTCTGAAGGTACTCCTCTTTGGCCCGCAATTCCCGCTGAAGCGACAGAACATGGGCGGCGGCGATGCTGGCCTCTGTCGAAGCGCCTGCCGCTGCACCGGCTGCCGGAGCCGCCGACGAGGCTAAAAGCAGACCGCTCAGCACGCCTTCCGGCGCTTCGGCCAGGACCGGCTGGAAACGCGCTTCTTCCAGAAGGACCAGATAAAGCGGTGACTCGGGCGACGCGACAGGGCCTGCCGCGACCGGGTGGATGGTCAGGTCGACACTCGTGAAGTCGCCGTTGGTTTTGACCCGCAGCCCCGGATAGCGCACGGCATCTCTTGTCCGCACGACTTTGTGCAGGGCCGTGGTCAATTCCTGCCGTAGCCCTTCACGGGCCATCTTCAGGATGTTGCTGACGCCGGCCTCTCCCGGGGGGGGGTTCGAGATACATTCCGGTGCGGCCGTGAAGGTAGAGGATGTCGCCATGGCTGTTAACAAGTGCGCCGGAAGGGGCAACCTGCTGCAAAAGCGCCCGTTCGGTCAGCTCGCGCAACGGCAGTTTTACAGGGAATGCAATCTTGTCGGCGTTCCGCGGGAGCGCTGCATCGATTGCCGTCATGGGTGGCAGAAACCGGCCCAGAGACGCACGCTGGGTGCTGTAGATGTCGTCCCTGCGCAGGTAGAGCTTCAGCTTGCGGTCAAGCGCGGTGAAGAGATCCAGAAAATCCCCCACGCTCTCCGAGGTGCCCAGAAAGAGAACTCCACCCGAATTCAGCGCATAGTGGAAGAGAGGTATGAGCTTCTTTTGCAGGTCGCCGCCCAGATAAATCAGGAGGTTGCGGCAACTGATAAGGTCCAGCTTGGAAAAGGGCGGGTCTTTGATTACATTTTGCTCGGAGAAGACCAGCATATCGCGGATGCCCTTGTGGATGCGATACGCGCTCCCGTCCGGTTCGGGTGCGAAAAAGCGCGCCAGCCGTTCCGGTGAAATATCGGCGGCGATGCTGGCAGGATAGAGGCCGAGCCGGGCTGTGGCAATGGCATTGCTGTCGATGTCGGTGGCAAAAACCTGCACCTTGAAACTCTGCTTCATCGCCTCCTGACGTTCTGCAAGCAGGATGGCCAGGGAGTAAGCCTCCTCGCCGGTGGAGCAGCCCGGTGTCCAGACGCGGATCACGGTATCTGCGGGTTTTCCGGCAAAGAGCTTGGGGATGACCTGATCCTCGATCATCTTGAAGGCTTCCGGGTCACGGAAGAAATTGGTGACCCCGATCAGCATGTCGCGAAAGAGCGCCTCTACCTCCGCCGGCGTCTGCTGCATGTACTTGACATACGCATCCATGGTTGCGACCTGGTGCACAGCCATGCGCCGTTCGATGCGGCGGGTGATGGTGCTCGGTTTGTACTGGGAAAAGTCGTGACCGGTCTGGGCGCGCAGCAGGATGAAGATCTTTTTTAGCGCGCTCTCGGTTCTGAGCGCTGGGACAGTACCGGGCCGGGAGGGCCTGCCGAAGGCGTGAACCGCATAAGCGATAAGCTGGGCGGGCATCTCGGCCGGCGGCAGCTCGTAATCGACGAGGCCGGTGGCGATGGCGCTTCGCGGCATGCCGTCGTATTCGGTGGATTCAGGGTTCTGGGCCATGACCATGCCGCCTTCGCCCTTGATCGCCCGGACGCCCAGGGTCCCGTCGCTGCCGGTGCCGGAAAGGACAATGCAGATCGCCCGCTCGTGCTGGTCCTGGGCAAGCGATCGGAAAAAGAAGTCAATCGGTAGGCGCTGGCCGCGCGGCGACGCCGGTTCCATCAGATGGAGCGTCCCGTTCAGAAAGGCCATATCCCGGTTGGGAGGAATGATGTAGGCGCAGTTGGGTTGAACCACCATCCCGTCTTCGACCTCGGAGACCTGCATGCGGGTGTAGCGCCGGATGAGATCGGTAAGAATGCTCTTGTGGTCGGGGGCCAGGTGCTGCACCAGGACGAAAGCCATGCCGGGATCGGTGTCGGCAGGCATGCCGGAGAAGAAGGCTTCGAATGCCGCAAGTCCCCCGGCCGAGGCGCCGATGCCAACGATGGGGAAATTCTTCGAATCCACCACCTTGAGCGCGCCTGACTCTACCGGATCTGTCTTCGTTATAACCGCAGGCGACTCGCCGGATTCCCTGGGCTGGTTCAATCTCTTGGTCTGCTTCTGAATGTCGTTATTCTTCTTGGCCATGATGTTCCTCCCCACACAACGAGCTTAAGTGTAATATCCTTAAATTATGGCTATAAACCAGGTAAAATTGAATCAGAACTGTTCGTCGATGCGTTGCAACTGTCCACTACGCTACTGCCAGGTAAAAGTCAATTTTATTTGGAACCTGCCGAGATTCTGTCGATCTGCCGATGGGGTTGGGGTGGTCTTTCGTCCTTGGTTTAAAAGTGCGTCAAGGGCGGTTTTCCGACAGGATAAACATTGAAGCCAATGTCGAAGCAGCGGCGGTGGTCCAGAATGTTCCTGCCGTCAAAGATGAAAGCGGGCTTCGCCATGCTAGCAAAAATTTTCGGGAAGTCGAGATTCCGGTAGAGATCCCATTCGGTCAGGAGGGCGATCGCGTGGCAGCCTTCCGCAGCCGCGAGGGGATCTTCGACATAACGAATTTGACCTTTGAGGCCCGAAAGGTCGGTGCGGGCGTTCTTCAAGGCCTTCGGGTCGGAGACGACTATTTCTGCCTGCTCTTCGAGAAGCCGTCTGGCGATGAAAATAGCAGGGCTTTCCCTGGTGTCGCCCGTGTTTGCCTTGAAGGCGAAACCCCACAGACAAATTTTCTTTCCGGCCAGGGTGTTGAACATCGCCCCTAGCATGTTCCGGATGAACCGCTCCTGCTGGTAGTCGTTGATCTTGACGACGCTCTCCCAATAGTCGGCAACCGCATCGAGACCGTAATTCCGGCAGAGGTAAACGAGGTTCAGGATATCTTTTCGGAAACAGGAGCCGCCAAAGCCGATGCTGGCGTTTAGAAACTTCGGACCGATGCGGCTGTCCATACCGACGGCGCGGGAGACCTCGGCGACATCCGCTTCCGCCTTTTCACAGAGGGCGGAGATGGCGTTGATCGAGGAGATTCTCTGGGCGAGAAAGGCGTTGGAGACCAGCTTCGAGAGCTCGCTGCTCCAAATGTTGGAGGTGAGAATTCTCTCCTTTGGGACCCAGCTTGCGTAAATATCGACCAGGGTCTGTCTCGCCTCCAGACCGTTCTCCGTCTCTCGTGAGCCGATCAGGATGCGGTCCGGATGCTCCAGATCGCGGACGGCCGTTCCTTCCGCTAAAAATTCGGGGTTGGAAAGGACGTCGAAGCAGATGCCGTTTTCGCGGCAGTTCAGGATCCTCTCCATTGCGAGGGCGGTCTTCACGGGCAAAGTGCTCTTTTCGATCACGATCTTGGAGGATTCCGAAAATTCCAGAATCTGGCGGGCGGTCTTTTCCCAGTACTGAAGATCGGCGGCCATCCCGGCGCCCAGACCGAAGGATTTGGTTGGGGTGTTCACACTGACGAAAATGATATCATTTTCACGGATTCCCCGTTCGATCTCCGTGCTGAAGAAAAGGTTTTTGCCGCGTGTCGCCCGGACAAGCTCATCCAGACCGGGTTCGTAAATGGGGAGGTTGTCGGAATTCCAGGCCGCGATCCGCTCAGGGTTGATGTCCACCACCGTTACCCGGCAGCGGGGGCATTGGGAGGCGATCATCGCCATCGTGGGGCCGCCGACATACCCGGCGCCGATACAGAGAATCCTCTTTTCAAAAGTCATGGCATCCTCGCAAAGTTTAATTAGGGAGAGCTCCCGATTGATTTCGAAGTTAATCGGGAGCTGTCCCCAATTAAACTCCTGAAATAGGCGATGGTCTTTTCCAGTCCTTCGGAAAGCTGGATTCCTGGTTCCCATCCCAGTTTTTCGCGGGCCAGCGTGATATCCGGCCGCCGCTGGATTGGATCGTCCTGAGGGAGGGGTTTGAAGATGATCCGTGAAGCGGAGCCCGTCATTTGGATCAGGGTCTCCGCCAGTTGCAGGATGGTGAATTCCCGGGGGTTGCCGATGTTGACGGGGCCGGTGAATGCATCAGGGGAGTTCATCATCTGGATTAAACCCTCGATCAGATCGTCCACATAACAAAAGGAGCGGGTTTGTGAACCGTCGCCATAGACGGTGATATCTTCCCCTTTGAGGGCCTGTACGATAAAATTGCTAACGACCCGTCCGTCATGAACCGCCATCCGGGGTCCATAGGTATTGAAAATCCGGACGATCTTCACATCCACATGGTTCTGGCGATGGTAATCCATCATCAGGCATTCGGCGGCCCGCTTCCCTTCGTCGTAGCAGCTTCGAATCCCGATCGGGTTGACGCGGCCCCAGTAGCCCTCCTGTTGCGGATGGACCTCCGGATCGCCGTAAACCTCAGATGTGGAAGCTTGGAGGATCCTGGCTTTCACCCGCTTGGCCAAGCCCAGGGTGTTGATGGCGCCCATGACACTGGTCTTGATCGTCTTGATCGGGTTGTATTGATAATGGACGGGGGATGCCGGACAGGCCAGGTTGTAGATCTGATCGACTTCGAGATAGATCGGGTTGATGATGTCGTGGCGGATGAATTCAAAATGGGGGTTGCCCAGCAGATGGCGGATATTGTCCTTGCTGCCGGTGTAAAAATTGTCGAGGCAAAGGAGCTCTTCGCCTGCTGCAAGAAGCCTCTCGCAGAGGTGCGACCCGAGAAAGCCGGCGCCGCCGGTGATCAGTATTCGTTTCATGTCGTCTGCTCCTTTTAAAAGAGTACTTCGCGCTTGCTTTTTTCCGTCAGGTTGCTATAAACCACATGGCGTTTTTATCTGTCAATCAAATTATTGTTCTTGCAACCCATTTTTGCGGGAATGAACACGGTTTATGAGAAAAAATCTTCATCAAAAAGGGGAGGGCGGTCGGAAGAGAGGGGCCGGTGAGGATCGGCCGATCACGGAAGAACCGTACAGCCCGCCAGCACGGGTGGGATCTGAAACGGTAGGGACACTGTATGTGGTGGCGACCCCGATCGGAAACCTGGAAGATATCACCTTGCGGGCGATCCGGATTCTGAAAGAGGTCCGTCTCATTGCCGCCGAGGATACCCGGCGGACGCATATTCTTCTTGCGAAGTATGGGATTTTTACGCCGCTAACCAGCCTCTATGACCAGAATGAGGCAGAAAAAAGCGGGCTCCTGATTGCCAAACTGCTTAACGGGGAGGATGTCGCCTATGTCTCGGATGCTGGAACACCGGGGATCTCCGATCCTGGTTACATCCTGGTTAGGGAAGCGCTCTCGGCCGGGATTCGGGTTTCGCCGATCCCCGGCGCGTCGGCCCTGATCGCAGCGCTCAGTGTCTCCGGTCTGCCGATGGACACCTTCCTGTTCCTCGGTTTTCTGCCGTCCAAATCGACGCGGCGGCGGCAGTTGCTGACCTCGCTCAGGGAAGAGAGGCGGACGCTCATCTTTTACGAATCACCGCATCGCCTGCCTGCATCGATGAGCGACATTGCAGAGCTGCTGGGCGACCGGGAGGTTGTGGTATCGCGGGAGATGACCAAGATCTATGAGGAGTTTCTGCGCGGGCCTGCGGACGATGTTCTGAACAGACTGGGAAACCGGGTGATCCGGGGTGAGGTAACCCTGATCGTTGCGGGACGATCCGGGGAGGCGCCGGAGTATTCCGACGCAGAGATTGCCACGCGATGCGAGCAACTGCGGAGTGAAGAGGGCGAAGAACTTTCCTCGCGGGATCTGGCAGAGCGGATTGCGAAGGAAACCGGGATTCCGCGAAGGCGCATTTACAAACTCTTACTATTTCCTTGAACTGGCGGCAGAGCTGTGATAACGAGCAGAGTCAATAGTACTCAGTACGTGGCACTTAGCGCGAGGGAGGGATGGACGTGGCAGAAGGTTTATCCGGCGAGGAAGGGGACCGGGTCATGATGATCGAGGGGCGTGTGCTGAAACCAGAGGACAGAATCCATGAACTCGTGGATATCCTGGATACCGTATCCGGATTGCAGGAAGAAGGGCCCGGAGAGCGGAGGGACAGACCCGAAATCATCTATGATCTCGTCGATGTCGTCGAGCGAAAACCGAGAATGGCGCTCGTCGATGCGGGGCTGCATGAAGAGATCATGAAGCGGGCCCAGGAAATTGCGGAAAAGATTGCCCGGGAGATCATCCCCGATATTGCAGAACGTGTTATCCGCGATGAGATCGAAAAACTGAAAAAACCCGTATGAGAGGTTTCGTCCAATGAAATCCAAGGTTTCGTTTTTGATAGCTTATTTGTTATTTTTCGGTCTCTCTCCAGTGGAAGCGAAACGACCTGCAACCCTGGACATCGGGAAGGGTTCGGCCACGGTCAGTTTTCTGAAAGGTTCCGCCGAAATCCTTGACAAGGGGAAGGGGCCGTGGGTCTCCCTGAAGCTCAATGATGCCCTGGAGGATGGTGATCAGGTGCGGACGAAGGAAGGGGTTCAGATGGAACTCAGTCTGGCCGACAACAGCCGCCTGCGGTTTTCCGGCAATTCTGAGTTCAAGATAGTCCGGATGGAGGTCGGCGGTCCCTCCACAACCAGGGATGTCAACGTCCACGTTGCCCTTGGGAAGGCGTGGGCCAGCGTTTCGAAAACAGTCGGGACGAAGGGGAACTTTTCGGTCTCCACCGACACGGCGGTTGCCGGGGTTCGGGGTACGGTTTACAGGATGGATGTCGAGCAGGACCGTTCTTCCCTGGTCCGGGTCTATGACGGGACGGTTCACGTCACCGGCGGCGGAAAGGCCGCGGAGACGCCGAAACCGGTCGGACCTCCCACCCGGGTTTCGGGTCCGACACCGATTCCCGGTCCGCACAAGGTGAGCATGGAAGAGTGGACGGTCATCATCAAGGCAATGCAGCAGGTGAGGATCGGTGCAAATGGAGTTCCGGAGAAGCCGCGGGATTTCACGGAAAAAGAAGACCGTGATGACTGGGTGGAATGGAACAAGGCAAAGGATCGGGAAATCTGATTCCGGCAGGTACGTTGAAGCATGAATATCCCGAATCTCATCACGCTGTTGCGAATCCTGCTCGTACCGGTCGTCGTCATCCTGCTCATCCAGGGCTTCTTCATCAAGGCGCTGATCGTGTTTGTTATCGCGGGCCTTTCCGACGCGCTTGACGGGTTTCTTGCCCGGGTTCTCAAACAGCAGACCGAACTCGGGGCCTATCTGGATCCGATAGCCGACAAGGCGCTTCTGGCCAGCACCTTTATTACACTTTCGGTCCTGCACGTCATTCCGGGATGGCTTACGGTGATCGTCATCAGTCGTGATTTCATCATTCTGCTCGGGATCTCCGTTCTATCCATTATGTCGTTTTCCGTGGAAATCCGCCCGTTGTTCATCAGCAAAATCACGACGGCTGTGCAGTTGACCACGGTTTTGCTGGCGCTTTTTGCCCGCTGTCTGCCGGAGGGGGTCAATACGATGTTTCTCCATGCCATCTACTGGGCGACCGCTTTTTTTACCGTTGTTTCCGGTTTGCAATACCTGTCGAGGGGGCTGAAGCTCATCAATGACGCTGCAAAAAAGTGATATTTGCCTTGACATCACTGTATTTTCTTGTTAGACAAAACGCCCTTCCCGAGAGGGACCATATCTGTAGGCACGTAGCTCAGGGGGAGAGCGCCATCCTGACGCGGTGGATGTCCAGGGTTCAAATCCCTGCGTGCCTACCATTTTTAAATTACGCTGCTTTTCCAGGCAGAAAAGTGGGGTTTGTCGTAGCTGGAGTGTCGCACGTGGCGGGGCTGGTTTTGGTGGGGCATCATCGCATAGTGTTGATGCCCTTTCTTTGTAGGAAGCTTAAAGATGGTAGCACAGATAAAGATAAGTATAACGGGTGGGAAAGAAGCTGTTTATCCGGCAGGTATTACCGTAAGGGAAACCCTCCCGGAACCGGGCGAGGGGAAATTCCCTTTTGCGGTGGCGGCGAAGGTGAATGGTGTGACGGTTGACCTGAGTCACACGCTGACCGGAGACGCTGTCGTCGAGCTACTGGATGTTGCTTCACCGGAGGGGCTTTCGATCCTGCGACACAGCCTGGCCCATGTCATGGCCCAGGCTGTTCAGGACTCTTTCGCCGACGTTCAGGTGAGCATCGGCCCATCCATTGAAGATGGATTCTACTATGATTTTGAATATGAAGCTGGTTTTACCCCGGAGGACCTCGATAAAATCGAATCTCGCATGAGGGAGATTGCAGCCGCCGATTACCCTTTCGAACGCCGTGAGGTGGGTCGCGAAGAGGCTGTCGACCTCTTCCGGCAAAAGGGAGAAAATTACAAGGTCGAACTGCTGAACGATCTGCCGGCGGATGTGAAGACGGTCACCCTTTACACCCAGAACGGTTACGTCGATCTCTGCCGCGGACCCCATCTCCCCTCGACCGGGATGATCCGCGCCTTCAAGCTCCTCAGTATTGCCGGCGCGTATTGGCGGGGGGACGAACGCAACAAAATGCTCCAGCGCATCTATGGGACCGGCTTCGCGACGCAGGAGGCGCTCGATGAGCATCTGCGACTTCTGGAAGAGGCGAAGAAGAGAGACCACCGCCGTCTCGGCCGGGAACTGGATCTCTTTCAGCTCAACGACGAGGCGGGTGCGGGGCTGGTCATCTGGCACCCGAAAGGCGCCCTGCTCCGGACGATCGTCGAAGATTGGGAGAAAAAGGAACATCTCAAGCGAGGGTATGATCTCGTGATCGGACCCCAGATTTTGAAGGCGGATCTCTGGAAGCGATCCGGCCATTTCGATCATTACCGGGAGAATATGTATTTCACCGAAGTGGACGAGCAGACCTACGGGATCAAGCCCATGAACTGTCTCTCCCACATGCTGATCTACAAGTCGAAGATTCGCTCGTACCGTGATCTACCGCTGCGTTATTTCGAGCTCGGAACGGTTCACCGCCATGAGAAGGCGGGGGTGCTGCACGGGCTCATGCGGGTGCGCCAGTTTACCCAGGATGACGCCCATATTCTCTGCACGCCGGAACAGCTTAACAGTGAGATTCGGGCGATTGCCGATTTCGTTGGCTATGCGATGGGGATTTTCGGCTTCGAATATGAGGTTGAGCTCAGCACGAGACCGGACAATTCCATCGGCTCCGATCAGGATTGGGAGCTTGCCACCCGCGCCCTCGAAGGCGCCCTCCGGGACAACGGCATGGCCTACGAGGTCAACGAAGGGGACGGCGCCTTCTATGGTCCGAAGATCGACTTCAAGCTGAAGGACGCGCTGAAGCGGAAGTGGCAGTGCGCAACCATCCAGTGCGATTTCACATTGCCGGAGCGGTTTGACCTGAGTTACATCGGCGAGGATGGAGAGAAACACCGGCCGGTCATGCTCCATCGGGTGATCCTCGGCGCCATCGAACGTTTCATGGGGGTGCTGATCGAGCATCATGCCGGCGCGTTTCCGCTCTGGTTGTCTCCGGTCCAGGCCGTGCTGGTTACCGTGACGGAGAAGCATATCCCTTGGGGCGAAGAGGTCAGGAAGCGTCTCCTCGAAGCGGGGATCCGGGTGGAAGGAGATTTCCGCAACGAAAAATTAGGCTACAAGATCCGGGAGGCGCAGATGCAAAAGACGCCTTTCATGCTTGTGATCGGCGATCGGGAAATGACCGCCGGCCAGGTTTCGCCGAGGCAGCGTGACGGGCAGAACCTCGGCTCCATCGATGTGGAGGCGTTCATCGTCCTTGTCCGTGAACAGTGTGCACAATATCGGTAGTTTATTTGATTTTTGGAGGTGACCCATCGCAAAGGATTTGAGGATCAATCGTGAGATCAGGGCCGTGTCGGTCAGGGTGATCGATATGGAGGGGCAACAGTTGGGGGTTATTTCCCTGACGGACGCCTTGGCGGAAGCGGTCAAGTCTGGTCTCGATCTGGTGGAGGTATCGCCAACAGCCGAGCCGCCCGTCTGCCGGGTCATGGATTACGGAAAATTCCGCTATCAGCAGAGCAAGAAGGTTCAGGTCTCCAAGAAAAGTCAGACTGTCATCCAGGTGAAAGAGATTCGCCTGCGGCCCAAGACGGAAGAGCATGACCTGGAAGTTAAAATCAAGCATGTGAGGAAGTTTCTGGAGCAGCACAACAAGGTGAAGATCTCCATGATGTTCCGCGGACGCGAGATCGCATATACCGATATCGGCCGGAAGATTATGGAGGATATCAAGAATACCCTTGCTGATGGTTGCGTGATTGATCAGCAGCCGAAACTGGAAGGGCGAAACATGATCATGATCGTCTCACCGAAGAAGTGAGGGGATAGGTCAATTAATTGTGGGGACACCTTGAGGCAAGATGTCCCCAGAAAGGGGTGATGGAATGCCAAAGATCAAAACACATCGGGGCGCGGCGAAGCGATTTTCCGTGACGGGAACGGGGAAAATCAAGAGGAGCAGGGCCAATACCAGCCATATCCTGACGCCGAAAACGACGAAGAGCAAGAGGAATCTGAGAAAATCGATCATGATGGACAAAACCAATGAAAAGGCGATCCGGAAACTGATTCCGTATCTGTAGATCGAAGAAACGACGAGGAGATAAGCAATGCCGAGGGTAAAGAGGAGCTTGACGGCTCACAAGAAGAGAAGAAAGATTCTAAAGGCGGCCAAGGGATTTTTGCTGTCCAGAAGCAAGCTATTGAGAACGGCTACGGAGGCGGTCAGCCACGCGATGTCCTATGCCTATCGGGACAGGCGGGTCAGAAAACGGGAGTTCCGGCGGCTTTGGATTGCAAGGATCAATGCGGCTGCAAGGATGAATGAAATATCTTACAGCCGCTTGATCGACGGCATGCACAAGGCCGGCGTCGAGATTGACCGGAGGGTCCTCGCAGATCTGGCTGTTCATGAACCCCGCGGATTTTCGGAGATCGCGACCATCGCAAAGGGTGAACGGCAGGCATGACTGGAGAGTTGAAGGTCCTTCGGGAACAGGCGGAGGCGGAACTCCGGCAGGCTGGTACGGAAGAGGTGTTTCAGGCCATTCGCACCCGCTACCTCGGCCGGAAGGGCTTGCTGACCGGATTGCTCCGCAATATTGCCAATGTCGCTCCCGAGGACAGACCCCAGTTCGGCAAGGAGTGCAACGAAGTCAAGGAGGAACTTTCCGCAAGGATCGATGAACTCCTTGCGGGACTCGCATCCTCCAATAAAGATGAAGTTCTCCTTCGTGAACGGATTGATGTTACGCTGCCCGGAAGGGGCGTTCGGCATGGGTTGCTCCATCCGGTTACGCAGGTGCGGGAGGAGATTTGCCGCATCTTTGCCGGTCTCGGTTTCTCGGTCGTGGAAGGGCCGGAAGTCGAACTGGATTACTACAATTTTGAAGCGTTGAACATTCCCAAGAACCATCCTGCGCGGGACATGCAGGATACCTTCTACGTCGAGGACAATATCGTCCTGCGCACCCACACCTCCCCGGTGCAGATCCGTACCATGGAAAAGACGAGGCCGCCGGTAAGAATTCTCTCGCCGGGTCGTGTCTATCGCCGTGATTCGGATGTTTCTCATACCCCGATGTTCCACCAGATCGAGGGCCTGCTGGTGGATCGGGGCATTACCTTCGGTGATCTCAAGGGGATCCTGACGGTTTTCCTCAAGCAGATATTCGGAGAGGATACAGCGCCCCGATTCCGTCCAAGTTTTTTCCCCTTCACGGAACCGAGCGCGGAGGTCGACATCCGGTGCGTCATCTGTCATGGCCGGGGCTGCCGGGTCTGTGGGCAGAGCGGTTGGCTGGAGATCCTGGGGTCGGGTATGGTGGATCCCGAGGTGTTCCGTAACGTCGGTTACGATCCGGACGAATTTACCGGTTTTGCATTCGGGCTGGGCCTGGAACGGATTGCGATGCTCAAATTCGGGATCTCGGATATCCGTCTTTTTTTTGATAACGATTTGAGATTCCTGGAACAATTTTAATATGCAAGTCAGTCTGAAATGGCTTCGAGATTATGTGGATGTCGATCTTTCACCGGAAGAGCTGGGGGACCGGCTGACCATGTCCGGTCTGGAAATTGACTCCCTGAAACGAATTGAACCCGCCTTCAGCGGGGTCCGGGTCGCCCGGATTGTTTCCATCAAGCCCCATCCCCGTGCCGATCAATTGTCCCTCTGTGAGGTGACAACGGGGGACGTAACCTATCCCATTGTTTGTGGTGCAAAGAACATCCACGTTGGTGATATCGTTCCGCTGGCGCCTGTCGGAGCGGTCCTTCCCTCCGGGGATAGTATCAAGAGCACCCGTATCCGTGACGAGGTTTCCGAGGGGATGCTCTGCTCCGAAGAAGAGCTCGGAATCGGCAGCAACGCATCGGGGATTATGCTTCTTCCATCCGATTTGCCGTTGGGAAAAGGGCTGGCGGACGCACTCGACCTGCGGGACGCGGTTCTCGATATCGGCGTAACCCCGAACCGGTCCGATTGTCTCTCCATCGTCGGTGTGGCACGCGAAGTGGCGGCCATCACAGGAAAGACACTGCGTTATCCTGTTGCCGTCGTGATGGAAAATGAGGAAGAGATCGGCAGGATCACATCGGTTTCCATCGAAGATCCCGATCTCTGTCCACGCTACACGGCCCGGATTATCAAACATGTCCGGATCGGACCCTCGCCCTTCTGGATGAGGCGGAAGCTGGAAGCGGTTGGTCTCCGCTCGATCAACAATATCGTGGATGTGACCAACTTCGTGATGATGGAGCTGGGGCAGCCCCTGCATGCCTTCGATTTTCGCTTCCTTGCCGAAGAGAGAATTGTTGTCCGGCGTTCCCGTGCTGATGAGACGTTTGTTTCACTCGACGGGAAGGAGCGCACCCTGGGGGCCGATACCTTGCTGATCTGTGACGGCGTCAAGCCGGTGGCGATCGGCGGTGTTATGGGCGGGCTCAATTCCGAGGTCAAGGAGGAGACGGAGACGATCCTCCTGGAGAGCGCCTATTTTAACCCCGCTTCCATCCGTCGGACCGCGCGTTCGCTGGCGATGGGAACCGACGCAGCCTTCCGTTTCGAGAGAGGGATTGATCCGGAAGGGGTTGTTCGGGCACTTGACCGTGCGGCAGGGCTTATGGCAGAGCTTTCCGGGGGGACGGTTTGCCGGGGTATCATCGATCAATATCCGGGGACGGTCGCTACAGTCAGAGATATTCCGCTGCGCGTGAAGCGTGTGGGGGATATTCTCGGAACGGCGGTTTCGGAGGAAGAGATCGTCCGCATTCTGAAAAGCCTCGAGATGAAGATCGATCGGGACGCCAATGGGCTCCTCCTCGTCACACCTCCAACCTGCCGTGTGGATATCACCCGGGAGATCGACCTCATTGAAGAAATTGTACGCCTTTACGGTTATGACCGGATTCCGACCACCCTTCCCGTCGTTTCGGTGATTGCTGCCGGAATGATCGATCAACAAAGGAAAACGGAGGCGCAGGTTCGGGAGATCATGACCGGTTCTGGTTATACGGAGGTGATTAATTACAGTTTTATCCCGCAGGTTGCCGTCGACCAGCTCGGTCTGGACGCAGCGGACGAACGGCGCCGTCATGTAAAGATCCGAAATCCTTTGACGGAAGAACAGGCAGTGATGCGGACCACCATGGTCTACAGCCTTCTGCGCAATGCCGCGAGGAACGCCGATGTCGGTCGTTTTGACCTGAAGATCTTCGAGACGGGCCGGACCTTTATCGGAATGGGTGAGGGGAAGCAGCCACGGGAACAGAACCGTGCTGCCTTTCTGATCACCGGACGGCGGTATGAAGAGCGGTGGCATTTTTCGGACCTGCGGGCGGACTTCCATGATCTTCAAGGTTGCGTCGAGAATATCCTGGATTTGTTGCGGATACCGACCCCGTCATTCCGGGCCGGTGTTCACGAACCCTTCCTCCATCCGGGAAAATCCTGCGGCGTTTTCAGCGGAGAGGAGCAGATTGGATTTTTGGGCGAGGTGCATCCGGATGTTCTCTCCCGCATGTCGCTGGCGGGACCTGTTGTGGTGTGCGAGCTCGATCTCGATTTGCTGACCGCAAAGTCTTCTGCGAAGACGACATCCCGTGCCGTTCCCAGGTTCCCGTCGAGTTCGCGGGATGTGGCCTTTCTGGTTCGGCTGGGGACCGAGGCCGGAGAGCTGCGCCGGATAGCGACGGATTCCGCTGAAGAATTGCTTGAAAAAGTTCAAATTTTCGATGTATACGAAGGCAAAAATATCCCTGAAGGGACGAGGAGTTTGGGATTGCGATTTTCATATCGCAGTACGGATCGAACCTTGACGGATGACGAAGTCAATGAGGTCCATGCAAGGATTGTGAAGAAGATCGTTCAGGTGTCAGGGGCGTCAATCAGATAGGAATGGATCAATCCATCGGAGGAGGCAGGAAATGACAAAGATCGACATTATTCAGGATGTGTATGAAAAACTTGGATTTTCGAAGAAGGATTCGGCGAGGATTGTTGAGTCCGTATTCGATATTATCAAGGACAACCTGACAACGGGTGAAAAAATCAAGATTTCCGGTTTTGGAAATTTTGTTGTCAAGGAGAAAAAAACCCGACGGGGGAGAAACCCCCAGACTGGCGCCGAGATCGCGATCTCAGCACGAAGGGTACTGACCTTCAAGTCCAGCCAGGTACTTCGGAAGGCGCTGAACGATTAATCCCGAGCCGGTCCGCAATGGGGACACCGTGCCGCAAGGTGTCCATTTCATTGGATGATGGAGATGGATAAATCAATTCCCGATAAGTCCTATTTCCGCATCGGCGAGGTCAGCAGATTATTGGGCGTGCAGCCCTATGTCGTCCGCTACTGGGAGTCCGAGTTCAAAACGGTCCGGCCGATCCGCACCCGTTCCGATCAGAGACTCTACCGGCACCGGGATGTCGAGGAGTTGCTGACGATCCGGAAACTTCTCTATGAGGAGAATTTCACAATTAACGGGGCCAGAAAACAGCTCCAGAGGATGCGCGGTGAGGATGCGGTCACGGCGCCGGATCAGCGCGAAGGGCTTCTGGACGAAATCGAGAAGGGGTTGCGCCGGATCAGGGAAATTGTAAGTTAGGTCGATACCCGCGGCCCGCGGGGGGCAACGAAAAAGGCCGACGGAAACCATCCGGTTCCGTCGGCCTTTTCATGGTGAGCAGGGCTGAACATCTCGTTGCTATTTCTTGTTTGCCCGCTTGGATGCCTTCAGCGGGTTGACTTTTTGCGCTGCTTCCTTGACTTCCGCCTTCAAATGGGTGGCCGTCGGGCATTTGCCGGCTCGCCATTTTCCAGCAGGGTCCGGATAAACACGGCAGTACTTTCCAGTCGGACATTCAATGATCTTGCCGCATCCCTCGCACTTGTCAATGATGGCATTGCAACTGCCCCCATTGAATCCGCAGCCTTTCTTCGTCATGAAGCCGCACTCGACGCCGTTTTTAATTGTCTGACAAATCATGGTTCTCTCCTCTTTTTTCTCTTTTCTGTGGTGGACTCGTTGAATTTAAAAAACCGACCCGCTTCCCAAACCATCTCCATGGCCAAGTCAGGTCGGTCATTCCCTTTCCTCAAAGGCGTGCCTTGCTATCAAAATTAGAAATAGATGTCAAGATAAAAAAGTAAAATTCTATCTCGCCGAAATCGCGAAAAAAACGTCATCACATTGGGTGGTGAATAGATTGACTTTCGGAGGCCATTCATGTTAGGCAGCCGTGCACGGGTGCGGAAGAGGCCATCGCGATTCGCATGGACCTGGGGAGAGAGGGTTTTATCGCAGTTGATCAAGGCTGCGGCACCTCCGGTCGGCGAAAACAGACCCGGCAGGGCGGTTCTGATGAAAAAAACGACGCTGTTCAGTATTTTTATGCGCTCGCTGACCATTCAGGTTTCCTTCAACTTCCGGAGGATGCAGAACCTGGGCTTTGCCTTTGCCATGTTTCCGTTCATTGCCAGACAACAAAAGGATCGGAGTGAGGCGGATGTTTTTTTTGCGAGACACTTGCAGATGTTTAACACCCATCCCTACCTTGTCTCTTCGGTCATCGGTTCCGTGGTCCGGATTGAGGCTGATGGCTCGAATCCGGAGTCGGCGGGGGATCTGAAAAAGGCCCTTATGGGTCCTTACGCGGCGATCGGCGATTCTTTTTTCTGGGGGGCGCTCCGGTCATTTTCTGCCGTCGGGGCCGTGATCCTGGCTCTCACCGGGGCTCTTCTGGCGCCGCTCGCCTTTCTGCTGCTCTACATTCCCGCCCAGCTCTGGGTTCGCGTGAAAGGGTTTCTCGAGGGTTACCGGCACGGTCGACACGGAATTGATTTTATCCGAGCCCTGGATCTCCCAAAAGAGTCGGTAAGATTGCGTTATCTTTTGATTATCATGATAGGTATTCTGGCGGCTGTGGCGATTGATGCCACCGGCCGCTCCTGGAATCCTCCACCTGAAATACCGGGTGGTACGATTGGACTGGTTGTACTTCTTGTTGCTTTTGCAGGGGTTCGCAAAGGGATCTCTTCTGTGAAGATTCTTTACGGAATGAGCCTCTTGTGCATGGCGCTCTCAATAAAGATATGGTAGAAATCCGAACGTTTGAAATAACGAACAAGCTTGGAATTCACGCCCGGGTGGCTGCGAAACTGGTGGCAACGGCCAACCGTTTTCAGGCGGAGACTTTTCTGGAAAAAGACGGCGTCGAAGTCAACGGCCGAAGCATTCTGGGAATTCTTACGCTCTACTGCCCCCAGGGAAGCCGGTTGACCATTCGTGCCGAAGGAGTTGACTCTGGGGAGGCGATCGCGGCGTTTGCCGGTCTGATAGAGGCGAAATTCGGAGAGGCGTAAATCAAAGTGCTGAGTGCTGAGGAGTGAGTGCTGAGGACTGAGAAGGAAACACTCAGCACTCACTCCTCAGCAGTTGTTTTTAGAGGGTAATCCATCTTATGCCAGATGATCAGAAGAAGACGTTTGTTATCAAGGGGGTCGGCGTTTCGCCAGGCATTGTTATCGGAAGGGCCTATCTTTTCGACCGCCAGGATGCGCAGATTCCTTTTTACAATCTTGGCGATCCGGACCTGATTTCTGCGGAAATCCACCGTTTTCGCAAGGCCCTGCGTGAATCGGAAAAGCAGCTCCTCGATCTGAAGAACAAGCTTGGCGATCTGGGCAGCGGAATGGAACCGCTCTACATCATCGATGTCCACATCATGATCATGCGTGATCGCAAATTCGTCGACAGCACGCTGAACAATATCCGAGAGATGTCTGTTAACGCCGAATGGGCGGTACGCATGACGGTGGACAAATACCGGGAGATCTTCGACCGGATGGAGGACGAGTATCTTCGGGGTCGCATCAGCGATATCCAGTATGCCGGGCAGAGGATTCTTACGAATCTCGCAGGAAAAGAGCGTCCGGCCATCGAGATGGGAGAAGGGGTCGTCATCATTGCCTCCGACCTGTCGCCTGCCGATACGGCGCAACTGAAGATCGACAAGGTGCTTGGATTTGCCACCGATGTCGGTGGAAAAACATCCCACACGGCGATCGTTGCCCGCTCGATGGCGATCCCTGCCGTATTGGGTCTGCAGAGCATCACCCAGGCCGTTCGGACCAACGATGATATCATTATCGACGGTTCTGCCGGTGTGGTTATTGTCCATCCCGATCCGGAGATCCTCAAACGCTACGAAGAGAAAAAGCGGCTGTTCGAGAAAGCCCAGGACGATCTGCTGGATTTTGCCCATCTGCCGGCTGTGACGAAGGACAAATACAGTGTTGAAATCGGTGGCAATATCGAGTTTATCGAAGAGATCCCTTCTGCGGTTCTTTACGGCGCCGACGGGATTGGGCTTTACCGGACGGAATTCATCTACATCAACCGGGAGCAGCCTCCCGACGAGGAGGATCATCTCGCCAACTACCGCTCCGTGGTTGGGGTCAAGGGACTATCCTGGGCGACCATCCGCACCTTTGATCTGGGCGGCGACAAGTTTTTCCCGGACAAGAAACCTTCCCGCGAGCTGAACCCGCAGTTGGGGCTTCGTGCCATCCGCTTCTGCCTGAAGGAGGTGGATCTCTTCAAGGTTCAGCTTCGGGCCATCCTCCGAGCCAGCGTCCTGGGAAAGCTCCGGATTATGTTCCCGATGATTTCCGGGATCGAGGAGATCCGCGAGGCCAAACGGATCTTTGCCGAAGTGAAAGAGGAGCTGCTGGCCAAGGGGACAGAGCTGGGAAATGATATCGAAATCGGGATCATGATCGAAGTCCCGTCTGCCGTGATCGTTGCCGGGGAACTGGCCAAGGAGGTCGATTTTTTCAGCATCGGAACGAACGATCTCATCCAGTATGTCCTCGCGATCGACCGGATCAATGAGCGGGTTACCTACCTTTATGAACCTCTGCATCCGGCTGTTCTGCGCCTGATCAAGCAGGTGGTGGATATCGGGCACAAGGCGGGGATCAGGGTGGCGATGTGCGGGGAGATGGCGGGAGAGCCGGCCTACACCATGATCCTTCTGGGGCTGGAACTGGATGAGCTGAGCATGAATCCGCTGGCGATCCCCCGCGTGAAGAAGATTATCCGGGGAGCCACGTTGAAAGAATCGAAGGCGCTCCTGAAGAAGGTGTTGACCCTCTCCTCCACGGCGGAAATCCGGTCATTTGTCGGAGCGGAGATGCGCAAACGGTTTCCCGAAGATTTTCCGGTGAACGGTTCATGAAACGAAAGATTATGTCCATCCTGTCGGCTATCCGGGCGTGGACAACCGAACTCGGCATCCACCATGCGGGGAGTCTTTATCGGGAGGAGAATTTCCCTCTCTACTGGCTGGTCCGGAAGGTTCTCTCGAAGGTTCTTGTCTCCGATGAGACGGCGGAAGGGCTGAAATCCCTTGCGGCGAAAGGCGTCGTCGTCTATGCCCTGAAGAACAAGAGCCAGCTCAACAGTCTGATTCTCCGCGAACTCTCCATGCGGAAAGGGATCCCCCCGCCCGTTTACTGCCACGGCATCAACATGATTACCTGGCAGCCATACCCGATGGCCATCCGGGTGATCCTGTCTCATCTTTTTCATTGGATATTAAGAAAAAAATCAATTAATACCATTATGATGGACAATCTTGGTCGGCTTGCCCTGGAGGGGAAAACCTCCATCATCCACCTCGGGGAGACCGAATTCTTTGAAAACCCCTTTGTCGAGGCGACCCTGCACCGGCTCATGGAAGCGCAGGAAGTCTCTGCCGTCCCGATCTACCTCTGTCCGGAACTGGTTACTTACGGGCGGAGGCGGGAGAAGGAAGAGGAGAGCCTGATCGACATCTTTTTCGGTCAGAGCGACACAACGGACCCCGTGCGTCGGGTGATCACCTTCCTCCGTTATTCCAACAGAGCATTGGTTGTTTCCGCCGAACCGGTCAATCTCGCGGAGTATATGAAAGCCGCCGGTGATCGTCCCCGGGAGGAACTGGTCCGTCAACTCCGGGAGGAGCTGATCGAGCGGATCGACGAGGAGAAGGCGTCCATCGTGGGGCCAATTCTGAAGTCCCGGGAAGAGATCATCAGCATGGTCCTCCGGGACAAGGCCCTTGTGGACTTCATGGACGAGATGGCGGCGAAGGCGAAGAAGGGCAAGCAGGATGTGGCGCTTGTCCGGAAAGAGGCAAGAAAATACCTGCATGAGATCGCCTCCGATTACAGCGATATCTTTGTCGAGATCTGGGAAAAGATTCTTTCGTGGCTCTGGAACAACATCTACGACGGCGTGGTGGTGGATGGCGAAGGCATAGCGAAGATCCGGCAGGTATCCAAGAAGATGCCCTTCGTCATTATCCCCTGCCATCGGAGCCATTTCGATTATCTGCTGCTTTCATACACCTTTTTCAAGAACAACATCCAGATGCCGTTCATAGCGGCAGGGACCAACCTGACCTTCTTCCCGATGGGCTATATCTTCAGAAAATCGGGTGCTTTTTTTCTGAGGCGGAGCTTCAAGGGAAACGAACTCTATGCCGAGGTTTTTGCCCGGTATGTCAAGGTTCTTTTGCAGGAGGGGTTGCCGCTGGAATTCTTCATCGAGGGGGGGCGCAGCCGGACAGGGAAGATGGTTATGCCCAAGTACGGCCTCCTCTCCATTATCCTTCAAGCTTATCAGGAAAAGGCGTGCGACGATCTCGCGGCTATTCCCGTTTACATTGGTTATGACCGGGTGATCGAGGAAAAGGCCTATCTGGAGGAGTTGGGCGGCGCGCCCAAGGAGAAGGAGAAGACGACCGACATGATCCGGAGCGGCAAGCTGCTTCGGAAACGGTATGGGCGCGTTTACATGAACGTCGGAGAACCGATCCTTCTCAAATCCTACCTGGCTGCCCAGGAAAAACCATTGGCAGAGATGACGGTTGCAGAGCGACAGGGTCTCTACCGCCGGATAGGTTACACGATCGTTCGGGCGATCAACAAGGTGTCTGTCGTGACCCCTTTTGCGCTGACCGCATCGGGGCTCCTGTGCTATGACAGGCGTGGTATTTCGCAGGGAGAGCTCCGCGAAGTGCTGACGCTCTTTTTCGATTACCTCTCTTTCCGCAAGGTCCCGTTTGCGATGACCTTCGCCGACCGCGACAAGGCGGTGACGGAGGCGTTGAGTCTCTTCGATCAGTCGGGGCTGATCTCCCGCATGGGTGCGGAAGAGGACGAGGAGGAGGAGGTCGAGGAGGTTGTCTATTCGCTCGGGGATGAGAAACGGATGAACCTCGAGTACTACAAGAACAACATCCTTCACTATTTTCTTCCCGTCAGCTTTGTTGCGACGTCCATTTTGGCAAGCCCTGAAGATATGCTTCCATTGAACCGGGTCCGTGACGACTATGCTTTTTTCAAGCGCCTCTTCCGCCACGAATTCATTTTTGACGATCAAAAGGATGACATGGAGGAGGTCCGGGAGACCCTCTCCTACCTCCGAGACCGGGGGATGATCGCCGGTTTCGACCGGGAGGAGAAACCCTGGATCGAGGTGAAGGGCCGGGGCAGGACCAATCTGCTTCCTTTCGGGGGGCTCATTCACAATTATATGGAATCCTACTGGGTGGTCGTCCGGGGTTGTTACTATCTCCGGAAGGGGCCAAAGGCAGAGAAGGACTGGCTCAAGTACATCCGGGGGTTGGGGGAAAGGATGTACCGGAAGGGAGAAATCCGGCGGGCGGAGGCGCTGTCTCAGTCCAACTACCAGAGCGCCATCCGCTATCTGGAGGATGTGAACATCATCTCCGTGACGGAAGTGTCGGAAAAGGGAGATAAAAAATTCACCAAACGCTACGCCTTGACGGAAAACAGGGTACAGATGGAATCCCTCCGCCGCAGGTTGTTCAAATTCCTGTAGAGCTATTTCTTTCCCCGAATGGAGTAGAGCGCAGATCTCCCCCGGTAAACGGCTGTTTCTCCCAATTCTTCCTCGATTCGCAGAAGCTGGTTGTACTTCGCAAGTCGTTCGGTCCTGGACATCGACCCACTTTTAATCTGCCCACAGTTTGCCCCGACGGCGATGTCTGCCATGCAGGTGTCCTCGGTCTCTCCGGAGCGGTGCGAGATGACCGTTGTGTATCCCGCCTCGTGGGCACACTTGATTGTATCCAGCGTTTCGGTCAGCGTGCCGATCTGATTCAATTTGATCAGGATGGAGTTCCCCACGCCAAGCGCGATACCCTTTTCCAGTCGTCTCTGATCCGTCACGAACAGGTCGTCTCCAACGATCTGCACTTTGCCGCCCAAGGTTTCCGTCAGGAGTTTCCACCCTTTCCAGTCGTCTTCGGCGAGGCCGTCTTCGATTGAAACAATCGGGTAATTTTTTACAAGGGCGGCGTAAAATTTAACCATCTCTTCAGCGGTCCGCTCGGGCTTCTTCTCCGCTGCAAGTGTGTATTTCCCCTTAGTGTAGAATGAACTGGCCGCCGGGTCGAGGGCGATCGCGCAGTCCTCGCCCGGTTTATAGCCCGCCTTTTCGATTGCGGTCATTATCAGGCTAAGAGCCTCCTCATTGGACTTCAGATTGGGAGCAAACCCTCCTTCGTCTCCGACGGCTGTGTTGTACCCCTTGGCCTTGAGAACCGCCTTCAGGTTGTGGAACACCTCGGCAGTCATCCGAAGACCCTCCCGGAAGGTTGTCGCCCCCAAGGGCATGATCATGAATTCCTGAATGTCAACATTGTTGTCGGCATGCTGACCACCGTTAATGATATTGGCCATCGGCACCGGGATGTCGCGGGCGATCACGCCACCGATATACCGGTAGAGGGGGATCTCCAGCGCCGCCGCCGCGGCCTTAGCGCAGGCTAGCGATACGCTGAGGATCGCGTTCGCACCCAAGGCTCCCTTGTTTTCCGTGCCGTCCAGAGCGATCATTTCGGCATCGATATCCCGCTGGTTTTGACAGTCC
>Ga0247840_10003203_pt1 | contig 28037 bp, 34 predicted proteins | sample LaCruzMarch2015__FD_192404 | JGI IMG/M metagenome (GOLD analysis project Ga0247840, IMG submission 192404) | Freshwater microbial communities from meromictic Lake La Cruz, Castile-La Mancha, Spain - LaCruzMarch2015_17m | ecosystem: Environmental > Aquatic > Freshwater > Lake | place: Spain...
GTAAACCTGCCCTTCAGTTCCCGCAAATCTCGCACAATAATATCAATCCCCCAGATGCAATTAATCGTGCGTAACCTGGATCAAGACGTCTTAGCATAAAAGGGTTAATTCTGATTAGCGTTCACGACCTGCATGTAGTGAACTATGCAATCGGTGGTCAAGCCAATAATAATATCAGGCGAGGTTGCTACCGCCGGTCGTCTCCTGCTCTCCTTCCTGCGGGGGGCATCCATATCCACAAGCAGCCTGTCCGTCTGCCGGCGAATGCCATACAAGGCGTTGACCAGATCGTTCCGGTCATCTTCCGACCATTCCTGCTAGGGTATTTCTATAAATTCACCGGTCAACTCGTCCGTCTTTGTGATCAGGAGGCGTTGCGGTCATAAACATGTTCTCCTCAATGAAATTTTATCGTAATATAGTAATAAACCTATAAAATGTCAAGGTCAGGATGCTGACAGGTCAGGATGTCAAGGATAGAGAGACGGGGGAGTTGCTCGTTGCACCCCCCTTTGGCCAAGGGGGTAAGAAAGGATTTCCAGATAAAGGGGAGAAAGGGAACTTTCCAGACTCTGGAAAGGTTTAAGTATATGATATTATTAAGCGAAAACGGACGTGGCTGCAGCACTAAGCTCTGCGGCTTTTATGTGTAATATTAAGTACATACGTGGGCATAGAGTGCTCGTGATGCCGCCTCATTTTTAGCCGATTAATGTCCGGTTAAGTGTCAAAATGGATAGCGGCAAATCCGCATTTATCCTTGACAGCATGCAGCTTCCTTTCCTATAGTTCCCCCATGCAACCTGAAGAAAAACATTTTGGACCGGTATGGTTCATCCCCGGCATCAATCGCGGCAGATACCCCTACTGCAATTCCGTCTATATCCAGGGACCGGGAATCATCATCGACCCAGCCTCCGATGAGGATCGTCTCAAAGAAATCCGGGATCGGGAAGGAGTTAACGAAGTCTGGCTGAGCCACTGGCATGAGGATCATTTCACTTATCTCGACCTCTTTGGAGATGTCCCCGTCCGGATCTGCCGGAAGGATGCACCGCCCCTCACGGACATCGATGTCCTGCTCGATTGGTACAACCCCAAGCAATCGCACCGGGATTACTGGCGGAAGTTTATTAAGGACACTTTTCGCTTCCGCCCCCGCAAGCCTGCTTCTTTTCTTGAAGACGGCGATGTGATTCCCTTTGGAAATGTAACGGTGGAAGTTATCGGCGCCCCCGGTCATACACCCGGCCATCTGGCCTTTCTTTTCCGGGAGCAGGGTATTCTCTTTCTCGGCGATTACGATATGACATCCTTCGGGCCGTGGTATGGTGATCTTTATTCCAGCATCGAAGACACGATCGAATCACTCGGACGATTAAGGGCAACGCCCGCGGATATGTGGTTTACCGGTCACGACACCGGCGTCTTCACAGATAATGAGGATCAGCTTTGGCGGCACTATGAAAATGTCATTTATGAGCGGGAAGCAAGACTGTTAAATTCCCTTACCACACCCCGCAGCACAGAAGAAATACTTCAATCATGGCTTATCTATGGGAAACCTCGGGAACCGCTTGCCTTCTTTGAATTCGGAGAGCGAGCCCTGACGGTCAAACATCTCGAAAGGCTGCTAAGCAAGGGTCTGATCGAAGAAGTTGATGGGAAATACGTCCGTTCCTGATTTATTCCGTTTCCAAATCAAAGATGAAATCTAGGCGGCAAGGCAGAGGCGACGCAGGCGTATTTTCATACGTCGAGGAGCCGATTGCCGATGCCAACGAAGATAGCGCTTTGATTTGGAAACGGAATTACATGCCGATCTGCCGGGCGTAGCTAAACTGCCTTTCCCAGTTTACCTGGGGATGGGTTTTCTCAAAGGGGGCCTTGCCGACTTTCTCCAGAGAGGCTTCATCGACACTCAGCGGGTGATACCCGCCGATGAATCCGTAATCGGGGGCGATGACCGGATTATGCCCGGGCCAGCAGTCGCACTCGGCGGTAATGCGGATACAGGCATTGATCAGAATGGTTTTGCCGGCGATCATTTTCCAAACCGCCGCTGCTGTTTCAACAAGTTTTTCCTGGAAGATGAGGTCGTCCGTTTCCCAGAGAATTCTTAACGCCACTTCCGGGCAAAGGCCGATACACTGGGCGCAGCCGATGCACATTTCAAGGTCGAACTCGGGATATTCGTCCCTATCTTGCCGGGCGGCCCCCGTCGGACAGACTTCGCTGCATAAACCGCACTTGATGCAAGACGACTTTATCAATTCCGGATGGACATCGGCGTGCATCCGCTGTTTTTGCGCTCGGGAGGCAAAGCCCATGGACAGATTCTTGATAGCCCCGCCAAAGCTCGCGGCCATGTGACCTTTGAAATGTGAAAAAATGATGAAACCGTCAGTATCCTTGAACACATCGGCTACCTGGACGGTCGGAAAATGATTACCTGCGGCAGGTATATCCGTCACCGACCGGCCATCGCTCCCGTCGGCAACAATAATCTCACAGCCCAGGTACTGCTCGTCATAACCGTTATCCCGCGCCGTCTTGAGTGCTTCCTCGGCGGTCCGGCGGCCTCCTGAATAAAGGACAGTCGTATCAAAGATATAGGGTTTGGCGCCTCTGCTTAACTGCCATTGAACAATTTCCCGGACATACGCAGAGGAAAGAAATGAACGGTTGCCCCGTTCGCCCCAGTGCACCTTGATCCCCACCCTTTGACCTGCGACGCAACTCCAGGACATCTTTTCCAGCAGGCTTCGTAACACCGGGACATGATCCCCGGAAGACTGATCAACGGGTGCGAAGAAAATATCTTTCATTGTTGTCTCACGATTTGCAGTGCTACTGCTCCCTGGCCAGGAATTCGACGACTTTGCTGTCTGTTTTTTCTAACGTATTTTCTCCATCCACTTCCATGCGGGAGATGCCGTTAAATACTCCCCCTTCTGCAATGGATAGTGATTTCGTTGTTATGTCCCCGGTAACATGGCCCGTCGCCTTGATTTCCACCTTTTCGGTTCCTGTCAGATGGCCGTCAATCTTGCCGCCGATAATTATGGCGCCGGCTTTGATGTTTCCACTGACGTAACCATGTTCTCCAAGGATAACCTTTGCCCCGTCCACATTGCCGATGATCATTCCATCTACAAAAACTGCCCCCGGTGACTCAACATTTCCGGTAATCTTCGAGTTTTCTCCCAGGACCAGATGCAGTTTGTCTGCTTTTCTATGGAACATGAGATTCCTCCATATGCTGTTTGGGGTTGATGACTCTTCCACCCTGCCATATTTCATAGTGAACATGACTTCCGGTGGCGTTACCTGTAGCTCCGACATAACTCACGGTTTCACCCCGCTTTACCCTCTGCCCAACATTAACCTTGTTGGCGCTGTTATGGGCATAACAACTCGAAAAACCATGGCCATGTTCGATAACAACCGTATTTCCGCCTCCCCCGTTCCAACCGGAAAAACTCACTACCCCGTCCGCCGTCGCTTTAACATTTGTACCGGATGGAGCCGAAATATCGATGCCTCGGTGCAGCTCCACCCGTCCGTTAATCGGGTTTGCCCGACTGCCAAATAAGGATGTAATTCTCCCTTCGATAGGAAAACCTCTTGGCGTCGACAGATAGATGTCTTTCTGGGTGCGGAGGAATTCGTTGATACTGGCCACGGTTTTCATGGAAATCTGGATCTGCTTCTCGATCTGATAAATGTCCATGGTTCCCATATCGGCAGTATCTACATTCTCAAGAATTTTTTCCTTGCTGCCATAGGAAATCAAGGTCTTGAGATCGCTTTCCATTTTTTTCAGTGACGTAAGGGCAGCATTGAATTCCCCAATCTTTGCTGAATATTCGCGAAGCTGATTTTCCCTTACCTGATAGCTGACGAGTTCCGAAACAACTGATCCTACATAGATTGCCCCCAACGTGCATAAGACTGCTGCAAGGGGAATCAGAAACATCGGGATATTCATATTGAATGAATGCTTGGCGTGGTGGTGCTGAATAAACATGATGGTTACAGGGGCAAGGATTTTTTTACGGAATTTCCGTATCTGATCCATCTTCCACATGGCGACCTCCCAATAGACACTCTTAAAGCAACGTCAGGACTTGTTAAAACATTGGTACACGAACACATCTTTGACTTCGAGGAAAGGTTATTGCCCTGTATTGCAGTGGCGCAACCTATAGCCAAGTTTCAAGCCAAATTGCAAGTCTTTTTATTACATAGTCAATGATTACAAATCATTAACTATGTATTTAGTTTGCTTTCAGAGAAGGCATAAAATCCGATTTGCTTTATCTGCTATCTATGCTATGAGGCGATCGCAAATATGGTTTCATTAAATGTCAGCTTCAATCGGGGGGAGAAGAATTCATGGAAGAAAATAAACAAGCCAGTATCAGGATTAATCAAAACAATCTTTACCGGGAAGAGATATTCTCTGATTTGATGGTCGGCGCAATACATCAGATGACGCCCGTAAAGCCGAACGCCGAGCTTGATAAACAGCGCACGGTCATGTTTATTGGAAATACCCAGCTGATTACACAGCAAGGCCCCCTCCCCGTCCGTTTTCCCATTGAGGCAAAAAACCTTCAACAGGCCATCGAAAAATTTCCTGAATCTCTGGACGCTTTCATTAGAAAGATGGTTGAAGAGGCCAAAGAACTGCAGCGTAAGGAAGAGTCCCGCATTATCATGCCCGGATCGCCTTCTGTCGGTAATCTTAAATTGCCGTGATTTTCTTTTAGTGAGATTCCCATATAGACAAAAGCCCCCTGACGAACCGGTTTCATCAGGGGGCTTTTTTGAGGGACACAGATCGTAACAGACAGTGTCTTTATGTATCAATGATTGACAATTCTCAAACCTCTTTGCGCCGCTGCCATGCCTCCTGATAGAGCCTGCCGATCGTCAGGAAGAGGGCCAGGAAGAACATTCCGAACATGAAGTTCGGCGCCGTCCCGAAATACTGGTCAATCTTAAATCCTATATAGAGGAAGAGGAAAGAGGCAAAGGCAATCACAAACCCCCAGGCGCTGATGGCCATGATGTGATGGTACTGATTGTACAAGGGCTTTTGTGTTTTTTGTATTGCTGTCATGACCTGTTCCTCCTTTTCCCTTTATATTGATCTGAAATACCGCTAAATTTTATTTCAGTTAGCCAACCAGGTTTTTAATGCTGTCGATGACCGGATTGGTGAAGAGAGCTACCAGCACCGTGTAGAGGGCGAAAACCCCGGCGACTTCACCGGCGTACATCTTCTCATACTTGTGCTTCAGGCTGATGATTACCATTCCGCCGACAATGAGGCAACCAAGCTGGAAATAGGGGAAGTTGGCCACACCAGCCATCGCGTATTCTGCGAAAGCGAAAGTTCCCGTCAAAAGAACCACTACCATTGCCGCTACCATCGTTCCTAAAGTCTTTTTCATGATCTGTGTCCTCCTATATGTTTTTTTTATTTTGTATTTCCCTTTTGAATTTCTATAATGAAAAATACGTGCCAAGTCTTTAACGACTTGGGTAGATATACCATATGCGCTCGTAATTATACGTAATAAATAAATTGTGGAGAGCGGAGAATGACGATTTTCGAGCCAGTCAATGAAAGTTTTTTAATGAACCTTTAAAATTTGTTGAACGAAATGAAACGAATCCTGCATATCCACCTGGAAAAGATTGAAAATCTTTCTTCGTCGTTGTAGGTTGCCGAATGTGGATAAATTATCCGCTGTGCTGAAAAGGATCGCACAATTATGAATAATGATATGCTTGTAAATGAAGCGCTGCGACTGCCGAAGCTGGTCGAGTCCGATCCGCGGAACCCGCAACTCCTCCACATTCTAACCGCTAACACCCAGCCCTTGTGGCGGGAAAGTGAACTTGCCGTAGCGGTGGCCAAACTGAATATCGAACTGGTAGAAGCACTGCGGAAAGCACACGGAGCCGGACAATTGATCCGTGGCTTGGAGAGCACGGAACGCACTCTCGCTGCCCAGGAGCGGGGATTACGTATGGCAGATCGGCAAATCGTCATAATGAGGGGGGTACGCATCTCCCGTTTGCTTATCCTGGCAAACGACGGAGCCGAGCGTTTTTACCGGAACGTCGAGACAATACTCCATCGACACAAGCCAAGAGTTTTGGCTGTGCTTATTGAAATTGATGCCATCGGTTTAGGAGAATTGCTGTTTGGTCCAGGTAACATTGCTCGCCTGGTGATGCTTAATCACAAGCAGGCCGTCGGCTCGGTACTCCTGGCGCTGACTGGGGATACATGTCACGTGCCTGCCGGTTAAGCGCCCTCCCCCGACAGCTGCATTCCTCCAACTGAGGGCCTCCCTTTGGGATATTTTTTTCGCCACCGTCAATTGTAAACAATGACCATGGAAAAAGCGCTTGTTTTCATGATGAGTATCGTTCACGTAACTTGACGCTGTTTATATGAAAATCCCCCCATCCCCCCTTTGCCAAAGGGGGGTAAGGGGGGATTTTCATGCTTCGTTGTGCCCACTTTCGGGCATGGATGTTAGTAGGGCTGTTGATAAGATTGTTGATAGAAACATCAATTACTGATTTGAGATAAAGTTTATACAAATTGCTCGAAATGGAGGCACTGATAAACATCATAATATCAATGACATATAAATACTTCTTTAAATTCGATGAGAATATTCATATAGAATGACCGAAGGATTTGCCAAAAAAGCAATGGAGGAATTGATAAATGATTAAGAAGAAGTTTGCATTTATGATGTTTGTTATATCTTTAATCATTATTTGTTTTGGACATTACTCAGAAGCCCAGGAGAAAGCATCAAATACAGTTACCAGCCCTACATTGGGTGCAAAGTTTGTTCTCATACCCGCCGGTACTTTTATGATGGGTTCTCCAAACGACGAGCCGGGGCGAAAAGGCGACGAAAGTCCCCAGCATCAGGTTACAATCAGCAATTCTTTCTACATGCAAACAACTGAGGTAACCCAAGGGCAGTGGAAGTTGGTAATGGGGAACAATCCCTCCCATTTCAGCAGTTGCGGTGACGACTGCCCTGTGGAGAAAGTTTCCTGGAACGATGTTCATACGTTTATCAGCAAACTGAACCGTAAGGAAGGAAAAGGGAAATATAGACTTCCCACGGAGGCAGAATGGGAATATGCTGCTCGGGCAGGCAGCACCACAGCTTTTGCCAATGGAGTAATCAGTAAGACCGATTGCTCTAATGATCCCAATCTGGACCGGATGGGCTGGTATTGCGGCAACGCTATGCGCAAGACTCACCCTGTGGCGCAAAAATCCCCAAACGCCTGGGGTTTGTACGACATGCATGGCAACGTCTGGGAGTGGGTCAAGGATTGGAAGGGGAATTATCCCACCGACAGCGTGATTAACCCGTCAGGTCCAGCGAGGGGCTCGGACCGAGTGAGTCGTGGTGGCTCCTTGTTCAGCGTTGCCAATTACTGCCGGTCAGCGAAGCGTGAACAAGGCTTTCCTGGCCTCCGCAACCTCTTCCTGGGATTTCGCCTCGTCAGGACAAGTTAACTTTGGGTTTACTAAAACTTATATCCCAGACTCATCATGAGACTCATCTGTTCCGACCAAACCTTGACACCATTAACCCAGCTCTCATCAACGTTTTCTATATCATGCACCCAACGATGGGTACCAGTTGTCGTTATTTGAATATATTCAAACTCCACGCCTGCGGTGATATATTTTGTGAGATCTGCTTTTAAACCAAGAGAGGCGTGCCAGGCATTGCCAGTGGTCTTCTCGTAGGTCCAGCGGTTACCTTTCCGTAAAAGGTGATGATCTTTATTGTCTCCATCGACATAAGCCCAATCCAATTGACAGAGCATCTTAAGTCCCGGCAACTTGATATGCCTTCCCAGGTCGTAGGCCGTTCTAATACCCAGGAAGTACTGCCAGTAAGTTTGTTCAAAGCGGATAGCATTGCCAGGATAATGATCCGGAGAGTGATTCTCTCCGGGAGCAGGATAAACCTGAACGCCGTTATGGGCAAGAAAGTTCAAATTCTGCCAACGTACCCCACCAACAGGACGCAGATCAAACCAGTCAGGCAGTCCCACCCAGTCGGAAATCTTCAGATCCACATCTCCCCGGACCATATAGCTTGGCTCGACGCGACATTGTGCTTCCGAATAGATTTCCTTGACATTATCAGCATTCCAGTCTGAATCCTTGAATGAAAGGTCAGATTCCATAGGTATACTGCCAAGTACTTCCATTCCCACAGAAAAACGGGAAAAACTACGCCTGACCTCTCCCCCAACCCACCAGGTATTCATGGGAAACTCAAGACGACTCAGGGGAGCGGTGAAAGGAGGCTCAGGGTACCCGAATTCATATGAGGTGTGGCTGCTGAAATAGCGCTTGACATGCACTTCTGCCGACCATAGTTTTCCCGGGGCAAGTTTTTTTTCATCGGCCGCAGCTGTGATCACAGGAAAGACAATTGCTAAGATTAACAGGGCTATTATACAAGCTGTGCATTGCCACCTAAAAATGGGAAGTGATGCATTTTTATTCATGTTTCATTGCATCCAAAACAGCCTTTTCTTTTGTATCCATGTTCATTACCCTCCCTTCTTCAGCTTCCTATCTTGGATGATTTGATTGATTATGTCTTTTGCCTGTTTTTCGTTCAGGTTTTCTTTACCGGCAAGAGCCACGATAAAATCTAATTTGTTCATGTTGATTGTCTCCGATAATTTTAATTATCTTGATTTTTGTTAATGATATGACTATGTTTATTGATATGTCAATGGAAATTGAGGTTCAAGCTGTTCTTTGCCGAGGATATCGACTGCGATAAATTGTAGGATTTTGTAACGGTGGTTATTTTCATTTAGCCTTCTGATGGAAGAAACTAGTTCACTCGACGAAATGTTCGATACTGTTTCTCCTATAACAATCCGGAAAGGAAAACCATGACTATGAAGAAACTTCTTATTTCCACTGTCCTGATTCTGGGAATATCGTTGCCCGCATTTGCCGGCGAGATAAACATGAATCGCCTGAATACCTTTGCAAAGCAGATAATAGCAGACCAGCAACATGCAATAGGCTATCCTGTCAACCAGAATGTTGACCTGCAAGAGTTCTACCGTTGGTTTGCCGATTCGGGTCTTGCCAATGTGGCAATGAACAATGTAGGCAACCCGCGCAAGGCCAGCCTGTTCTCTCTGAACACCCACCAGTTCGAGAACGAGGTGATAGACTTCTTTGCCCCCCTTTATGGCTTCCCAAAGGACGATACATGGGGAATAGTTACCTATAGCGGCACAGACGGCAACAACCACGGTATTTACTTTGGCGTCAAGTATTTGCTGTCAAAGAGCAAAAAGAAGCCGATCCTGTATGTCTCCGAAGAGGCCCACTACTCCGTAAAAAAGCTTGGTGATCTTCAGAATCTAGACATGCGGCTTATTCGGACAGATGTAAAGGGAAGGATGGATATCAGGGCCTTTGAAAAGGCCCTTGACCCAAAACGGCCCGCACTGGTTGTCATCGCAATGGGCACTACCTTCAAAGGGGGAATAGACGATCAGGATGCTATTGACAAGGTACTAAGAAAGAAAAAACCGGTAGCTGTGTATCGCCATCTTGATGCCGCTCTGTTCGGTGGCTACCTGCCGTTCAGCAACCATGCCGATCTTGTGAACCGCACCAGACACCACTATGATTCGATAGCCGTCAGCGGCCACAAGTTTTTCGGATTTGATGAACCTCTGGGCATCTTCATAACAACTAACGACGTACTTTTACGCCAAAACCCGTTCAAGGTATCCTATCTGAACGATGCCGTGCCTACCATAACATGCTCCCGATCTTCCCTAAGTCCTCTAAAGTTTTGGTGGAAGGTTCAGAAGACCGGTCTTGAAGGTTACAGGCAACAGGCTGCACAGATACTTAAGAATGCCGATTACCTGAAACAACGCTTTGATGAGATAAAATACCCTGCCTGGAAAAATGATTTCTCCAATACTGTCTTTTTCCATAGACCCAGCCAGTGGGTAATGGAAAAGTGGGGCCTTGCTCCAGATGAGGATCCACGTCTGGGCGGCAGACTGGCGCACGATATCGTGATGCAACACGAAGTTAAGGAAACTATTGACCTTTTTATAGAAGACATCAAGAAGGATATGGCAGTAAATGCAAAGGCTGCCAAGCCATAAGTCTTACGAGGTGAAATTCCGGGAGGCCATTGTAAAAACGGATCTTCATGGCATTTTGTTGGATGCTGAACGGAAGGAATCTTGGCATGGCGGGCACATTTATAGGCACAATAAAGTTTGATAACAAACAGGAGCGGGTTGACACATTATGTTGACCCGCTCTAATTTTGGGACAAGCAAACTCGAAAAACCGGAAAACAGAAAGATCCCCCTAAATATAGCAACTGCATGAAAATGGATTTCAGAATCAAATCTTGACGGTGAGGGCGATTTTGTTACCTAGCAGCTTTTGATCCGTAATCGTATGCCATATCAGATGAATAATGCCACCATTAAAAAACAAGGCCCTTATCACAACAACGGTAAGCGCCTTGTTAATTCCATCAAAAGTGGGTTAATCTAAGGATTGACTATGAAACAACGACCCTGAAACCTACATCTCCACAACGGTTCTTCATGGGACCCCAGTCGCGGCCAGCGGAACGGCAGCCTTCGCCATGGCTGTTGTTACATCCACCACGCATCATGCGGCAATTCCCAGAAGGAGTTATAATTGAGTTAGCATCCCAGACACTGCCATCGGTGGGGGCGCCATCATAGGTATAGTGCAGACCATCCTGACACCACTCTACAACGTTGCCATGCATGTCATACAATCCCCAATCATTGGGTATTTTATGGCCTACTGGATATGTGTAATCGTCACTATTGGCAGTAAACCAGGCATAATCAGCAAGCTTGGTGCAGTCTGGATCGTCTCCGAAACAAAAGCGGGTGGTCGATCCGGCTCGACAAGCATATTCCCACTCCGCCTCGCCGGGCAAGCGAACTTTTTTACCGATCAATGCGCTTAACTTTGCACAGAACTCTTGGGCATCTTTCCAACTCACACTATCCACGGGCTGATCGGGCGTCCCTGGCATTTGACTTGGGTCACCGCCCATCATTTGTCCCAAATGCTCAGGACGGAAAAATCGGGCTTTGTGGTGTTTTGAACACTCACTTGGGTCACTGGCCATTATTTGAACCCACTGTTCCCTCGTGACCAGATAAGCGCTCATGTGAAATGGTTTCGCAAAGGTGACCTCGTGTTGAGGCCCTTCATAAATTGTGTGACCTTTCTCCGTCTCCGGCGAACCCATCAGGAACTTGCCCGCAGGAATCAGAACCAGATCCATCTTCACTCCATTACCCAAGTTCAAGGTCAACTTCTGATCTTTTGCATCCATCTTGCTCCCTCCTCCTTCTTAAAAGATTTCTACTACTAACTCAACTTTCGCATACGTTTGAATGTGCATAACTATTCATTGTTTAGCAATAAGCGATGCTATTTTGCCACGTAATTAGCAATTGTATTGAATTGAGTCGAGGTTGGGACAGAAATATGACGTGCGGTTTTAAGTGAAGAGTTACCAATTCAAGCACCCTATCGGTATGTACAGGAGGTTCCTAATTCCACGGTGACCCGCGTTACCGCAAGCCACCCTTCATCCAGCGTTTAATATTTTCGATATCAATATCACAATTATTAAGGAATAAACATTATTGATAATGACTCGAAGTCATGCATCTTCGTCGAGATTGACGGCATGTGGAGTTCAGGAAGGCTTTCTCAAACCCGTACCTTCCCAAAAAATACAACCTTTCGAACGATTATCAATAAATTGGTCAAGAAAGCCAATCTCAACATTTGTAACTGTCGTGACCGGGTGCATCTGTTTGAATTCATGACCTCAGCTTGTGGGGTAATCTATTACACGTGCGCCCGCACAATAGAGTGCATCCCTTGGTGGCGGCGGACAAGCTCAACGTCCATAAAACCTGCCGAATGAAGATCTTCCTGAATCTCGGTCAAACAGTAGCTGTTACCTTCCTCGGTAGCCGACAGCATGTTGACGGCAAAGAGTGCACCAGCAACTGGTGCTATGCGGGACGGCTCCATGACGATGTCTCGAATGTAGATCCAGCCATGTGGTTCCAATGCTTCGGCAATCCGGCGATACAGCGCACGGTTCTGGTCTGGAGAGTTCTGGTGAATGATCGCGCTTACCCAGGCCAAATCGGCACCCTTGGGCAAGTCGTCAGTGTTGAAATCCCCAGCACAGAGTTCCACGCGTTTGGCAAACGGTGATGTGGCAAAACATTCACGAGCCATTGGAATCACATGCGGCAGGTCAAAGATGATAGCACGCGATTGCGGTTCTGCCTTTAGCCAGGCGCTGGTCCACGAACCGGACGCACCACCCAGGTCCAATATGCAACAGACGTTGCCGGGGTGGATTTCTTGAACCAGCTCATCCGCTACACCACGCGACACAACGTGCATTGCTTTGATGAAAGACGCCTTGTCCGCTTCTTCCCCACGGATACTCGGTCCCGGATACTCCGGCTTTCCCGAGTGAACTGTCCATGGCAATCGCGACCAGTTACGCAGGCAGTTCGCCTGGTGACGCAGCATGGCTATGACGCTTTGGGGAAATGCCTCACATAGATACGGAGCAAGCTCAGGAGAAATCGAGTATTGTTCATCCTGCTTGACGATCACTCCTACTGATGCCAGCGCGTCAAGCAGAATAGTCACCGCGCGCAAATCACAACTGGCAGCGGCGACAACTTCCGAGGCGCTCAGAGGCGCTGGAGCGAGTTTCTCAAACAGATTCAGGTCGGCCGCTGCGGCGAGCAGACACGGAATCTGATAGGATCGCATCACCTCCAAAATCTGTTCACCGTCACGTATCTGCATGGCTAGAATCCTCCTGTTAAATTGATAAGGTATTATATTTTCATGGTGTGAGTTTAAACATGTTTTTATCCGTATTCAATAATCCGTGTCAGAAGTCCAGTATCAATTTTGTATTTGGGACTTTTTTGGCCACATCACTGTTTTTCAGCAGAAAGATCGTGCTTATTACCATGTGATTTTATTGATACCAGAGATCCACACTTTGATTTAAGAAAGCGGGACAGATCATCAATTGAGAGAAAAAACAAAGGGGTTATCTGACACCAAGGCATCATCTAACCCCTTGTTTTCATTTGGTGCTGGGGCGTCTATAACATTTAGCGCCTATCTTGATGTATTCATTATATATTAATGTATGCGATATTTCAGGATACCCCCAATTATACCCCCATATTTTAATCCGTCCGGGTTTAATGTAAAATATTGAACAGAAAAATATATATCTGCTCGTAAGAAAACTGGGCCAGCCTCATTATCATTAATACCCGCTCATGTCCCGCTTTTTGATTTTATGCCTCCCTTCCCTCCCCTGCACCGAATCATACCCCGCGCATATCGACAATATCTATCCAGGTTCCAGTACCCCTTTGTCTCACACAATTGGCCTGTAAGCATGATTGTTTGAATCCGTCAAACGCTGAGCTCAATTCAATCTACGCTGATAATAGCTCGCCCAGAGGCCTTAAGTCGTTTATTCGTATTATCAAGTAATGTTTGAAATTGAGTTTCTTGATCCATACCTAAAAAGGATTGCGGGTTCTGGGAGAATATGTCTTCAAGAGTAAGTATTAGTTCTTCTTTCCAAAGAGACAATTTAGGATTTTGAAGGCGTGATTTGAGATAATTTATAGTATTAACTATTTCATCTTTTACGACTTCGTTTTTCTGATCATTCGTATTACATGACATTGCGGATATAAGTCGCATATCAAGACCGTATTTATCAGGATTATGAAGCCACGTTGCACAAGCACGCTGTTTACGTTCGGAGCTAAAAAATGATACTTTTATTCGTTCGCTTTTTCCTTTTCTGTTAAGAGTAATGATAAAATCATCAGTCGGTAGATAAATCTTATCCAGTAGAGACTCTTTACTTTCTACCACCCAAAAACCAACTTTAGGACTTGGGAGATTAGGGGTTTCTATTTTAAATATAATATCATTTGGTTGTATTCCTGCTAAATTAGCCCGTCCGCTCGGATATACCTTTTTGACCCATGCCCCCGTTCTTCCTGCTGGCATTTCTGCTATGTACCATCCGATATTTCCCCATAGAAGCGCTATTTCAAAATCGGCTATTGCTTGTTCACCCGCAAGCTCCACACTCTGGATTCGCCACAGCTTTCCTTCGCTCCATCTATCTTTACCATAATTATTTGGTGGATCAATTTGGCGATGATTAAAGCTTGTGGTTTGAAAAATAACCTCACCGGTTTCAACTAATATGAGTTTTGCAGAAATGGAAGAACTAATAGTTCCACCGTTCACTTGAATTGCTTCAAGTTCTTCATCAGTTGTCGTTTGAATTTGATAAGTCAATATTGACTGTGCACCAGCTATCTTACCAATTTTTACACCAGTTGATATATCTATTAAGCCGGCATGTTGAAAGGATTGCTCATTTAATATGTGTTGTAAGTTTGCACGATCTATAATCCGCATTCTTTTATATAAATTTCTCAGATTATACAATTCTTGCTGAACCACCGGTTCAATGTATTGAAGTACCGAGGGCGGGCCAGAGGGAATAACCGCAATAGTTGAGATCGGGATTTTGATTCCGGGATGCAAGACTTCAGGCGATTGATAATTTTTAACGGGATGAGCACAACCCATAAAGATACTTACCAAAATGGGTAGGATAGCAAGACATATAACTTTCATTTGTATAAAACCTCATTTAATTTTTGTCAGTGTATCTATGGATTCTTGTCATGTTTCATTCAACACCTAACAATTTTATCACTCTTATTTTATGAGATACATTGTAAATATATGTCAAGCCAAATAAATGGGGGCAAGGACACCCGCCTTGCCCCTGGTAGTGCCTATTGATAGTTAGAGCCGCTATTGTCTAGGCTTCTCAATTTTCCCACTACTTGCCCTATTGCTTCTATGTGACGTTTGAAGGCGTCCCGCGTGATGAGCTGGTAGGAAAAAAGCTCACTGTATTCATTCGCCTCGTCCCCCGCTACCCCCAGAATAGTCAGTGATCCCCTTATATCCACTAACGACTGAATCTCATCACTGAAATCAATGGTCCCTTTTCGGTCGTTCATGTCGCCACCTCCTCGGCCTCAATTGCCGTTCTTCTCAGTTTAATTAAATCTTCGAGGATAATAAACGGCATTATGTCTTTGCCGTCGTACATGATTGCCATGGCTGCAAGGCATTCTAGCCTTTCAAGAAATTCCCCTTCTTCCATGACTATGCCTTCTCTTTTGGCTTCTTTCTTCATGGTCATGCCCTCCTATCTGCAAAGCCCATTCGGGACAAACGGACAACAGGTATATCGCTTGTCATAGCCTCAATCAATCGCCGCTCGGTCTTGGCAAGAGAAAGGCAAAGGTCGTCAAGGGTCGCTTTCTCTTTCCATGCCCCGGCCTGCCATGCACTGTTCCTTACTTGGCGCAATCGCTCTTTTTGGCTTCTTACTGTCCGCAATAGCTCAGGTATGTTTTCCATTGGCCTCCGCCCTTTCCTTTTCCAGGAAGGCCCTGAATTTGTCTGACAAGCAATCATCTACCCTGGCAAGGGGCTTATAGAGGCCCCCCCGGATAACCGTCATTCTCTCGATTCTTTTCCTGTCTGGTATGACAATGGCTTGTTTGTGGATGTTCTTTGTCTCATGGAAACTTTTATTCAATTCATCCAATGCTTTCCACGCCTTGCATGTACCATCTAAAACCCATGCCTGTTTTTGCCTTAAATCTTCCGGCAAATAATCGGTCTTATACAACTGGTTGCAATAGCGGTTTGCCTGTAATATTTCTTTTGTTACCGTTTTAATCGTGCTGGCTATCCGTTCGTATAGCAACCCTGAATTTATGAAGGTGTCTTTCATGCCCGGCCTCCTGTATATGCTGGCTCGCCTTGAATGGCTTGAATTTTATCCAATATCCTTGTCTCACAGTCCTTCAACGTCGCGGCTTTTTCCGAAAGATGCTTACAGGCCATGACAGAGTAGGCAAGAGCACCGATGATAAGGTCATCCCCATATTCCAGAATTTCATCAACTGACTTTCGTATATGCTCATGCTTTCCCATCGTCACACCCTCCCTTGCGCCACCTAAATGTTCAATTCCCTTCCTGATTCCGTCCGCTCGCCCTGCTGCTGATCTTTCTAACGTGTTCATTCAATCCTCCATAAACGAAAAGAGGTCATGGAACGCTTAAGGCTTAAACAAAGCCCCCCGGCCCTTGCGGGTACCGGATTCCATGACCAATTCAGGTTTATAGAAACAAAAATAGACATCTAACGGGTGTCCTTTCCGTGTTTAATTCTAAGCGTGTCCAGAATAAAGCCTCACTTCCTTGAAGTCAAGGGGTTTTTTACCATGTTGCATTTCCCCTTGCCCTGTGTTACCGCTTCCCTCAATTCATGCCCCGCTTGCCGAGAACCTAGGTATCTTTTTAGAAACTAACTACCCTTAAGTGGTTTGTGGAGAAGACAAGGAAGAAGAATCAAAATGAGCGATAGATTAACCGTAAATGAGGTTGCAAACAAGCTAAAGGTTAGCGTATCATGGGTTTACGCTCATGCCCACTTGATTGGCACAAAGGTGGGGGGAATCTGGTTCTTTTATGAAGAGGGGATAAACGATGCCATACGCAGAAGGGACCCGGTGGAGAGGGACGATCCGCCTCAACGTTTTAGGGGTAAGGGAAACAAAACAACAGGCCGCGCGATGGGAAAGGGACCGGGCGCAGGAAATCAAGAGAAGATCCTTGAATCAGCCCGAAGGCATGGCCTTATTAACATTCACGGTCAAGTATCTCGATGATGCAGAGAAGTCACGCACCCACAAGGTCTATGTGGATTAATCCTTGCCCGTCTTTTTGACAGGCTTTTCTGAGGTCGTATGGGGCCTTAGCATCTTGCGAAATGACTTGTCTTTCAGTTCCCACTCTTCTTCCGTGTTCTTCTTGAATCTCGGGTAGTACGCTCTCCCGTCCGAGGTCTCCACTCTCACTATTGGTTGCTCCTTGTCCATTTTGTTCTCCTTTGCTGCCAACTATACCTTCATTATTATTGGATGTAAAGAGCCGGGACACCCTTACCGTGCCAGCGGTTCAGGAGAGTAAAGATTCCCCCATTATGCTATCTCTCACGATCGCTTCAGCATCTGTTCCGCAATAATGTTACTGACGCACAAACCCAATTCTTGGATTATAGTATGTTTTCCCTTCGTTGTCGGCGGAAGGGTTAAAAATGCCCTCCGGCGCTTTAGTTTGTATTTGGGGCTTACGTGCTTTCCTGTCCTCTCTGAACTGAGCCCGTATGGTCTCTTTCTCCAATGATGTCATTCTCGCCCATGCACCCGGAGAAATATTCTTCGCTTCCCGTATCCTTGCATCTAAAGCGGCGTCGGGGGGGGTGTTCTTGGTAGGTAGCGATTGTTTCGGAGACGAAGGCCCACTCGCCGCCGTGGGCGTCCCTTTTGGTTTCTGCTCGGCCGTCATTGCGATTGGTTGAGCAGAAGGATCGTAAAGCAGCCGAAATTTCCCCGTCTTAGTATTCCTGGCGGCAAGCGCCCCCGTGATGCTTTCGGCTAACACTTCATCCGCCTGGAGTTCGGACATTCCCGTCTTTATCCTTACACTTCGATTCTTTGCATCAATCCTGGCCTGATTTTCGGCGGCAACGGGGTCCATCCCTGCCTTGATATGTTTCGACAACTGTTGAATGCCGAAATTATAACTGGCCTTTGCCTGGGGGTTTCTCATTAGGGCTTCTTCGACGCTCTTAGCCGGTTCTACTGCATCAACGGGCTTTCCATTTGCAGCCTTGCTGGAGGGATCGTAAGTACCGTACTCGGCCAAAAATCCCTTGTCCCATAAATCTTTCCCAAGTTTGACGTTAGCAAGGTACTTTTCGTCGTCAGGTTTCCAGTTCGGGCCTCCCGTATCCGGGACAGTATCCCACTTCTTTGTATCCTTGTTCCACTGTCTATATTCTTTCCGGTCCCCTACCTGAAATTCTCTCACTTCGGGCCTTGCCTCTTTGTCCGTTTTGGGATTCACCGAAAGGACGATTTCTTTTATCTTACCATCTTTCGGATCAATAAAATTCATGCTTCTCTTTCCGCCTTCTGCCACGCTGTACGGCTTTTGCAACTCTTTCATTAGCGCGGCGGGGTTGGCTGGTAGATCTCTGAAAGCCCCCGTCTTTTTATTTACAATGCGGTTTCCGTCTTGCGTAGGCGTCCACTCCTTCCCGGCATCAGCAAGATCAATCTCTCCAAACTGCCCTTTAAGGTAAGAATTGTTCCATATACGTTGTGCCGTACTTGGTGAAAGTACCGCCATCTTCTCAACATTGGTCATAAACTTTTGCTTTAACGATTCCGCTTCCGCCACAAACCCATGTTTCATGTGCGCCTGGATTATCTTGTCGTTCATGTCGGCGTTGATCTCCATGCGCTTATGGTTAAAAGCCTCGGTCTGTTTCGCATAGTCCGCCTGGGCAGTATCGTTATTCCCGGCAACAGCAGTTTGCTGCACCGAATTCGCCAAGGATGCACCCTCTACCGGGGCTTGATTCGGAAAGGCAGGGGATTGGGTTCCCATCATGGCGGCGATCTTCTCGTCCTTTATAGCCTGGGGGATCGGCGTAGACATCTGCTGAGGTATCGGAGTCTGTGTGGGTTCGACCGGCTTTGTCTTTGCAAGATCCGCGATCTTCGTATCTGTGTCTCCGACAATCTTACCTACCTCATTATCAAGGGCGACACTCTTCCCTATCTTGTAAACCTCCCCGGCGGAGTGGGCGAGATTGACCATGCCAAGTGCCCCGCCCATTAAAGAACCGACGGGATCTTCGAAAACTGTAGGCTGCGGGTAAATCTTAGGTGTTAGTTCTTGAAACATATCACTATCCTCCTTGTTTTTAAAGTCTGTGGTCAAACATCAAATTACTGCCTTCGCTTGCTCTCCCTACTTTTTCATTCCCTTAACGAGCTCTTCCCACTCCGCCATCGTTTTCGGTTGAGGAGGGAAGAAGGTCATGCCCTTATGCTCGACTTCATGCTTCTCCGGGTCGTCGGCACCAGGCTTCACTCGGTCCAGGATACCCAGGAGCGCCTTGACTTTGTCGTGAAGTTTGAAACGGATGGTCCCGCCGTCCTTGGTGACGGTCTCGGTCAGTTCGGAAACAACCGCCGCCTGATCGTCGGTGAGTTCGTCAGACTTCTTCAAGGTGACGTAACCCGGCCCCCACTTGGCGAAGTCCTTCATGTTGGCAAAGCCGATCTTGACGAGTTCCTTGATAACCTCATCCTGATTGATACGGTTTCGCCTGGATATTTCCACTTTCCCCGCGGCTATTGCTGCCTTGACACCTACATCTTGCATGACTTTATACGCTTGCTTGTAAGCATACAACTCGGAGTAACCCGCACGGATCGCTGCTTTTGTCTGATTAAGGTCAATCAGATATTCTTCAACAAATCTCGCTCTTTTGCCTGCTAAAAGATTCAAAAGCTCTTCAAAATTCCTCTCTGTCCCTACATGCTCTCCCTTTTCTGGGGACTTTTCCGGCTTTTTCTTCATAACATTTCTCCTTTCTGTTCTCTTTCCTCTATCCCGGTTCTGGGTGGTCGCCATATCATCCCCTTCCGACTCACGCTTTGCCGGGTAGAATCACTTTTCTATGGTCAAGCCGGGGTTGGATCGCCCTCAGCTTCATCAGGAACATGGCAAGGTAGTTTATGGCGTCCAGGATTTCCGCCCCTGCTTCAATGAGCATGTCCCGTCGATCCTTCATCGGGTCATAGTCGCCATACTTCAAAGCGCCCTTCTGGTACTTCTGCAAGGCGATTTCAAAGATCGCCGCCATATTGTCAACGTCCGTTTTCTGTTCTGGCATGGTGATAACTCTTTTCGTTTTCTGTCTATTTTGCGGCCATTTGATCAAACCGGGAATACGCCCCGTGGTAATACAAGAATGCCTCCCCACCTGGCCCGTATCGGCTTGCCTCTACCCGGCAAAGGGTAGTGGGAGAGAAAGCCTGGTCCTGTGTTTCCATGCCTTCGTTAAGGGCCCCGCCCTTTGTCCCGGTCATCTTGTCCCGGTGCAGAAGGATAAGGTGGTCGCAATCAGAATAAACGGAAATAGAGTCTTTCAAGTCCATCGCGCCCATGATCTTGCCCTCTTGAATCTTCCGTGGCTGTGCAATCAGGATAATCGGCGTTTCCAATTCTTCCGCCATGAATTTAAAGGCCTGGACTGCGAGGGATACTTCTTGAGTCTGATTCGATAGAGACCGGCAGAGAAAATGGAGGTGGTCGAAGCACACCAATTTTAACCCATAGCGCCGTATTGCCGCTTTCAGGGTGTCCATGATTCCGTCAAGAGTAGGCTTCTGGTGGCAAAATCCAAGATAAAGGGGTTGTCCCTTGAAGTCTATCCGCGCCCTTTCTATTTCCGCTATGCCTATTTCCTCCGACTGATTATGGCATTGCATTATCTTCTGAATGATCTTCATTGGTCGCATTTCGAGACAAAAGAAGAGGGCAGGGTTCCCCTGTAATGCGTTATGGGTGATAATCTGCAAGGCAAAGGTGCTCTTACCGATCTTAGGGGGCGCTCCCAATACGATAAGCTCACCGGGGTTCAGACCGCCTTTCATTATCCTGTCAAGGTTTGGAAAGCCTGTTCTCAATCCTGTGGTTTCTATCTTGCCCCGCTCACGGGAAAACACTTCAAGGCCCTGCTGAAATGACATGACTCCGGCAACGTCAAATTTCCGTGCCTCATGGACGGCCTGGTTAAATTCACCGTGGCCGGTTCCGTCCTTAAATAGGTCGTTAACGTCCTGGCCTTCGGGTAATAACACGTTGAAACATCGGTCATATCCTAACCGCCGCGCCGCTTCCCTGGCTCCCTTCTGTCCGGCCTCATCAGGATCATAGCAGACGTAAATCTTCATGACCTTTGACAACTGATCAATCCATTCAGGATCAAGACCCCCGGCCCCCGTGGTGGTCGCCACTACGTTTTTAATTCCCTGATCCCATAGGGTAACGGCGTCAAGCTCCCCTTCGCAAAGATAGACCTCCTCTTGGCCTTCCAGAGCGTCCATGTTGAACAGAATCGACTTGCATCCCTCGATACGTCGAAAGGTTTTCTTTGCCGGCGGTAAGCTCCGATATTTCACGTTGACCAACTTCCCTCCGGCGCAATGGGGAATTGACAACCATCGGCCCCCGTCCTTACCGATCTTCAACCCGATCTTGAAATGATTGATAGCCTCGATACTGATCCCCCTGGTGGCTGTGATGTAGCTTGTGGCCTCCTGATCATTCAAAAGGCGCTCATGGCAAGTTGTGGCCTCTTTCTCATCGGGTGTTTTGAAGTTCTTGGTTTCGCTGAAAGCCTGGCGGACTTCCCCTGCCTGTTTCGGTCTACTTCGGGATCCTCCCCCATGATCCGGCCCCCGGTAATCCCCCAGATGCTTTTGAAGGGTGACAAGGTTTCCCCTTTCCTGGCATTTGTGGCAGAAAAAGGCCCCTTCCTCCTGGTCCATGTAGAAATGGCTTTTCGTGTCCCCGCAGAAAGGGCAGGACTTCAAGACAACCTGGCCGGATTGTAGCCGATGCTCAAGGCCCTTCTGTCTGATGTAGTCCATTGTCGTCATGCTGTACCCTCTCTAACTGGTTGTAGTGTGATTTCTCCCCGACGGTAAGCGTCAAGCAGGGGAGAGCCACTTGATTCAAACACCGGCCCCGGTGCGCCTTTATTATCCTGTCCCTGTCCGTTCGTGTTCCTGATGATTCCCAGGAGGTATTTTTCATCTTTGCCGTTGTCGGCATATCCCTTGTCCAGATACGTTCTGATCCCTTCCAAGGCCTGGTTGACCGGGTATCTTTCCCATGACTGCAAGACAGACAGCTTCACACTGTCGGCAATACGGTTTGATTTCCTGGTGGATGATATGGCCTGAAAAACTCGGCTGATGATTTCCTGATCCGGGTATCTTCTTATCAGCTCAGGAATTTCGGAAAGAATTTCTGCGGGAGGTTTTTTATTCTTTACATTCTCTTGTTCTTGTTTGTGTTCCTTGGCTGTTCCTTGCCTGTCACCTTCGCTGTTCCTTTCTTCTGAGGCAGATTGGTAAATAGGCCAATTTATTATATAAATAATCGAATAATGGGTGTTACTTTCGATGTTCAAAAAATCGAGTTTTTTTAATTTCAATATTCGCTTCCAAACAGTAGAAGGAGACATATGAAGTTTTTTAGCTGCTGATTCACGTCCAAAAAGAAAGGTTCCCGGTAATAGTTTGACCTCTGAAAATCCTCGTCCCGTTTTTACTTGAATGAAGATTTCCTTGTGAGTTGCGCGTATGATGCACCAAAGAAAGACTTTCAAAAGGCCCTCGTTCTGGAAGACCGCAGAATCTTCAACCTTACGCCATAAATGGACATATCCCCGGTTCATCGTTTCGGCCCCCCTGGTAGCTGATAAGCTCGAGGATCGCTGAACCTTGCCTTCATAAGGCGCTGAATCTCGGCTTCAGGGAAGGGGTTATTGAAAACTACTTGCCCCTTTTCGTCTGCAAGTTCGGCAAGCAGGAGAAAGACATTTGCCGCCGCCGGGTCCCTCTTGAACATCCGGTCATAATCGCGTCGGAATTTGCGATTCAAATTCTTCATGCCATCACCCATCCAACAGAGAAATAACGGCGTCAATTTTGTGAGACAACGCCTGGTCAAAGGTCGCTGTCATCTGCTTTTCAAGATCGGCCCGCATCAGCAAAAGTTTTCCCCTGAAACGTAAGGCCTTAATGTCTTCTCGAATCAGCTGTACTGCCTGCCGCTTCAAGTGGATTTTTCTCCGAATCACTTGAACCTCTGTCATGGCTAATTCCCCTCCACTATTTTGCGGATGTCGGACGTCTTCCAACACGTCACACGCTCTGATAGCTTCAGGGGCTTGGGAAACCTCCCGGTTTTGACACCCTCCCACCAATTTGAACGCGAAACCGGGATGAAACGAAGAACCTGCTTGATCCGCAGCAGTCCAGTTTGGGGAAGCTCTTGAATTTCTAGAATTATTGAATCTTTAGACATACACTGCCCTCCTTTTTCGTTCTTTTGGGGCAGTCTATAGGGATTGATAGATATAGATGGATTACATTATTTCGGGAAAATTAAAGGGACTTGCGCGGGTAAAGAACCTTTTCAATCTGGCGCATCAACGCTGTGTCGCTGTGCGGCTGGTGCTTTACAATTCGAAGAAACTCACTGACAAATTCAAAGAACTGACCTTGTGGTGTATTATGTTTTACTTTGGATGCTTTCCCCTTAATGCTGGATTCTTTCGCCTTAACAAGGGTTGCTTTCTTGCCAGTCGATTTCTCGTAGGTATCTCTCAATGTGGCAATAAGTGTTCGTAACGGCCATACCTTTTCATTTGGCCCAGGTTTGTCTTTTGCTGGCATACCTTTAAGGGCAATGACGGCTCGTTCATGTAACTTTCGGAGATCGCGGTTCACATCTTGGATGGATGGACATTTTGTGCGAGGAAGCGCCAGAATAAGGACTTGCTCGGTAAGAGCATCTAAATCTTCATAATCATCGAGGGCTTTAGAAATCCTTTCAAGTCGAGCTCTGGTTTTGCTTAATCGCGATATGTCAATTGTCTGATTTATTGCAAAATACCGATGTGCCTGTTGGAGTTCAATCTTGATTTCGTCAGACAGCTCCACTCCTAACACATTTTGTATGCTTTGGAAGTTTTCCTCTGACCAAAAGAAATATTCATAAAACCCAGCACTCATTGACTGCGCCTCCTGCAACGCTACTGACGGTTAAAAGGGGGCAGGGCGCTCAGGATTGCGCCTCTTCGCCTGGCCGGGCTATCCCCCCGCTTTCTATTTTCTCACCCCTGTACCGACTTGAATGGTAACACCATGGCCCCGGCCTTCAGTACATCCAGATAATCAGCCCATTTCTGCATCATCTTCCGGCGTTCTTCAAGGTGCGCCGTTCGATTGTAAGCCCGGCCGTTAGGGTCTCTGACGGCATGGGCTAGCTGGTGCTCTATCCAATCAGGTCTTACCTGTAAAACCTCGTCAAGGATAGTCCTGGCCATAGCCCGGAATCCGTGCCCCGTCATGGTGTCCTTGTCATACCCCATATACCTTAGAGCGGCATTGATGGTATTTTCGCTCATCGGCCTTGCAAATGACCGTCCGGACGGAAATACATATTTGCTCGCCCCGGTTAATTCCTTCAGCTTTGCCAATATCTCCATGGCTTGTTTAGATAGGGGTACGATGTGAGCTTGCTTCGTTTTCATCTTGTGAGCAGGTATCGACCAGACGGCTTCACTAAGATCAATCTCTGCCCATTCCGCATGTCTTAGCTCCCCAGGACGGACAAAGAACAGAGGGGCAAGCCTCAAGGCGCATTTCACGATAAAATGTCCCTGATAGCCGTCTATGGCTCTCAGAAGTGGGGCAACTTCTTTCGGATCTGTAATCGCCGCATGGTTCTTTTTCTCCGGTTGGGGTAATGCTCCTTTAAGATCTGATGACGGGTCACGCTCTGCCCTTCCCGTTGCAACGGCATATCGAAAGACCTGTCCAGTAACGGTCCTGATCCGGTGCGCTGCTTCCAAGGCTCCGCGTTTTTCTACCCGGCGAAGGACAGTCAATAGCTCAGGGGCTTTAATCTCTGCAATTGGACGATTGCCAATCCAGGGGAAAATATCAACATCCATTCGCCGCATGATCGTGGCGGCATGCCCCTCTGACCAATCTTTGATAAACTTCGTGTACCATTCACGGGCTACAACCTCGAAGGTTTCTGTTTCTTCGGTCTCTGCTTGTTTCTGGGCCTTGCGGACGGCTCCGGGGTCAATGCCATGTGCAAGCTGCACCCTCGCTTTGTCCCTTCGATCCCTTGCATCGGCAAGGCTGATTTCTGGATATGTGCCCAGGGAAATCAACTTTTCTTTTCCCTCAAAGCGGTATTTCAGGCGCCATAACTTGCCACCTGCTGTAGTAACGAGAAGAAACAAGCCTCCCCCATCAAATAATTTAATCTGCTTTTCCGATGGCTTAACGCCTCTAATCTTCGTATCGCTTAGGGCCATGAGCTTCTTCCTCCTATTTGGGGTACGGGTTTCAAGGTGTTTCAGGATACCCCTATTCGTACCCCCGTATTTGTAGGATTTTGATAAACTCTATAGCACGTCTTTGGACAAATGGCAAGAAAAAACCCGCTATTTCTAACGGGTTTTGTACTTCTTTGGACTACCTTGGATTGTCAAATGGTGCCTGGGGCGGGAATCGAACCCGCACAGCCACAAGGACCGAGAGATTTTAAGTCGTCCTCGGCAAAATATCAGGCCACCCTAAAACGCTTGTCAATAGGGCCTGTCCGGCGATTTGTCACAAGATTGCCAATTTATCATAGTCAGTTGATGTCAGGTCATTTCGGAAGGAATCCTGGCGCGGCGGGCACAATTTTAGGCACAAAGAAAGATTGAAAACATACCTGTTGATGATGTGAATAGAGTCTCAAATCCGGGGATAGGGTGCGCACTCGACACGGCGGTTATCCTGGCCGCCTCCCCCGGCTCTTTCTGATGGATAAAATTGAAAATCAGAGAGCTTATCTTTTGACGTTTGTGCCTCAGGCAAAAATCCCTGTTCGATGATGTCCAGAGTGTCCTTCCCAAACATGCTGACAATTCTTTTGGCCATGACCGGCCCTATACCTTTGATCAAGCCTGAACCAAGGTATTTCTGAATCCCATAGACAGAGGCAGGCGTCGTCGTTTGGCAGAAGACAATTTTGAACTGCTGGCCGAATCTCGGATGGTTGGTCCATTCGCCTTTCATCTTGATGATCTCACCGGGTGTAGGATTGATCAGGTTGCCGACACAGGTAACGAGATCCTTGCTTCCATAGATCTTGACTTTGGCGATTGTATAGCCAGATTCTTCATCGAAATAGGCTATACGTTCTATCAGACCTTGGAGATCTGTGAGGGCAGTTTGTTTTTGCATGAATGGATCAGTCCTGTTGATCATGACGATTTGTTTTCCCCTTTACCTTATCACAATTTGAATCTATGATGCGTTCCAATAGAAAACAAACAATTTCAAGTACAGATTGTACCCACCAGGAAACGAGGGCGTCATGGAGAAAAACCCTGTAATCAGAAGAAGAGATAACGACATTGAGCGTGCTGACGGTAAGACAGAAAAAGAGATTCTTGATCCTTTTCAGAGAGTGAATCCATTCATTTCGTTCCGGTATTCCTCCCGGGAAATATCTTCTGTTGGCGGTAAAACGTATGTGAGAGCCAAAGAAAAGAGCTTTGTAGATGGCAAGTTCAAGTCGGAGGAGTTTGAGGGAGTGGCGCCGGGGAATCTTTACGGCAATATGGCCACAGAAATGCAGAAGATGTTTTTCGGGCAGATAGCGTCAGTGATGGGTATGTTTTCAGCATTTTTGCCAGGCGTGAAGAAGGACAAGAGAGATTGATTCTAGGAGTAGAGGCCAAAACGGGAACATGGTCATGCCGGAGGCCGTCTGTATGGGCAATTGTTCGTGCCTGATCGATAAATGCCCTTTGAAGTGTTTCATGAGACGCAAAGAATAACCAATCGGAATAGAATAACAAATTCGGCTTCCCCATAACATAATCAGGATTTCAGCATCATTATGTTGGATCTGAAAAGAGACTTATGAGCAAAAGAATAAAATCTATCTTTGCATTGGCCAATGAATTCAAGGAAGGGGATATTCCGGTCGGCGGCACACGAGATTATGCAATAAAAATGGAAGCGAAAAAGGAAGTGTCGGCCATGCGGCTCGGCGAGATCACCAAGGCGGTGTTCGTTGACGATGGTATTTCGGAGGCAATAGAGCGATCCCTGGACAGGCGGTTAGCTTCAGAAGTTTCAGGGATGACAATTGCTGCAATGAAGGATATCCTGCTGGGGCCACGATGTGCTGAATGGGTAGAGAGTCACGGCAACGGTCTTTCAAGCGAGGTCATTGCCGCTGTAGTCAAAATCATGACTGATGATGAACTTTCAAAGGTCGCATGCTCAATCTTCAACTCCTTGCCTGGAAGTACCTCAACAGGCCCGGTCATGATAGGATCACGTGGACACTTCGGATCGAGGATACAGCCGAACAGTCCGGGAGACGACGAAGAGGAGATCCTGCTTTCTGTTCTTGAAGGCCTGGCATTCGGATGCGGCGATGTCATCATCGGGCTCAATCCTGCCAGTGATGATGTTGAAACGATTGCCAGAACAGAAAAGCTACTAGAGAGCATAATTGAAAGGCTGAAGCTTCCAACGCGCTATTGCGTGCTTTCCGACATCGTCAAACAAAATACCGTCCGCTCGATGACAAAGGTTGATGTAGGTTTCCAGAGCCTTGCAGGTACATCAAAGTCACTTACCGGGATGCTAGGCCTTGATGTTGACGGCCTGCTGGATTTGTCGAAGAGTTTCAACGGCCTTTATTTTGAAACAGGCCAAGGCTCAGAGGTAACGAACTCGGCAGCCGAAGGTGTTGACATGGTGACGCTTGAGTCCCGATGCTACGGGCTTGCCCGTTATTTAAGGCAGCAGGGTAGTGGGAAATGGATGATAGTAAATGATGTTGCCGGCTTCATTGGCCCGGAGGTTTTCAGGACAGGCCAGCAGCTTTTAAGGGCATGCCTTGAGGATATGGTCATGGCTAAACTGCACGGCATAACCATGGGGCTTGATGTGTGTTCGACATTCCATATGGGTATTGACCCGTTAGAGCTTCAGGCATTGACTGAAAAAATCGTAAACACTGCGGCCCCTGCCTATCTCATGGGGG
>Ga0247840_10003208_pt1 | contig 28010 bp, 17 predicted proteins | sample LaCruzMarch2015__FD_192404 | JGI IMG/M metagenome (GOLD analysis project Ga0247840, IMG submission 192404) | Freshwater microbial communities from meromictic Lake La Cruz, Castile-La Mancha, Spain - LaCruzMarch2015_17m | ecosystem: Environmental > Aquatic > Freshwater > Lake | place: Spain...
TAGATATAATAGACGAAATAATATGGATATAATCTTTGATACCCTTATGAAAAGGATGGTTCAATATGAACCAAAGCGTTTAAATACAGTGAAATAATTGGGCGGTCTAACCGCTTATACCTAAAAACTTATTATATACCTGTTCATTGCCACAGGATTAACACTCACTTCGTGTAATGATTTTTTAGTTCAAAACCCCACAACACAGCTCGATCAGGTTTCGGCTTACAGCGATGGCGAATCGGCAAATGCGGTGCTCAATGGCTTGTATTCTACTTTGGGCAATTACGATTATTTTGCATATCGGTATATGCATGTACTTTCTGTTACTTCGGGTGCATGGACTTCGACACGTGCCAACGAAATACCATTGACTTCCATGCAAATACAAACCAACGAAGTGCATGTTGAGAAAATGTATGCTGCTTATTACAATACTATTGGAGTGGCAAATGATATTCTGAAAAATCTACCTCCGAGCACTGTTGATAAATCAACCAAAGATGTGATTATGGGTGAAGCTTATTTTATTCGCGCTATGACCTATTTCAACATGGTTCGTCAGTTTGGCAAAGTGCCTTTGGTAGTAAAACCAATCGAAAAATTCGATTCAGCTCACATTGCACGCACCGATACCACATTGGTTTATAAACAGATTATCAGCGACTTGGATTCAGCATTTACCTTGCTACCAATTACCAGCAATGCAGGACGACCTAAAAAAATGGCAGCGCCTGCCTTAAAAGCTAAAGTATATCTCACTATGGCCGGTAACGACCCTGTATCTCCTTATTGGCAAATGGCCTACGATGCCGCTTTGACTTTTTACAACAGTAAAGTTTATAGCATGTTACGTCCATTTTCGGCTGTCTTTGATATCAAAAATAAAAACAATGCCGAATCCATTTTCGAAATTCAGTTTGGTGCGGCAGTTAATAGTTTAAAATTGACAAATATTACTCTGCCATTAGGTACAACACTTACACCAAACTCCACTGGTGGAACTCAATGGGGAAAAACGCGTCCGAATAAAGAAGTATACGACTTATTTGCCTTAACTTATCCGGGCGATCCGCGAATTGATGCTACTTTTTTACATACCAGTTATACAAAAATGGATTTGGTTGTGAAATCGAAAACTTTACTAGTCAATATTTATCCAAGCACAGCAACTACCGGAACTAATGGTACATTAAAAGCAAATGCAGATGATAAAGAGTATCCGTTTATCAAAAAATTCCTTGATCCGGCTATTACCACTGAAGCTTCAAGCAGTAATTTTATCTATTATCGTTATGCCGATTTATTATTAGTGCTTGCCGAAGCAGCCAACGAAATTAACAAAACTGACGAAGCAATAGGCTATGTGAATGAGTTGCTGGCTCGTGCTCGCGATAAAGATGGAGATTTTGTAGCTGATACCGACGAATTGAGTCCTGCAGCATGGCCACTTGGTTTAGCCAAAGACGAAGTGCGAACAAAAATTATGACCGAACGCCAGATTGAACTTTGTGGCGAAGCCGATGAGTGGTATACTTTCCGCCGTAGAGGAGCTACTTATCTGAAAACAATTGTGGACAGACACAACGCGCATCCGCATGTGAATAAACCTACTCCCGCAAAATATGTCTATAAATATGCAGCTACCGACAACGACATTCTTCGTAGTTTAAAGTTGCCATTTCCACCAGCCGAAATAAACAGAAATGAGGCAATTCAGGATAATGAACAGAATTTTGGATATTAAGATAGAATCAAGAGCAAAGAACCAAGACAAAAGACTAAACCTGTCTTGATTCTTGGTTCTTGACTCTAAAAATCTAAAAATATGAACTCAACTAAAATAATTTCTTCAGCACTTATTGCCAGCCCATTTTTGGCATCGTGTGTAACGCTTGCACAAACACCTCAACAGCAAAAAAAGAATATTTTGTTTATTGCTGTCGACGATTTAAAACCGCTTTTGGGTTGCTATGGCGACCCATTAGCAAAAACCCCGAATATTGATAAATTGGCTTCTTGTGGTGCTATGTTCACACATAGTTATTGCCAACAAGCAGTCTCGGGGCCAACCCGTGCCAGTTTACTTACTGGTAAATGCCCCGATTACACCAAAGTGTGGGATTTGAAAACGCTTATTCGCGATATGAATCCAGAAATTGTAACATTGCCTCAATACTTGCAGGGAAAAGGCTATGCAACTGCCGGAATTGGAAAAATTTTCGACCCCCGCTCAGTTGATAAAGATGAGGATAAAGCATCGTGGTCGGTACCCTATTTACATTACGAAGACTTTATGGATAACTCAACCGGATCAATCATGGGTTATCAATACAGGTCGCCGGAACTGCGAATAAAGTACAATCAGCTAATGGAGGAGGGAAAAGCCGCCGGTAAAAAAGGGTATGAACTTAAAAAATATGTGGATGAAACATTAAAACCATCAACCGAATCTATTGAAATAAACGACGAAGCATATAGTGATGGAGCAATAGCCAAGGGAGCCGTTGAATTTCTGAACAAACAGGATGGAAAGAATCCGTTTTTTTTAGCAGTTGGTTTCAAACGCCCGCATTTGCCTTTTGTTGCTCCAAAAAAATACTGGGATTTGTATAAACGCAGTGACATGAAACTTGCCGAATACCGTAAAAAAGCACTGAACAGTCCTGATTTTGCCTATCATAATTCAGGAGAATTGCAGGCCTACACCGATATTCCTCCGGTTTATTCGTTCTCCGATATCAATAATACGGTATTAACTGACGAAAAGGCACTTGAACTCATTCACGGATATTATGCCAGTATCAGTTATATGGATGCTCAGTTGGGAAAAGTTCTTGTCGAATTAGAACGTAAAGGAATGACCAAAAATACGATTATTGTACTTTGGGGCGATCATGGCTGGCACTTAGGCGATCACGGTTTGTGGAACAAGCATACCAATTTCGAACAGGCAGCTCGCACACCACTTATTTTGGTCGATCCTTCGGTAAATAAAGCCGTAAAAGTAAGTTCACCTGTTGAGTTTTTGGATATTTATCCTACCTTGTGCGATTTGTCAGGAGTTGGAATTCCTGAAAATTTAGACGGAAAAAGTTTGAAAGCAAGCTTGAAAAAACCCGACACAAAAGTGAAGGAATATGCAGTTAGTCAGTTTCCGCGTGGACCACGCATGGGATATTCGCTTCGTACTGAAAAATACCGCTATACGGTTTGGGTAAGTTGGAAAGACAAAGTGCTTGATACCAATAAAGTTTTTGCTGAGGAATTATACGATTACGAAAAAGATCCGCTTGAGACTGTAAATGTTGTTGATCAGAAAGAATATAAGCAGGCATTAGAAATCATGAAAACACATTTCGAAGATTTTAAAAAGAAACGGATAAAATAACTATGAATCTGTCAACAAGCAAAATCCCTTTATTAACGCTCGGGTTAGCCACAGTCGGCTTACAACTTCAGGCGCAAACCAAGCGTCCGAATATTATTTTTATACTTTCCGACGATCATGCCAAGCCCGGAATAAGTGCTTACAACGGTATTTTTAAAGATATTGCTCCCACGCCTAATATTGATAAAATAGCCAAAGAAGGAGCCATCTTTCAGAACTTTTTTTGCACCAATTCTATTTCGGGTCCCAGTCGCGCATGTTTGATTACAGGTAAATATAGTAATATGCACGGCATGTACCTGAACGAAGGTGGAATTGTATTTGATAACACCCAACCAACTACCGCCACCATACTCAAAGCAAATGGGTACAATACTGCATTGGTGGGTAAGTGGCATTTAATGTCGACGCCCGTAGGTTTTGATTATTACAAAATTCTAACTAACTCAAACCAACAAGGGACGTATTGGAATCCGGTTTACAGTGAAAATGGTAAAGAAATTGCGGAAAAAGGATATGAATCGGCTCTGACTACAAAAGCAGCTATGCAATGGCTCGAATCGGTAAAATCGAACAACAAGCCTTTTATGTTGATGTTGCATTTTAAAGCACCTCACCGCCCCTGGGAGCCTGATAGTTGTTATCAACACTTATGGGAAAATCAGGATTTGCCTTTTCCCGCATCGTTTAACGACGATTATAGGACACGCGAAAAAACGGCAGGACATGCTATGGCGCGGATAGATAAACACCTGTCGCGTAACGATTTAAAACAAACTCCACCAGCTGGATTGACTGGCAAAGAGCGTGAAGACTGGTTGTGGTACGGTGGTTCGGGCGATAATCAGCAATGGACTCCCGACTTTAATTTGCAGGGTCAGGCATTGAAAAACTGGAAATATCAGATATATATCAAAAACTATTTACGCACCATTCGTTCGGTTGACGATAATGTGGGAAGAGTATTGGATTACCTGAAAGCAAACGGCTTAGACGAAAATACAATTATCGTTTACATGGGTGATCAGGGATTTTTTCTGGGCGAACATGGTTGGTACGACAAACGCTGGATGTACGAAGAATCGTTCCAGATGCCATGTCTGATACGTTATCCAAAAGCTATTAAAGCCGGAACAAGTATTAAATCATTTGGTACAAATGTAGACATAACGCCTACTTTGCTCGAATATGCAGGTGTGAAAATCCCTTCGGATATTCAGGGAAAAAGCTTAAAACCACTGCTTGAACAACAAAAAAACGCCACTAAAAATTGGCGCAAATCAGTTTATTATCAATACTTCGAATATCCCAAGTGGCATCGGGTGTTACCACATTATGGCTTAAGAACGGAGCGATATAAACTGATTCATTTTTATTATACCGAGGATATGTGGGAGTTTTACGATTTGAAGAATGACCCGAATGAATTGAAAAATCAGTATGCTAATCCGGAGTACAAAAACATCATTGCCAAACTTAAAAAAGAACTTTACAAGCAGCAAAAAGCCGTTGGAGATAATTATCCATTGGAAGAACGCAAAAAAATGACCGATAAATTCAGCATTCAGTATGAACATTAATTTTCATGGTCAACAAGATGCTTTTCTTAAAAATATAACCCAATGAAAACACAATTCCTCTCGATAGCTATGGCAGCTTTGTCCACAACATCTTATGCTGCTAAACCAAAAATGAATGTGCTCCTATTGGTGATGGACGATTTACGTCCGGAACTGAATTGTTACGGTGATAAATCGATGATAACTCCCAATATCGATCAGTTGGCTGCCAATGGTGTACAATTTAATCGTGCGTATTGCAATATTCCTGTTTCGGGAGCATCACGCGCCAGCTTATTTACGGGTTTGCGCCCGGGTGTAAATCGGTTTTACGATGTTGAAGCAAAAATCTCGGAAGATGCGCCCGAAGCCATTACATTGCCTATGCTTTTCAAAAACAATGGTTATATTACCTATTCGAATAGTAAAACAATTCATGCGCCAAAAGATGCAGCCGACTCCTGGACTGCTTCGTGGCATGCCAAATTTCCCGGTAAAACATGGCGAAACTATTTAGGAAAAGAAAACATAGAGAATGATGGGAAACGAAATGCTTCGCTGGCTTATGAGTGTGAAGATGTAAGCGATGATCAGTATATTGATGGTATGACAGCTAAAAAAACCATTGAGCAGTTGCGAGAATTAAAGGCATCGGGAAAACCTTTTTTTATCGCTACAGGTATTCTGAAACCACATTTGCCTTTTAATGCGCCAAAAAAATACTGGGATTTGTATGATTTTGATAAAATTCAACTGCCGACAAACTATCAAATCGACCGTTCCACTTTTCCACAACAGGCATTTCACAACTGGAACGAATTGCGCTTTTATAAAAATATTCCTGAAAACGGACCATTTCCGGATGATACCGAAGCCCGCCGACTTATTCAAGGCTACAAGGCTTGTGTGTCGTATGCCGATGCTCAGGTTGGACGAATTATAGATGAGTTGAAAACGCTTGGATTGGACAAAAATACCATTGTGGTACTCGTGGGCGATCATGGTTGGAGTCTGGGTAATCATGGCGACTGGTGTAAACATTCTAATTTCGAAGTGGTGAATAATACTCCGCTGATTATTAATGCACTGGGAATTAAAAAGGGCTTGAAGCTTAATGAAATAGCCGAGTTGGTCGATATTTATCCTACAATCTGTAAATTAGCAGGTTTACCCGTTCCGGCACAAGCCGAAGGGAACAGTTTAGATAAATTATTAATGAAAGGAAAAGATAAAAAATGGGATAACTCGGCTGTAATAAAATGGCACGAAGGCATTACACTTATGACGCCTGATAATAGTTATACCGAATGGTTAGACAAAAATGATAAGATTGTAACGCAAATGCTCTTTGCATACAAAACCGACAAAGCAGAAAATAAAAACGTAGCAAACGACCCGGCTCATAAAGCAACGCTCGATGCTTTAAGTAAACAATTACGAGCATCTCGCGGTAAAAATTTTCTTGCACAAAAGAAATAAAAAAACCAATGATTATAAAACTACCATTTTTTCTTGTTTTATTCATTTTTTTATACCAATTATCTGCCCAACCAACTGTTTCGGTGGGCACAACTTCCTATACAATAAACCCAAAACTACTCGGACTCAATGGTCGCTCCACCGAAGGTCCTTCGTGGACAGATAATACATTTCTATCTTTAGTAAACGAAATGAATCCGGGTTATGTGCGTTATCCGGCTGGCACGCAGGGCAATCAGTGGAATTGGAAAACAGGGACTTTTATTGCTTTGTTGGGTATGAATGCACAGGAAATATTTACCATTCCTATGTTTGTGAATGGTTTACCACAGGGAACGAAAATAATTTATATGGTGAATATGGTGCTGCCAACCGAACAAACAGGGTTGACTTTTACTACCACTACCGATGCGCATTTAGCAACCGATGCCACACTTACTGCTAAAATTGTGGACATTTTAAATGCCCTGGCTGCCTTCGAAACTGCCGGACATTTGCCCGAAGTTTGTGAATTAGGCAACGAACTCTATTTTACCAACGTACATGCTGGCGTATATGCCAATAATCCAACTTTTTACCTGCAACATGCCAAATCTATTGCTTTAGCCATCAAAAATAAGTATCCTTCCATTCAAATTATTTTGTGTACTACCAAAGGAGGTACTACCAGTCGTGATTTATGGAACAATACTGTTTTTACGAAATTAAGTACTGACAGTGAACTAAATGCAGCAGTTTATGGCTTAGTACAACATCATTATATTAACGAAACTTACGGTAATATGGTGGCAGTTACCAATGTGGAAACAGCAAAAATAATGATTGACGAAGGAATTAGCTATGTTCAGGATTTATCAAGCGACTATGCCGTAGTGCCATCAGGCAAAAAACTATGGATTACCGAATATGGAGCCACCAAACCATCAGCAGATGGTATGTGGGCAGCGGGAGTGCGGGCTGCATTAATGTCGCTCTCATTTATGAACCTTGGACCAAAAGTGGATAATCTGATGTGGCACCACATAACTGATGATCCCAATATTCTGAACTCAGCCAAAAATAAACTGGGTCCGGTAGGCATTGCTTTTGCCCAACTATCAAAAGCTATGAATGGTTGTTCAAGTTATAAAAAATTGGTATTCAGCAATATGTCGGCATCCAATGCTTATGCAGGGCTTATAGGCTACAAGTTTTTTGCCAAAGGAGTTGAAAATATTTTAATTCTGAATACCGAAAACACAACATATACCGGATTAAATCTAAGCGGTTTAACGAGTGCCGGCACTTGGAATTTTGCTAAACAATTCTGGTCGGCTACACCTTACAATACGGATGTATCAACTTCTTCAAATATTTCTGTAAATATATCCACTAATTTAAGTTCGTATCAACTTAATCCTTTTTCTATCTCAGTATTTTCGAAATCATTGAATTCAGCTAATGTGGAAAATAGGGGAATTGATGCAGTAAAAGTATTTCCAACGATTTTCGATAACGAAATCAGCATTGAGTCTGATATAAATACTGTTTTTTCAGTTTCGGATATTTCAGGCCGTTTGGTTGCAACAGCCAAACTAAATGCAGGAGTTTATAAGCTCAATACAAGCATTTATTTATCAGGAATATATTTTGTAAAAATCAGAGAAAAGGTATTTAAAGTAATAAAGCGATAAGGTTTTAATTTAAAATCAGTTCTCGAACTATCAAAATGGAAACTAAATTCAGGTAAGTTTTTTCATTAAAATCCATATAATATCAATAAAATTAAAAAAACTAATAAACATGAAAATCAAACAATTTTTTCTATCGCTTATCATCGTTTCGGCATTTGTAGCCTGTAATTCGGATGATTTTAATTATGCACCCAATGTTGAAATGATTTACAGTCCGCTTCGTTTGAACGATTCGGCAGTTCTCGTTATTAAAAAAGGAACTGCCAACAATTTAAAAATTGATTCAATAAAAGTTGGAGATACTATTGAGTTCAAAATCAAAGTTTATGATTTGAAATTTAAACTCAAAGAAGTTCGTTTGGCAACCAATATTGATGAGTCGACTATGTTTATTTCTCCAGTAGGGTTTTCTGCAGGAAGTAAAATGTATAAGAATGATAAATCTGACGAAATTAAGCTAAGCTATATTGCCAAAAAATCGTCGAAAGTTGCTTATTTAACTGTTTATCTTCAAACAGAAAATACTGATAGTGTGAACTGTTGCGATTCCCTACGAATTGCTACTCCGGTCAAATTTTTACCATAAATATATGCATTTCAAAACATTATTTTTAGTCATTTTCTGGTCGGCATTTTGTATAAACATTGTTTGGTCGAAAAACATGGTTGTGTCACAAAACGCTCAGCTTCAGGTTATTGGTACGCAACTATCAAATAAAAACGGAGAGCCGGTAGTATTGCGGGGTGTGAGTTTTGGTTGGAGCAACGAATGGGGAGTTTACTACAACAAACAAGTAGTAAAAAAATTAGCTACTGACTGGAAAGCGACCGTACTGCGTGCTTCGATGGGTGTAGGTGCCGAAAACGATTACCTGAAAAATCCGGTTTATGCCGAAAAGTGTGTAACAAATGTAGTTAATCAGGCCATTAAAGAAGGTGTATATGTCATTATTGACTTTCATACGCATAGTATTTTCGAACCCGAAGCTAAAGCATTTTTCACCAAAATGGCTAAGAAATATGGCAACTATCCGAATGTGGTTTATGAGATATTTAACGAACCCATAAAACAACCCTGGAGCGAAGTTAAAGTTTATGCCGAAAGTATAATTTCGACAATACGAGCCATTGACCCTGATAATGTGATATTGGTTGGTACGCCACATTGGGATCAGGACATTCATTTGGCTGCTGCCGACCCAATTCTGAATCAGAAAAATATAATGTACACCGTGCATTTTTATGCCGCTACCCACAAACAATGGTTGCGCGACCGCACAGATGCTGCCATTGCCAAAGGGATTCCGGTGTTTGTGTCGGAATGTGCTGGTATGGAAGCCAGTGGCGACGGTTTTTTGGATGAAGCCGAATGGAAACTGTGGGTGGAGTGGATGGAAAGTCGCAAACTGAGCTGGGCATGTTGGTCTATGTCGGCCAAGGAGGAAACCTGCTCTATGCTTATTCCGAACACGCCTGCAAATGCAAAACTGTGGAAAGAAACGGACATAAAACCCTGGGGAAAATTGGTACGCGAGAATTTAATCCGATTATATAATTAAACACTTTTGATGTTTTTGAAAAGCCGATGTAGAATTATCTATATCGGCTTTTTAGTGAAAAGTATCAATGCATTGATATAAATATACACAATTTAAATCAATCCATTGACATAAAATAGCTTTAAAAGTATCAATGCATTGATATTATTTGTATATTTGCAAAAAATATTCAGATAATATGGAAAAGTTATATCAAAAATTTTTCGAAAAGATAGCAAGGATTCAAGTTCAATCAGTAAGGGATTTTATCTATAAAATTGATTGGTCGAATAGAATGATAGGCATTAAAGGCAGTAGAGGAGTAGGTAAAACTACACTAATTTTACAGCATTTAAAAACCAATTACGAAATAAATGAAAAGATCTTGTATGTAAGTTTAGACGATTTATATTTTGCCGAAAACAAGATTTACGACTTGGCATCAAAGTTTTACAAACAAGGCGGAGCAGTGTTGGCTTTGGATGAAGTTCATAAATATCCGAATTGGGCTATTGAACTTAAAAATATGTATGATGATTTTCCTGAACTAAAAATTATTTTTACAGGGTCATCATTATTGCATCTCATGCAAGCTAAAGCTGATTTAAGTAGAAGAGCAGTAGTTTACAACATGTATGGTTTATCATTCAGAGAATTTCTAACCTTCGAAAAGAAAATAACTCAACCGTCAATTACGCTTGACTATCTATTGGAGAACCACGTGGCTATTGCTATGAATATAATTGAAACAATAAAACCATTAGAGCAGTTTAAAAACTATTTACAATATGGTTATTATCCATATTACAAAGAAAATGAAGACTCATTTCAGCAAAAATTAGGGGAAACTCTACTTGCTGTGCTTGAAGTTGATATACCTCAATATGCTGGCATTCAAGCATCCAATATTCAATATTTAAAGAAACTACTAAAGATAATAAGCCTATCTGTTCCGTTCCAACCCAACATGAATGCTTTGAGTAGCAGAACTGGAATAAGTTTAAATACAATGAAAAACTATCTTCATTTTTTATATGAAGCCCAAGTTTTATATGCATTATATGTACAAGATAATGGAATCAACAGTTTAGGAAAACCCGAAAAAATATATCTTGACAATACTAATTTAATGTTTAATCAGGCTGACGAAAATGCAAATATTGGCAATTTAAGAGAAACATTCTTTGTAAATCAGCTTAAAAATGTTTATGAAATTAAAGCCTCGAAGCATGCCGATTTTATTATTGAGAATAAATATACATTTGAAATTGGTGGTGTTAGTAAGTCGAAAAAACAAATAGCAAATATTCAAAATGCTTATGTTGTAAAGGATGATATTGAAGTTGGATATAACAATATTATACCACTTTGGTTGTTTGGTTTTTTATACTAAAGAATTGTAAACAAACAAAAATGGGGGTGTCTCAAAAACAAGAAGAACGCAAATTACGCAAATAAACGCAAATTCATAAAAATCGCAATTAATTATATATCTGACATTTATATAAATATGAAATAATTAAATTTGTGAAAATTAGCGTAATTTGCGTTCAAAAAACTCTTTTGAGACATCCTCATTTTACAACAACCAAATTTAAAAATATTTACTTTCTCATTTTCCCGTATTTTATAAGCAACTCTTTTACTTTAAAGTAAGCCGGAGTTGGTATTCCATATTTATCAAACAAGCCCGAGAATTGAGTGCCTGTAGCGCTGTTATGGTCGTACATAGTCCACACATTTAGTCCGGCAGCACCTTTACCTACTTTTTTCAACACAACTTCGGTCATGGCTGCAAAGGTGGCGGCTTGTTCGGCACGTGTATTTACCAATTTTTCGGCATCAGGGGTTTGCGATATGGTTACGTCTAATTCGGTGATGTGAAATTCCAGTTTGTTTTGGTAGCACCAGTCAATCAGATTTTCAAGGTTCTGTATGTTTTCGGGGTCTTTTTCCCATCCCATATCCACATGTGCCTGCCAACCAATGCCGTCCACACGCATGCCTTGCGAACGTAAATACTGAACTGATAATTTTAATTTATCATAGAGTTTTGGATTTATAACTTTTCCATGATCGTTCCAGATTAGTTTTACACCCGGAGCTAAATCGGTAGCTATTCGGAACGATTTTACAATGTGCTTTGGAATATCCAGCGTTTGACCGTTAATTTGTACGGTGTCAAAACCCATGGCCGACCAGGGATTTTCCCATTTTTTTACGCCTTTTCGCGGTCCAAACCAATCGTAAGTACGGTAAGGAATAATATCTTCCGTTTCTTGTTTGTTGTAGCCAATGCCCGTTTGATTACTGCCTGTAAAGCTTTCGTTCACCACATCCATCCATTTTACCACATCTTTATTTTTTTCTAAATCAATACTTAATAAAGTCATAAAACGGGTAAGCAAAGCTTCCAGTTCTTCAGGAGTTCTTTTATCTTCCTTGCTCCAGTTATTGGTTTGTGGCGATATGGGACCGTGTGCCCTGATAACTTGTTTATGTTTACGTGCCTGTTCGATAAAATACTGATATTCTTCCGATTTGTATCTGTCAGTTCCGGTACCATCGGCATTAAATACAGTGGATATTTTAAACGAATTTTCGGGTGTGTTGTACGAAAACTCTTTATAGAACTGTGTGGCTAACTTGTCAGGTTTATTCCAGTATTTTTGCATAGAAGATGCCCCGAAATAGAACTGTCCATCGGCATAATACTTGTCCATTATCTCACGAATGGGCAAATTCAAGTCTTTGCATTTCTTTTTAGGTTTAGCATTTAAACTACTGAAAGATAGAAGTATGGCAATAACCACTACTGCTGTTTTATATAAATTACTTTTGCTCATTTATTTATTTTTTTGCTTTTTGTTTTCTTTATCTTTTTTGTTTTTCTTAGGCATATTTACATTCAAATCATTCCGCCAGTTATTAATTTTGTCCATTAATTGTTGGGTAATTTCGGGTTTTTCATTGGCTATGTTTTTTGTTTCGCTAATGTCCTTGCTTAAGTCATACAATTCTATTCTGTTTTGCTGATAAAAATCAATTAGCTTATAGTTGCCGCTTCGTATGGCCGACGACACATAATCGCCGGTAGAGGCAGGGCGTTCAGCCGATTTGTGCCAATATAATTCACGTTTTGCATATTTTTTTTCTTTTCCGTTCAATGCGGGAGCTAAACTCACACCATCCAATTTTACATTTGTTGGAATACTTACCTGACATAAATCGGCTACAGTAGGGAATAAATCGTAACCCGCTGTGAGGATATCCGATTGATTCGATTTTTGCTGACCTGGTAAATGTACGAACATAGGTATCCGAATGCCTCCCTCGTACAAATGGCCTTTGCCAGCTTTGTAGGGATTGTTATTGGTAGCTACTTCGCGTTTATTTCCACTGCCACGGTTCGACAAACCTCCATGATCGGACAAAAGCACAATCACTGTATTTTCGTACTGTCCGGTTGCTTTAAGTGCATCCACCATTTTGCCAACACCCTCATCAACTGATTGAATCATAGCAGCATAAGTAGCATTGTTTTGTTGTGCTAATCGTTCGCCGGCCTCTTCGGGAATATAATTTGTTGAGCTTAGTCCTAATGCAATTTTCTTTTTCTCATATTTGGCAACCAACTCCTTTTTTGCCTGTAAAGGAGTGTGTACCGCATAAAAACTAACTACACTTAAAAATGGTTTTGTACGTTTTGTTTTTATATAATCTACCGTTTTGCGGGTCATATAATCGGTCAGGTATTCGCCATTTTCGGCATCGTCCATGTCCTCAATTTTACCCCCTTCGCCACGACTATTATCCTTGTAGTTTTTATTAAACGGAGCAAAATGCGATGATGTTGCACCAGCATGTCCACCTCCAATGTTTATCTCGAAACCTTTATCCTGAGGCATAAAATCGTCGGTTGCTACATGCCATTTACCAATAAAAAAGGTGTTATACCCCGAAACTTTAAATGGCTCTGCAATCGAATAAGTGTTTTTGTTGATTTTACGTTCGTCGGCTTCGGTACTTTTGTCTAAATTTTGTGGACGAGCGCAATGCATACCTGTCCAAAGCGAGTAGCGCGAGGGCACACTGCGCGGATAAGCTACGTAAGCATTGTTGAACATGGTAGATTGTCCGGCCAAGCCATCGATGTTCGGCGTTTCGTAAAAGCTTGAACCCTTGTACGATAAATCACTTGCGCCCCAATCGTCGACCAAAATGATGAGTACGTTTGACTTTTGTTTTAATTCAGTTTTCTTTGTGTTTTTAGCTTCGGCAAACTGCGGAATAAAAGCAGTATTGCAAACAAATGCTGCAAAAGCAAAGTTCTTGAAATTGTAAATGCTCATTTTGAATCAGATTTAAATAACAACTCCAAAGTTAAGTGTTTTTTTCCTTTGGAGTTGAAATAATGTTATGCATTGAAAATATTGGCATTAAACTTTTCGGGTTGATCGAAGTTATTGTAGCCTTCATCAGGTCCATCAGGAGGTGTGGATTGTAAAGCTAATGAAATTTCGTTGTCGAGTGTTATGATTTCGATGCAAGGTGCTGTATAAAGCCCCCTAAATCCCCCGCAGGGGGACTTTAAGAGCGATGCCGTGTTATTTGTTAATTGTTTCATAATATTTTATTTTTTGAAAATCTGCCCCCAACCCCTAAAGGGGAGAAAAGACCATTCGGGACTAATCAAAATCCCCTTTAGGGGTTTGGGGCAGATATGTTTTATTTTAGAATAACTCTTGTTGTTTGATTGTTAACTTTTACCACATAAACGCCTTTTGAATGATTAATGGTTAATGGTAAATGATTAATGATTCCTGCTGTAATTGTTTGTCCTACAGCATTGTAAATGGCATAATTGCTGTTTTCAGGTGCAATAATGGTGATTTGGTTATTTTCATTTACAAATACATGAGCCTTAGATTTAGTAGTTTCAATGCCTGTTGTAGCACCCGGAGCACGGAATAATAAGCTAAAGCGATTTGCATTATTTGTTACAGGACTAAACTGATAGCTTGCAGTACCATCTGTCAAATCGGTTTCAAGGCCATTGTTTGCATTGTCTTTTAAAATTACACGAAAATCTGATGGCAGATTTGAAATTTCGTTCGCTTTTATGTTGAATGAAGTGGCTGTGCCTGGTATAAAACCTAACGGAATTTCCTGATTCAATGGTATTTCTTTCATGCCGTTCATAACCAATTTTTCAGTTCCAACGGTCGTATAAAGCTGAACTTCTGTATTTGCTTCGGCAAATTTTGGAGAATCAAACTTGTCATATCCATCAATTGCATTGGCATCGAAAAACATCAATGTTTCATCTGTTCTCGTTCCGTTCGATATTTCCAAACGAATAATCTGGCGCTCGGTATTCTTCAAAGCAGGAGTTTTTAATTGATTGCCTGTTTGATGCGATTTTGTTAATGTTGCGTCCAACACCAAGTTACCTGCCTCTTTTGCTCTAACCCAGAATGCTTGCATAGGTGGAATTATACCGCCCGAAAGTAATGAATGATTTGGTACTACCAATCCGGTAGTTGCATTGTAGGTTTGAAACGACCACTGACCACTATTGTTTGCTGTTCCTCCATTTGTGCGAATATATATAGATGGATCAATTAATGTTGCCGGTGCTGTTCCTCCATCTGGTGCTGTAGTTGATTCTGCAAATGCCTGTGTCCAAATTAAGTGAGATGGATAAGGATTGCCAATTAAGTTAAAGCCTTTGGATGATGCACCTGACCAAGTTAGCGGAATTGTAACATTTCCGGTGTTAAGCGTGCCACTAAAAGTTATGGTTGAGCCACTTGCATTTGGCAAGGCAATATAACCTTTTCCTTGACTAAAAGAGTTTCCTGCAGCAAAAGGTTGCGATGTCCAGCTTGCAGCTGCTTCGTCACGCTGATAATATGTATAGCCACTTGGAGCAACTGCACCTGTTACGGGACTTGAAATATACCAGTTCCGGGTGTGCGTAAGGTATTGCTCTACCGAAGTTGTTCCGCTTACGGTAGTTGTTCCATTGTTTAAATATGTGCCTGTTCCTGATGGGGTGCTTTTAATTGCTAAAGTGGAGGCTGATATTGTTCCGGTATTAGTTAATTGACTACTACTGTTAACATTTACTGTGCCTGTTGAAATAATGGCTGAGTTTGTTTGAGTGGTTAAACCATCGAATGTAACAACACCACCTGTTCCAGTTGCAGTTCCGGTACCAGTTACTTGTCCTTTTAGTAGTAAAGTATTTGCACCAAAATCAAGCGTGCCTGCTGTTAATGCCAATGTTCCATTAATTGTAGTATTTGTACCTAATGTTACTCCGGCAGCATTGTTAATAGTTAATCCATTTACAGTTGCCGGCAAATCAGCACCTGATGCCTGAGCCGATGTACCCGTAAATTGATAGCTTGCACCTGTATCGAAAGTACGTGTTGTGCAACGGATTGGTCCGGTAGTTGGGTTTAAACCATCGGCAGCACCTACAGAAATAGTTGCGCCCGAAGCTAACGAGAATGTGCCAGAGCCGGTTATATTAGCTGCTGTTGCCGGATTTGAGAAATCGGCTGTTGCACCTGTACCTGTAACATTAATAGTTCCGTTATTTGTAATTGTGGGGATTGCTCCACCGCCAGTTGCCATATTGGATCCATAAAGTGATTTAACATTTAATGTTCCGTTTACAGTAAGAGTAGCAGATTGACCACTGGATGCATTCAAATAAATGGCACTATTTGCGTTTAATGTTCCATCGATTGTTAATGTGAATGGATAAGATGCATTTGTTGCACTGCCATTTCCTCCTGTTATACTTCCTTGCGAAGTTAGCGTTTTACCTGCATTAACCTTATAGCCAATAGTATTGCTACCTGTAAGTTCTCCCATTAGCGTTACGCCGGTTGCATTTGATAATAATGCATCTGTATCAAAAGTAAATACAGCATTGGCAGCAGTAGCTAATGGACGAATACGGTTTATCCGAATTGCTCCTGCACCCGAGAGTGTACAATTTTGATTAAACTGAAAACCGGTAAAATCATTTGTAGCATCGGCAAATGTTCCATCAACAACAATTGAAGTACCATAAACAGACACATATCCAATTTCACCTAAAATGGCAGTGCTGTAAAAACTTCCATTAATTGTCAGGTTATAACATGTTCCACCAGTGTTTTTTCCAATGGTAACAGTATGGCCAACACCAACAACCACATTATCATTTTGAGTAGGTATTGTATTCGCATCCCAAGTTGCAGCAGTTGCCCATGCCCCCGATGCAACTGAAGTAAGTGTACGTCTTGTAGTTAACTGACTTCCTGAAGTTGGATTTGTTGTATAATAATTTTCTGTTCCCGCACTTCCGTTAAAATCGTACACGCGCACATAATAGGTTGTATTGTAAGTTAATCCACTTACTGTAACTGAGTTTCCGCTTCCATTGTAAACTACTTTTCCACCAGCAACTGTGCTACTTCCATTATTCGTATAATCAATATTAGCAGTATACGATGAACCATCTACAGGATCGCCCGAAAGACTAGTGCCAACAACTACCAAATGATTTGTGCCACCACCCGAAACTGCCGGAGTAAAGTTAATGGTCATACCCGATGAGCTAACACTTGAGAAGCTCAAATCTGTAACTTGAGCTGTGGGTTCAGTTGCATACCCAGCAGCAGTGGTAGTTGAATTTGCAGTTAATGCTGTTGAATAATTAAATGCTTTATCAACCGTATAAATTCTGTAATAATATTGAGTTGTCGTAATTAAACTAACATCGGTAAAAAATGCATCAGTTCCAATATAAACTACAGTTCCTGAACCGATTGTATTGCCTACAGCATAAATTCCATTTACATTAGGTGCGGTAGTTGGGTCGACAGTATGACGTACTACCAAATATCCACCACCATCAATACCGCCTACAGGTGCAGTCCACGAAACACCTATTTGGTTGGAAGCGGGGGTTAAAACCGGATCTGTTGCAGGGTAGGGGGCGGTATTGTCTTCTGTTCCGGCATAAACTACAAAGTCATCTAAATTAACTGTAACAATATTGGTTGGTCGTGAAACACCATAAATTGTATTATCAACACCAGTCAAAGTTAGAGTTGTTACAAATTTTGTCCAAGAGGTAGTGGGTGTAGTCGTTGGAGCAGATGTTGTACTTCCTGTTACTGTTCCTCCAAAATAAATAGCTGAGGTCATTGAACTTCCTGCAGGAGTTCCATCTAAATCACCTTTAAAATAATACTGAACAGTATATGAACCAGGAGGAAAATTTGATGTAGAAACTGGTGAATGTAAACGCCTTGTGGCTGCATTGTTTTGAACATCATTTAAATACTTATTTCCTGAGCGTGCACCAGCACCACTTTGTATAGTAACTGTATTTCCACCAGTAAGTTGTAACCACCATGATGTAGTACTTGATGCGGTACTTGAAATAGGGCTGGTTTGCCCTTCAAATCCCCCATCCATATTCGAGAATGTCCCAATTACCTGCTGTCCATAACTAAAGCCAGCATAAATTAATACAACTGCCACCAAGGCAGTTCGCCATAAAAATGTAAGTTTTTTCATATAATTCTAAATTTTAAAGATTTTTCGTTTGAGAATATTTTTCACAACACAAAAATACTATCAATAATATTGTGTGAGGTTGCGTTTTCGGTTTAGGTGGTTTGATTTCTGGTTTTTAAGAATCGACTTGCAAAAAGCTTCGTTTCAATGTTCTATATTTGTATCGCTAAAAACACTAATCAGTTATGTACACTAAAAGTTTATTATTACTTTTCGTCCAATCTTTTTTCCTATTATCTGTTGGTCAGACTACCAATGGTCGCAATTTCTTTTTGGATAATTATAGAAGCAAAACATACGCTTCACCTGCTTCGGTAACAGCCAAAACACTAGTAAATTCTGCATCTCCAAATGCAACTGTTTCAGTCGAAACAGCAACCCTAATTGCGCCTGTACTTCCTACTCAGTTTGGCGTTAATACCACTTTCCGTAATGGCCCCGACCAACGAAGCAGAGCTTCGCTTTACAATGGAATAGTTACTTCGTTGCGGTTTCCTGCCGGTAGTGGTTCAAATCTATATTTTTGGGATGGAAATATCCCCTCATCATTTAAACAATATTACGATAAACAAAATGTCGTGCAGTCGGTTGCAGGTATTAATGCACTGGGCTCGGCTAATATGATTCCGAATACCTTTATTCAGTTTAAAAACGATGTGAATGGTGAGGCAACTGTGGTAGTCAACTATTTTTATGCGCGTTATGGCATAACTACTGCCGGAACACGGGCAGCACGGGTTCAACAAGCTGCCAATTATGCGGCTGCCTTTGTACGTAAGTTAAATATTGATTTGGGCGGAAAAGTAAAATACTGGGAAATTGGTAACGAGTGTTATGGAAAATGGGAGGCGGGCTATAATATCGCCGATGCTTCGATTGGCATTGTAACCGGCAAAGAGTATGGTGAGGATTTCAGATCTTTTGTTACCGCCATGAAAGCGGTTGACCCAACTATAAAAATTGGAGCCGTTGTTACCGAAGAAGACGATGCCTGGAATGCAGGAGTATTACCCGAAATAAAAGACCATGCTGATTTTTTGGTAGTACATGAGTATTTTACAACTGATGCTGATGCTTCAACGGTTAATATTCTGGCATCGGTACCTATGATTAGTACCATAATGAACACTTTACGTAACTGTATCACTAAATACACAGGTAGACCTGCCGATTATTTCCCAATTGCACTTACCGAGTTTAACGCTCGCGGCCCCTACAACGGCTCTATGATTAATGGCGTTTTTATTACGCAAATTTTGGGCGAAATTATTAAAAACAAATTTGGTTTGTCTGCTTTATGGGTGTCGGAATGGAACTGGGATGGTGCAACACAGGATGTAAAAGCTTTTTTGGCGAAAAGCGATCCCGATCAGGAAGATTATACACCTCGACCTGCTTATTTGCCATTTTACTATTATGGTAAATGTTTTGGCGATAATATGGTGCAGGCTTCATCGTCAAATTCTGCAGTAAAAGTATATTCATCCACATTTAGCTCCGGGCAAATAGGTACGGCGCTTATCAACCCAACATCGACAGCAAAAACAGTAAAATTGCTTATTAGTAAAAACGGACAACCCGAAGCGATTGATAAATTGCAGTGGTACGAACTATATGCCAATACCATAGAACCTACAGTAAGTGGTTACAAAAAGTTTTATGTAAATGGCCAAACATCTACGACTACAGGCGGTGGACCAGATTTAAATCTAGTAAAACCTTATCAAACAACTTACTCGGCTAGCAATGTTTTTACAATGCCTGCATACAGCGTGTTTTTTGTAGTGGCTAACAAAAGCATAACAAGCATTAATCAATCAGTTGAAAATAAATTGAGTGCTAATAATGCAACAATATTTAGTGGAACTTATAAAATAGCCGAAACTGAAAACTTAAAATACATTCAAATTGTTAATTTTAATGGAACACAAATACTTAGAACAACAAAAACTGAACTCAACTCCGATGCACTTCCTAAGCAATGGTTAATTTTAAGAAAAGTATATACCAATAGGGTTGAAAATATGCTATTGCTCAACAAAAACCAGTTTTGAAACCCGAAACAAATAAAATGATACCCTGTAGTTTTTATTCTGTGTGTATTTTTGCAACATCAAAAACAAATAAATTTTTATAATATGAAAAAAATTACTTTCTTGTTCATGACATTACTAACAGTAATCATGGTAAATGCACAATTTGCTTATCAAACCATTAAAACGGATGGATTTGAAACAAGCGAAGGCCTCCCAGCGGCTTTTACCCGTACAGGTCAGGCTGTCTGGAGTACTGCTACAGCGCCTTATACCGGTGGTTTTTGGGATTTAATCTTTGCTTCGGCAACTCCCAAAGATTATACTGTATCAGCCACAACCACAACAAGTCACTCAGGTACGCAAAGTATAAAAATTGCTACAGGAACTTCTAATGTTGCTTTAAGATTGAGAACTGCCACTGGTTCACCTTTTTCTCCTTCCATTGTCGACTGGGCGAAATTCAAAGTGACAATCTGGGCGAAAGGTACGGTTGGAACCCAAATTTTTAATGCTATAACTACCACTGCTACAGGCGACTGGGATAAGTACGAGTTTGTAAATAGTTACTCTACAGGCACAAGTGAATCCCGTTTAATGTTCGATCTTAAACCAGGAACCGGAACTTCATTTGATGTTTATTTGGATGATGTTATAGTTGAAAAATACAATCAGGCTGATCCGACAACTATTGCTGCTACATCAGTAAATGAAACATCGTTTACTGCCAACTGGAATGTGTTGGCAGGTGCAAGCTCATACAGATTAACTGTGCAAACATCCGTAGATGGAACTACATGGACCACTGTAGTTGGTTTTCCAAAAACAATTACAGGAAATTCAACAGTGAGTGAATCAGTTACAGGTTTAACCAATAATACACAATACCGTTATAAAATTGAGGGATTTGATGGAGCCTATTATTCTCCTTCTTCAAATCTCACCAATATTACCACAAGCGCCACTACGGCTTTAAATGGCATGTATATTAAAAATTTATTTGCAAAAGATGGTAAAATCTATCTCGAAACTCAGGCAAATCAACCCATTGCAGTTTACAACAATGTAGGACAACAAATACTGAATATTGTTGCAAAAGACGGTATTAATGAGCTTACACTTAGTAAAAAAGGCGTTTACGTAATTAAAGTCAATCAACAATCACAAAAAATAATACTTTAAAAATTTATAATCATGAAAAAAATTACATTATTAATGATGGTATTTTTGGCCACAATGGCTTTAAATGCGCAAATTGTGTATAATACGGTATTAACCGAGGACTTTGAAGCAACTACAAAAGACTTTACAATAGGTGTAGTTCCTTTCAAAACTGGTGGTTTTCCTGCTACTTTTAGCGTGCAGAAACAAACAATCTGGAGCACATTAAATGCGACACTTAACATAAATCCTACAACCGGAACACTCTGGAAAGATTTATATTCCAACAATTCTACAGCTGCCAATAAAACATATTCGGCAGTTGCTGTTGCCGAAAACCGCTTGGGAGGAACTGGTTCGCAATGTATTAAGTTTAATTTAACAGGTGTTGCTTTTGGCTCCTTTGCGACTCCTTTTACAGTACGTGCTCGTTCAAACGATGGCTTATTCAGTTTTAATACTGCTGCATTCGAAGGAACCAGTAAATATGAAGTTACTTTTTGGGCGCGTACCGATGGTGTCAATAAAGATGCAATTGTAAATACACAGGAAACTGTGAATAGCGTTGTAGTTCGTTCTTATCTAACAATTACGTCAACTTGGCAAAAATTCACACTTTCGCGCTATGTTACAGGTATAACTTCTACGGCTTTAGCTATTGATTTTTTTCCACTTGCTGATAACTCCGATTTTGTAGTTTACATGGACGATTTTACCGTAAAAGAACGTAAAATTGCTTATACAGCTACTGCTTCCAATATCACGGCAAATTCGTTTACTGCCAATTGGGTTGCCGTTACAGGAGCAAATTCGTATAACTTAATTGTGGAAAAATCAGATGGTGGTACAACTCCGGTTTGGACACCTATAACAGGTTCGCCTTTTGCTGTAGGCAATGTAACAACATTCAACGTTCCAAATTTGGATGCGGCAACCTATCGTTATCGTGTAACTGCAACCGACGGTACTATTACAACCGTAGAGTCGAACAATACAATTGCTACAGTTGCTGTAAGCGGTTTATTAAATCCAATGGATGTATTCCGTGTTCGTCAAACTGGTAACAATATCGAAATAACTTCAGAATCTGGTTTAAAAGCTGAGGTTTTCAATCAATTAGGTCAACTAATCGGTACGCATACAACTGATGCAACTACGCTAATTCCGGTTTCTCAAAAAGGTGTATTAATTATTAGTGTTAATGATTTTACTCAAAAACTAGTAGTTAAATAATTATCCGTCAATTAAATGTATACAAAAATCCGGTTATTCTGAAATAGTCGGATTTTTTTATACAAAAACTATATTTGAAACCATGTAAATACAAAATGAAACCCTTATAAGGCTTGTGAATAGTATTTTTGTAATGGATTAACTAAAGAATCAATTTTTTACATGCACAGATTTCAAACTATAAAATCAATAGGAATTATTTCAGCTTCGGCACTGCTGCCTCTTGCGGGGAATGCTGCTGCCAAGGCGAATAGTAAACCCAATATTATATTTTTTATTGCCGACGATATGTATCCGGACATGTTTAATTGCTTACCCGAAGGGAAAGGCAAAAATCTGACTCCGAATATCGATCGTTTAGCAGCAGAAGGGGTTGTCCTAAGCAATCAGTATTGTGTGTCGCCCGTAAGTACTGCAAGCCGTTACAATTGCCTGACAGGGAACTATGCCAGTCGTGCCACAAATAATAAATTGGTTGATTTTGCAAAAACGCAGGAAGGGCAGGTAGTTGTTCAGTGGAATTCGTTTATAACTCCAATGGACAAAACCATAGCCACATATTTAAAACAATTGGGTTATACCACAGGATTTGTAGGTAAAAACCATGTGGTAGAAGATACCAATCAGGTTAATCAGAATGAAAAACCTGATTTATTTGCTGACCCCAACAATCCTGCCGTCAAGAAGAAACTTATGGATGCTCATACCAGTCTTCAAAATAGCATAAAACGATGTGGGTTCGATTTTGCCGATAATTTATATCACGATAACCCTGATTGGCTGGGCATTAAAGCATTGAATTCGCAAAACATGGACTGGATTACCGATGCCGGACTGCGATTTATTAACCAAACAGGCAAAAAACCTTTCTTTCTTTATTTTGCTACAACCTTGCCACATGCACCCAACGAACCGGAACGATCGTGGAACGCTAACCCAAAAATAACGGCTACCGGCTTTTTGGACAAAGAACTGAAAGTACAACCAAGCCGTAAAAGTATTGAAACTCGAATCAAAAAGGCAGGTTTAGTAGGTAACGGCAAAGAGAATTTGCTTTGGCTCGACGATGCACTGGGAGCATTGATCAAAAAACTCGAAAAAGATGGAACACTAAAAAATACCATTATCTTTTTCTTCAATGATAATGGTCAAAAAGCAAAAGGTACGCTTTACGAAGGTGGAATTCGGACACAATGTATTATTTGGAAACAAAAAGGATTTGCAGTTGGTAAAATTCTTGATTTACCTGTCAGTAATGTCGATTTTTTACCAACAATTGTTGAACTTGCTAGCCAAGAACCAGTTAAAATTAATTGCGATGGTGTTAGTTTTGCTTCGGCACTAAAAGGTAATAAAATTAAAAGCCGCGAAACTATGTATTTCGAATTGGGTTATGCGCGCGCTGTGATAAAAGGCAAGTACAAGTATTTAGCTTTGCGATATCCTCAATGGGCTGTTAATTATACTCCTGCCCAACGCAAAGCAATGCTCGAGGAATACGGACTGTTTCGTGAATCATTTGGTAACGAGCGCATTACAAATGATTACATGTTGCCTTACGGTCATCTCGAAATGTACCCGGGAGGTGGTGGAGCAGAACACGAAATATATGGAACAAAACCCGGTTTTTTTCATGCAAATCAATTGTATGATTTGAGTACGGACCCGAATGAACTGAAAAATCTGGCCAATGATCCCCCACATGCTGATATATTAGAACAAATGAAAGTTGAATTAAAGAAATACGTATCGAAATTACCCGGCAAATTTAATATCTGAAAAACATGGAAAAAACACATTCAAAAATCAGAATTTCTGAGAAGATAGGTTATGCACTGGGCGATGGTGCTGCCAATATAGCATGGAGGGCAGTTGCCACTTTCCTGTTTATTTTTTACACGGATGTTTTTGGTCTCGACCCCGCCACAGTAGGAATGATTATGCTTATTGCCCGCTTTAGCGATGGAGTAAGCGATGTTGTGATGGGCGTAATTGGCGACCGTACCAAATCAAAATATGGACATTTCCGACCATGGATATTGTGGACAGCAATTCCGCTGGCAATAAGTTTATCGCTACTTTTCACAACTCTTGGATTTGGTGTAATCGGAAAAATTATTTATGCATACGTTACCTATATTTTATTCACATTGGTTTATACCGCCAATAATATTCCTTATGGCGCTTTAATGGCAGTTATTACACCCGACAACAAAGAACGAACTACATTCGGTTCATTCCGTATGGTGGGAGCTTTTGCAGGAGGTATGTTGGTGCAGGGTGCTTTGTTGTTTCTGGTTTCGTTTTTTGGCAATGTAAATCCGGATATTACGATATCGAAAACCGGTGATAAACAATATTACTTAGAAGTTTCAACCCCCAAAGATGTAGCAAATGTGAATATTAAAACCGAAAAAGGAGTTGCTACTTTTCAATGGGCGCAAAATTGTGATTCGGTAATGGAACAATCAATAACCACATCGAAAAGTTTTTCGATGTCGGCCAACCAAAAATATTGTTTCAATATAAGCGGCGAGCCATCACTTACGGCCTCACAAATTGTAATTGTTGACCAGCGTAACGGTTACAGTAAAGCTATATATTCTCTATCGGTTTTTCTGGCAATATTTATGATACTTACATTTTTATCGACCAAAGAAAGAGTACAACCTCCTGCTGAACAAAAAACAAATCTTTGGCTCGATTTTAAAGACTTAATTGCCAATAAACCTTGGGTGATTTTGCTGATTGTGGGATTGCTGTTTAATGTGTATAACAATATTAAACAAGGCATTGTAGTGGTCTATTTTACGCATTATATTAATCAACAATTAATGGCCGGAACCTATCTGGTAATTATTATGTTGGCCTCTATTGCCGGTGCTATGGCTACAGCCCCACTCGGAAAAATATTAGGAAAACGAAACTTATTTATTTATGCGCTCATTTTTTCAGCACTTGTCAATTCATTATTAATACTTTGTGGTCCTGGCGACTTACTTGCTGTGTTTACCTTAGGAGCAATTTCGGAGTTTGCTGCAGCCATTTTCCCAACGCTTTTCTTTGTGATGCTGGGCGATGCAGCCGATTATTCAGAATATAAAAACGGACGAAGAGCTACAGGATTGGTTTATTCTGCCGGTTCGTTTGCCACTAAATTTGGAGGTGGTATTGCCGGAGCAATTATCGGATTTGTGTTGGGTTCGTATGGCTATAGCGGACAGGATGCTCAGGCTATTCAGGGAGCAATTTCGGGTATTACCATGCTTATGAGTTGGATACCTGCTGTTATTGCAGTACTTGCAGCGGTTGTTATGATTATTTATCCGCTATCGCAATCAAAACTCGATTTGATTACACACGAACTAAACGAACGAAGAGAGAAAGAAAATATATAATAAAGTTGTAAGGTTTATAAAGTTATAAGGTAAAGATTACTCTACGAACTTTATAGCTTTACAAACTTTACAAACTTTATGAACTTTACAAACTTAAAAATATGCAATACGGACATTTCGATGATTTAAACAGGGAATATGTAATTACTAACCCTGCCACTCCATGGCCATGGATTAACTATTTAGGAAACGAAGATTTTTTCTCGTTGATTTCTAATTCAGCCGGAGGATACAGTTTTTATAAAGATGCTAAGTTCAGACGGTTAAATCGTTACAGGTATAATAATGTGCCTATGGATAATGGCGGACGCTATTTCTTTATCAAAGATGGTGAAACGATTTGGAGTCCGGGTTGGAAGCCTGTAAAAACTACGCTTGATAGCTACGAATGTCGTCATGGTATGTCGTACACTAAAATTACAGGTAAAAAAAACGGTATCGAAGCGGAGACTTTGTTTTTTGTGCCAATCAAAACCTGGGCCGAAATTCAGAAAGTGAAGTTGACCAACAACAGTGGAGAAACCAAAACCATCAAGTTGTTTTCGTACAACGAATGGTGTTTATGGAACGCTGAAGATGATCAGAATAATCTCCAGCGCAACCTTTCGACAGGCGAAGTTGAGATTGATGGCTCCACCTTATATCACAAAACTGAGTATAAAGAGCGTCGTAATCATTATGCATTTTATCATGTAAATACAGATATTGATGGGTTTGATACTGATCGCGAATCGTTTGTAGGTTTGTACAACGAAATATCCGAACCACAGGCAGTATTGGATGGTAAACCACGCAATTCACATGCGCACGGTTGGTCGCCCATTGCATCGCATTACAAAGAAATAACGCTTAAAGCCGGTGAAACACAGGAATTGATTTTCGTATTAGGTTATATCGAAAATCCGGACGATGAAAAATGGGAAAGCAAAGGCATTATTAATAAAAAACCTGCTAAAGCACTGATTGCCAAATTTGATACAGTTGAAAAAGTACATGCTGCGTTGGCTGAATTAGCTGCATATTGGGATAAACTATTGAGTGTTTACAATATAAAATCGAACGATGACAAGTTAAACCGCATGGTAAATATATGGAATCAGTACCAATGTATGGTTACGTTCAATATGTCGCGCTCGGCTTCGTTTTTTGAGGTGGGAATTGGTCGTGGTATGGGCTTCCGCGATTCCAATCAGGATTTAATCGGATTTGTACATCAAATTCCGGAACGTGCCAAAGAACGCATTCTGGATATTGCTGCTACTCAACTTGCAAGCGGTGGCGCCTACCACCAATATCAACCATTAACAAAGCGCGGAAATGATGCCATTGGAGGTAATTTCAACGATGACCCGCTTTGGCTCATTCTTTCAACAACCGCCTATATCAAGGAAACAGGAGATTTCTCTATTTTGGACGAAAAGGTGCCCTATAATAACGATGAATCAAAGGCGCAACCACTATACGACCACCTAAAACGTTCGTTTTATTTTACTGTAAATAATCTTGGTCCTCACGGATTGCCACTCATTGGGCGCGCCGACTGGAACGATTGTTTGAATCTGAATTGTTTCTCGTCGAATCCGAACGAATCGTTTCAAACCACACAGAACAATACCGAAGGGTCTAAAGCTGAATCGCTGATGATTGCAGGTCTATTTGTCCTTTATGGACGTGATTTTATTGAACTATCCAGCCGCATAGGAAATGATGCGGAAGCAATTGCAGCTCAGGGACATGTGGATGCTATGATTGAAAGTGTAAAAGAACACGGCTGGGATGGTGAGTGGTACTTGCGTGCATACGATTTTTATGGTAAAAAGGTTGGTTCGGAGGAAAACGAAGAAGCAAAAATCTTTATCGAATCGCAAGGTTGGTGTACAATGGCCGAAATTGGTATAGAAGAAGGTATGGTAAAAAAATCACTCGACTCGGTAAAAGAACGCCTCGATTGCGAATACG
>Ga0247840_10003211_pt1 | contig 28001 bp, 24 predicted proteins | sample LaCruzMarch2015__FD_192404 | JGI IMG/M metagenome (GOLD analysis project Ga0247840, IMG submission 192404) | Freshwater microbial communities from meromictic Lake La Cruz, Castile-La Mancha, Spain - LaCruzMarch2015_17m | ecosystem: Environmental > Aquatic > Freshwater > Lake | place: Spain...
TTGTTTCGCGACAAAATTATAACCGCTCGATTTCGGGCATGGCAGCGTTTTCCGCTGCTCATGCCCGAACTTTTTTACCCGCTATCCCTTTGCCTGTCTTCGTTTCCCCATGCCGGACTGGCCCTATCAAGATTTCCAGGACTCGAAGGATGAAAGCAGTCATGGACTGTTGTGTGACCGAGGAGTCCCCATGTTTCATCCGAAACTTTGCGGCTCCGCGCCTTTGCGGGTGACTTGTTTGAATACATATCTCATAACCGGCGGGTTTGGGTTTTTCGGCGGACGGATGGCCTGCTACCTGCGCGACATTGGCCATTCGGTCGTATTGGGTTCCAGGAGCCAGCGTCTGAGTCCCCAATGGCTGCCCGGTGCGGATGTGAGGAAAACCGAGTGGCAAGATGAGAATTCATTGGCCGATGCCTGCCGGGGAGTTGACATTGTGATTCATGCGGCAGGAATGGATGCACCCGACTGTGCCAATGATCCCGCCGGAGCATTCGAAATGAACCGGAACGGAACGGCCAGGCTGGTTCAAGCGGCCTGCCGGAGCGGAGTCAGGCTCCTTGTTTTTCTCTCCACCGCACACGTCTATTCCCCGCGGCTTGAAGGAGTGATCACCGAGGACACGGTCTCTACAAATCCCCATCCCTACGCGGCCAGCAATCTCGCGGGTGAAAAGGAGGTCATCGGAGGAACGCGAAACCAAAATACCCGCGGGATCGTCATCCGGCTCTCAAACGGTTTCGGCGTCCCGGCAAGTCCGGATACCAGATGCGGAGGATTGGTGGTCAACGACCTTTGCCGACAGGCCGTGGAAGCCCGCTGTTTGGTTCTGAAGACGGATGGTCTGCAAAGGCGCGATTTCATTGCCATGTCGGATGCCATAGACATCATACACCGTTTGACCGTGATGCCGGAAATGCCTGCTGCCGGAACAGTTTTCAACCTAGGCGGCGGTTGGGCACCCACGATCTGGGAAGTTGCCCTCCTGATCCAGGAGCGCTGCCACCGCACATTGGGGTTTTTGCCAAGAATCGAAAGAGTGACTCCTCCACCCGGCCAGAAAAGCCTGCCGCTGGATTTTCGATCGGATGCCCTGAACCGCATCGGAATCACCGTCCCCTCCGGACAGACCGGGGAGATTGACCGGCTCCTGCAATATCACCGGGCGATTGGTGCCGTAAACGCATGAAAACCGCCTCCGAAAACCTCCCTTTGGTATCGATCGTTATTCCAACCTACAACCATGCCCATTTTCTGGGCAAGGCATTGCAGTCTGTCATCGACCAGACCAATCCCAACTGGGAGGCCATCGTGGTGGACAACCACTCCAGCGACAACACAGTGGAGGTTGTCGAAGGAATGAAGGATCCCAGAATCCGTCTTCTGAAAATCGACAATGGCGGAGTGATCGCCGCCTCCCGCAACCTCGGGATCTCCGAGTCTCGCGGAGAGTGGCTTGCCTTTCTGGATTCCGATGATTTCTGGTATCCTGCCAAATTGCAGAAATGCCTGGAGAAACTTTCCCGCGGTTATGACCTGGTCTGCCATGGCGAGAGGTGGCTCGGCAACGGGAGGGACCGGCAGGTCCTGTATGGCCCGGAGTCCCGGGCGACTTACCATTCGCTGCTTTTTGACGGAAACTGCCTGTCGACTTCGGCGATCGTCATGAAACGGGAAAACGCACTTGCCGCTGGCGGATTCCTCGAGGAACCGGAGATTGTGACGGCGGAGGATTACGATTTCTGGCTCCGCCTCGCCAGAGCGGGAGCACGGATCGGGTTCGTGAAGGAAATTCTCGGCGAATACACGATTCACTCCGGAAATCAGACGCGCGGGGTCCTGCGCCACATGGATGCCGTCCTCGCTGTGCTCGAACGCCACTTGTCATCCGCATCTGCAAATGGAACTGCCTTTCCAGGCTGGCTCGCCAGAAAACGCCGGGCCATCGCATATTACAGCGGCGCGAGGGGGCTCCAGGATGAGGGGTGTCACCGCGAGGCATGGAAGCATTTTGCGCGCGCGGTCGTCACATGGCCTTTTTATCCGAAGATTTACGCCGCCATGCTCTTCAACATTTTTGGAAAAAAGGTTTTGGTGAAAAGCTGATGGACGGTCCGCTGGGCAACGAGTGGGGAAAGGATTTGCTTTTGTTCAGTCTGGCACGCCACGCGTTGCTGGAAGGACTGAGACTGGCCGGCGTCCGCGAGGGAGACGCAGTGATGTTGCCGGAGTTCATCTGCAGGGAACTGCTCGCATCTGTTCACCTCGCCGGAGCACGTAGCGTTTTTTATCCTGTGAACGAGTGCCTCGGGCCGGTTTCCTTCCCGGAGGGGGAGAAAGTCAAAGCGGTTTTGGCTGTTGACTACTTCGGTTTTCCGCAGAATCTGGAACCGTTCCGGGAGCTTTGTCAGAAACACGGCGCCGTTCTGCTGGAGGACAACGCGCATGGCTTTCTCAGCCGTGATCCCGCCGGTCAACTTCTGGGACGCCGCGGAGACATGGGAATCCTGAGTCTCCGAAAAACTTTTCCCCTGCCGGATGGGGGAGCCTTGATTCTCAATCAGCCAGGCCAGGATCGCACACACCTTCATTCACTTTCTTTCCGCAATGCTCCTCTTCCTTTGTCTTACCGGCTCAAGTCACTCCTCCGGGTCGTTCAGCGTCACACCGGTATCCCTTTGAAAACCGCGGGGGAAAGTGCCATACGGCTGGCCAGACAGCTCCGCACGGGGGAGCCTTTCCCCAAGTCCGCACCGGATTGTGAGAACGTCATCCCAATGGCTCCCCCCATGCATTCGGAATCCTGCCGCCTGCTGGGCGCACAGAACACGGACCGCGAGGCCGAACGACGAAAGCAGCTTTACGGCGAAGTGAGGGATCGCCTGCGCCACCTGCCTGCGAGTCCCGTGTTTCCATCGCTTGAAGCAGGGACCGTCCCTTATGGCTATCCTTTCCGGGCCGAATCTTCTGTCGCGAAAACAGCAGCGGCGATTGCGAGAGGGATGGGTTTTGATTGCTCCCTCTGGCCGGAACTGCCGGCAGCGATTGAATCATCGGCCCCGCCGCATTACCGGAATATTTATTGGGTGAATTTTTTATGCTGACTTGGAAAACATGGGAAGGAACCGGGACGGACTGGGACGAATGCCTCCTGAAGTTCCCCGACTACAATATCTATCAAAGTTATGCATGGGGCGAGCACCGCAGGAGATTTGGATGGGATCCCGTGCGGATAACCGGCGCGCGGGATGGGAAGTTGGTCAGTGCCGCGCAAATCCTGGTCCGCCATCTGCCGCTGAAGGCGGAGTTCGCATGGGTCCCGGGCGGACCGGCCGGGGAGCCGGCGGAATGGGCGGGGGTATTTCTCGGTGCGCTCCGGAAAGTTCTCCGCTGCCGGTTCCTGTATTGCCGCGTCAACAACATGCGCGCGGAAATTCCAGGCGACTCTTTCGCAATGGCTGGAGCTTGGAACAAGCCGGAATTTCGACTTCACACCGGCCTGTCGGCGGCATACATCCCCTTGGGGGACGTGTCTGAGCGGATCGGACTCACAAGCAAGAATTGGGGAAGAAACCTGCGCCGTGCACAGAAGCAGGGGAACAACGTCCACCTTTGGGAATCCCCGAATCCAGAAGAAATGTACAATGTTTATCTTGAAATGCAGGACTATAAATCGCTCGGTGAACAGTTCTCCCGGGAAGCTCTGGCATCTATTATGAGTCAGTTTGGAAGACGGTGTGTGGTTGTCCGGTGCGATGACAGTGAGGGAAATTTGCTGGCATTCCGGGGGGCGCTGCTATTTGGCACACGAGGCTGGGATATCTTTGCCGCGACAACAACCGCCGGCCGCAAAGTCTATGCCTCCCACGCAGCGTTTTGGGAACTGATGAACCGGTGCATCGAGCTTGGAGTGAAATGGTATGACATGGGCGGGGTTGATCCCGAGAGGGGCAAGGGGGTTTACGACTTCAAAAAAGGGACCGGGGCCGCGGATCTGAAATATTTGGGAGAATGGGATGCAGCCAGTTTTCCGCTTCTCAGGCGGCTTTCAAATCTTGTGGTGAAGTGGCGGATCCGCTCGGTGTGATGAGCCCGATTATCAGCCGTTGCCTGGTGGTCTGCTTCAAGGCCGCAAGGCTGTTCATACGCAAGAGTGATGGCAACAGGATACTTATGTATCATGCGGTCGGGACGGACGTGGATGGAGACACGCGCGGCCTCTACAATATTTTGCCTGCACGGTTCGAATCGCACATGCGGATTCTGGCGTCACACCACAGGAATCGGCTGAAGAATCTGGATGCGGCGACGTTGCGTCAGGCCGATCCCGGAATCATGGTCACGTTCGACGATGGCTATCGCGACAACCTCACATGTGCTGCGCCCTTGCTTGCCGACCTCGGTATTCCGTTCACTGTGTTTGTGACGACCGGTCCGGTCAAGGACTGCAAAGCCGGCTTCCTCAGCCCGGACGATCTGCGGGCGCTGGACAATTTTCCTGGCGCCACGATTGGCGCGCACGGAGTCACGCACGCCCGCTTGGCGGAATGCAATGATAGGAAGCTCAAAAAGGAGTTGCTTGAAAGCAAAGCCTACCTTGAGGATTTGCTGGGGCATCCGGTCGACTCGCTCTCTTATCCGCATGGCAGCGTGAGCCGGAGGGTTCGTGATGCCGCAGAGCGGGCGGGATACCTGGTCGGCGCGACGAGCCGTTTCGATGTCAACCCGCCAAACCGCGATCGACTGCTATTATGCAGAACGGACATCTGGTCGGGCGATTCCGATGGCGTCTTTGCCGAAAAGCTCACAGGATGCTGGGACTGGAGGCGGTGGCGACATGCGGACCCGGCAAAGTGAGACTGTCGCTGAATCCTTATGATCGAAACCAATATCGATATTTCACTGGTGATTCCCACCAAAGGTCGCGCGGATGCGATCGGCAACGCATTAACATCCATCAGCCTCCAGTCGGTGAATGTGCGGGAGGTTGTCATCGTTGACGGTTCCCCGCAAAGCATGAAGGATCATTTTTCAGACAACGTGTTTGGTGATTGTCCCAATAACCCCTGCATCATCTACTGTCATGCGCCGGAAGACCACGGCCTCACCGCGGCGCGAAACCGCGGGATTCGCGCTTCAAGCGGGAGCTTGGTCCAGTTTTTGGATGATGATGCCGTGCTCGATCCGGAATATTTTAGGCGTTTGCTGCCGGTTTTTGATTCACCGGACGTGGGGGGTGCCAGCGGTCATGTGATCGAACCGACGAGGAAAGTCAGCGCCTTGAAACGGGTTTTTTTTCGATTCTTCTATATCGGGTCGTTCCGACAAATTCGGGAAGAAACCTTTCTTCGGCCCGGAATTGGTCCGAAGCGCTCAAACATATTGCCGGGTGTCGGTATTTATCGCCGAGAAGTCTTCGACTCCTTTCTTTTCGACGAAAACCTGACAGGTCCCTGCTCCGGCGAAGACGTTGAGTTTTCTTACAGGGTGGGAAAAATCTGGAAATTGATGATCGAACCTTCGGCAAAAGTCTATCACTACCCCTCCCCGAGTGAACGCCTGAGCACCCGCAGAAACTTTGCGAACAAAGTCACCTTTTATTATTATCACTTCCATAAAAATATCGACAAAACGCTCTTGGCATGGATCGCATACATCTGGTTGAATATAGGGTTCGTCCTGCATTCCTTAACAACCATGAGGGGCAGTGCTGTTTGGGGAGTATGCGATGGCTTGTGGAGTATTCTCCATGAAAGTTCCAACCGAAAGATTAGTCCGGGGATTTAACATTCGGCAGAATCGAATCAACTCCACACCCCCAGCATTTGTCTTGAAATAGCGGCAGCTTCACTCAGAAACTCGACGAATCAGGCGCTCTTCCCATGCAAATCTCAGGAAAAAAAGTCTTGGTAACCGGTGCAGATGGCTTTATTGGAAGCCACCTCGTCGAGTCCCTTTTGGCGCATGGGGCGAATGTGCGGGCATTTGTTTTCTATAATTCGTTCAATTCCTGGGGATGGCTGGACTCCCTGCCTGGGGGAATCACCTCGGAGCTGGATGTTTTTTCAGGGGACATCCGGGACCCACACGGCGTGGCGGAAGCGATGAAGGGGTGCGAGGCGGCATTTCATCTAGCCGCCCTCATCGCCATTCCCTTTTCCTATCACTCGCCCGATTCGTATGTGGACACAAATATCAAAGGAACGCTGAATGTCCTTCAAGCGGCGCGAAATCATGGCGTCGAAAAGCTGATCGTGACATCAACCTCGGAAGTTTATGGGACTGCCCGCTACGTGCCGATCGATGAGGGCCATCCCTTTCAGGGGCAGAGCCCATACAGCGCGACAAAAATTGCGGCCGACCGCCTCGCCGAGTCATTTTTCAGGTCGTTCAATCTGCCGGTCACGATTTTCCGGCCATTTAACACCTATGGCCCAAGACAGTCCGCGAGGGCCTTTATCCCGACGATCATCACCCAGCTTTTGTCCGGTCAATCCGAGATTCGTCTGGGAAGCCTTTCGCCGACAAGGGATCTGAACCATGTCAAGGATACGGTCGCCGGGTTCATTGCCGCGATGGAATCCGATGCCACGGTTGGCGAAGAAATCAATCTCGCCAGTGGCGTGGAGCACTCTGTCGGGGATGTGGCGCGCGAGTTGATCGTCCAAATCAATCCGGATGCCCGGATTGTCATGGAATCCAGCAGGATGAGACCTGAAAAGTCCGAGGTCGAGCGACTTCTTGGCTGCAATAAAAAGATAAGCGAGCTGACCGGCTGGGTGCCGCAGATTTCCCTCCGGCAGGGCCTTGAAGATACAATTGCCTGGTTTCGGAATCCGGAGAATCTCGCCCGATACAAGGCCTGGCTATATAATGTGTAGTCGGCCCCTTTCACTATGAGAGCCATTATTCTTGCGGGCGGCAAAGGAACCCGCCTCCGGCCATACACCATCACTCTCCCCAAGCCGCTCGTTCCGGTTGGCGGGGAGATGCCGATCATCGAAGTGATCATCCGCCAGTTGGCGAAAGCCGGCTTTTCGCGCCTGACCTTCGCGGTGAACCACAAGGCCAACCTGATTCGGGCTTACTGTGGGGACGGTTCACAGTGGGGACTGAAAATCGACTACTCTCTCGAAGATACCCCGCTCAGCACAATAGGTCCGCTGACCCTGATCGAGGATCTGCCGGAAAATTTTCTAGTCATGAATGGCGACCTGCTCTGCGATCTGGACTTCCGCGCGCTTCTTGATCGACACATTAAAAGCGGAAACATGGTCACTGTCGCCTCCTACAAGCGTTCTGTGAACAGCGATTTCGGGGTTCTGCATATCGACGGAAATGGCGGGGTATCGGGCTTCGAGGAAAAGCCGGTTTTTCATTTTGACGTCAGCATGGGGGTTTACTGCATGAACCGTTCGGTGATTACAGCACTCAAGCGCGGGGCGCCTTACGGCTTCGACAACCTCATGCTCGACGGCATACGGGATGGCCTGAGGATTGAGGCAGTCCCGTTCAGCGGCTACTGGCTCGATATCGGGCGCCCGGAAGATTACGATCTCGCGAACCAGGAATTCGCCCAGCTCAAAGAATTGTGGAAGCTTTGAAGATTGACTCCTGTGCGACGGGGAACTCCGGGCGCAGATACCTTGTCACGGGAGCGGCGGGATTCACCGGTCGTCACCTGTGCGCACTACTCCGCAGACGTGGCGGATGCCAAGCGGTTGCGGCAGGTCGCGGACAGGATATCGTTCCATGCGACTTTTCCGATCCCGTCATGGTCGCAGTTCTACTCGAAAAGGTTCTGCCTACGGGGATTTTCCACTGCATCGGCAGCTTTACGAATTCTTGGGAAGCGGACTTCCATTCGAATGTCGCCACTACCCGCACCCTTCTCGAATCACTCCGAGGGCTGGGGACAACGTGCCGCGTGATGCTCATTGGAAGTGCTGCGGAATACGGATTTGCGCCCGACGGCCCGATCCCTGAGACCTGCCCGTTACGGCCGGTTTCCACCTACGGCCTCACAAAAGTCATGCAGACCCAGCTCATGGACTATTTTGTCAGAAATCACGACATGGACATCGTGATGGCAAGGACATTCAATCTTTTCGGAACCGGATGCTCGCCCCTTCTTCTGCCTGGTCGTGTCGCTAAACAGATCGAACGCGTCCGGCAGGGCCATCAGAAAACCATCCAAGTGCGTTCGCTGGCGTCGCTCAGGGACTATCTACACGTTGGCGATGCCGTGAAAGCTTATGTCAGAATAATGGAGCATGGCAGCAGGGGCGAGGTGTACAATGTCGGGAGCGGAACCGGGGTTGCCTTGACGACCCTTGTGCAAGGTCTGCTCGCTCCATCGGGACTCAGCATGGAGAACGTGGAAGTTTTACGGGGTGACGATGATGACAAGCCAAACGTCCCCCTGATTTTCGCAGACACGACAAAGCTCCGATGCCTTCCCACAATTTTCTGAACGATGCCATGCGGTGAGCGACAGATTTTCCGATAAGCATGAGATTCATCCATGTGTTATGTCGTGTTTGGAGGGGGCTGGAGAGAATGCCTCCTGACAGGCTTCGAGTCGTCATTGTCAGGGAAACCTATCCATGACAAGCTGTGCAGACGAAAGCTTCTGTCACCTCTTCTGGGGGCCATGAAGAAGATTCTATTTTTTCTGACTGAAGACTGGTTTTTTTGCTCCCACTTTCGGGAACGGGCGCTGGGAGCAAAAGCCGCTGGATTCGATGTGGTCGTTCTCGCCCGGGATACCGGATGCGGGCGGGAAATTCAGGCATCAGGCTTGCGCTTTGTCCCGCTTGCGATCCGAAGATCCGGGGTCAATCCGTTGCGCGAGATGGGAATCCTCTTCCAGATCTGGAGACATTATCATGCCGAGCGCCCGGATATCGTCCACCATATTGCGATGAAGCCGATCATCTACGGAACGGCAGCGGCACTTTTCACCCGAATCCAGGCTGTTGTGAACGCACCGGTTGGACTTGGATTTGTTTTCACGGCTGACACGTTACGCGCCCGTCTTCTTCGCATGATTCTGGCTCCGGCACTCCGCCTGCTGATCAACCCGGAGCGAAGCAAAGTCGTGTTTGAAAATGAGGATGATCTGAAAAGTTTTGTGGATGGAGGGAGCGTTCGGGCAGGCGATGCGGTTCTGATTCGAGGTGCTGGCATTGACCTCACAAAATTCCGAATGGTTCCGGAACCCGAACAAGGACCCGTTGTCGTCATCCTTACTGCAAGGATGCTTTGGGACAAGGGTATCCGTGAATTTGTCGAGGCGGCGAGCCTGATAAAAAAGCAGGGTGCCGCCGTGCGCTTTCTGCTTGTGGGTTCGCCGGATCCGGATAACCCCGCTTCCATCTCTCAAAAAATACTGGAAAGCTGGGCCAACGAGGGGGGCATTGAGTGGCTTGGGCACAGGACAGACATCGCCGAACTGCTTGCCGCATCGCATATTGTCTGTCTTCCTTCCTACCGCGAGGGCCTTCCCAAGTCGCTACTTGAGGCTCTGGCGTGCGGTCGCCCGATCGTGACAACGGACGTGCCGGGATGCCGAGAGACCGTGCGACCGGGATACAACGGACGGCTTGTCCCCGCGCGCGATCCTGTGTCATTGGCTGGAGCACTGCTTCAACTCATTCAAAATCCCGCTGAAAGAAAAGCTTTCGGCACAAATGGAAGAAAGATGGCAGAAGAAATCTTTGCGAGCGAACTGATTGTCGGTTCAACGATTCGACTTTATGAATCCCTCGGTATTCCTTAATGATACCCGCTTGTCGGAATGGTAGTTGGTAATCGCGAATCCGGTCTCGCGGACAAACGGCCCTGCCGGCGGGATCGCATCCCTTCGAACAAACTTATGAAAACCGTCATACTCTGCGGTGGACTGGGCACCCGCCTGAGCGAGGAAACCCAGATCAAGCCGAAGCCCATGGTCGAAATCGGAAACCGCCCGATCCTCTGGCACATCATGAAAATCTACCAGCGGTTCGGGCTCCAGGATTTCGTCCTGGCGCTCGGATACAAAGGAGATGTCATCAAGGACTATTTCCTGAACTACCACGCCAGAAACAGCGACCTCACGGTCGGACTGGCGTCGAATTCCGTGAGCTACAAAAATCCTATGGTCGAAAACTGGACGGTTGCGATGTCGGACACAGGGGCCGATACGATGACGGGAGGCCGGCTTCTCCGCTTGAAGGATCTCGTGCAGCCGACGGGAACATTTCTACTGACCTACGGGGACGGCGTTTCCGATGTTAATATTGCGCAGCTTTTGGAGTTCCACAAATCCCACGGCCGCCTGGCGACGGTCACGGCTGTCCGGCCCCCGGTGCGGTTCGGAGAATTGTCGGTGGAGGGAAACAAGGTCCGCTCGTTCGAGGAGAAGCCCCAGGCTCGGGAAGGTTGGATCAACGGCGGATTTTTCGTTTTTGAACCGGAGATCTTCGACTGTATCTCCGGGGATGACACCATGCTGGAACGGCAACCGCTCGAACAGCTCGCGCGGAAGGGCGAATTGATGGCCCATCTCCACGACGGGTTCTGGCAGTGCATGGATACCCTGCGGGACAAGCATGCGCTTGAGGAATTGTGGAGTTCCGGAGCCGCGCCCTGGGCGAAGTGAATCCGTATGTGCATTCTTTTCAACTCCCACGAGTTCGGTCGAAGTTCCATTCTACAAGCCGTCAGTGTTTTGTGCGGAGCGAGCGTCCGAGAACATGGAGAAGGGGGGAGTGAGGCGACGGTCTTTCGGAATTCTCCGAAGGAATGTGCCGATATGTGCCGGAAGATTCTCGCGGCAGAAGTGCACGGTGCTCGCAGCACCTTCCAAAAAGCGTGTGATTGAACTCAAACTCTCGAACCACGAAGCGATGGCCTCGATCCTGTAGTGCTTCGGAGATTCCGACCGATGATTCACGCCCACAAGGTTTTACCATTATTGCGTCTCGGACTCAAAAAAACTCGCGTTGTTGGATCCCCCCCCTCCGCCGGGTCGCTGGGAGCGACCGAGACGGCTCTCCGCTAGATCTCAGGCCGGGTGTTTTGAGTAATATCCCTTAGGTGATACCGTAATCGATGAAGGTTCTTGTCACAGGCTCCTCCGGATTTGTCGCCTCCCACCTGCTGCCGGAGCTGCGGGCGGCTGGATTTTCCGTGCGGGCGGCCTCCCGGAAAAAAATCCCCATCGCGGGAGTGGAATGGTTCGATTGCCCGGAGCTGAACCTTTCTGCTGATTGGCGCGAAGCCCTGGTCGGCATCTCTGCCGTGGTCCACCTAGCCGGGCGGGCACATGTTCCGTCCGAAACATCTGGGATGGACGTGGAGAAGATCTATCACCGCATCAATGCCGACGGGACTGTCGCTCTGGCGCAACAGGCCGCTCGTGCCGGCGTAAAGCACTTTCTCTTCATGAGTTCCTGTCATGCACTGGCAAGCGAGTCTGGCACGGCATTGTCCGAGAGCACAGTCCCCCATCCCTGCACAGCCTATGGACGATCCAAGCTGGCGGCGGAAGCCGCTGTCCGGCAGGCATTTGACAATCAAAACGGCCGGTGCACCATCATCCGGCCCCCGCTGATTTATGGGCCCGGAAATCTTGCGAACTTTGCGCGACTGATCGGCTGGGTGCGATCCGGCGTTCCGCTTCCTTTGGGCGGCATCCGCAACCGGAGAAGCTTTCTGGGAGTGGAAAACCTTGTGGATTTTGTGCTGACCTGCCTTGACCGCCCACCGGCAGCCAACCAGATTTTCATGCCTTCTGACAACGAGGATGTTTCCACGCCGGAGCTCGTCCGCCAACTGGCGGACGGTCTGGAACGAAAGGCATTTCTTGTATCGCTTCCGGAAAGCGTTCTGGCTTGCTGCACAAGGCTCCCGGGACTGGGGATGCTGAAAAAACTGACGACATCCCTTTTTATCGACCAAGCCCACATCCGCACCGGTTTGGGGTGGCGTCCTCCATTGTCGCTCCGGGAAGGGTTGGCCTTTCTCTCCCCGAAATCCGGAGCCGAATCTTCATGAAGCGATTCCTTGATGTGACCCTCGCTGTCGCTGCCCTAGTCGCTTTGTCCCCGCTCTTTCTGCTTGTCGCGACTGCGGTCAGGCTGACATCCCCCGGCCCGGCGTTGTTTCATACCGAAAGGATCGGGCGCGACAACCGCCGGTTTCGGATGTTCAAGTTCCGCTCCATGCGAACGGATACTCCCCAGGTGGCCACCCATCTCATGAAGGATCCTGCCATTTTTCTGACTCCCATCGGGGGATTTCTGCGCAAAACCAGCATCGATGAGATTCCCCAGCTCCTCAATGTGCTCCGCGGCGAGATGTCGCTTGTGGGTCCGCGTCCGGCCCTGTTCAATCAGGACGATTTGGTTGCACTGCGAACGGAAAATGGGGTTCATACCCTCATGCCGGGGGTGACGGGATGGGCACAAGTGAACGGAAGGGATGAGCTTCCGATCCCTGTCAAAGTGCAGCTGGATGAATACTACCTTCACAACCAATCCCTGCTTCTCGATATGAAAATCCTCTGGCTCACCGTGGTGAAGGTCTTTCGAACCGAGGGGGTCTCCCATTGAATTCATTGATCAGAATCCCATGAAGTCGAGTTCATCGGCTGCCTTTGCCCAGACATCGAGGAACCTCATTCTGGCACTCACCTATGCCGCAATCATGGTCGGTTGTCTGTGGTTCAGCGTGCTTCTCCGGTTTGATTTTGAGGTGCCTGCGGAATATTGGAATGGTTTTCGCACCACGCTGCTCTGGCTCATTCCCCTGAAGCTCGGAATGCTTGTGCTCTTCGGCCAGTTTCGCAGCCTGCTCACCTTTTTCAGCCTTTCGGATGCCAAGCGGTTGTTTGTTGCGATGGGTCTCTCCGGTCTGGCTGCCCTTGTTCTCTGGTATCTATCGAACGGTGCGCTCGTCGTCCCGAGAGCCGTCATTCTCACCGACTTCATCTTGTCGTTGGTCGGCTTGGTTGCCCTGAGAACATGCATGCGGATTTTCCGCGAACGGATGGTGGAATCAAACACCTCATCACCGGCGAACCGCAGGAAGGTCGCGATCATTGGTGCGGGCTCGTCCGGTTCTGCGCTCTTCCGGGAAATTCTATCCAAACCTGGTTTGGGGATGGAGGTCGTCTGTTTCATCGACGACGATCCCGCGAAGATAGGAGGGATGCTTCATGGAAGAATAGTTGCAGGGGGGCGGTGTGACTTGCCTAGTTTGATCGAGAACCTGAAAATTTCCCGGGCAATCCTCGCGATGCCATCGGCTCCTCCCGCCGTTATCCGTGAAACGGTTGACATTCTGAACGCGGCCGGGATCGAGCACGACATTCTTCCCTCGGTCACGCAGATCCTCCACCGGAATGTCTCGGTCAGCCACCTTCGGCATGTGGATCCGGAGGATCTGCTCGGCCGCGAGCCGGTGAGCCTCGACGAGGACGGGATCAAGACGATGATCGCGGGGAAGGCCATCATGGTCACCGGGGCCGGGGGCAGCATCGGAAGCGAGCTGTGCCGACAGATCGGCTCGCATGCACCGGGAAAGCTGATCCTGATCGAGCGGAGCGAACCCGCGCTCTTCCAGATCGAGCAGGAGCTGCGCGCCATGTTTCCGCAGATCTGCATCGAGCCGCTCGCCTCCAGCGTCACCCAGCAGAGCCGGATGGAAGACATCTTCCAATGCCATCGCCCGTCGATCGTCTTCCATGCGGCCGCGCACAAGCACGTCCCGCTCATGGAGGCCCAGCCGGCCGAGGCGATCCTGAACAATTGCTTCGGGACTCTCACCGTCGCCAGGCTGGCCGCCAACTTCGGTGCGGAAAAATTTGTGCTGGTCTCGACCGACAAGGCGGTGAATCCGACGAACGTGATGGGGGCCACGAAGCGGCTAGCCGAGCTGGTCCTGAGCGAGATGGAGGGCGCGACGCATTTTGCCGCCGTGCGGTTTGGGAACGTGCTGGGATCCTCCGGCAGCGTGATTCCGGTCTTCCGCCAGCAGATCGCGGCAGGCGGTCCGGTGCGGGTGACGCATCCGGAGATCACGCGCTACTTCATGAGCATCCCCGAGGCTGTCGGCCTTGTGCTACAGTGCGCGTGGCAGGCGAAAGGAGGGGAGGTCTTCGTGCTCGACATGGGCGATCCGGTCAGGATCGTCGACCTCGCACGCCAGATGATCGAGCTCTCCGGGTTCAAGCCGGACCAGGATATCAAGATCGAGTTTACCGGGCTGCGGCCGGGCGAAAAACTTTACGAGGAGCCGATCCACACGGATGAAAACGTGACGCGGACCGGGCACCCGAAGATCCTGATTCTCCGCGATGAGAAGCGCCTGGCCAATCGGGCCGTGATCGGCGACCTCCTCGGCTTCGTCCACGAGATGCCCCCCAATGATGTCGCCAGGCTCAAGGAATGGCTGGGGGCCAGGATCCCGGAATACAGGATCTGGAACGGGTGAAGCAGGTAGCCGCAGATTGACTCCGATTCACAGATAGGAATCCGGCATGCGAGTGAAACGCTCTTTCGCGACACTGGCTTCTTATGTTGCTTCTTGGAGAAACGCATTGGCAGGATGCCAATGCCATGCATCATTGGATTATCAATCTGTGCAGATTCTGCTCTACCGGCTAAACCCTCTGCGGTGTGTTAAATGAACCCAGCGCCATGGAAATAGAGAAACCGGAAGCCATCGTATCTGCTCAGGGCGGAGAACGCCGCGGCTGGAGGTGGGTCCGTTGGGCGGGATATGCCTCGGCTGGCGGGTTTGCGATCCTCCTCTCGGCGCTGGCGCAGCCGGGATTGGCAGGGAGGGCGGATCCGTTTTTCACGGTAATTTCCGAGGGTGAGCCCCTGGCGGAGTCCAATCAGAACAGGCTCCCGCTTGCCTTTCGTCTGCTCAAGGTTGAAGGCGGAATCTCGACGCATGTCTTGGAGCTTGAGAGCAGCGGGGAACTTTCGGCCTCGCCGACGGTCGGGATTTTGATGGCCGCCAACGGGAGGTCCGGACAGGTCATTTCGGGGAGGATGGATTTTTTAGATCCATCCACCGGTGCGGTCACGGCAAAATACAAGATCCGACCGGGGGCGATCCTCCGGGATAACCGGAAGCTTGAGTTCATCAGGAGGGCATCGTCCCCGACGACGATTCCGTCCGGCCCACAAAACGTTTTCATCAAAATTTCCAGCCGGATCGGTCCTGACCTTGCGGTGATGGGGCAGTTTGCCGAGGGGGAGCCCCTCAGCCGCTTGCTCTGGGTGTCGGCGACATCCCGAAAGGGGAAATCCGGCGTCGCGTGTGCCTGGGGATGGTGGGAACACCCATGGGCCGGGGAAGCGCTTTCCAAAGCCGGCCTGCTGGCACATACGTGGGGTTTCGGGACCGGCGGGGGAGGTGCTGTTTTCTCGCTGATCCTCTTTGCCGCCGGGGTCTGGCTGCTAGGCTCCCTCGTTTTGCTGAGGAGCCCATTTCCTGGTTCGGGGGACGCCGGTTCGGTGGCCGTCGGGGCGACGCTCCTCTTTCTGAGCATCGGCTCCGTGTTCTGCCTAATCTTCCCTCCCTTTCATGCGCCCGATGAACCGAACCATTTCCTGACGTATGCCCGGCTCGTCGGTCAACCCGGCCTGGCCGGAGACGCCCAGCGCCTTGCGGATGCCGGGCACTTCGAGCGGATCAAATTCCGGGCCGACGAAAAATTTGCGACATCCGATGCGGACCATCAGGATATGAACAACTGGGCGCCCCATGTCGGAGTCACCGACCCGAACCGGTCGCCGGTCGCCAAAATCGTCTGGAAGCTCGCGGGAAATTATCTGAGCGCGAACCATGCCGGGCTTGCCCTGCTCGGCCTCCGGCTGATCAACGTGCTGTTCGTCGCGGCCTGTCTCGGAATCTCGCTGGTGGTCGCCGCATCCGGCCTTCGTCCGGAACGGCTGTCGGCTTTCCTTGCAGCGCCCGCGATCCTGACACCCGCCCTCGCTTTTTTTTCCACCGGGGTTTCGAATTACTCATTCCTGATCGGGGCGTATATCGTTCAGGCGGCAGGTGTGGGGCTCCTGTGGGCGCAGCCGCTACAGCACAGCATCCGCCTGCAGGTCGCAGCCGGCATGTTGGCCGCTACGGGGCTGACGCTCGCGATCTCCTCATCCGACAACGGGATGTTCTGCATGGCGTTCTGGGCGGTCCTGATCCCGGCCTATTGGTTTCTTCGCGGTCTTCGAGCAACTGGTCCCGGGCGGGAATTCCTCTGCTTGCGGGCATTCTTCGGGGCGTATTTTTCCTCCATGGTGGCGGTGTGGGTCTTGGTCGGTTCCCTGACCAGATCCTACCGTGTTTTGCCAGCCGTGATCACGACGCGCGTTGAGGAGATCCTTACGGGGACTCCGCTTGCCATCGCGGGAGCGCAGGCATGTATTTTTGCGGGGTATGCGATTCCGCTCCTCGGCCTGTCCGTCGGGCTGCTGTGGCTGGGGTGGGCGGTGAGGGGGGCGGTCTGGCTGCCTGCAGCGGGCAAAGGTTCGGCCTGGCTACTTATGCTTGGCATCGCTTTCCTGCTCCTGACCAGGAGCCCCGGCGTCCCGGACTTCAACCTTGCGACGGTTCCGGAGTATATCGGAAAAGTCATCCGCGCATTTTTTGACGGATTTGGGCCCGGGGATCCCGACTGGCTCTTGACGCAATCGTTTTGGGGGATTTTCGGCTGGCTCGATACCCCGATGCCGGCGTTCCTGAGCAACGCGGCGCGATGGGCGGCGGGACTTGGGGTTCTGGCGCTTGTGATCTTCCCGCTCCGCAAGTCTCAATTTCTTTGCGGCAGAGGTTTCCTGTGGGCAAACCTTCTTGGGATCGCGGCGATGCTGGCCGCGATTTCCGTCGCGTATATTCATTCAAAATATGCGGTGAACGGACGATACATCATCGCTCCCTACCTGCTGATCCTGACGGCAGCGTGTGAGGGATACCGCCGGGTCATCGTGCGGAGCTTTCCCGCCGGGGGCGGGGGGGCGTTCTCCAGCGCCGCGATTTGTCTCGCGGCCGGGGTCGTGCATTGTGTAGCGTGGGTGAGCGTCCTCAACCGGTATTTTTAATTCAACGGTGGATCGGAAAATGTCAGAGGCGGAGAGTGGCGGGGGGGGAGCGCTTCGCGGCCGGTGGCATCCGCGTATCATTCTCATCCTTTCGATCGCACTGCTGAAATTTTTTCTCATTGCCAACCAGGAGATTGTCACCGAACCGCACGATGCGCTGAACTACGTCACCCAGTCGGACCGGCTGAACGTCAACTTCGGTCTGGGAGCAACCGGATACACCGTTTGGCTGGCGGTCGGCAAAGCGCTGAGCCTTCCGCAGCGGATCGGGATCGAGTTGCTCTGGCTTACGGCAGCGGCGTTCCTTAGTTTTCAGATCTGTGCGGGCATGCGGAGTCCGTGGGCGATGCCGGTCCTGTTCGCCGCCGCGGTGTTTGCCCCGCAAACTTTCCACCTCTTCGACCGCGCCCTCACGGATGGCTACTTCATCTGCCTGACCGCTTTTGTGCTGGGTTTTTGCATCCGCTCGTTCCGGGGCCGGAGCCTGCGCGAGCGCCTTCCCGCCGTGGTCGGAATGGGGGCGGTTTCCGGTTTGATGGCGATCACCCGGAACGAGGGGATCCTTCTTCTGGCGTTTTTGGTTTGTTGGGCGATTTTGCTCGGGCTGTGTGATTGGATCGGTGGTGCGCGCACGATGAGGAAATTGATTCCCGACGTGGCCGGAGCGCTCTTGATCGCCGGTGTCACCGCATCCCTCCTTCCCGGGGCGGTGATGTTATACAACGGCTGGAGGTATGGGGTTCTGACACTCAGCTTTGTCGAGATGCCGAGCCACATGCGACTTCTGAAGGCCCTTGCCCGGATTGAGACCGGGGAACGCAACCGCCGGTTTGTTCCCGTCTCGCACAAGGCCCGCGAGATGGCCTATGCCAAAAGCCCGACGCTCGCACGGTTTGCTCCCGAAGTGGAAAATCCGGAGACCAGCTTCCAGAAGGAGAGCCTGGCCGCCATCGGCCAGCCCGGCGAGATCGGGGCGGGTTGGATCTGGCATGTCTTCAACTCGGCAGCCGGGCCGCTCGGGATCGGGTTTCCAAGGGATCTCGATTCCACATACCGGCAGGCCGTCCGTGAAATCGAAGCGGGATTTCAATCCTGTCCGCGCCGATTTGTTCCGCATCCATTTTTGGGAGGGGATTCCTCCGCGTGGCTGCCGTATCTGGGAGAGGGTTTTTTTCATGCCATCCGCTGTGTGCTGACCCCATCGGAGTGGATGGAGGACGCAGACCTGAGCCCTGCGGACAGGAGCCTTTTTGATCGGGTCTGCCTACGCCGGAGTTCGCTGACGCAGCGGACGGTTTGTGTGAGGGGGTGGGTTTTTTCTGCGGACCCGAATCATCCCATCACGAGCGTGTCCACCGCGAGCGAGCCGACTCCTGACAACGGATTTCCAGTGAACATCCTCCGCGGCGGAAACCGTTCCCCATCGGCCACCGGGTTCCATACATTCACTTCGATCAAACACGAAGGAGACTGGTTCAAACTTTCCTTTTTCTCCGGGTCCGATCTGGTTGGGGACATCGGGGAGTTTGACCACGACAAAAGCTACACTATTTCCGGGAGGCTCGGCGATGTTGTCCTGGAAGTCGACACGATCGAAACGGATGGTTTCCGCTCCGGGAGCCCTCTTCGGGAATCCGTCAAACGGCTTCTTTTGAAGATGGCGGCCTCCCCGGCCGCATGGATTGCCGGCCTGCTGATGGGCGGCATTTCGCTAGGAATTCTTCTGTTTTTCCAGAATCGCGAGCGACCCGGCCCGTGGATTCTTTCGGCGGGCATCCTGACGATCTGGGCCATCATCCGCCTCGGATTTTATTCGCTGATCAGCGCGGCGGCCTGGCCGGCCGAGCCCCGCTACCTTCAAGGCACGGCGGTCTTCGGGATGTTGGCCGTCGCGATTCTGGTTCTCGGGGCGGTGGATTGTTTGGCAAACATTGCGGTAAGGAGAAGATGAAAACTCCCGTCCCGGCACTGCTGCGGTGGTCCCTCCTCGGGTTCGTGGCCCTCAAACTGGTGCTCGTCTCCTCGGAGGAGATTCAGGCATTTCTTTTGCCCCACGATGATCTCTGGCACATTCGGGCGGCCGCCCGAGCCTATTGGTCCGGGGAGTATTCGTGGGACACGCTTCTGCATCTTCCAGTCTATCCGCTATTCGTTCAACTGGTGAACCTGACCGGCCTCCCCCTGCGGGTCGGGACGGAACTCGTCTATTGTGTGGCGGCATGCTCGCTGGCGCTCGCGCTGTGGCGACTGGGCACTGGGGCTTTTTGGGCGCTTGCGGCCGCGCTGGCCACGATCTTTCAGCCGGCATCATTTCAAATGCCGAACCGGGTCGGTGCGGAGGTTCTTCTTGCGGCCCTGCTCATGTTTGCGCTGGCAGGGAGCCTGAATTGGTGGAGCCGGAGAGGGGACAAATCCTGTTGGCGACAAATTCTGGAGGCGAGCCTCTGGTGGGCGCTGGCCTGGAATGTCAGGAAAGAATCGATTCTGCTGCTCGGGGTCCTGGGCTGCTTCGGTCTGTGCATTCTGTTGGCCGACCGCAAGGAGGGACTCCGGACCGTTGGGAGGCGGATGCTGTCCGGCGTGGGTGCTCCGCTGTTTCTTTCTCTGGCGATGGCATCGGGAATCGCCGCCGCCAACCATGCGCGATGGGGGCTGTCCGCCACCTCGATCCTGACGTCTCCCGGTTACAAGGCTGCTTACAGGGCCCTGCAATCGATCCCTCCGGAGCATCCGCTCCGGTTCATCAGTGTCCCGGTCGAAGTGCGGAACAAGGCTTACGAAGCCAGTCCGCGATTTGCAAAACTCCGCCCCCACTTCGAGGGGGACATCGGGAAGAGCTGGGCCGGCATCTCAAAGTCCTCGTTCACCGATCCGATCGGGATGACCGGCCTCGATGAAATGGAAATTGCGAACGGCTGGTTTTACTGGGCGCTTCACGATGCCGTGGTTGCGAGCGGGCATGGGAAAACTCCGGCGCAGGAAAATGAGCATCTTCAGAAGGTTGCGGATCAGATCCGGAAGGCCCAGAAGAAGGGGCTCCTGGGATACCGCTGGGTTCCGGTCGCCATGCTCGAGCCGGATTGGCGGCTGTGGTTGCCGGGCCTTCCGGGTTCCCTTCAATCCGTGTCCGGCTTCCTGACCACTCCTTCCTTGCTTCCCTGGATGGTCTATGACGACCCGGCGGCCGGGCAAATCCGGGACATCTTCGATCAGGTGGCAAATCGCAGATCCTCTCTGACCAGCCCCCGGAAGGAAATTTCAGGAGAGGCGGACATGACGGAGCCATACACCCCCTGGACAAAAATGGTGCAGTTCTGGTGGGAGGGGATTTATCTGGCGGCAGCCGGTTGGGCGGGATGGGCGTTGCTCCTGGTCATTCCAGCCTGGGCGTGGATGGCTTTCCGAGGCGTGGGATTGCCGGCCTATTCGGTGGCGGTCGTGGTTTTGGGAGCCGCCGTTGCGGGAAGAATCGCATTTTTTGCGTTGTTGGACGCCACCGCATGGCCGGCCCAGCCACGCTATCTGTATCCGGTCATGCCGGTTTACGGTGCTTTGCTTGTTCTAGCAATTGCAACCGTGGTCCGGGCCGCCGAGGAATTGCGGCTTTTCATCGGAAGCAATTTCCAGTTTACCAGCAGCCGTTCCTGACACGAATTTTATGCGCCATGTCCAATATTTGATCCTTGGGGCCGGTCCGAGCGGGCTGACGATCGCCCACTCCCTTTTCAAGCGGGGGGTTGGCAGGGATCAGGTTCTTGTGCTCGAGGCGAACGAAACGGCGGGCGGGCTCTGCCGCAGCGAGACGGTCGATGGGGCACCGCTCGATATCGGAGGCGGCCACTTTCTCGACATTCGCCGCAATGAGGTCCTCGACTTTGTTTTTGAATTCATGCCCGAAGAGGAATGGGACACCTACTCACGCGTGGCAAAAATCCGGCTCCGGGGACAGGAGATCGATCACCCGCTGGAGGGGAACCTTTGGCAGTTTTCAAAGGATGACCAGGTCGATTTTCTGGAATCGATCGCGCGGACGGGCAGCGTGGCCGGCGATCCCATGCCGGAGTCGTTTGAAGCCTGGGTCCGATGGAAGCTGGGGGATCGGATCGCGGAGGAATACATGCTGCCCTACAACCGGAAGATCTGGTCCATGGATCTTGAGCGGCTGGGCACCTACTGGCTTTATAAACTGCCCGATGTCTCGTTCCGGGACACTTTGCGATCCTGTCTGGAAGGCCGTCCGTTCGGGGCACTTCCGGCACACGGCACGTTTCTTTATCCAAAAAGTTTCGGATACGGGGAAGTCTGGCGCCGTATGGGCGAACAGCTCGGAGAAAGTTTTCTCCCGAATACGCCGGTCACAGGCATCGATGTGGAGAAACGGATCGTCAACGGCAACATCCAGGCGGAAAAAATCATCAGCACGATCCCATGGACACTGTGGCCACAGTTGGCCGACATTCCCGTGGAGATCGCCAGCTCGATCAAGGAACTCGTCTCCATCCCCATCGACGTCGACTATTTCCCGGAAAATACTCCTGGCAACGCCCACTGGATCTACGAGCCGCGCGAAGACATCTCCTACCATCGCATTCTGCCCCGCCACAACTTCTGTCCCGGCTCGCGCGGATACTGGACAGAGACGAATGCCGCCCGATCCGGCGCGGTGGCGCATTTCAGGCACCGCAACGAGTTCGCCTACCCGGTGAACTCAAAAGCCAAGCCGGCAGCTGTTCAAAACATTCTTTCCTGGGCCGGGTCGAAAGGGATCATAGGAGCGGGCCGCTGGGGGACGTGGGAGCACATGAACTCGGATGTCGCGGTGTCGGAGGCGCTTGCCTTGGCCTGCAAATTGCTCCAGTAAGGCGTCCTCCGGAGTCCGGTGACTCGCAAATGCATGAAAATTTCCCTTTGTCTGATCGTCTGGAACGAGCTGGCCGGCTGTCAGCTCGACGTTCCGAATCTTCCTGTCGATTCATTTCACGAAGTCTTTGCCGTGGACGGCGGCAGCACCGACGGGACGGTTGAGTATCTGGAGAGCTGCGGGATTCCTGTCCACCCGCAGACCAAGCGCGGCCTCAATGCTGCTTACGTCGATGCCAACAGGCTCGCCTCCGGCGATGCCGTCGTGGTGTTCTTTCCGAAGGGAACTATTCCCGTGGAAGATCTGTTGAAGTTCCGGCCACTTCTGGAAGACGGGAATGCGCTTGTCATCGCAAGCCGGAAAATCAAGGGATCCAGAAACGAGGAGGATGCCCATCTGCTCAGGCCGCGAAAGTGGGCGGTGCTGATGCTGGCGGCGATGTCCGCATTGATCTGGCGCAGGGAGGGATACTGGGTGCGCGATGTCCTTCACGGGGTCAAGGGGTGGAGCCGCAGCGCCTTTGATCAGATGGAGATTCTTGACCACGGTCTCTCCATCGACGTCGAGATGGTGATCCGCAGCTACAGGCTCAGACTTTCCCGGTGCGAATTCCCGGTGCAGGAGACGGCGAGGCCGCACGGCGCGTCGACATTCAAGTTCTGGCCGACCGGGAAAAAGCTCCTCGCCTATCTCTGGTTCGAACTGCGCCGCAGGAGCTGAGCCTCCATACCACATTTGAACCCCGTCGCCATCGCCATCCCGGTTCACCGGATCCCGTTGTCCGAAGACGAGGAATTCTCCCTGTCTCGCGCCCGCGCGGTCTTGGGAGGACACCCCAGATTTTTTGTCGCGCCGGCCGGTCTTGAGATCCCGCCCTCCTTTCTCCGCGGCGAGAAGATCGTCCGTTTTCCGGACCGGTTCTTCACCTATCCGCATGGCTACAACCGTCTCCTGATGACACGCCGTTTCTTCCGGGCGTTTGACAATTTTGCCCATCTCCTGATTTACCAGCTCGACTGCCTGGTGTTCCGTGACGAACTCCTCGCCTGGTGCGCAAGGGACTTCGATTATGTCGGCTCGCCCTGGTATGAGAACTATATCTACGACTACCAGCACTCGGAAAAGTGGTGGGTGGGAAACGGGGGATTCTCCCTCCGGAAAACAGCATCCGCGCTCCGGATCCTGGCGACAAGGATCCCGCGCGGCTCCCATTTTCCCGTTCCCCCTGCAAGCCGCCCCCCGCTCTCGCCGGCCAGCTGGCTTCTCACCAATCTCCGCAACCGCACCAGGCAGATGCTGGGGCTCTGGACCGTCGAGGACGAGCTGATCAACTACGCCGACAGCGAGGACAGGTTTTGGGCGCTCGATGCGGGAAGGTTTTCCACCGCATACAAAATCCCCCCGGCAGTCGAAGCGATGCGTTTCGGCATCGAACAGCACCCGCGCGAATGTGTCCGCCTCGCGGGCGGGCATGCGCCCTTCGGATGCCACGCCTGGAGCAAGTATGACCGTGCATTCATTCTGAATCTGATTGCAGTCTCCGACAGCCAGACTCCATCCTGAGGACACCGCCATGAAATGCGCCATCGCCACGCTCGTCATAGGAGACAGGTTCCTGAATCCCTTCAACTATTCGTTCCGGCCCGGATGGGAGGCATACTGCCGGCGGCACGGCCTGGAACTCGTGGTTCTCGACAGCCCGCTCGACACGAGCCCCCGCGGGCTCGCCCGCTCGCCATCCTGGCAGAAATGCATCGTCCACAAATCCCCGCGCCTGGCGGGATTCGATCGCATCGCCTGGCTCGACGCCGACATCTTCATCTCCCCGACCGCCCCGAATGTCTTCGACGAGGTCCCTCCGGAAAAATTCGGCGCGGTCGACGACCATGCCACCCCCTCGCGCGAGGAACACAAATTCGTGACGGAGCTTGCCTATGAGCAGTGGGAGGCCGCGGGCATCCCGTTTTACAGATCGTCCGGAGCAAGGGACTGGTATCGGCTCAGGAAGATCGAGTGCGACTACGAGGGAGTCGTGCAGGGAGGGATGTTCGTCTATTCCCCCGCACTTCACGGGCCGCTCCTGGAGCACGTTTACAACTCCTATGAAAATCTGGGCGAGGACACGTTCAACCACGAAATGGCGCCGCTATCCTACGAGATGATCAAGGCGGGCTTCGTGCACTGGATCTCCCCGAAATTCAACATGATGTGGATCTGCTACGAGCTGCTGCATTTTCCGTTTCTGACGAAACCGGAGATGATTCCCGGGCGGCTGCCCCTTGTCGCGAAGCGGAAGATTGTGGAGTATCTGCGGCAGCCGTGCGTGAGAACCGCGCTGCGGAACAATCATTTCCTCCACTTTTCCGGGGGCAGCAGATTTTTCAAATATCTCGCCTGATCGTCCCTCACCCCCGCATGCGTCCGGTAATTTTTCAGTGGATCGATCCCTGCCCGAACACCAGGCTGCGCACAGCCCAGGAGCGCCTGAAGGAGAGCGTCGAGCTGCTGGGCCTCGATCCGGTCCTCTTTCCAGCCGGGCCCCGGATGGAGAAGTTCTCCACCATCCTCTCCTTTGCCCGGACCCGCAGCCAGGGAAGAAGTTTCGTTTGGTGCAACTCCGATGTCACGCTGACAGCGGACCCCTTTGCACTGGATGACGGGCGGACCATTCGGGGATTCCACCGCAGGGAGGTTCCCTCCGGGGAGTTCTGCGGCGGGGTGGACATGTATCTGATCCCGAACGAATCCTGGGACGGGATTCTGTCCCGGGATGTTCCGGACCTGTGGTGCGGTGCCACCCATATCGACTGGTGGCTGACCCGCGCCGCCGTGCTCGCCGGTCGCTACGCGTCTCACTTCGGCTTCGTCGACCACCTTTCCCACCCCGAATCACCGGCATCAAAAAAACGGACGGATCCGCACTACAACCACAACATCCGGGCATACAACGCATGGGCCCGGCGCAACGGGGCCGGCCTTGTCGAAAGCGCCATCTCTCTTCCAGGGATCGGGGAATCCGCTTCCCCGCTCACCGACCTGATCAAGGCCTGCGCGCGCGGACTGCGGCATTGACCCTGTGAAATTTCCACTCCTGTTATTGTTCGCGGCGGCAGCTGCGGGAACCGCCCTTTTCGCCATCGGAAAATTCAACGGGTTTGTGAAGGCGCGGCGCAGACTGGTGACGGAGACCCTGGTGCTGGATTTTCTTGTTCGCAAAGCCCTTCACGATCTCGCAGCGGGAACTCGGACCGGTTCTCCCGCTGGCGCAAACCTTCGGGACATTGAGGATCTCGCCTCGCGTGGCGCTGTGGATCCGGTGGCAGCGAACGGGGCGTCCCTTGTGCTGCAAGCGGCCGCGCGCCTTCGAGCCGTGGCAGCGCAATCCGAAGGTGCCGATGAAATTTCCGGGGAGCTGGAGGAGCGGATCTCCGCATGCCGGGGGAGCGTTTTGGCCTACAACTCCCTTTTCCGACGGAGCAGTTCTGCCGCGATCGCCCGCATCTGCGGATTCTCTCCTCTTCCCCTCCCCGCGCCCGCCTGTGAAAGCTGAACGACAAATGCCGAACAAGCCGTCAGCATGAAAATCACCATCAGCAGCCCGGACGGATTGGGGGATTTCATTCTGCGTGTTCCGATGATCCGGGCACTGCTGGAGTCCGGGCATGAACTGCAGATGTTCATGCGCCGCCCGGCCTTGGATCTGGCGGCAGCCGTTTTCCCTGAAGTTCGGCTGCTTGAAATCGGAGCAGATCCGTATCATCCGGAAATTCGCCGAAAAAAAAATCCCTTCCGTGCCGAGCAGGTGGCGATTCGGAAATTTCATCCGGACCTCTATGTTGCTCCGCTCTTCGCGCTGAATTTCTTCGACGAGATCTGGTTTGAAGACGACCGCTGGCGGGTGCCGGTCGCCGGGTTTTCCACACGGGATGCCTTCTGGCCGTCCGGCACGATCGCCGACCCGGCTGGTCTTGCGGAAAATTTCCGGATCCGGGTCGAAGTTCCGGTCGCTCTCCCGGAGCTCGAAAAGAACCGCCTCCTGGGCTCGGCAATCCTCGGACGCGATCTGCCGACGGCTTCTCCCGTCCTGGCGCCGGGAGAGAACCCCCTCGCGGCGGCGCGCGAGATCCTCCGGGGCCACGGTCTCACCGAGGGAGCTTACTGGATCGCGTGCGTTGGCAGCCGGAGCGGCCTGGCAATGAAAGACTGGGGGGAGGACAACTGGAGAGGTTTTTTTTCATCCGTGCTTCCCACTGACGCTCGGCCGGTTGTCTTTCTGGGAAACCAAAAGGAATGGGCATCGGTCGAGAGGATCCGGTCGGGCAGCTTTGTCTCCGTCAATCTGGCTGAGGATCCGCCCCCGGTTTCCGTCTCGCTCGCGCTGGCCGGGATGGCGTCCGGATACCTGGGAAGGGATTCCGGCATCATGCACATGGCATCGGCAACCGGCCGTCCGGTGCTAGCGACATTTTCAGGCGGACACTGGGGGCGGTTTCTGCCATCATCCGGTCCGGCTGTCGTTGTCACACAGGCAATGTCCTGCCGCATGTGTGACTTTGCCTGCCTGCACGAGAGGCCTTACTGTATTTCAGAGATCCGGCCGGCCACCATGCTCGCCGGATGGAACCGGCTCCCTTCCACCGAAAACGTCGAAGTCATCGAACAGTCGCCCCAGGACGAGATGGACTCCGTCTCTCCGCATGAGGCGCAATCATTCGCCATGAAGCGCTCCGCAGAAACCCGCGGACGCGAAGCCCTGGCCCGATCAGGTTCCTGGTGGCGGAAGCGTGTTGCAGGCCTCGGGAGCGGCGGATGAAGTCTTTCTTTATGTCTCCGACTCGTTCAATTTTGCAGCCTCTCATCTGAAACTCCGCCCGCATTCCTTATGTCAATTTCCTCACTTCGTGATCTCAATCTGAGACACCGGCTGGCATCCGCCCCGTATCAGATCCTGGAGCATTTGCTGTGTCGCGGGTCTGACCTCCACAAGCTTCAGCAGCGGCGGAATGTCATCCACCGGCTCCGGGTATCGATCGATGATCGCATGCGTTGGCTGGAGGGTGCGGCCAAAGCGGACTTTCAGCGCGATGCGGGCGGGAAGCCTCAATCCATGCCGGTGAGCATCATGCGCCAGGACGCCCCGTGGCGTGCGGTCCCTCCGCCGCGTCACGATGTGCCCGGGATGATCACCGATGAGGAATCCCAGTATTATGTCTGGCTCGGCTCGCATTTCCTCGGCCTCGGCGAGGTGGTGGAGCTGGGGCCATGGCTCGGCAAGTCCACGCTCAGCATCGTGGACGGATTGGTGAAATCCGGCCGGTTCGAGGGGAGGAAGCTCAACGTCTTCGAGGACTTCATCTGGCGATCATCCTTCATGAACAACTACGTGCCGCCCTCGAAGCATCGCGCGGACGGGGAAAACTTTCTGCCGCTTTTTGAGGAAATGACGGCCTCCCGGAGGGAGTTGATATCTGCCAAGGCCTGTGCGATCCAGCGGCAGTCGTGGAATGCGCACCTTCCACCTCTTTCCTGGGAGGGCGGACCCGTGGAGATGATGTTTATCGATTGCGGGAAGGCGTTTCTTGAAAACGAGGCGTGGTTCCGCGCGTTTTCCACGGCGTTCATTCCTGGCGTGACGATGTTGGTGATGCAGGACTGGCGGAGTCACAGAAAGGTGCCTCGTCAGAGGTATGCGCACACATGGCAGTTCACGGAATCGAAAGCCGGTGCGTTTGAGCTCGTGCACGAAACCCTCGATGGCGACGTCGCGACATTCCTCTGGCGCGGCGAAGTGGACGTCAACCGTCCGATATGACATCCGTTCCGAAAAGACCGGCTTGCGCTCCATGAAAACCGACTTTGCATTCAAGCGCTCCGCCGTCGCGTGGCATCAGGTGCTGACCGGATTGCGGCGGTTTGGCGCGGCCGTCAGGACCGACCTTTCCGGGTTGCGTCCCGGGAAATCGTCGGCTTCGAGGGGCGGCTCCTGTTCCACGAAAACAGACGGCACGGTCAGGCCGATGATCTTCGCT